>Ga0208220_1000058_pt1 | contig 39831 bp, 31 predicted proteins | sample NGESurdeep092012_9_FD_184484 | JGI IMG/M metagenome (GOLD analysis project Ga0208220, IMG submission 184484) | Arctic peat soil microbial communities from Barrow, Alaska - NGEE Surface sample F53-1 deep-092012 (SPAdes) | ecosystem: Environmental > Terrestrial > Soil > Wetlands > Peat ...
CCACGTGGCTGTCGACCACGTGGCTGTCGACCACGTGGCTGTCGACCACGTGGCTGTCGACCACGTGGCTGTCGACCACGGGGCTTTCCACCAGGGGGGCGGTCGCCCCGTCGGCGGGCCGCGGCGTACCAGGCTCGGCGGCCGTCTCGATGAGCGGCCGCGACCAGTCCTGGAGCGGTGGCGGTGGCCGTCGATCCGACCACGAGATGACGCCGCGCAGTCGCTGGTGGACCGGCGCGGGCAGCGCCTGCGACAGCCGCCGGGCCGCATCGGTGCCACGGATGGCCACCTGGCGTACGGTCAGCAACGGGGGCCCCCGCGTGCCAATACCCGGTCTGACAACGGATCCCCCCAGCGCTTTCATGGTTCCAGGCTCCGGCGCCCGCTTCGCCCGAGAATACGGATGCCTGACCGCCTCGTATGCTATTCGCCAGGAGTACGTCTGCGCAGGCTGGCCGTGCGGGCCGGGGTGGCCGGGCGACCCGGAACGGTAACGAAGACATAACCGTGCCGCCGCGATGGCCTCTGGTGAGCGGAGTGAGGCGTCGTACGTGGAGACCCGGACGCCTAAGTACGCAGAGTTAAGCGTAAGAACTGAGAGTGGAGTAGATGATGCTGAGCACCCTCGGCACCCTCCTGGGCCGCGCGGTATGGCCGAGGAACACGCGCGCGATTGTGACCAGCCCGCGTAGTCTCGGCGACCGCTGTCCCACGGTGTCGGTGATAGTACCGTGCTACAACTACGGCCACTATCTTCCGCAGTGCGTCCAGAGCATCCTCGATCAGCAGGGTGTGGGCCTCGACGTTGTTGTCATCGATGACGCGTCTACCGACGGCAGCGCCGAGATCGTGCGTGGCCTTCCCGAGCTGGATCCCCGGATCCGGGTCATCTGCCACGCGACCAACCAGGGTCACATCGCCACGATCAACGAGGCGCTGACGGTCGGCGACGGCGACTATACCGTCCTGCTCTCGGCCGATGATCTCCTGACCCCCGGCTGCCTGGCTCGGTCGGCGGCGCTGATGGAGGAGTATCCGTCGGTCGGCCTCGCGTACGGCTTTCCTATCGTCTTCAGCGGCGCCGAGCTTCCGCCGGCGCGTACCGTGGCGACCCGCTGGCTCATCTGGCCGGGGCATAACTGGCTATCGAACATCTGCAAGACCGGCCGGAATGTGCTGAGGTCTCCCGAGGCCATGGTCCGGACGAGCATCCTGCGCCAGCTTGGCCAGGGGAGTCCTGAACTCCCCCATAGCGCCGACTTTGAATTCTGGATGCGGGCCGCCGCGATTTGCGATGTCGGCTACGTTGGCGGCGCGGACCAGGCTTACTATCGGGCCCACGAAAATAACATGCACTACTCCTACGGGCTCCTCGACGACGTTACCGCTCGGCTCGGCGCGTTCGACGCGATCTTCGCGGAGCGAGCTCACCTGCTGCCCGAGGCCAGCGAGCTGCGCTGTGTGGCGCACCGCACCATGGCGCGCGACGCGCTGGGCCATGCCATTGGCGCCTACGCGCGCGGCGCCGCCGACAGTGAGCCGATCGCGGACTTTGCGGCCTTCGCCGTGGATACATGGCCTGATATCAAGAATTCCAGTGAGTGGCGAACCCTGTGCAGGCTGCGCGACGGGAAGGCTGGCAAGTCAGGGCGGGACCTGTCGCTCACCGCCCGCGCGACAGCCCGCAACCTGAGGTATTCCGTGCTGTGGTGGCGGCAGCGCTGGACCGGCGTCTAGCCGATCGGCTAGAGATCGAGCTCGTAGTGGTCGTAGGTCGTTCCGCCGGCTCCGAAGGAGACCTTGAACTGGTACAGATCCTGGCTGAGGACCCGGCCCTCATCGACGGTTGAGGTGCCGAAGTCGAAAAATCGGCTGCCGCGCTTAAGGGCGAGGTCAATGGCCCGGTCGTAAATGGGATCTACCGCGAACGTGGCCCGGCCCTCTTCGGAGGTCGCCGTGTACTGGCTGTGCAGCACCGGGCCCGCGCTGAACAGTACGGTTCCGCCGACGACAGTCTCGCCCACCTTCGCGGCCAGCAGCATGATGTCGTCCGGGAACCGGTCGTAGAGCGTATTGATCTCCTCGAGCGAGTGGACGGGGCTGGCCCCGTGCCGGCGGGCGAGGTTTTCCTCGAGGACCCGCCAGAAGCTCGCTATCTCGGTCCAGGTGATGTCGACCGACACCCCCGCCGCCTCGGCCTTCCGGCGCCGCTGCGGCCGGCTGTGCGCGACCTTTCCCCGGTGCGACATGTCGACCGCCGCCGACAGGTCGGACCGGTACAGGCGGGCGCCGAGCCGGAACAAGGCATAGAGGTCATCCTGGGCAGGCTCGGTGTGGTAGATCGTGGGCACCACCTTGTACCGGAGCCGGCGGTAGCCCAGGCCGCGGTAATGACCGGCGGCCTGTTCCAGTGCGTCGAGCATCAGCGCCCCGCGCACTGATCCATCGTGGACGAGCCCGCCGTAGGTCAGTCCGGGATGGCTGGCGACCAGTTCCGGGTCGGACAGGTCCTGGGCCGCGGGGAGAACGCCGACCATCTTGCCGCGGCGATCCTCGATCACCAGGGAACGGTCGCGGAACCGGTCGCGATGGTAGGAGATGAAGCGGCGCGTGTGCAGCATGGTCCCGTTGCACGAGCACGCGACGACGCCATCCCAGGCCGGCTCGTCGCCGTCGGCGAAAGGACGCGCGAGGAGGGTGCTGGCAGCCTGCTCGGTCATGCTCTCTCTCCCGTGGTAGCGGACCTAGATAGTAGCCACAAGCCGTGGCACGACAGTCTCAATAGCCACAGGAGGTGTTCAACCTCACCTAGTGGCTCGTAGGCTCACTAACTGGCGGTCGCCGAAGGTCGCCGAGGGTCCCGGCGGCACCGGGCGGACACCAGGACGCCGGAAATCGGAGATTGTGTGCCGAGTCTGCACTCCTGGGTGCTCCGCTGCGCGTCTAGGTAGATAGCAGGAGGTACCAGGGCGCAGCTTGCAGCGGGTACCACAGGCACCTTACGCGCAGGGGGGCTCACACAATGTCACGTATCGGGCTGGCGGTGGTCGGGGCTGGCTACTGGGGACCGAATCTCGTTCGTACCACCATGTCGACCCCTACGCTCGGGCTTAAATGGCTGTGCGACCTGGACCTGGCGCGGGCGGAGGGTGTCATCGACCCCTACGCCAACGTGCAGGCCACGTCCTCGTACGACCAGGTGCTGGCCGATCCGGAGGTGGCCGCGGTCGCGATCGCCACGCCCGCGGCCACGCACTCGGATCTGGTCCGGGCGGCCCTGGAGGCCGGCAAGCACGTCCTGGTAGAGAAGCCGCTGACCGACTCCGTCGCCGAGGCCGTGAAACTGGCCGAGCTCGCGGAGGACTCAGGGCTGGTGCTCATGTGCGATCACACCTACTGCTATACGCCCGCGGTCCAGCGGATCAGGGAGCTCATCAGGGGCGGCGAGATCGGCGAGGTTCAGTTCGTGGACTCGGTCCGCATCAATCTCGGCCTGGTCCAGCCGGATGTCGACGTGCTGTGGGACCTCGCGCCGCACGATCTGTCGATCCTCGATTTCGTCCTGCCCGACGACGTCGTCCCCGTGGCCGTGGCCGCGCACGCCGCCGACCCTATCGGCGCCGGCCGGGCCTGCCTGGCTTACATGTCCGTCTGGATGTCCAACGGGGCGCTGGCCCACGTGCACGTCAACTGGCTCAGCCCCACCAAGATCCGCACCACGGTGTTCGGCGGCACGCGCCGGACGATCGTCTGGGACGACATCAACGCGGCCGCGCGCCTGTCAATTCATGACCGAGGGGTCGACCGCCAGCCCGTCGACTCGCTGGCCCCAGACGAGCGAGTCGAGGCGCTCGTCTCCTACCGGGTCGGCGACGTCCTGGTTCCCGCGCTGCCCGAGAAGGAGGCGCTCAAGGCGGTCATGGCGGAGTTTGCCAGCGCGATCACCGAGGACCGCCTGCCGCTCACCGACGCCTGGTCGGGGCTGCGGGTGCTCGCGCTGCTGGAAGCCGCGTCCCGCAGCGTGGAGGAGGACGGCGCGCGGATCCCGATTGCGCCGGAAGTTATCGGGCGGACGGCCGCCAGCAGGATTGCGGGGGCGAGGAAAAACTGAGCGTCGCCGCAGCGGGCTCGCCCGCGGATCGCCTGCTCATCTGGATGTCGGGCGTGCCGTGGGATGGTGTCCGCGGTACTGACTGGCAGATGGCCCAGGCCATGTCGCGTCACGCTCACATCCTGTGGGTGGACCCGCCCACCTCGCCGGCGACGTCGGCAACCCGGCGCCACGCGGCCGGCCGCCCCCTCGCACCGTCGCTGTCCGCCGTGGACGACCGGATGGACCGGCTGACGCCGACCGTGCTGCCGGGATTCACCCGGCCAGGGGTGCGCGCGACGACCGCGGCCCTCATGCGCGGCCAGATCAGGTGGGCGCTGCGCCGCATCGGCCGTCGGCCGGCCGCCGCCGTGGCGACCTACCTGGATGACCTGCTCGGCTGCTGGGGCCGCGATGTGGTCGACGTGCTGTACGGCACGGACGACTACGTCGCCGGGGCCGAGCTGATGGGCATGTCGGCCCGTCGCCTGTCCAGGCAGGAGAAGCGGGCACTGGCTCAGGCGGATGTGGTGGCCGCCGTCTCGCCGCACCTGGCCCAGCGGTGGTCGGGCCTGGGCGCTAGGCCCGTAGTGATCCCCAACGGCTGCCTGCCCGGCACTTCCGCCGGTGGCGCGACCCCGGCCGAGCTGCCCGACCTGCCCCGGCCCGTGGTCGGGTTGATCGGGCAGTTGTCCGAGCGGATCGACCTGTCGGTGCTTGAGTCTGTCGCGGCCGCCGGGCTCTCGCTGCTCATCGTCGGCCCGCTGGATCCGCGGTGGGCGCGGCAGCGCTTCACGGATCTGATCGGCAGGCCCCATGTGCACTATGCCGGCCCGGTGCCGGCGGACGCGGTGCCCGCCTATCTCGCGGCGATCGATGTCGGCATCACCCCGTACCGGGACACGGCGTTCAACCGAGCCTCGTTTCCCCTGAAGACGCTGGAGTACCTGGGGGCCGGCCGCCCGGTAGTCAGTTCTGACCTGCCGGCCGCCAGGTGGCTGCGCGCCGATCTTGACCAGGGCGAGCAGTCCGCCGACGCAGACCAGATTCTGGTGCTCGTCCCGGCGGCCGATGAGTTTGCCGACGCCGTTCGCCGCATGGCCAAGCAGGGGGCGGCAGCCGATCGGTGCGTGGCCTTCGCCGCGCGGCATACCTGGGCCCGGCGGGCCGACGCACTCGCTCTCGCGATCGGTCTGGAGGAGTCGCCCGACGGCCCCGGCGCGGCCGCTATCGCTTAATGGCGATCAGCGATTTGGCCGTGCCGAGCATGCGCTCGAAGGTAATTTCCGACTGAGGAAAATAAAATGCCATCTCGGTGCGGCTGAGCAACTCCACGCTCATGGCCGCACGAAGGCCTTCCTCCCGGTTCGGCGACTGCGTATGAACGAGCGGCCAATGCCGCGATACTTCGGCGCGGACGGTCAGCGGCAGGAACTGAAAGCCCGGAAACAGCCAGTGCGGCTCGATAGGAAAGTACCGGTAGGGCGTCTGCACCCAGTGCCGGTCAGCCAGCTTATGCACGGCATCGGCGAAGCGCTGACGCTGCGCATGCCCGCCCACATGCTCAATGACCGAATTGGAGAACACCACGTCGTAGCTGCTACCAGCGATAGCGGCCGGCAGATTGCATGCGTCGGCCTGATCGGTGCGGATCCAGTCCGGCATTTCCTCGGGCTCGGACTCCAGATTGACGACGTGGACAGAGGCCGGCCGCACCGGTGCTCGCACCCACGCCTCCACGGTGCCGCCTAGGTCAATGACCGACATTGATCCGATGTCCGGAAAAGTAGCGCTGAACCGCTCCCACCGTTCGGATCGCCTGCGTTCTCCTACTGACCCCGGCGCGTCGACAAAACGGTCTCGCAGGTCATGTAGCCGCCCCATGTCCGTCCCCTACCTAGGTGCCCCAGCTTGCACGATTGCCCCATGGTATGGCAGCTGTTGGCGACTAGCGGGGTTACTCGGCTTTTGTCTGCGGTGACGTGCTTGTCCTGCGGATCCATGCCACCGCGGGCGGGCGGCGCAGCCGGATCGGGTACCGGTCGAGGAACCCGGCGATGGCCAGCACGGCCACGATCGCCAGGAAGAGCAGCCCGGCATAGCTGCGCTTCGTGGAACCTTTTTGCGAGAGGGGACCGGTCTGGCCGAGAATGCGCAAGCCGATGTAGTTGAAGGCCGGTACTTTAGCCCGGACCTGCCGCGTGGTGAGCTCACGCTCGAGCACCTGCGTGACGGCCGTGAACGTCCGGGCGGCCGCGGCCGGATCCGTGGACGACGTGCTCACGATCACGTCCGGATCGGAGAAATCCGGATACTCAAGGTTGTAGCTGTTCTGCAGCCCGACGTTATAGGCCGCCGTGCCGCCGGCCGCGCTCACCTCGCGCTTACTCTGCTGATTCATCATCTGGATCGCGATAAGCCCGGCGGCCTCGACCAGGGAGCCGCCGAATGAGGCGTACGGATTAGGAAAGGCAGAGGATGGCGGCGAGGTAAACACGAACGTCGCGCTGTCCTGGTAGGGCTGCGTGCTGCTCTTGAGGTAGTAGCCAACCCCGGCGGTGACAATGACCACGGCCAGCACCGCAATAAGGTGGCGCCGGACCAGCGCGACGATCTCCTGCGGGCTCACGGTGCTGCGCTGCCTCCGTCCAGCGGCGACCCGGCCAGCCCAGCCGGTCGGCCATCACGAATACCCCTAAGTCACAGCACGATAGCAGCTTTGGTCCATGCGGGGCATACAACGCTTCATTACCGCTAGACTGCCTAGCAGGCGTGCCGCAGATATTTAGCAGCTGTGATTTGCCTGTTACCGGGGCCGGGTCGGCGCTGGGGGGTGCCGCACGCGTAATGGAGCAGACCTCGAGACTGCGGAGTGGCCAGCATGGACATGATCGAACTGTTTCGCACGCTGCGCAAGCGGTGGCTGCTGACTGCGCTGCTGCTGTTGCTCACGTTTGTCGGGACAGCCGTCTTGGCGCTCCGCCCGGGGCCGTACCAGGCAGAATCGCAGGTGACGCTGCTGCCATCGCACCAGGCGTCACGGCCCGCCGGCTACAACCCGTATCTCGCCCTGGACTCCTCGCTGACGCTGACGGCTGACCTGCTCCGGCGGGAGGTGACGGACCCGCGTACCGCTCAGGTCCTCGCCAGCCGCGGTTACCCGGAGTCGTACCAGATCGTCGACGACCCGTCGACCGCGGGACCGGTCCTGGACATCACCGTCCTTGGCGCCAGCAAGGCCGCGGTGGAGCACACGCTGCAGGGCGTTACCGCCGAGATCCCCGTCAAGCTCGCTCAGATGCAGTCCGCCGTGAAACCGGTCAACCAGATCGGGAGCCTGGCCGTCTCGGTCGACCCCACGGCCAAGCTCCTGGTCACCAAGAAACTCCGGCTGCCCGTGGTCGTGTTTGCCCTCGGCCTGGTGTTCACGGCCGCCATCCCGCAGACGGTGGAGGCCTCCGCGATTGCCCGGCGTTCGCGCAAGGCGGCGGGCGTGGCCGCTGGGGAGCCGCCGCTGGCCAGCGGTGACGAGGACGACGACACTTACCCCGGGATTGTCAGGGGGCGCTCGTCGGCCGAGGCTCCGCGGCCGACGGAGGGGGCGGCCCGGGCCGAGCGTCCCCGGGCTAAGGCCGAGCACGCGGCCAGCAAGACGGAAACCAAGGCCAAGGACTTCGACTACCTATACGAGTAGCCGGGCCCCGCTGATGAATCTGTCGAGAGCATGCCGTGCTCCTGCGCGTCGTGTCGGACCCTGCCTGAGTGAGACGGCCTGCCTATGACGCCCTTGACGATCCCGGAGATGGATCTCGCTCCGTCAATCGAACGTCCGCGCCAGGGGACAGACGCGGTCACGCTGCTGACGTGGTACGTCTTCCTGCTCATGCTCATTCCGTCACCGCTGGTTCTCAACACGCTCGGCTCGGCCGGATCCCCGGCGACGATGCTCGCCGCGGTGTTCTTCTTCTGGTACCTGGTGACCCGGCTGACCCCGTCTCTCACGCTGTCGCGCGGGCATCAGCCCATCCGGATCGCTGGCGTCCTGTTCGGCTGCGGCATCGTGGCCTCCTACATCTCGGTCAACCGTCATTCGCTGTCGACCCTGCAGCAAGACGGTGTCGACGTGGGCCTGATCCTGGTGGCCGGATGGCTGGGCATCCTCTTCCTGGCCTCAGACGGGATCACCAGCATCGAGCGCCTGACGGTCCTGCTGCGGCGGATAGTGACGGGCGCCACGGTGATGGGAACGATCGCCATCGCCCAGTTCTTCACCGGTCTCAACGTGGCGGCGTACGTCACGATCCCCGGGCTGACCGCTCAGGTGCCCTACAGCGCCCTGGCCTCCCGCGACTCGCTCAACCGGCCGTCGGCGACCGCCCTCGACCCGATCGAGCTGGCGGCCGTGCTGGTCGTGGCGCTGCCCATCGCCATCCACCGCGCGCGGTTCGCGCCGCCCGGCCGCCGGTTCCGGCGCTGGCTGCAGGTCGTGGTCATCGGCGCGGCGATTCCCCTGACGCTGTCGCGGACCGCCTTTACCGCGCTGGCCGCGGTGGCCCTGGTCCTGCTGCCTACCTGGCCGCGGAAGGACCGCTGGCTCGCCTACGTTTGCGGACTCTTCGGAGCCGTCGCCGCCGCGGCGGTTCCGTCCCTGCTCGGCACGATCAGCAGCCTGTTCCTGCAGATCGGGACCGACTCCAGCACCCTGTCGCGGACTAGCGCCTTCACCCTCGGAGGGCCTTTCATCGGCCAGAATCCGTGGCTTGGCCTGGGCTTCAACGCGTTCTTCCCGCAGACCTATTTCTTTACCGACGATCAGTACCTCAACTCGCTTATTTCCACCGGCGCCGTCGGCCTCGTTACGCTGATGGCGCTATTCGTGACCGGATGGCTGACGGTGCGGAGCGCGCGGCGCTCCATTGCCGATCCGCAGACCCGGGATCTGGCGCAGACGCTCGCGGCGGCGATCGCCGCCGTCGCGGTATCCTTCGCGTCGCTCGACTCGTTCTCCTTCCCGATCATCTCGGGCATGACGTTCCTCGTCCTGGGCTGCATCGGAGCGCTGTGGCGACTCACGCGTGAGTCGCTGCCCATCCCGGGTCTGTAGAGAAACCAGGCGGCCTATTCCCGGGCCAGCCAGGACGGGGCCTGGGGTCCGGAGGCTGACGGGGGCAGCACCCACGTGCCGTCGGCCTCCTGCTGAAATTCGGCCTGCGCGAACAACTCCGCCGCGGGCCCGTTCCGGCTCGTCGGGACGAACATTCCCCGGGCGGCCCCCGGGCCCGCGGCGTCCAGCACGGCCGCCAGGACGGCAAACTCCACTCCGAACCCCATCGCCCGGCAGCTCATGATGACCGAATCGAATGCGCGCTCCGCCCGGTCGAAGATCGCGACCGCCACCACGCCCAGGTCGCCGAAACGGTCCCGCAGCGACGCCACGTAGACCAGCCAGTCCGGGGAATCCAGCAGCTGCGAGACCTCAGCCGCAGTGCGCCGGCGCGTCGTCGTATTGAACTGGTTGGTCCGCTCGATCAGCTCCAGGACCCGGGGCAGATCCGAGCTGGCGGCCGGCCCGATCCGGCAGCGCAGGCCGAGCGACTTCATCATGGTCTCGTAGTCGTGCGACCCGGACATCGCGGCCCGGCGCTCGGCCGCCTCCCGGTACATCACCGTACGCCGGCGCGCCTCGTCGGTCTGGCGTGTCGAGGGGAAGGCCAGCCACCTGCGCAGCGTCCGCCAGGCCTCCTCGGTGGCCGGGTCCAGCGCCCGGACACCGGGCTCCATCTCGGTGACGAGGGCGCGCTCGACGGGATTGTCGTCGAGCATCACGAAGGCATCTGCGGCCAGGTCGAGCTGCTTGATCGCCGCCGAGACGTTGTCGGGCTTGGGCAGCCAGTTGATCTTCTTGAGCACGAAATCGTCTTCCGACAGGACCAGCTGGTCCCACTGGATGGAGGATTCATCGTTCTTGCTCAGGGCCACGAGCAGGACTCCGGCGTTCTTCAGCTCCAGGAGAAGCCGCTGGCCGTCGGTGTTGTGAACCACGTCGCCTTCGGCCATGACGCCGTTCCAGAGAGTGTTATCGAAGTCCACCAGCAGTGCCTTGGCCTTGCCGACCAGGTCGTAGTCGGACAGCAGCCCGTCGTAGTACCGGGCGAGCGCGGGGCCCAGCGCGGTCGTATGGGAGTACCCCGGCGGGACGTCATCCTCGGCGAAGGCGAAGGCCGCCGCGGCGCGAATGCCCCCCAGCTCGGCGGCCAGCGCTGCCTCGTCGACCAGCACCACGTTCTCCACCGACGCGGCCAGTTCCTGCAGACCGTGGGACAGGTCCCGGAGCAGCCGGCGCTGGGCCCGGGAGTGCGCGGGGGCGAAGGGGATTCGGTGGCGTAGCCGGTCGAGCGGGAGGCCGCACGGTACGTGCACGGCGACGGTGGCCTCCGAGACCGTCCTGATGTCCGCGATCGTCTCGCGAACGATCTCCACGAGGCCGCGGGCAATCCCCGCGGTCCGGGCGCCGACCAGGGGAAGCGCCGCCTTCCGCCAGGCGTAGGTGTAGGGCGGTACCCCTTCGAAGGTGAACAGCGACAGGCCGATGACGTCGGGCCGGTGCCGCTGGACCTCGTTCACGACCGCGGTGTTCACGGCGGCGATGGGCTGCTTGGCGCTGAAAAATACGTGCCGGACATCTACGGGGCGACCGCTCTCCGCGCGGCGCTGCGCGAGGAAGGCCCGAGTCTCGACAAAGACGCAGTCCCCGATGAACAGCACTCTGTTCGCGGCATCGGGCGGGTTGAGCAGCGGCTCGTGGAAGTCCCAGAGCTGCTGCTCGACACCGTCGGCGGGAAGCTCGTCGGCCAGGGCGGTCGCTATCGCGGGAAACTCCGCGGTCATCTGCTCACGCAGGGCCGCGTGCAATTGTGCAGGCGGCAGGTCCCTGTCGACGTAACGCAGGCGCTCGTCAAAATAGAGCGCGGCATGCTCGGTCGACCCCCGGAGCGCGCCGACCAGGGCCCGGCCCAGCGGATGAAGATAGCGCGCCCTGGCCATGGCCGGGGGCCCGGCGGCCGGCGAGCCACAACTTGGCCCGCTCGCGCCGAGCCCTTGCCACGTATCGATCAGCCGGTCCAGTTCCGCCGACAGAACATCCCCGAGCCGGTGACGATCGACTGAAACAGACGTCGTAGCAGGCATGATCCAACTATAGCCGGACAGCCCGTGAGCAAGCCGGCGTTCGTTACGGGCCGGGATAATCCGTCCGGTGCCCGATAATCTGGCTCGAGTTACCGGGGAGACTGTCATTGGGCCACCAGTACAGGCCATTATTTCCGGCGGCCATCCAGGTGGTACCCGACTGGACGTCGATCTTGTTGTTGGCCCAGACTCCGCCCAGGCCGGGCGTGTTGTACATGGCACCGCCGTAGAGCGGTCCCCAGGCTGGCTTGAAGTCCGTGCCCCACACATTGCCCGTGAACACCATGTTGGTGCTGCGGGTATCGGAGCCGCTGTTGACCATGTAGCCGTAGCCGGAGAAGTAGTTATTCGTAATTGTCACGTGGTTGTACGTGGAACTTCCCTGCAGAGCCAGCGCGTTCGTGTTGCCGTCGCCCACGATGCTGTTGTGATTGAAGACCATGTAGCCGACGCCGCCGTAGTTCTCGAGGATGCCGTCAGTATGGTCAACGCCGCCCGGCGCCCGGGGGTTGTGGATCCACGAGTTGGTGACGACGAGCGGCTGCGACTGGCTGGAGTAGCCGAATTCAATCGCTTGCGCGAATCCCCAGAAGTCGGCGTTCTCGACCGTCAGTGCGCCCTGGTAACGCTGGTCGATGCCGTACTGGTAACCCTGGCCATTCGCCATCGGCGAGGCATACGGGCTCGTCGGGCCGACTCCGGCCGGTGCGGTATTCGGCTCGAACGTGGAGTAGGAAAATACGATGTTGCTGCCGTAGTCGGCGACGTTGGCGTCGGCGACGGCATTGGAGGCGAACCGGCAGCCGATGAACGTGACGTTCGCGGGATGGGACTTGGCGCTGCCGATCGCCAGGCCATCCGGGAAGTTGCAGTACCGGTAGGTCGTATTGCTCTGGATGTTCCCGCTGCAATTTGTCAGCTGCCCCGGATATCCGGGCGCGTTCTCATATCCGGTGTCGGACGCGTTCGGGAAGCCGCTCGGAGCGCTGGCCGGGCTGCTGGCGGTGGCCGACGGCTTGGCCGACGGCGACGGCGAGGAAGAGGCGGGAGTGACGGGCGTCGTCACGACCGCGGCCGTGCTCTGCGCGCTGGTCCGGCCCGATGCGCTGGCGCTGACCTGATAGGAGTAGGTGGCCTTGGGGCGGACCGCCTTGTCGCGGAAGCCCAGGGTCGTGCTGGTCCCGATCTGCGACCCGTTCCGGTAGATGACATAGTCGGCCGCGGCCGCGCCCCGGGTCCCCGGCTGCCAGGTGAGCGCGACCTGCGTCGAGCTCACGGCGGCGGCGTGCAGCCCCGTCGGAATGGCCGGCCCGCCCCACTTGCGGTGATGCCACCGGTGGTGGTCGGACGTCGACGATGCCGCGGTGATCGCGTGCGTGGTGAGAGCATGCCGGATTAGAATGCTGCCAAATACGGCGAAAGCGAGAACGATGACGGCCAGCATCGAGATAGATAGGACACGCAGGCGATGAGATGCCGCATGCCGACCACCCGGTTCTCCGGCTGAATCATCCCGAAACCGCCGCTTTATGAATGGGTGGCTTGTCCGCTTTCGCTGCTTCATAGCGTTATCATCCCGTTATGATTGACCACGGGCAGCATGCTAGCGGACAATCCCGCGTCAAGCAGGCGCTTCGTGGGGTCCAGGAGCGGACAGTGACTCCTATGCTGCCAACCGTGGTCTTTTTCTGTGCTATTGACGCGATCATGGCCGCATGTCTTTTTCCGGATAATCGAGATCTGTCGGCCGCCGGTGCCCGTCAGGGCCGCCGCCCGTCACCAGCACCTGAGCGATGCGCTGGCCAGCGTGCCCGTCCCACAGGGCCGGCGAGCGCGGGGCCGGCGGATCGTCGAGCACGCCCAGCGCGGCTTTCACGATGCACTCCGGGTCGCGCCCGACCAGCTGATTAGTTCCCTCGGTGAGAGTGATCGGACGCTCGGTGTTGTCCCTGAGGGTCAGGCACGGGACGCCGAGGATCGTGGTTTCCTCCTGGACCCCGCCCGAATCGGTGAGCACCAGGCGCGCGGCCGCCTGCAGCGCCACGAAGTCCAGGTATCCGGCGGGCGGGATCACGTGCACCCGGTCGGACAGCCCGGCGCTGCGTAGCTGCTGCTGCGTCCTCGGGTGCGCGGGCAGCACGAGCGGGCAGCTGCGCGCCACCGTATTGAGCGCGGCCAGCAGCCCCTTCAGGACCGCCGGCTCGTCCACGTTCGCTGGGCGGTGCATCGTGACCAGGCCGTACTGCCGAGGCTCGAGACCGAGCTCGGGCAGGATGTCCCGGGCCCGGGCCCGCTCGAGGTTGGCGAGCAGGGTGTCCACCATGACATTGCCCGCCAGGTGGATCTGGTCCGCCCGGTATCCCTCCGACCGCAGGTTGGCGACGGCGTCCGCGGAGGGCGCGAACAGGTAATCGCTCACCCGGTCGGTGACCACCCGGTTCATTTCCTCGGGCATCGTCCAGTCCCGGCTGCGCAGGCCGGCCTCGACATGCGCGAGCAGCGCCCCGGCCTTGGCCGTGACCAGGGCGCAGGCCATGGTCGAGTTCACATCGCCGACGACGACGACCACGTCGGGCGCCAGCTGCTCGGCCAGCGGCTCGAAGGCCGTCATCACTCTGGCCGTCTGCGCCGCGTGGCTGCCCGAGCCCGCGCCCAGGAAGTAGTCGGGCGCGCGGATGCCCAGGTCGGAGAAGAACACGTCGTTCATGGCCGCGTCGTAGTGCTGGCCGGTGTGCACCAGGATGACCTCGGCGCCCGCGGCCTCCAGCGCGTCCATCACCGGCTTGACCTTCATGTAGTTCGGCCGGGCCCCGGCGACGCAGACGATACGCATGCTCATAGTGCCTCGACGTTAGCTCCGGACGCACGGTGGCGGCAGTCAAAGAAGAAACGCGCGTGCCGGGCGATGTCATCGAGGTCAAAGCCGTCGTGGTCGGTCAGCAGCACGACCGCGTCGGCGCTGGTGACCTCCTCGCGCGTCAGATCGACCCGGGTCACCGACTCGTCGATGGCGGTGGCCTCCACGACGTGCGGGTCGGCCGCGCGCACCTGTGCGCCCATGGTGATCAGGAGCTGGGCCACCCGAACGGCGGGCGACTCCCGCGCGTCGCCCGTGTTCTTCTTGTAGGCCAGGCCGAGCAGCAGTATGCGCGCGCCCTTGATCGGAAGACCGCGCGAGTTGAACGCCATCATCAGCCGGTGCACGACGTAGTCCGGCATGTGACTGTTGATGTCGTCGGCCAGCTCGACGAAGCGAAAGCTCTTGCCCAGCGCGCGCTCGACCCGCCAGGACAGGTACGACGGGTCGATGGGCAGGCAGTGGCCGCCGACGCCGGGTCCGGGGCTGAACTGCATGAACCCGAACGGCTTGGTGGCGGCGGCCCTGATCGCCTCCCACACGTCGATGCCCAGGTCGTGGGCGAACATCGCGAGCTCGTTGACGAGCGCGATGTTGACGTGCCGGAAGGTGTTCTCGACCAGCTTCGCCAGCTCCGCCTCGCGCGGGGACGAGACGACGACGGTCTGCTCCACGATGGTGTCGTAAAACGCCCGGACGGCCTTGAGCGAGCCGTCGTCAATTCCGGAAACGATCTTGGGCGTCGTGGTCAGCGTCCACGTGCTGTTGCCCGGATCGATGCGCTCCGGGCTGTAGCCCAGATGGAAGTCGGTCCCGGCGACCAGCCCCGACCCCTCCTCCAGCAGGGGGAGCACCTGCTCCTGGGTCGTGCCCGGGTAAGAGGTCGACTCGACGACCACCGTGGCGCCGGGACGGAGGTGGCCGGCCAGGGTCCGGGCCGCGGACTCGATATAGCTCAGATCGGGCAGCCCGTCGCGGAGCGGAGTCGGCGTGGCGATGATGGCGACGTCGAACCCGGCGCAGTCGCGGGCATCGGCCGAGGGCCGGAAGTTCCCCGTGTCCAGCGCGCGCTGCAACTGGGGAGCCGGCACGTCCTCTACGTAGGACTCACCGGACGCCAGCAGTTCCACCCGGCGTGAGTCGATGTCGAAGCCGACGACCTGATGGCCGACCTCGCTGGCCCGCATGGCCAGGGGCAGGCCGACATAGCCCATGCCCAGGATGACGACGCTAGTCACAGCGCGTCCTCGCTGACGGGCTGCTCCGGCCCCGCGGCGGTCCGGCCTGGCGTGTGAGTCCGCAGCATCTCGCGGGCCAGCAGCGCCAGGAAGGACACATTGGTCGTGAGGTACCGGCGGCCCAGCCGGAGGGGCTCCTGCTTGGCGCGGTACAGCCATTCCAGGCCGTACTTCTGGTACCAGGCGGGGGCCCGGCGGGTCAGGCCGGCCATGATGTCAAAGGAGCCGCCCACGCCGTGCACGACGCTCGCCCCGGTCGCCTCTCCCCACCGGTTCAGGAACAGCTCCTTCTTGGGCGAGGACATGCCCACGAACAGCAGGTGCGCGCCGGAACGGCGAATCTCCGCCGCTATCTCCGCCTCCTCCTCGGCACCGAAGTAGCCGTCACGCGCTCCGGCGACGGACAGGTCCGGGTACCGGCGGGCGACCTCGTCCAGCATCCGGGCGAGCACCTCGGTCCGCGCGCCGAGAAAGTACACCCGGCTCTGGCGCCGCTGTGCCTCGGCCAGCAGCGCCTCAAACAGGTCGATGCCGGCCACCCGCTCGGGCAGCGGCGCGCGCAGCAGGCGGCTCGCCCAGACCACCGACTGGCCGTCGGCCATGATCATGTGACAGTCATTAACGGCCTGCCGCAGCTGAACGTCGTGGCGCATGGCCATGACCTTGGCGGCGTTGACCACCCCGATGGACAGGTACCCGCCGTTGTCAATCGCGTCTGTGCAGCGGCCGAGCGCCTGCGTCATGGTAAATGCGTCGATAGGGACGCCGAGCACCATCTGCCGCGCCCGGTCACGAGTAGCTATATCCACCTGTGCTCCATCTCGCCATTGCAATGTTTCTCATTCAGAATTTCCGTTGCGGGAAAAATCTGTCCCCCCCGCGAAATAGATCAGGACAGCCACGTCATGAGCAGCCAGCCCAGCTCGTACGGCCGGCACTCGTAATCGACTACGCCGGCCGGAAAGACCTTGTCGAGCACTGGCAGCCGCCAGCCGGGATGGATTCGGGTAGAGGCGGCGCGCAGTCCGCGGACCGCCTTCCGGTGGTCGGGGCGGGCGACCTTCCGCCAGGTGGTCGCGGGCTCGTCGAGGATCAGCGCCTCCGCGGTCTCCGGCGGGCTGGCCAGCCAGCGCAGGCCGCGGGCGATGGACTCCAGGTGGGCGTCCCCGCCCGCCTCGCCGAGATCGAGCAACGCCATCGGGGCCATCGCGTGCTGGTGCACGCTGTAAACGGGGTAACCCTCGACGACGGCGCCGGACCGCGAGTCGTAATGCCACCACCACTGGCCGGCCTCGCCCTGCGCCGCGCAGACCGCGGCGGCCACGGCCGCCGCGGCCGCCAGCGCCTGGGGGTCGTCCGCGCTGTGATGCAGCCGGGCCAGCGCCTGCAGCGGGTAGACCTGATCGGCGAACGACCCGACGTGGCTGCGGAACCACGGCTGGCCGTCCCCGGTGACATGCGGGTACAGGACATCGCGGGCGGCCAGCAGCCGGCTCCGGGCGCGCTCCAGATGCTGCTCGACATCGGCGGACCCGCGGGCCGCCACGAGCGCCGAGACCACCCACGCCGCGTCCACCACGGCGGCCGGACGCTGCGGATCGTCCAGCTGCCCGAGCCGGGCCAGGGCCTGCGGCAGCACATCGTGGCCGCATTCCGCGGCCGCCCAGGTCAGCATGGCCAGGTCGCCGAGGCCGGATACCTCCTCCAGGCGGGCGGTCAGCCTGCCCACCAGGTCGCTGCAGGACTCGCCCAGGACGCTGCGCTGTCCTGGTTCGGGCAGGCGCAGCAGGCCCAGGGCGGCGATCGCGGCGTAGCGCGGGCTGGTCCCGGCGGGGGTCAGTAGCCAGGTGCCGTCGCTCTGGCGCCGGCCGTCCAGCCGGAAGGCGAACTGCCCGGCGGAGATGGACTGGGGCAGGTTGCGGACGGCGATTCCGAGCAGGCGCCTGATCAGGTCAGCACTGGCCGGATCGGCCGCCGCGATCTGGTCCAGGCGGGCCGACCTGGGCTGCGAACCGCCGCTGCCACGGGCTGGAGCCGACGCTCCGTCGGAGCGGTCTCGCCCGTGGGTGCGGTCGGTCGGAACGCTCATCGAGCCCACCCCCAGGTTGACGTCGGTCCTGCGCTGCATGGCCGGCTGCCCCGACGAGCTGGGCGAAACGCCGCGTACACATACGACGCGGGGCCGGTGAGGGCCGATGACGCGCCCATCCCCTCCGTTATGCAGTTGTTATATATGGCGACATCAGGTGAAGTCCGAACACCTGGCGGGCGGTCGCGGCCTGCGGACCCGTAAGCTCTTGCCGCGGTCGGCGGTGGGGCTGGCCTGAGAGGCATGCCACTCTGGCGTGGCCTGGCATCAGATACATACACCGAAATCAGCAGGGAAGGCGGGGGAAACTGGTGATTCAGTACATCTACGTGGCACCTGGGACCGGACCAGTGGCGGGTGCGAGATGAGCGCGATCCCGCTGGTCGACCTGGCCGCTCAGCACGCCGCCGTGGCCACCGAGATCGCCGAGGGCTGGGAGCGCGTGCTGGGCGCGACCGCGTTCATCGACGGCCCGCAGGTGCGGCTGTTCGAGCAGGAGTACGCGGCCTTCACCGGCGCGGCGCACTGCGTGGGGACGGCCAATGGCACCGACGCGATCGAGATCGCGCTGCGCGGGCTGCAGGTCGGCCAGGGCGACGAGTGCATCCTGCCCGCCAACACCTTCATCGCCACGGCCGAGGCCGTGGGCCGGGCCGGCGCGACGCCCGTCCTGGTGGACTGCGCCGATGACGACACCTACCTGATCGATGCCGATGCCGTCGCGGCCGCCATCACGCCGCGGACCCGGGCGATCATTCCAGTGCACCTCTACGGTCAGGCCGCACCGGTGGAACGGCTGATGGAACTCGCCGCCCAGACGAACCTGTGGGTAGTGGAGGACGCGGCCCAGGCTCAGGGCGCCCGACGCCACGGGGCCGGTGCCGGATCACTGGGTCATGCGGCGGCGACCAGCTTCTATCCCGGCAAGAACCTCGGTGCCTACGGCGACGCGGGCGCGACCCTCACCGGCTCGGCCGACCTGGCCGCCCGGATGCGGATGATCGGCAATCACGGCTCTCAGCGGAAATACGAGCACGAGGTCTTCGGCGTCAACAGCCGGCTGGACACCCTGCAGGCGGTCGTGCTCTCGGCGAAACTGCGCCGGCTGGCGGGCTGGAACGCCGCGCGGCGGGCCGCCGCGGGGCGTTACGACGCGCTCCTGAGCGGCCTCGGGCAGGTCGCGCGGCCACGCGTGCTGGAGGGCAACGAGCACATCTGGCATCTGTACGTAGTGCGGGTTCCGGACCGCGACCAGGTGCTCAAGGAGTTGCACGCGGCCGGGATAGGGGCCGGGATTCACTACCCGGTGCCCATCCACCGCACGGCCGCGTTCGCGAGCCTGGGATACGCCGACGGCGATTTTCCGGTGGCCGAGCGGACAGCCGGCGAGCTGCTGAGCCTGCCGCTGTTCCCGGAGATCACCGCCGACCAGCAGGAGCGTGTCGTGTCGGTGCTCCAGAATGCCTTGGCGTAGGCTTGCCGCATGCATTCAATGGGGATCGAAGGTGCCTACACCTTTGCGCCGCGCATTTACCCCGATAATCGCGGGACTTTTAACGAATGGTTTCAGGCCGCCGATTTCTGCGACGACCTCGGCTATCGTTTCGAGCTCGCCCAGGCTAACTGCTCGGTATCGCACCGTGGCGTGATCCGCGGCATACATTTCACGCAGGTCCCGCCCGGACAGGCGAAGTACGTGGTGTGCGCCAGCGGTGCGATCCTCGACGTCGTGGTCGACCTGCGGGTCGGGTCGCCCGCGTACCTGCGCTGGGAGGCGGTGCAACTCGATGACGAGACCCGGCATGCCGTCTTCCTGGCGGAGGGACTCGGGCACGCCTTCATGGCGCTGAGCCCGCTGGCCACCGTCATGTACCTGTGCTCCACCCCCTTCGCGCCCGGGCTCGAGCACGGGGTGGATCCGCTCGACCCGGAGATCGGCATTGCCTGGCCGGCGGATGCGGAGGTCATCTTGTCGCCGAAGGACGCGGCCGCGCCCTCGGCCCAGGAGGCCCGCCGCGGCGGTCTGCTGCCTACCTACACTGAGTGCATGGAATTCGCGGCCGGACTGCGTGCGCCGCTCGCGGGCAGGCGCTGAGCACCAGTCCGGTCTTGCCTTCGGCCTCGGGATGGAATCTTGACGGTGCGCGACGACGATCTGCTGGCCGCCAGCCTGGCGACTGAGGCGGGGCGGCTGCTGCTGACCCTGCGCGCCCAGGGCGGTGAGCCCGCCGCCTTGCGGGACGCCGGCGACCGGCTGTCCCACGAGTTCCTGGTCGCCGAGCTGGCCCGGCTGCGCCCGGATGACGCGGTGCTGTCCGAGGAGGGCAAGGACGATCCCGCCCGCTTGTCGGCCGACCGGGTCTGGATCGTCGATCCGCTGGATGGCACGCGGGAGTTCGGCGAGCCGGGTCGCGTTGACTGGGCGGTGCACGTCGCGCTCTGGGAGCGAAGCGGCGCGGAGCGCGGCCAGCTCACCGCCGGGGCCGTCGCCCTGCCCGCCCAGGACCGGGTGCTCAGCACGGCGGAGCCCATCAGGCCGCCCGCTCCGCGGGATCCGCTGCGCCTGCTGGTGAGCAGGTCGCGGCCGCCCGAGTTCGTCACGCGGCTCGCGGACAAGCTCGGCGCGCGGCTCGTCCCGCTCGGCTCGGCGGGGGCCAAGGCCGCCGCGGTCATCTGCGGGGAGGCCGACGCCTACGTGCACAGCGGCGGCCAGTATGAGTGGGATTCCGCCGCGCCCGTGGCCGTGGCGAGGTCAGCCGGGCTGCATGCCTCCCGGATCGACGGCTCGGAGCTGGCCTATAACCAGGCTTCCCCCTCGCTTCCGGATATCCTGATCTGCCCGGCCGCAATCGCGCCGCTGCTGCTCGAGACGATCGGCAGCGTACGGGGAGTGCCCCCCGCTCAGGCCACCCCCACCCCAGCCACGTCCACCGACCCGGAGCTCTCCTAATGGCACCGCCCCGCACCGACTACCTGCTCTCCCAGCTCGACGTCCTTGAGGCCGAGTCGATTCACATCATGCGGGAGGTGGCCGCAGAGTTCGAGCGGCCGGTACTGCTGTTCTCCGGCGGCAAGGACTCCATCGTGATGCTCGCGCTCGCCGAGCGCGCGTTCTGGCCCGCCCGTATCCCGTTCCCGGTCATGCATGTGGACACCGGCCACAACTTCGCCGAGGTGCTGGAGTACCGGGACCGGCGGGCGGCGGAGGCGGGAGCCCGGCTGATCGTCGCCTCGGTGCAGGACTCGATCGACGCCGGCCGGGTGGTGGAGGAGACCGGCCGCTTCGCCAGCCGCAACCGGCTGCAGACCACCACGCTGCTCGACGCGCTCGCCGAGCACCGGTTCGATGCCGTGTTCGGGGGTGCCCGGCGCGACGAGGAGAAGGCCCGGTCCAAGGAGCGAGTGTTCTCCTTCCGCGATGAGTTCGGTCAGTGGGATCCCAAGAACCAGCGGCCCGAGCTGTGGAACGTCTATAACACCAGGATCCGGCGCGGCGAGCACATCCGGGTGTTCCCCCTCTCCAACTGGACCGAGCTGGATGTCTGGCACTACATCGAGCGGGAGCAGCTGGAGCTTCCCTCCATCTACTTCGCGCACCGGCGCGAGGTCTTCGAGCGCGACGGGATCCTGCTGGCCGACAACCAGTTCGTGATCCGGGGGGACGACGAGCCGCTGTTCGCCGCGCAGGTGCGGTACCGGACGGTCGGCGACATGACCTGCACGGGAGCGGTCCAGTCCACCGCCGCGACGGTGGCCGAGGTGATCGGCGAGATCGCCGCCACCCGGATCACCGAGCGCGGGCAGACCCGGGCGGATGACCGGGCCAGTGAGGCCGCCATGGAGGACCGCAAGAAAGAGGGCTACTTCTGATGACGGGCACGCAGGCGGGCGACCTGTCCGGCGCGGGCACCGGGGACCGGCACATGGACATTCTCCGGCTGGCGACCGCGGGCTCGGTGGACGACGGCAAGAGCACGCTGATCGGGCGGCTGCTGTATGACTCCAAGGCGATCTTCGAGGACCAGCTCGCCGCGGTGGAGCAGACCAGCCGCGACCGCGGCGAGGAGTACACCAACCTGGCCCTGCTGACCGACGGCCTGCGCGCCGAGCGCGAGCAGGGCATCACGATCGACGTGGCCTATCGCTATTTCGCGACGCCGGGGCGCAAGTTCATCATCGCCGATACGCCTGGCCACATTCAGTACACCCGCAACATGGTCACCGGAGCCTCGACCGCCGACCTGGCGATCGTCCTCGTCGACGCGCGGAACGGCCTGACCGAGCAGAGCCGGCGGCACGCCTTCCTGGCCACGCTGCTGCACGTTCCGCATCTGGTGCTCGCGGTGAACAAGATGGACCTGGTCGACTACAGCGCGGCCGTGTTCGAGGACATCGCCCGGGAGTTCACCGCGTTCGCGGCGAAACTGGAGATCGGCGACCTCACGTTCATTCCGATCTCGGCCCTGCACGGGGATAACGTGGTGCAGCGCTCGGCCAACATGCCGTGGTATGACGGGCCGTCGCTCCTGCACCACCTGGAGCACCTGCATATCGCCTCGGACCGGAATCTGATCGACGTCAGGTTCCCCGTGCAGTACGTGATCCGGCCGCATCAGGCCACTGACCCGGAACTGCATGACTACCGCGGCTACGCCGGCCAGGTAGCGGGCGGGGTCCTCAAGCTGGGGGACGAGGTCATGCACCTGCCCTCGGGGCTGACGACGACGATCCGCCGGATCGACACGGCGCGCGGGCCGGTCCCCGAGGCGTTCCCGCCGATGTCCGTCACGCTGCTGCTGGACGACGACCTCGACGTGTCCCGGGGCGATATGTTCTGCCGGCCGCACAACCAGCCGCTGGCGACCCAGGACATCGAGGCGATGGTCTGCTGGATGAGTGAGGTCAGGCCGCTCACCCCGCAGGGCCGGCTGATCGTGAAGCACTCGACCAGGACGGTCAAGGCCATCGTCCGCGATCTGCAGTACCGGCTCGACGTCAACACCCTGCACCGCGAGGAATCCGCGACCCAGCTGGGCCTGAACGAGATCGGCCGGGTCACGCTGCGGCTGACCCAGCCGGTGTTCTGCGACCCGTATAGCCGCAACCGGATGACGGGCGGCCTGATCCTGATTGACGAGGCGACCAACGCGACCGTGGGCGCCGCCATGATTACCGACAACTAAGGGTCCCGCGGCCGGGCGGATAGCTGTCGGCGGCGCGCTAATCCTACTTAGTCATCAGGAATAATCTGGAAAAGGCGGCGGCTGGTAGCCGCGGGTCGCGCTTACGCACCGAGCTGGCTCAATTACTTTGCGCAGTCGAGTATTGCTATGAGTAGTTATCCCCTATTTGCCAGATGTTAATGGAACTCAACTGGCATAATCCTGCTCGCGACGACTGTTCAGGTATGACTTGTCTGGGTTGGTGGGCTTCTATGGCGCGGTACCAGCGGAGTTATCGGCTGTGGAGCGGGGGGACGGCCGTCACCGCGGTGTTCGCTCTCGGGCTGCTGGGTCCGCTGACGGGTACGGTGTCGCCCGCCATGGCCGCCACGGCGGCTTCGGGGCCCGTGTCCGCCACGCCCCAGACCCAGACGCCGCACCTGCTGACGACGGCCCCGGCCGAGCAGGTGCGCCAGCTCGTGCAGTGCGGAACCACCATGTACGCAGTGGGGAGCTTCACGCAGATCAAGCGGAACTCCACGACCTACACCCGCGACAACGTGTTCAGCTTCAAGGCCACCTCGCCCTTCACGGTGACCTCGTGGGCACCGGCTGTGAACGGCGTCGTCAACTCGATCGCATTCAGCGGCACAAACTGCGCGGATGCTTACATCGGCGGGAAGTTTTCCAAGGTCGGCGCCACGACCGTCAAGGACATCGCCAAGATCAGCACGAGTACCGGCGCCGTCGTGAGCGCCTTCGGCCACACCGCATCCGGCGAGGTCGAGACGCTGGCCAGCTACCAGACCCACATCATCGCGGGCGGTTATTATACGAGCGTCAACGGCAGCACCGCCGACCCGTACATGACCAGCCTCAACTCGACCACCGGCAAGGACGACGGGTTCGTCCAGCTCAAGATCTCGGGCAACTACCAGTACCCGGGGGTGGCCAGCAACGGCACCCGCGTCTACAACCAGGCGCTCAGCCACGGCGGAACCCTGGACCTGGTCATGGGCGACTTCACCTCGGTGGGCGGCCTGCCCCGGCAGCAGATCTTCATGCTGAGCCTGGCCGGCCCGAAGGCCGCGGTGACCGGCTGGACCTCGCCGCAGTTCGACGGCGAATGCGTCACCAGCGAGCCGTTCTACATCCAGGCGGCGGCCTGGTCGCCCGATAACTCCACCATCTACATCGGGGATACCGGCTACCACCCGTACGACGGGCCCATCGGCGCCACGGCGCGCACAGGGCTGTGCGACGCTGCCGCCGCCTTCCCGGCCACCCAGGCGTCGGTGACGGATAAGTGGATCAACTATTCCGGTTGTGACTCGATGTTCGCCGCGGCCGCCGATTCCAGCGCCGCTTACTTCGCCGGCCACGAGCGGTGGTCGGAGAACCCGAACGACTGCGACGCTCAGGGCAGTGGCGCGCTTCCGGCGCCGGGCCTGCAGGGCGTGTCACCCAGCGACGGCAGCCTGCTGCTTAACGCCGCGGGAACCGCCGGAAAGTACACGCGTTCTCGCGGCCTGGGCGCTGACGACATGCTCGTGACCAGCGCGGGCCTGTGGATCGCCAGTGATAACGGCAACTACGCAACGGTCAACAACCAGCAGGTGTGGCAGAGCAGCCAGACGTGTGGCGGTGTCAGCGGACTGGCCGGAATCTGCTTCCTGCCGTATTCAAGTAACTAAGCCGGGAAATCCTTGCCAAGCAATGAACTGCGCCGGGTGATCTACCTCGGCGGCCTCGGGCGGAGCGGAAGCACGCTGCTGGAGCGGCTGATCGGTGAGCTGCCGGGCGTGTGCTCCGCCGGCGAGGTCGTGCACATGTGGCAGCGGGGCATCGTCGAGGGTGAGCGCTGCGGCTGCGGGCAGCCCTTCGGCGACTGCGAGTTCTGGTGCGCCGTCGGCCAGGACGCGTTCGGCGGCTGGGGCGCGGTGGACGTCGGCCGCATCGCCGAGCTCCGGCGGGCCGTCGACCGGACCCGGTGCATCCCGGTACTTGCGGCCTCCGCCCTGCGGCCGTCCAGCCGCGCCCGGCTGGACGAGTACGTCGGCAACTACGTGCGCGTCTACCAGTCCATCGCCCGGATCAGCGGCCGCGGGGTGATCGTGGATTCCAGCAAGCATGCCTCGCTGGCCTTCTGCCTGCGCCGCCAGCCCGGCCTGGACCTGCGGGTCATCCACGTCGTGCGGGATAGCCGCGCGGTCGCCTACTCCTGGACCCGGCAGGTCAGCCGTCCGGACTCGGCCCGGCTGACCTACATGACCACCTACTCGCCGGCCGCGGCGGCCAGTCACTGGAACGTGCAGAACGGCGCACTGCAACTGCTGGCCCGGACGGGCACGCCCACCCTCCGCGTTCGCTACGAGGACCTGGTGAGCAGGCCGGAGGCGACCTTGGCGCAGATAGCGGCGTTCGCCGGCCTGGCGGCGGGCGGCCGGGAGCTGCGGTTCCTGAAGACCGACGGCGCCGGTCCGTGGGCGGACCTCCGCGCGGCGCACACCGCTTCCGGGAACCCGATGCGCTTCCTCACCGGCCGGATCGCCATCCGGGGCGACGAGCGCTGGCGCTCGGCCATGCCCGCCACGCAGCGCCGCACCGTGACCGCGCTGACCCTGCCGCTCCTGGCTCAATACGGATATGCGCGGCATGCTGCATGACTGACTGGCCATCCGTGGGGGTCGTGCTGCCCACCCGCCATAGGCCCACCGAGCTCAAGGCCGCGCTGGACAGCGTGCTGGCCCAGGAGTACCCGGGCCGCCTCGAAGCCGTCGTGGTGCATGACCGCAGCGAGCCCGATCAGGTGCTCGCCGACGGCGACAAGGTCCGCGTCCTGCGCAATGCCCGCACTCCGGGGCTGGCCGGCGCGCGTAACACCGGAATCCTGGCGCTACACAGCGACCTGGTGGCCTTCTGCGACGACGATGACGACTGGCTGCCCGGCAAGCTGGCCGCTCAGGTCGGCGCGCTGCAGGCGCGCCCCGGCGCCGAGTTCGCCAGCTGCGGCATCGTCGTGGACAGCGGCGGCCGGCTGTCCGCCCGGCTCGCCGGGAGCGACGAGGTCAGGCACTCTGACCTGCTCAGGTCGCGCATGGTGATGGTGCACTCCTCCACCTTCGTGGTCCGGCGCGAGGCGCTGCTGGACGGCATTGGACTGCTGGACGAGACCATCCCCGGCAGCCAGAACGAGGACTGGGACCTCGCGCTGCGTGCTTCGCGGCGGGCTCCCATCGTGACGGTCGACCAGCCGCTGGTGCGGGTGCGCTGGGCCAGCAGCTCGTACTTCGGGCAGCAGTGGGAGACCAAGGCCCTGTCGCTGCGCTGGATGCTGGACCGCCATCCCGATCTTGCGGCCTGCCGTCGCGGCGCCGCCCGGGTCTACGGCCAGCTCGCGTTCGCCTACGCGTGCCTGGGCCAGCGCGCCGAGGCGCGGCGCTGGGCCGTGGCGGCCCTGCGCAGCAACTGGCACGAGCGCCGGGTGCCGTTCGCGATGGCGGTGGCCACCGGAGTGATCTCGGGCGACGCGGTGCTGCGCCGCCTGCACGCGCGCGGGCACGGGATCTGAGCATGGCGGCGATTCAGGACTCCGCGGTCGGCCACGGGCTGGCGGCGCTCGCGGGCCTGGAGCTAGACGGGCTGACCGAGCAGCAGGTCGTGCACCGCGTGCTCGACGCCCTGCACGCGGGCCACGGCGGCTGGGTCGCCACGCTGAACGTCGACATCTGCCGGGCCGTGCGCCGCAACAGCGAACTGGCCGAGTTGCTGGGCGCGGCGTCGCTAACCGTGCCCGACGGGATGCCGCTGATCTGGGCGGCGCGGATGCGCGGCGATCCGCTGCCCGAGCGCGTGACCGGCGCGTCCCTGATCTTCTCGCTCAGCGAGGCGGCGGCCGCCAGCGGCCGGTCGATCTACCTGCTCGGTGGCGCGCCGGGCGTTCCCGAGCGCGCGGCCGCGCGGCTGGCTGAGCACTATCCAGGCCTGGTCGTGGCCGGCACCGACGCGCCGCCGGTGGGCTTCGACGCCACGGCCGACGGCGTCCGGGCAGCCCGGGACAAGGTCGTGGCGGCCGCCCCGGCCATCGTGTTCGTGGGGCTCGGCTTCCCCAAGCAGGAGCGCCTGATCACGGCGCTGGCCCCGGTGCTTCCGCAGACCTGGTTCGTGGCCTGCGGCGCCGCGATCCCGTTCGCGGCCGGGGCGGTGCCCAGGGCCCCGGAGTGGATGCAGCAGGCCGGCCTGGAGTGGCTGTTCCGGCTGCGCAGCGAGCCGCGCCGGCTCGCGCGGCGGTACCTGGTGGACGACCTGCCGTTTGCCGCGACCCTGCTCGCCGCGAGCGCGGCGGACCGGCTAACCCGGCGGGGTTAGCTGCCCAATCGAGCCCGGCGGGGCTAGCTAGCGGCGCCAGCTCGGGACCTGGCCCAGCCAGGCGGTCAGCCGCTCGTCGTAGGGCCGGAAGTGCTCCTCCAGGGCCGCGGCGACGGCGGGGGACAGGGCCGAGCGCGGGCGGGCGTTATGGCGTTCGAAGGCCGGGTAATCGCCGTGCGGCAGCCCCAGGAAATCCAGCACGCCGTCGTAGGCCGGCTCCGGCTTGGCGAAGAAGTCGCCGCTGTCGACCACCAGGATCGCGTCCCGGCCCACCAGGGCCGCCAGCCGCTCCAGCTGGTCGATGTACTGGCCGCGGGCGCGGTAGGCGTGATGCTGGTGGCTGAGGCTCAGGTAGCCCGGGTCGGCGGCGATCCGCTCGGCCTCGCCCTGCAGCCGGCCTGACTCGAGGTCCAGCGCTGCCTCGAACGTCTCGTCCTCGAAGCCCCGGGCCCGCTCGTGCGCGAAGGCCGAGTAGGCCCGCTCCACCGGATCCCGCAGCAGCACCAGCAGCTTCACGTGCGGCAGGTCGGCGGCGATCCGCCCGGCCGCCAGGGGGTGGAACATGTAGTACGGGCTCGACTCGAAGGTCTGCGGCGCGACCCCGGCGGAGCGAGCCACCAGAGCCGCCCGGGCCGTCAGCGGGAAGTGCGCGCGATACCAGCCGAGGGGGCGGCCGTAGTTCAGGTCGAAATAGTGCACGCCCTTGTGCAGGACCGATTTCAGCACCGCCGGATGCTGGCTGAGCGTCCGGTACATCGAGGTGGTGCCGCAGCGCTGCGCGCCGACGATCAGGAAGCCGGGCAGCATCCGGGCCGGGCTCGTGAGCCGGCCCGCCGTCACCGACACCGCATGCGCCGCTCGTTTCGCGGGCGGAGACACGGAAACGGGCCTTACCACGGGATCTCGCCTTCTGCGGCCACCGCCGCGGTCGTGGCCGTGCGCAGGGCCGGAATCAGCCACCGGCCGGGCGCACCCAGCCGGGCGCCGGCCTCGGCCTGCCGATCGGCCAGGTAGCGGGTCGACAGCTCGCACAAGTACAGCAGCGCGGTGAGCCGGGCCGCGGGCGGCCCGACTCCGAGCGGGCCGAGCAGCTGGGGGGCCCGCCGGATGCACTCCGCCGCCGCCCCGGCGGGATCGCCCGGTTTCGGATCGTGCTGGCCGGAAGCCACCGCCGCCTGCAGCCAGTAGTGCAGCGCGTCGAACCCCAGGGGGACGCCGGTGGCGAACCGTTCCCAGTCCCAGACCAGCAGGCCGTCGCGGGTACACGCCATGTTCCACGGGGTCCAGTCGCCGTGCCACGCCCCGAAGGTCAGCACGACGTTCCCGTTCCGGCCTTTCAGCTCGGCCAGCTCCGCCAGCAGCGCCGCCCGGTCGGTGCTGGCCGGCGCGTCGGCCAGCCGCTGGGCCAGCTGCCGCCAGTAGCCGCTGCCGGCCAGCGGCGCGCTGGTACAGCCGGCCACGCGGGCGACCTCACCCATCGCGGCCGCCAGTTGCCCGGCGGCCAGGGCGCGGCGTGGCCGCCAGACCGGCAGCGCGCTCAGCACCAGCACGTCCAGGCCCGCCCAGCGGCCCAGGTGGCGAACGGCCGGAACGGTGACGGTGGTCAGGCGAGCCAGCCGGAGGCGGTCCAGGGCGTCAGCCTCGGCCCGTACAAGCTGTCTGGTCAGCGCCGCTGCGCCCACCTTGGCGAAGGCAACGGTAGCGCCCGCCGGGGTTAGCAGCTGGAGGACCGGCTTGCGGTTGGCGCGCGCCGCGCCCAGGTGCATGCTCAGCCGCACGTCGAGGCCGATCTGGGCGCGCAGGTGGGCCTCGATGGTGGGCGCGCCGGCCGGGACGCGGATGCGGAGCCGGTCACGCAGCAGGATCTGGCCCGCGCCGCTGGCCAGCGCCAGGGACAGGGCGCGGGTGGTGAGCCTGGCCCGCCGCGACCCTGGCTCGCCGTACCGGCGTACCGCCGCGGCGCCGGCTCGCCGCCCGGCCGGGATCAGCAGCCGCGGATCCCGCAGGCTCGGCACGACGATGAGCTCGCTGACGGCGACCGAAGGAGCGGCCGGGTCGGCCGGGTCGGCCCGGCGTGCCGGGCCCGCGGTGGCGGGCGCCGGCCACAGCAGGTCGCAGACCTCGCCCAGGAACGCCACCCGGTCATCCCGGCTCATGGGTCGGCCCGGACGGACGGGCGGAAGAAGGGATCGGCGAGCAGCCGCCCGAAGACCGACAGTGCCCGGGGATGACTGGCCAGCCAGTACTGGAACGGATGACCGTTGCTGTCGGTCCCGTTCCCGTCGAAATATGCCATCGCCCTGATCTGGCGATCGGATTCCGCGAGCCGGCCAGCGGCGGCCATCCAGGATGACCAGCCGGAGGAATGGCCCGCGGCCGCGAACTCGCCGATGATGACCGGCTTGCCGGTGTGCTTCGCCCAGGACAGGAACGGCGCGGCCGCCGCGCCGAGCGACTGCCCGGTCGAGTTGGCGTAGACGTCGGCGCAGACCCAGTCCACCTCGCGGTTGCCCGGATAGAAGGCCTGGGCCCGGCCGACCTGGAAGCCGTACCCGGTAGGGCACCAGACCCAGCTGACGTTGGTCGCCCCGACTGCGGAGAAGATCGACCTGACGTGATCCCAGGCCGCGATGTAGCTGGCGGCGCCGTGGATGGTCCACTGCAGGTTGGGCCGGTCCATCTCGTGCCGGAATTCCATCATGATGGGGCGCCCGAGCCGCTTGACCGCCTCCGCGCGAGCCCGGATCATCGCATCGTCGCGGCCCGCGATGATCGCCTTGGTGTCCGGCGAGCCGCCCCAGGTGAGCAACAGCACCTGGCCGCTGTCGGCGAAGTACTTGTCAGCGGCGGTCGGGAAGGACTTACCCCACTGGTCGTAGGTGTGGACCAGGTCGAGCGGCCGGCCGACGCGGCGCTCGAAGGACTGCACCGCGGTGATCAGGCCCCGCTGGGTATAGCTGGCCGGCTGCACGTACGCGCCCAGGTACGCGCCGTGCGCCGGAACCAGGGTCAGGTTGGAGCCGCGCAGCTGCCGGGCCGAGCCGAGCTGGCCGGTGGGCAGCGGGCCGCCGGGCGCCGCGGCCCCGGCCGGGCTGGCCTGGTGTCGGTGCCGGTGCACCAGGACGCGGCCGGCCGTGGCCAGTGCCGCTACCGCCACGATGCCGACGGTGACCGCCACCGCCAGCCGCCAGCCCCGCCCGGTCATGCTCGCCCGCCAGCCCGGTGCTGGCCGGGCGGCCGGGGCGCCGGGACACCCGGCAGCACGGCCAGCCGCAGCGGGCGGCGCAGCGCCCACAGGCCCGCGGCCATGACCACGCAGCCGGCGGCGACCGCGAGCGCGGACACGACGGCCTGGCCGCCGGCCAGCCAGCGCACTGCGAGCGGGATGGCGCCGAAGCTGACGGTCGTTAGCAGGCAGGCGGCGAGCGTGCCCCGGCCGAACGGATGCACCCGGACGACCTTGGCGACCTGCGCAAGCGGCACGAGGTTGGTAATCGCGATGGCCACTGCCCAGCCGATCGCGGCGCCGGCGATTCCGTATCTCGGGATCAGGGCCAGGTCCACGCCGACGTTGGCCGTGACGGCGAGCAGCCCGTTGCCCAGGCTCCAGCTCGTGCGGCCGGTGGTCGTCAGCACCATGTCCACCTGGCCGCACCCGGTCGCCATCAGCATGGTCAGGCCCAGGATCACCATGACGGTCGAGCCAGCCCGGTAAGAGTGCCCGAAAATGGCCAGCACCGAGGGCCCGTAGACCACGGCCAGCAGGTAGAGCGGCCAGGTCAAGATGACCAGCCACGCGGTCGTCACCTGGTAGACCGAGTTGGCCCCGCGGCGGTCGCCGATCGCGAACAGGTGCGTGAACTGCGGCTGAGCGGCCATGCTGATCGCCTGGTTACCCAGCTGCCCGACCACCAGGAACCTGGTGGCGGCGGTGTAGACGGCCGCATCGACCGGACCGCGGATGATCCCGACCAGGACAATGTCGAGGCGCTGAATGATCATCTGGGCGATCGTGGCCAGCGCGCGCGGTGCGTTAAAACGCCAGAATCCCGTCATGCCCGGTGCGGGCCGGCCGCTGGCGGGCCGGTCCCGCAGCTCGGAGCGTTCGGGGTCCGCGGCCGCGGCCATCCGGTGGGAGCGCTGGCGGACCCGGTGAAACCAGATCCACGCGACCACGCTGGCCGGGACGTACGGCAGGGCCCACAGCGGCGCGAGGAGCGCGGCGCTTCCGGTCAGGGCGGCGAATCCCACGCCCGCCAGCTGCAGGCCCGATCGGCCGATCCGGTCGACGACCACGGTCGGGTGCATGTCGCGATAGCCGCGGCTGGCCCCCAGGTAGGTATCGAGCAGCGCGGCGAACGGCAGCGTTACTGCCAGCGCGCGCAGGGCGACGGCGACGGCGGCCGGGGCCGCCCCGGAGTTCAGGTGCCCGTGGTAGCCGTGGTTCAGGTAGCCGCCGAGCAGGAGTCGCGCCAGCGGGCCGGCGAAGATCAGCATCGCTGCCGCGCCCGCGACCGACACGGCGGCCACCGGAATGACGGCCGACCGCAGCAGCGCCGGGATCCGGCCGCGGGACCGCGCCGAGCGCAGCCGGGCTATGAAGTAGATGAGGCCGTTGTAGGCGCCCAGGCTGGCGATGGCCTCGATGATCAGGAAGAGCGACGTCGCGGCGAAGAACGCGCCGGCCACCGGCGGGCTGAACTTTCGGGTGACGGCAATGGTGACGCCGAGGGTCGCGGCCGCCGAGATGGCCGCGCCCGCGAGGTTGAGCGTGCTGCCCCGGGCGACCTCGCCGAGCCCGGCCCCGTCGGCCCCGTCGGCCCCGTCGGTGCCGCTGCGCTTCGCCAGGGTCGACGTCACGCCGATCTCCCGGCGGTGATCACCCGCCGGGAGGCGGTGCCGACAGGTTTGGGACGGGCGGGGCTGGCCGGGCCCGGATCGACGGTGTCCTGTTCGTGGGCGAGGTAGATGTCGTTGCGCCACAGGACGGCGTAGGCCAGCACGGTGAAGCCCAGCGGCGCGCCGACCGCGTCGTAGGTGAACATGTAGAGGAAACCGAGCAGCAGAACGACGGAGCCGGCGATGCCGTAGGCCGTGTCATCTCGCCGGTAGCGCCAGACCCCGTAGGCGAAGAAGGCGACGTACAAGCCGGCTCCGGTAATCCCGTTGCATACCAGCAGCAGCCAGAGCTGGCCGGTGCTGCCGACCGACTGCTGGCCGCAGTCCGGGCACTTCTTGGTGGGGCCGATCGCGATAGAGCTGGCGCTGCCCTGCTCCTGCCGGGTGTCGCCGTAGCCGATGATCGGCGAGGCCGCCGCGTCCTGGAGCGTCAGCGAGGCGAGGTTGGAGCGCAGGTTGTCGCTCTTGCCGTTCGCTAGCCGTCCGCTGATGAGCCCCTGCAGCGGGGTGACGAGCACCAGGATGCCGATCAGCGCGAGTGCGGCGCAGATCCCGCCCAGCATGGCGAACCTGCCCTTGGCGGCGAGCCGGAAGGCGAGGTATCCGGCCGACAGGCCCGCGCCGATCCAGGCGGTGCGGTTGAGCGAGTAGAGCAGCGGCAGGACGCAGAGCGCGACGGTAACGACGGCGATGAGCCGCTGCCGCTTTCCGCCCGTCGCCCACCATCCGACCAGTAGCCACGGGGTCATGATGGTGAGGCAGTCGCCCCAGGTGTTGGTGTAGTCGAAGGGCGCCTTAGGCCGCCCCTTGGCCGTCCCGAGCACGTTCTGGACCTGTGAGAGGCCGGGGTGCATCGAGGCCTGGATGAAGGTATTGCTCTGCGCGGACTGCGGCAGCAGGTTCAGGATGGGCGAGCTCAGCTGCAGATGCGGCATGGCCATGCCCGCCAGCCCGCCGATGGTGGTGTAGACCGCGATCAGGCCGAGCATCCAGGCCAGCCGCCGCCGCGGCAGTTCGGCCTCGGTGAGGTTGCCGAGATACAGCAGCAGCACGGTCACGCCGACATAGGTCAGCGTGCGGTCACCATAGGACAGCACCCGGTGCGACACCGGGCTCGCTATGGTTCCCGGTGCGGCTACGGTCAGCACCACTGCTCCCGCCGCCGCCGTGATCAGGAACAGCAGCCAGATGCCGAATCCGGATGGCACCTTGATTCGGCGGGTGCCATGCACGGCCCAGGCGATCATCCGGGCGGCCATCGGGATCGCCACCACGATCCACATGAAGTCGGCGATGCCGAGCGCCCACCAGAGCGGGTAGGCGACGAGGAGGGCGGTCACCGGCCAGCCCGGGTTCCTGGCCAGCAGGCCCTGCGTCACCCTGGTTCGCGCCACGGGCCGCGGCCAGCGCCGCAGGCGCGGCTCGTCAGCCCAGGCCGGGCGGGGGTCGGCGGGACGGAGCGTCGTGGTCACGGCCCCGTGGTTCCCGGTACACCGCGCTCAGGACGCAGGGCGCTGCCACGGGCCCGCGAGCCGGGCACGCTCAGCCGCCTGCGATCTTGTCCGCTGGATTCGGGTACCCGAGCGGATCATCGAGCGGATTCGCCGACCCGGCGGGCGGCACCCGCGGCAGCGGCTTGGTCTCGTTGATCGCACGGGCGGCCGGCTGGCCCGGCCGGCTGGCCGCGCCGCTGGCCCGCGATCCCGGCGGCGATGGCGGGGGCGGTGGGACCGGCCGGCTGGCCGAGGCGCGTCCGTTTGCCGCAGCGTGGCTGCTTCCGCCGCTGCGGCTACTGCCTGAGGCGTGGCCGTTTCCTCCGGCGCGTCCGCCTTCCAAGGACCGGTCAACCTCCGGGGCGCGTCGGTCTTCCGGGGCCCAGGGGCTGTCCGGCGTGCGGACGTTTTCCTTGGCCCAAGGGGGGCTGTCCGACGTGCGGGTGCCTTCCTTGGCCCAGGGAGGGCTGTCCGGCGCGCGAACGCCTTCCGAGCTCCAGGGAGGGCTGTCCGACGTGCGGGCGCCTTCCGACGTGCGGCTGCCTTCCGACGTGCGGCTGGTTTCCGAAGTGCGGCTGCCCTCCGCGGCCCGGGTGCCCTCCGCGGCGCGGCTGCCCTCCGCGGCGCGGCTGCCCTCCGCGGCGCGGCTGCCCTCCGCGGCGCGGCTGCCCTCCGCGGCCCAGGGACTTTCCGGCGTGCGGGCGCTCTCCGGGGCGCGGCTGCTCTCCGGGGCGCGGCTGCCTTCGGCGGTGCGGGCCGGGCGGCGCCGCTCGTCGCCGGACCGCGGCTGCTGGCTGCCCGCGCGGGCAGCCGGCGGTGCGGGCGCCTGCCGCTTGGCCTTCTTGGTGCTGGGCGCGGGGAGGACCACGGCGCCCAGCACGGACGTCCGGAGCCGGTCGAGTCGCTGCAGGCAGTCGGCGGCACCGGACCGGGTGGTCAGCGAGGTCTCGATCGCCATGATGGCCGCGTCGGCAAATTCGGCGAGTGCGAAGGCATCGGAGTCCTCGCCCACCGACTGGACCTCGACAATGACGTAACGGGCCTCGTGACGCAGCTGGCTCAGCAGCCGGCGGCTGGCCTCGTACTGCAGGTGCAGCAGCACGCCGGAGGTGTCGATGCCGGGCGTGATGACCCGGAGCCGCTGCTCGTCCCCCGGCCTGCGGGCGACCTCGCTGGCGGTGGCGGTCCCGGCGAGAATCTCCGCTAGCCCGCGGCCGTCGCCGACCCCCAGCAGCTGCGGCGTGACTGTGCCGTGCGGATCGGCGCAGACGAGCACCACGTCGGAGCGGGTCCGGGCCAGGGTACCCGCCAGATTGGCGGCGAGCACGCTGCAGCCGGGCCCCACGGAGGTGCCCGCGACGAAGATGACGTGGCTGCCATCGCCCAGCGAGGCGGCGACGTACTGGCCCAGCTCGGTGAAGGCCTGGCCGGCCCGGGACCGGGGCGGTGCGATGGCCGCCTGCAGCCGGGACTTGCCCGCCGACATGTCGACCAGGACCGGCAGGTCGAGGAAGCGCTCGACATCTCGGGCGGCGTGAATGCGACGGTCGCGGAAGTCGACGAGGAAGGCGATCAGCAGGCCGATCAGCAGGCCAGCCAGCACGCCGCTGGGCAGCAGCAGGAGGGCCCGCGGGCTGCTCGGCGAGGTCGGCGCGGTGGCGGGCGTCGCGATCTGCCCGACCGCCGTATTGTTCGGCAGGTTCAGGCTGTCCAGGAACGGCACCAGCTTGTTGCTGTCGCCCTGCAGTTCGCTCAGCTCGTTCTGGACCGCGCTCAGCGTCAGCTGATCCTTGATGTGCTGGGCCGACGCGGCGGGCAGGCGGCCTACATCCGCCTTGAGCGTCGCGATCCGGGTGGCGAGGACGGATATCCGGCTCGTCAGGCCCGACAGCTCACTGGTGACAGCGTTGGCGGCTGTGGTGCGCCGGTTGGTCAGGTAGGCATTGCCGAAGGCGTTGGCGCACGTCGCCGCGGTCGCAGCCGCAGATTGACTGCACTTGACCTGCAGAAACGTGGTGTTGGCCGGCACCGACACAGAGATCTGCTTGACGAGATCGGGCGGGGCCAGGGTGCTGTGGAACCTGGTGGCGGCCAGCGCGGCGACGCTGACGGACTGCACGATCTGGGCCTCGTTATCCATGTTCACGCTGCCGCCGGTGCGGCCCGAGGCGGCATTGGCGTTGTTCGGCAGCGGGTTCACCTGGATCAGGACGGTGGCCGAGTAGGTCTTGGGCGCGAGCTTGGTGTAGCCGGCGCCGGCGCCGGCGCCGATGATGATCAGGACGAGCACGATCCACCAGCGGCGGCGCAGCACGCCCAGATAATCGGCCAGCTCGAACGAGTCTGGTCGCGTTGAGGCCATACGGCGAAACTCCTAACGCCGGTTAGCCGCGTGGGCGGGGACGCGGGACTACAGGGGCACACGGGCTACCAGGGGCACGGACTGCCAGAGGCAAGGGCTACCAGAAGCGCGGGGGCATATCAGTAGGACAGCATAGGTCGCTGATCAGCCCAATAGAGCGGATCGCCGGTGTTAGGTGACCAAAAATGCATATTCATTGACCTTCGCCGGGGGTCGCTCGCGAGGTCAGGCACCCTGGGCGGCGGCGAACGCGGGAATTGCCCGGCGCAGCGCCGTGCCCCAGTCCTGGAGTGGCCCGAGCCCGGCCCGAGCCCAGGCGCCGTGGCCCAGGACGCTGTAGCCGGGTCGCGGGGCCGGACGGTCCAGTTCCGTGCTGGACATGGGATTCACCCGCTCCGGGTCCGCGCCGACCAGCGCGAACACCTCCCTGGCCAGCCCGAACCAGGTCGTCTGGCCCGAGCAGGTCGCATGGTAGATACCCGCGGGGGCCGGTGCGCCGACCATCGCGATGATCCGCTCGGCGACGGTCGCGGTGGACGTAGGCTGGCCGTGCTGGTCGTCCACCACGGTGACGGCAGGCTGCTGGCGCTCGAGCCGGATCATGGTGTTAACGAAGTTGCTTCCGTGCGGCCCGTAAAGCCAGGCCGTCCGCAGGATGTAACCCGAATCGGGGAGGCGCTCCAGCACGGCCTGCTCGCCGGCGAGCTTGGTACGCCCGTAGGCCGTGGCCGGCGCCGGCGTGGCGTCCTCGGGATACGGGCGCGTCGCGGTCCCGGCGAAGACGTAGTCGGTCGACAGCTGGATCATCCGGGCGTCAGCCCGGGCGCATGCGGCCGCCAGCAGGGCCGCGCCCCCGCCGTTCAGGGCCAGCGCGTCGTCCTCATGGGCCTCGGCCAGGTCGACAGCGGTCCAGGCGGCGCAGTTGACCACCACGTCGGGCCGGCCGCGCTGCACGGCCGCCGCTACCGCCGCCGGGTCGGTGATGTCGAGGTCGCGCCTCGTCAGCGCGGTGACGTCCGCATCCTGGTCGCGGAGCATCGACACCAGGTCGCAGCCGAGCATGCCGCCGGCGCCGGTCACCAGCCAGCGAGTCATGGCGCGGCTCCTTCCCTGGGGCATCGGTGTTCCACGCGGCATCCAGGTGCGGAGGTCACGAGCTGATCTGGACCTTACTGTGGTCGCCGAGCACGAGGCGGTGCGCCCGGGGGACGTTCGGGGCCGGGGTGACCTCGACGTGGTGGCCGATCAGGGACGCCTCGATCCGCCGGACCCCGCGGATAGACGCCCCGCCCAGCACGATGGAGTACTCGATCTCGCTGCCGGAGATCACGCAGCCATCGGCGAGCGCGGTAAAGGGACCGACGTAGGAGTCCGTGACGACCGTGCCGGCTCCGATGATCACGGGCCCGACGATCCGGGACCGGGTAACCGTCGCGCCTTCCTCGATCACGACCCGCCCGATCAGCTCGCTGGCGGCATCGACCACGCCGCGGGAGCAGGCGGTCATGCTCTCCAGCACCATCCGGTTGACCTCGAGCATGTCCGCGACGTTGCCGGTGTCCTTCCAGTACCCGGAGATCACGGTGGAGGACACGGGCCGCCCGGCGTCGAGCAGCCACTGGATCGCCTCGGTGATCTCCAGTTCGCCCCGCCATGAGGGCTTGAGCTGGCGGATGCCCTCGTGCACCGCCGCCGTGAACATGTACACGCCGACCAGGGCCAGATCGCTCTTGGGATGCTCGGGCTTCTCCTCCAGGCCGACCACGGCACCGGCGTCGTCGAGCTCGGCCACGCCGAACTCGCGGGGGTCCGGGACCTGGGTCAGCATGATCTGGGCGGCCGGCCGCCGCGCGCGGAACTCGTCGACGAGGCTCGTGATGCCGCCGACGATGAAGTTGTCGCCCAGGTACATGATGAAGTCGTCATCGCCGAGGTAGTCGGCCGCCGCGAGCACCGCGTGGGCCAGCCCGAGCGGGGCCTCCTGCCGGATATAGGTGACCTTGAGCCCGAACGCCGAGCCGTCGCCGACCGCGTCCTGGACCGCCGGGGCGGTGTCGCCGACCACGACGCCGACGTCTGTGACCCCCGCATCCCGGATTGCTTCCAGGCAGTAGAACAGCACGGGCTTGTTGGCGACGGGCAGCAATTGCTTGGCGGAGGTGTGGGTAATCGGCCGCAGCCGGGTACCCGAGCCGCCGGCGAGGACAAGCGCTTTCATGACGCGAAACTAGCGCGTATTCGGCCGGCGTGGGCGGCTTCCTGGACGCCCTTCCTGTCACGTATCGTCCCATAGAGCCTTCGGCAAGGAGACCTGTGACCGCCTTCACCGACCTGATGACGTTCGTTTCCGTCCCCCGGGTGACATCGCTGCGGCTGTCGCCAGATGGCATCTGGCTGGCGGCCACGGTGCAGACGGTGGCCGGCGAGCCCGCCAAGTACGTCACGAGCATCTGGCGCGTCGAGACCGACCCGAAGGACGCGCCCGCCCGGCTGACCCGCAGCGCCGAGGGCGAGGGCGGCCCGGAGTTCCTGCCGGACGGCTCGCTGCTGTTTGCCTCCAAGCGGCCGGCCGCGCCGGCGCCGGGCCGCGACCACCAGGCCGGCCCGGGTAATCCGGGCCAGGACCAGCCGGCCCAGGACCAGCCAGCACTGTGGCTGCTGCCCGCCGCCGGCGGCGAAGCACGGCGGATCGCCGCCCCGCCCGGCGGCGTCTCGGGGATCTCCGCCGCCCGCGACCTGCCTGCCGTGGTTTACAGCGCCGGGGTGCTGCCCGCGGCGACCGGCGTTCCCGACGACGCCGCGCGGCGGAAGGCACGCGCGGATGCGGGCGTGAACGCCATCCTGCATGAGGGCGGCACCCTCCGGTACTGGGACCATGACCTGGGCCCCGATGCCCTGCGGCTGCTGACCGCGCCGATCCCGGCCGGCGAGGATGACGAGCCCGCGCAGCCGCGTGACCTCACCCCGGACGTCGGCCGGGAACTGGACGAGCAGACGTTCGAGCTGACTCCCGACGGCTCGGCCGTGGTCACCGGCTGGCTGGTGCCCGAGCCGGCGGGCGAGTGGCGGATCGAGATCGTGGTGGTCGAGTCCGCCACCGGCGCGCGCCGCACCCTGCTGACGTCGGCGCAGGCCGACTTCGACCAGCCGCGGGTCTCGCCGGACGGCGCCCTGGTGGTCGCTACTCGCACGGAGCGCGATACCTACGACCGGGCCGGCGACAGCACCCTGGTCGTGGCCGCCCTGTCCGGCGCGACGGCACCGTCGGGCGAGGATGGCGGGCTGCCGCGCGACCTGCTGGCCGGATTCGACCGGCTCCCGGCGGAGGTGGCCTGGGCGCCCGACTCGCGGTCGGTCTACTTCACCGCTGACGACCAGGGCCGCCGGCCGGTCTTCCGCGTCGGCCTGGCGGGGGGCGCCCCCACCAGGATCACCGCGGACGACGGTGCCTACGACAGCCTCAACCCGTCCCCGGATGGCCGGTACCTCTACGCCCTGCGCAACGCCGTGGACGCGCCGCCCGCGCCCGTCCGGATCGAGCTGGCGGGCGACGGGGCGGGCGGTGAGCCAGTGCCGCTGAGCAGCCCGGGCGCCGCGCTGGAGGTGCCGGGGCGCCTGGACGAGGTGCAGGCCACGGCCGCGGACGGCACGACCATCCGCGGCTGGCTCGTGCTGCCGGAGGCCGCCAGCGCCGACGCGCCGGCCCCGCTGCTGCTCTGGGTCCACGGCGGCCCGCAGTCCAGCTGGAACGGCTGGTCCTGGCGCTGGAATCCCTGGCTGATGGCCGCCCGCGGCTACGCCGTCCTGTTGCCCGACCCGGCCCTGTCGACTGGCTACGGCCACCAGATGATGGAACGCGGTCACGGCACCTGGGGGGCCAACCCGTACACCGACGTCATGGCCATCACCGACGCCGTCATCGAGCGGCCCGACATCGACGCGAGCCGGACCGCCATGATGGGCGGCTCCTTCGGCGGCTATATGGCGAACTGGATCGCCGGTCACACCGGCAGGTTCGCGGCGATCGTCAGCCACGCCGGCCTGTGGTCGCTCGACCAGTTCAACGGGACCACCGACGAGAGATC
>Ga0208220_1000059_pt1 | contig 39351 bp, 42 predicted proteins | sample NGESurdeep092012_9_FD_184484 | JGI IMG/M metagenome (GOLD analysis project Ga0208220, IMG submission 184484) | Arctic peat soil microbial communities from Barrow, Alaska - NGEE Surface sample F53-1 deep-092012 (SPAdes) | ecosystem: Environmental > Terrestrial > Soil > Wetlands > Peat ...
TTCCTTCGAAACATAATCGGCAATACGCAACAGGTCGTAGGAGCGCATCCGGGTAGCCATCAACGATTGGTGCGCATCGCGGAAGGTGGTGTCGGTGATCAGCAGCCGGGACTGGCCTCGCGTCCATTCGGCGAATTTCTCCGGCCCGAGCCGGTCGAGCAGTTGACGCGTGCCTTCCGGGGATGAGGCGGCTCGCGATTGCGGAACCGGCGGCTCGCGAATGACAGTGGGCCGCGGCTTGCTCGCTACTTCGGGATTACCGTTGACAATCACGTCGGCGAGATAGGTCAGCAGCTTCGTCGCGCGATCGAGCCTCTCCCGGAACTGGAACAATTCCGGCGTCTCATCCAGGAAAGAGGTGGTCATCTCACCGGATTGGAAAGTGGGGTGATTGACGACGTTCTCCAAAAACTGAATGTTGGTTTTGATGCCGCGTATGCGGAATTCGCGAAGCGCTCGATCCATTCGCTGGCAGGCTTGCTTGAAGTTAGTTCCCCAAGCGGTGACCTTCACGAGCAGCGAATCGTAGAACGGCGAAATCACCGCTCCACCGTATGCGGAGGCCCCGTCCAAACGAATCCCGAAGCCGGCCGGCGAGCGATAAGTGTGAATCCTCCCGTAATCCGGCACAAAGTTATTGGCAGGATCTTCAGTGGTTACGCGGCACTGAAGGGCGGTCCCATGCAGCGGAACCTCACTCTGCCTGGGCAGGCCGATTTCCTCGCTGTGCAAACTGAATCCCTGCGCGACTTGAATCTGGGTGCGAACCACGTCGATGCCCGTGATCATCTCGGTGACTGTGTGCTCGACCTGCACGCGCGGATTCACCTCGATGAAAAACCACTCGTGAGTTTCCGCGTCCACCAGGAACTCGACGGTTCCCGCATTGTAGTAACCGGCAGCTCGCGCGAGCGTCACGGCCGCTTCCGCCAATTCGCTTCTGACCTTATTCGGAAGACCAATCGCGGGCGCGATCTCGACCACCTTTTGATGCCGCCTTTGCACGGAGCAATCGCGTTCATAGAGATGCAGCATATTGCCCTGCGTGTCGCCGACGATTTGAATCTCAACGTGCTTCGCGCGCCGGATGTAGCGTTCCAGGAAAACGGCATTGTTACCGAATGCCGCCGCGGCCTCCTGACTGGCTTCGCGCAGCTTAGATTCAAAATCCGCCGGAGAATCGACGACTCGCATTCCACGGCCGCCTCCTCCGAAGGCCGCCTTCACGATCAATGGAAATCCGATTTTTTGGGCGATCCTCCCAGCGTCTTCGCTATTCGGATCGACCGGTTGTTCGGTCCCGGGAACAATGGGGATGCCGGACTTCCGCGCCAGCCTGCGGGCTGCGGTTTTGTCCCCAAGAGAATCCAAAATCTCAGCGCTCGGTCCCACAAAAGTGACGCCGGAGCGCTCGCACGCGCGCGGCAGAGCGGGATTTTCCGAAAGAAAACCGTATCCGGGATGGATTGCATCTACTTCCTTCTCGACGGCTAAGGCGACAATCGCATCCACGTCCAGGTAAGCTTGCACCGGGCCTTTCCCCTGGCCGATGAGATACGCTTCATCCGCTTTGAACCGGTGCAGACTCAAGCGATCTTCCTGCGAATAGACGGCGACCGTGCGCAGCCTAAGTTCGTTTGCGGCTCTCAAGATGCGAATGGCGATCTCGCCACGGTTCAAAGCCAGTAGTTTCCTCATGAATTCTCAATTGTCGCCCAGCATCCTGGGAATCTCGCCGCACGAGCGGCGCGGTTAACCGCTAAAATGGGGACGTGAAATTCGCCGCTCTCTTGCTGTGTGTCTTCGGCTTGTTGCTCGGGCAGGAACGCGAAGGCAATTTCGATATCCGCTTTGAGCCGACAGCGATCCTGCAGACCGAAGTCGCCGTGCCGTTCAAAATCGATGTGAAGGACGACCTGCGGAAGCCGTTAGCGCAGGCCAAAGTTACGCTGCAAATTGAAATGACGGATCATTCGCGCGTCAAAGTATTTCCAGCACCCGCGATTAGCCCGGGAGTTTACATCGCAAAACCCGTGTTTCCGGTTGCGGGAGAGTGGAACGTCTATGTCGAAGTACACCGGGACAACGCGATGAGCGCCCGGACAATCCAATTCAGCGTCGCCGACTAAGCCTTGAAGTTAGAACGGATATAGCGACAAGGCCATGGCGGGAACGGGTGGACCCGCATCGATGTCGCCAGCCGCAACGGGCTGACCCTCAAGGTCCCCGACCTGCCGGCAATAGATGCCGTTATCGCCGAGGTAAATCTCCAATTCCGCAGGGCGAGGCAGCGAGCCCTGAATCAGCGCCTCGGATAAAGGGTCTTCTATATATTTTTGGAGAGCGCGGCGCAACGGCCTCGCGCCATAGCTGCGATCGCCGCAAGTCTTATCGAGGATGTATTTCGCAGCGTCCGGCTCCAGCCGAATTTTGATCTGCTTCGCAACCAGGTTCGTATTAATCTGCTCGACCATCAGCTCGATGATCTTGAGCAAGTCTTCATCGATCAGCGAAGTGAACAGGATCACTTCATCGAGCCGATTCAGGAACTCGGGATTGAATGCGCGCTTCACCTCGCCCATCACTTGTTCTTCCACTCTCTGTGGAATACCGGTGGCGGGCGCGGAAAAGCCGATCTGACCGCGCTTATCGAGGAACCTGGCACCCAGGTTCGAGGTCATGATGATGATGGTGTTCTTGAAATCGACAGTGTTGCCCAAGCCATCCGTTAACTGGCCATCCTCGAATACCTGCAACAGGATGTTGTAAATATCCGGATGCGCTTTCTCGATTTCGTCCAAAAGAATAATCGAATAGGGAGCTCGTTTCACGCGCTCAGTGAGCTGGCCGCCCTCCTCGTAGCCGACATACCCGGGAGGCGAGCCGATCAGTTTTGAGATCGAATGCTTCTCCATAAACTCGGACATATCGAACCGGATGAGAGATTTTTCGCTACCGAACAGGAAATGCGCCAGAGCCCGCGCCACTTCCGTCTTTCCCACGCCGGTCGGACCCAGAAACAAGAACGATCCGGACGGCCGCTTCGGAGATTTCAAGCCCGCGCGCGCACGGCGAATCGCCCGGGAAAGCGCGTTAATGGCCTTTTCCTGGCTGATCACACGCTTGTGCAATTCTTCTTCAATCCGCAGGAGCTTGTTGATTTCCTCTTCCTTGATGGAGGTCATCGGGACGCCGGTCCAGCGCGCGACCACGTCTTCGATATCGTCTTTTGTAACTATGCCGGTGGAAGTGTCGTCGAGGTTGTATTTCTCGCGAAGCTGGCGCAAATTCTCGCGCTCCTTGCGCTCTTCGTCCGAATAGAATCTCGCCTTTTCGAACTCATGGTTCGCAATGGCGTTCTCCATGCGGTGCACGATGAACTTGATGCGCTTCTGAATGTCCGCAACCTCGGTAGGCAGCGTGGTCTGGCGCAGCTTCACCCTGGCGCCCGCTTCATCGATCAAATCGATCGCCTTGTCCGGCAAAAAACGGTCCGGAATGAAGCGCGTGGAAGTGTAGACCGAGGCTTCAATCGCCTCATCCGTATAGGCGACGGCGTGGAATTTCTCATAACGCTCCTTGATGCCGAACAGAATGCGAATGGCATCGGTCTCATTCGGCGGAGGAACTTTCACCGCCTGGAAGCGCCGCTCGAGCGAACGATCTTTTTCAATCGATTTTCGATATTCGGCGGGAGTGGTTGCGCCTATGCACTGAATCTCGCCGCGCGAAAGAGCCGGTTTCAAAATATTCGCCGCATCGAGCGATCCTTCGGCCGAGCCGGCACCCACCAAAGTATGCAGTTCGTCGATGAAAATGATGGCGTTTTGATTTTCCATCAACTCTTTCATGATGGTCTTCAAGCGCTCTTCAAACTGGCCGCGATACTTAGTGCCGGCAACGATGAGGGACAAGTCGAGCGCGAGAATGCGCTTGTCGGAGAGAAAAGACGGCACGTCTCCATCCGCGATGCGCTGCGCCAGGCCTTCGACGATCGCCGTTTTCCCCACGCCGGGCTCACCAATGAGAACCGGATTATTCTTCGTTCTCCGGCACAGAATTTGAACCACTCGATCCAGCTCCGAGTCGCGTCCGATGAGGGGATCGAGCATCCCATCGACAGCAGCCTGGGTGAGATCGCGGCTGAACTCCGCGAGCAGGGAGCTTTCCTTAGGTCTGCTCGCGGATGTTTTTTCCGAGGCGGTGCGCGCGATTTCCTCCCGGACGGCCGAGAGACGCAGTCCGCGCTCGTGCAAGATCTCAGCCGCAAAGCTCTTCTCTTCACGCAGCAGGCCCAGCAGCAGGTGCTCAGTACCGATGTGCTTATGACTCAACCGCTCGGCTTCTTCCGCGCCATAAGCCAAAACACGCTTGCACTCATGGCTCAAGGGAAGATCGACGGAGGTCGATACTTTCTCACGAACCGTGGTGTGCGCTTCAATCTGCTTGCGGATCGATTCGATTGCGGCATGTGAGCGCAAGAACCGGTTGGCAAGCGTCTTATCCTCGCGTAGGAGGCCCAACAACAGGTGTTCGGTTTCGATGTAAGGACTTCCGAACTGGCTCGCCTCGTACCTCGCGAAAAAGATTACGCGGCGCGCTTTCTCGGTATATCGTTCAAACATAAGTACCACCGTCAAGACGGGTTGCGTCTTGCATAACAACTCCCGCTTCCTGCAACTCCATGGCCGATGGCGTATACAGGCTGCCTTTCCTCAACTCTAGAACTCGATCGCAACGGGCCGCGAAAGAAAGATTGTGCGTGACGAACACCGAAGTTAGCTCATGGACTTGGTGCAAATCGTTGAGCAGGGCGATGATCATCTCTCCGGTCCTGAAATCAAGATTGCCGGTCGGTTCGTCCGCCAGCAGAACACTCGGATTGCCCGCAAGGGCCCGCGCCAGCGCAACCCGCTGCTGTTCCCCACCCGACAACTCTCCGGCACGGTGCAATTCGCGCGCCCGCAATCCGGTTTCTTCTAATCTCGCTCGCGCGGTTGCCGCCGCCTCATCGGGCGATACCCCGCGAATGAGCAGAGGCATCATCACGTTTTCCAAAGCCGTAAACTCCGGCAGTAAGGAGGGATTCTGCCAAACAAAGCCAAGCTCCCGGTTGCGAAAATCCGCCAGATTCTGATCGGCCAGCGAGACTATATCGCGATCGCCGAAGCAAATACTCCCACTAGTAGGACGGTCCAAACCGCCTAGAAGGTGCAACAGCGTAGATTTACCAGCGCCGGATTCACCAATGATCGCGAGCCGTTCGCCACGGCGCACACGGAGGGAAAGCTCTCGAAAAACAACAACTTCAGCGCCCCCGGAGCGGTAAATCCTGGTTAGTGAATCCGCCCGAATCGCACTTTCTGCGCTCAAACTCCCGCCTTCACCTCTAGAGTAGAACAGGCGAAGCCAGAATGGTCTCTTACTTCACAACAATGTTGGCGAGCCGGTCCGGAACGATAATCACCTTCATCACACGCTTGCCGGAAAGGAATGGCTGCACTTTCTCATTTGCCAGCGCAAGCCGCTCCACTTGTTCCATGGGGCTGCCGAAGGAAACGTAAAGGTGGCCGCGCAGTTTGCCGTTCACCTGCACGACAATCTCGGCTAGCTCCTCTTTGGCTAGCTCCGCATCGTAAGCCGGCCAACTCTGACGGAATAAGTGGCCGCTGTTGCCCAGGCTCTCCCACAATTCCTGCGCGGTGTAAGGCGCAAAAGGAGCCAACATCAACGTAAGCTTTTCGCAGACCTCACGAACCGGCGCGGGCGAGAGCTTTGCCTCCAGTTGATACAACTCGTTCACCAGCTCCATCAAGGACGCGATGGAGGTATTGAAATGCCAGCGGCTATCGAAATCGTTGGTGATTTTACGAACCGTTTGGTGCAGCTTGCGAAGCGCCTGCCGGTCCGATTCGTTCCGTTCCCCTTCTCCGCTGCGATCCGCATTGCGCGTGACGAAGCGATAAACGCGGCCCAGGAACCGGTGTTGCCCCTCCACGCTCGATTCATTCCAATCCATGTCCTTTTCCGGAGGGACGGCGAACAGGGTGTAGAGGCGACAGGTATCCGCGCCGTATTTTTCCACCATTTCGTCGGGATCGACCACATTGCCCTTCGATTTGGACATGGCGCTTCCATTCATCAGGACCATACCCTGCGTGAACAGGTTCCGGGCCGGCTCGCTGTTCTCGATCAATCCGAGATCGCGCATCATCTTGGTCCAAAACCGTGAATAAATAAGATGCAGAATCGCGTGAGTGACGCCGCCGATGTATTGATCGATCGGGAACCAGCGGGCGACGATTTCGGAATCGAAGGGCGCGCCGTCATTATGCGGATCGCAGTAGCGATAGAAATACCAGGAGGAATCGACGAACGTATCCATCGTGTCGCTCTCGCGCCGGGCCGCGCCGCCGCACTTCGGGCACGGAGCGTTCATGAACGAATCGACTGCTTCGAGAGGCGAACGGCCTTTGCCCGTGATCTTCACATCCAGCGGCAACCTGACGGGAAGATCTTTCTCGGATACGGGAACTGCGCCGCATTGCTCGCAATAAACGATGGGGATGGGCGTGCCCCAATAGCGCTGGCGAGAGATGCCCCAGTCTTTAATGCGGTAGGTGACCGCTTCTTTTCCGAAGCCCTGCCGATTCGCAAAGGCTGCCATCTTCTTCTGCGCCTCGGCGCTCGGCAAGCCCGACCAATCGCCGGAATTTTCAACGATCCCGTAATCCGGAAATGCTTCGGTCATGGAAGCTGAGTCCGCGAGCTCTCCCTCGACAGGCCTGATCACCGGCACAACGGGTATGCCGTAGCTTCGGCAGAACTCAAAATCGCGCTCGTCATGCGCCGGGACCGCCATAATCGCGCCTGTCCCATATCCCATCAGCACGAAGTTGCCGATCCAGATGGGGATGATGGCCTGGTCGAAGGGACGAACGGCATAACGGCCCGTGAAGAGTCCGACCTTTTGCAAATTTCCCGGATCCTGGCGGGCCGTGGCATCGATCATTTCCTTGACCTTCAGCCGTTCCGATTCGCTTGCCAGCAGCTTTTCGACAAGCGGATGTTCGGGAGCGAGGATCAGGCAAGTCGCGCCGTAGATGGTGTCGATGCGAGTCGTAAAAACGCGAATTTTCTCCGGTTCATTTTCGACGGCGAAATCGACCTCGGCGCCTTCGGAGCGGCCGATCCAGTTCCGCTGCATGGAAACGACGCGCTCCGGCCAGCCGTTTTCGAGATCCCGCAAGGCGTCGAGAAGCTCGCCAGCATAGTGGGTGATGCGCAGGAACCACTGCCGCATGGCGCGCTGCTCGACGGGCGTAGTTTCATGCCGCCAGCAGCATCCGTTCACGACTTGCTCATTCGCTAAAACAGTTCCGCATTCCGGACACCAATTCAGAAGCGCCTGTTTGCGGTAAGCAAGGCCGCGCTCGAACATTTTCAGGAAGAACCACTGGTTCCAGCGATAGTATTCGGGTTCGCACGTCGATATTTCGCGGCCCCAATCCAGCGCAAATCCGAGCCGCTGCATCTGCCGTTTCATGTGAGCGATGTTGCTGTGGGTCCATTCAGCAGGATCGCGGCCGGCCTTCAGCGCGGCATTCTCGGCGGGCAGCCCAAACGAATCCCAGCCCATGGGATGCAGAACGTTATAGCCGCGCATCCACATATATCTCGCCAGCGCATCGCCGATCGAATAATTCCGCACGTGTCCCATATGGAGTTGGCCGCTCGGATAGGGCAGCATTTCGAGCACGTAATACTTGGGCTTATCCGGCGCGCCGGCTATGTAGAGCGATGGATCGCCGGTCCAGCGCTCCTGCCATTTCGGCTCGATTTCTTTGTGATCGAACGCTTTTTCGGGAATACAAGCTCCTTCAATGCCGTTACGTTGCGAAAATCGTCACCCGGCTGATCTACGGGAGTTTCGAGGATGAACGCCTTCTCTCGCAACTCCGGATGGTTGAGAATGCGGCGGAAGCCTTCCAGACCAATATAACCAGCGCCAATGTTGGCGTGACGATCGAGATGCGAGTTCAGCGGAGTTTTTGCGTCGTTCGAGTGAATCACCGGCACGTGGTCGAGTCCCAGCGTTTCCGATGCAACCTCAATCAGCCGGCTCAATCCACTCTCCTGAGCCAGATCGAAACCGCTCACGTAACAGTGGCAGGTATCGAGACAGTAGCCGATCGAAATCTCCAGATAAGGCTGGACGGCTTCCCGTATTATCGATAACTCTTCCAGCTTGCCGCCGAGCTGCGCACCCGCGCCAGCCGTATTTTCAAGCAAAATACCCAGCTTCGGCTTCTCTTTGAGCGCCGGATCGACGCCGCGCCAGGCAAGCGCAATCGCCTCGGCGACATTAAACATGCCCTGCTCGATGCTCAAGCCCTTGTAATTTCCCGGATGCGCGACAACGTATTCCGCGCCGATTAAGAGCGCCCGCTCCAACTCGCCCTTGAACGCGCCGATCGATTGCTCACGAATCGGAGATGGGGGCGCGGCGAGATTGATCAGGTAACTATCGTGGATGACCAGCGGCGTGAGATCGTGTTTTTCCCGGTGCTGCCGCAGCCGCTTGATCTGTTCCGGATCGGGCGCCCTTGCGCGCCACATGCGCGGACTTGCCGAGAAGATCTGAAAGGTGTTCGCGCCCAGCTCGTGCGCCTTAATGGCCGCATTTTCGAGCGCTCCGGCCGTCGAACAATGGATGCCGATCCGCAAGTTTCAGAATACCCATCGATACACTCATTAGAGACATAAACCAATGAGAAGAACGATCCGGGTAAGTTGCATTGCAATCGCCGCGATTGCCGCCGCCTGCGTGACGGGGCAAACGCAAAATATTCCGCAAAACGACACCAGTTACATCGATGCCGACGGGGCCGCGCACGTCACGCGAGTGGTTCCGGCGCCGCCGACGGTGAGTCCGGAAGCGCGCAAGTCGCTCGCGAGGCGCATTTCAGACGCCCCGGTCGAGCAGACGCTGGCGGAGCGGCGCAGCAAGACGGACAAATGGCAGAATGGCGCGGGAGCGGAATTTCAAAAGCTGTATTCGGTGAAAGTTGAGGAACAGAGGATCGCGGGAGTGCCGGTGAAAATCATTACTCCGCCCGATATTCCCGCGGAAAAGCGCGATCGCGTGCTGATCAATGTTCATGGCGGAGGCTTCAACTCAGATTCAGGATCGCTCACCGAGACGGTTCCCATCGCCAGCCTGACCGCGACCACAGTGATTGCCGTGTTGTACCGCCTCGCGCCCGAACATCCCTTTCCGGCCGCTGTCGACGACGCAATCGCGGTCTACAAAGAAGTGCTCAAGACGCATCAGCCGCGGAATGTTGCTTTGTATGGAACATCGGCCGGGGCTATTCTCACCGGCGAGATAGCGTCCAGACTGCGCCAGTTAGGCTTGCCGCTTCCCGGAGCGCTGGGCATTTTCTCGGGATTCGGAGACTTCAGCATGCAGGGCGATTCGAGAGCGATTTATGCGCTCAACGGGTTTTCGGGACCATTGTCTCCACCCTCGCGGGCGAAAAACGGCGATTCCTCTTACGTAGGTTCGACTGATAGCAAGGACCCCGTGCTTTCGCCGTTTTATGCGGACCTAAGAGGCTTTCCGCCGACTCTATTCATTACCAGCACGCGCGACATGCTCCTCAGCGGAACAACGATTCTACATCGAGCGTTTCTGCGCGCCGGAGTCGATGCGCAATTGGTTGTATTTGAAGCTCTGCCGCATGCCTTTTGGAATGATCCCCACTTGCCGGAATCGAAAGAGGCCGACCAGATCATGGCTCGGTTTTTCGATAAGGAGCTTGGAAAAAGCGAGGCGCCCGCGCCCTAATCGCGCGTTAATTAAGGCAGGGCTACCTGGGGCGGGCAGCCTGAGTTCGCTTTTGAGCCGCGAAAAACTGCTCGATGCGCTCCGAGACCGCTTGGCTTTGCGCGGCAGGGCCGGACGCCATGGCACGGCTATGCCCCGCGACCACTTGATCGGCAGATTTCGTTTGGTTTACTTCAAGATGCTGCGTGAAACCGGCCAGCGCTACTTGATGGGCGTTGACCGGGTAGTCCATCTGGTTGGGCTGCACCGCTGGGCGATTGACCGACTTCACGCAATCGGGCCTGGCGCTGCTCCGCGAGATGGCGCTCGCAAACGTATTAGCTTGCGGGACGCGATTACCAAGCCGGCCGAGTCCCCACTTATCGGTCAGATACTTCAGCAGACTGGTGTGATCGAGAACAGTTGAGAATACGCCGGGATCTACCCAGGGAGAAATCAGTAGCGCCGGAACCCTGACACCTAGTTCAGTAAATGCAAATTGTTTTGTATTGTCGTCGGGAGCAACGGTTGCGGGAGGCGGAACGTGGTCAAAGAAGCCGCCATGCTCGTCATAGAGCAGGACAAACAGAGTAGACGTCCAAAGCTCCTCGTTGCCGCGCAACGCGTTGTAAACATCCGCAATCAGCGCCTCGCCGTGGGCAACATCGGTAGGGGGATGCTGGTCGTTTTGGCCGGCTCCGAAATAGCAGGGCTCGATAAATACATATTGCGGAAAGTCGTTGGCCGCGCCTTGTACGTCAGCCGCGAAGTTTTCCATACGCCGGTAACCGGACGGAAATTCGAGCTGTTTGGTCATTACCAGCGATTGAGGAACATCGCCGTAATAAATCCTCCACGAGATGTTCTTCTCGCTCAATCTCTGGTAGACAGTGGGCTGATCGTAGAGATGAAAAGCAGGGTGAAAAATTCCCTCGGGCATCTCCACGTGCCCCAGGGACGTGCCGCTGTGAACGAAGAACCGGTTAGGCCAGGTCGGCCCGGGAACCGAAGAAAACCAATGATCGCAAATCAGGGAGTCCTTTGCCAATGTATGCAGCACGGGAAGATCGCCCAGTTGAAAGTAATCCATGATCTGATAGCGCTCGCTCTCAGGCGCTTGCGGACTGTGCTGAGCGAAATCGGTTACAAATCCAGTGCAATCTCCTTGATGGATCTGCCGCAGCACATCGTCTAAATCATGGGCTGGATCAATCGGGACAGAGCTTGCCGCTTGCGGCAGTTGCGCGAATAAATGAGTTAAATCCGGATAATCCGGATTTGTAAATGGGCTCTCATTAGGCGGTTTGGGCCCGTCCAACGCTGGGAAGATGGAGTTCATGCATCCGAGCATGCGATCGAACGAATTATTCTCCAACATCAGGACAACGATGTGTTGGATTGGATCGCTCATGCGTTTTTATCGAAGGGCCGTGAGCATGTGTCGCGGACAACATCCATGTAGCCCTGGAAAGTCGATGGCTTAACGATGTATTCGCGCGCGCCCAGGGCCAAGCTCCGGCTTCTATCGATAGCGAGGACCGACGAGGTAAGAATCACAACCGGTATGGAAGAGAGCGAAGCATCTTGCCGCATTTCGCTCAGCACCTCGAGGCCGTGTTTCCCGGGTAAGCTCAAATCGAGGAAAACGAGCTGAGGCATTTCAGACGGCTGCTGTTCCGCTAAGTTCCGAAGATAGGCAAGCGCTTCTTCGCCGTTCCGAAAACGGGAAAAACGAATCGGCAGGTCCGTCTCCTGAATGGCGATCTCAAAAAGCTGAGCGGCCGCATCATCGTCCTCAACGTGCAGCACCAAAGGCCGAGTCACGTTTTGTAGACGCTGGTCTCCGACCTGAGTGTCGCAGCGAATCGTGCGATTTGAAGCACGGCTCGTATCTTTGCGTAAGGAAGGCTTCTATAACGGCGCGTCTACCTGGAAAGGTTGTAGGCTGTATTACGATACGGGCCGTGCGCTATCCAAACGCGTTTGCCCGGCTCCTTCAAAATATTCTTCGATTTCTTCCAAAGTCTTTCCCTTCGTTTCAGGCAGAAAAAACGCGGCCGTAACGAAGTAAATCACGGTGAACCCGGCGAACAAAAAGAACATCGTCGAATATCCATAATTGGCGACGACCGGTAAGAAAATGGCCGCGAGCGTGGTTGAGACTACCTGGTTGATGACCAGAGCGATACTCATACCGTTCGACCGGATACGGGTGGGCATCAGCTCAGAGAGCGCCAGCCACACACAGACGCCGGGACCTACGGCATAAAACGCCGTAAATATATACATCCCTATCGCCACCAGCCAACCATTACGCTGGTCGGGAATGGGGCTGATTAAGGCCTTGTCGATCTTCAGCGGGGCCGTGCGCGCGGCATCCAGGTTTGCAAACGGATTCTTAAAGAAGGCCTCGAGTTTATTGGCAGGCACGCAGCTCCCGCGCGTAATCCTGATAGTGGATGCCGGCGTATCGTCGGAGCGCGCGACGTTGGTCGCCGCGTCGAAATTTCCATACGAATACACCACCGTCAGCGAGGCGCGGCCGGCATCGATTTTCGCCGCGGCGGTGCCTTCGGTGGCCAAAAGCGCTTTGGCCTCGGCTTCATCGAAACGGAGTGACAGAGTTTGGTCCGGATCGACTGTCGATTGAACGGATCGCCGGCAATTCAAGCCCAGTTTTTCAGTGTGCCGGAAGAGCAAGCCTGTGCCGGTTAACGAGACGATAATCCCGGCCGTCCCGAGAACCAGGAGAAACTTGCGGCCGCTGCGATCCACCAGCATCACTCCGCCGATGGTCATCAGAAAATTCACGGACGTGAAAACAACATAACCCCAGTGCGCCTCTAAATCGGACAGCCCGCTCTGCAGAAGAATGTTGGTGTTGTAGCCAATGAGAGAGTTGATTCCAGTAGCCGTATTGCAGAACAGAATGACGCAGGCGAGCAGGAACGGAATGACATATTTCCGGCGTAACAGCGATTCCCGGACCTTTTGGCCGGTGGTTGGGACTTTAGCTTTTTCGGTGGCGGCAATTTCTTCCATTTCCCGCAGCTCGGCATTCGCCTGCTCCGCGCTGCGGGAGCGCAACAGCGCAGCCTCAGCCGCTTGTTTTCTGCCTCGGCGGAATAGCCAGCGGGGAGATTCCGATACGAGCAGGCTCCCAATGACGAACAGGATGCCGGGCGGAAGCGAAACCCAAAAAATGCTGCGCCAGGCTTGATCTTTAAACGCGAAGACTGTGGCCGCGCCGGCGAACTTGGTCACCTCCTCGACCCGGTAACTGAAATAGATGCCGATCAGCGCCGCCGCAACAATACCGAGCGTCAGCAGCCACTGAAAAATGCCGGTTCCTTTGCCGCGGCTCGATGCGGAGAGACATTCCGCGAGATACAACGGAACAACCACACCGATTAATCCGCCGCTGACGCCCTGCAACAAGCGTCCGAAAAACAGCGGTCCATAGCCATGCGAAAGAGCGATCACCGGAATGCTGAGCACAAAGGTGATCCCGCTCAGGACCATCAAAGGCTTACGTCCCATCGAATCGGCGAGCATGCCCGCAAACAGGGTCGAGATCACGCTGCCTAACAACACAGCCGCAACGATGACCGAAAGCTGGCCCGCATTCAGGCCGGAAGTCGCCTCGAGATAGGGCAAAGCGCCTCCGATAATGCCCACGTCGACGCCATAGAGCAGGCCACCCAGTCCCGCCACCAGCAGAAGAAAACGGTTATACCCGGTTTTTGTTTCGCGAACGGTCATGCGACTGCTCTGGAGAGTACCTTAATTCACGGGCGCGATCAAGAGCGGGCAGATCGATTTGCCCCTCCCGCTTTGAGATAAGCTAAAGACGGCTGCTATGAATAAGTACGAATTGCGCGCCGAGCAGCAACGCAAAGCGGCCCCGCGCTTTTCCATGATGCTGTGGACGGCGGGATTGGCGCTGGTTGTGGTGGTTCTTTTGATATTGGGACTGAGTAGCTCAGCTCCATCGGGATTTTTCTCCAAGACCGCCATCGGTTTGGCAGTTCTGCTTCTGATCCTGCGGCAGACCACTCGTCGGCTGAAACGGAACGCGCCCCGCGCCGCGCAGCCCGACCCACGATCGCGATTAAATCTCAATTAAATGCCACCGCCTAAAACGGCGGGCATGCTGCTATGCTCCTGTTTTACATCTATTAATTTATGAAGGGCATTGTTTTAGCTGGAGGAACGGGCAGCCGCCTGTTCCCTCTGACAAAAATTACAAATAAGCATTTACTTCCGATCTTCGACAAGCCAATGATCTATTACCCGATCCAGACGCTTGTCGACGCGGGAATTCAAGATCTTCTCATCGTGACCGGCGGGAGAAATTCCGGCGACTTTTTGCGTTTGCTCGCAAATGGTAAAGAATTTGGGCTGAAACACATCAATTACACCTATCAGGAGGGAGAGGGAGGAATCGCCGATGCTTTGGCCCTCGCCGAGCACTTCTCCGACGGCAGTAAAATTTGCGTAATCCTGGGCGACAATATCATCGAGGGTTCCATTGCGCAAGCGGTCCGCGAATTTGAGCGTCAGGAGCACGGCGCCAAAATCCTTCTCAAGGAAGTACACGACGCGGAGCGTTTCGGGGTCGCTGAAATTAAAGGCGACCGCGTCGTCGGCATTGAAGAGAAGCCCGCGAAGCCCAAATCCAATTACGCGGTAACGGGAATTTATCTATACGACGAGACGGTTTTCGACAAAACCCGCACCCTGGAGCCCTCGGCTCGCGGCGAGCTTGAAATCACGGATGTCAACAACGCATATATCCGCGAGGGTACGATGACGTTCAATTATCTCGAAGGCTGGTGGACCGACGCCGGAACGTTTGAATCTCTGCTGAGGGCGGCCAAACTGGTTCACCGGACCAGAGAACAGCAGGAAGCGCCGCGCTCCGCCGCAGCCGAAGCGAAACGTAAATGAGCAGCGTGATTCTAGGCGTTTTGGAATCGTCAATAGAAATGGTCATTCCCGCTTGCGAGCCGGGCATCGGCAAGGTGATCTTATCGCCAGGGAGCGGCGACCTTATTGCCGACGTCCAGGTGAAGCCGTTCGATTTGTGGCCGGACGATCGTGGATATTTTCTCGAAGTCGCTCGTTTAGGGAAAGGCCTTATTGGCGAATTTCCATCCGCGACGACGCAGATTTCGACAGCGCTGAATTATCCGGGAATTATCAAGGCGTTTCACTTCCACAAATTTCAGACCGATTATTGGGTTCCGGCAGCCGGACTGCTTCAAGTCGCGCTCGTCGATTTGCGGCGAGGGTCCCGCACCTATGGCGCGAAAAATACGTTCTACGTGGGAGCATTGCGCCCCTGGCAATTGCTGATACCGCCAGGTGTTGCGCACGGATATAAAGTAATCGGCGTCCAGCCCTCCGTGCTGGTGTATGTTACCAATCGCACTTACGATCCAAAAGACGAAGGGCGCATTCCTTACAACGACACTGCGATCGCCTACGATTGGGAGCTGCAATACAAATGAAACTGTTAGTTACCGGCGGCGCGGGATTTATCGGCTCTTGTTTTATTCGCACGGCCTTCGCGGAACGATGGGCGGATCGAATCGTCAACCTCGACAGCCTGACTTATGCGGGCAATCTTGAGAACCTGCAATCGATCGCCGATCGTCCGAATTACCGTTTGGTTGAAGCTGGCATTTGCGACAGCGGGGCGGTTGAAGAATTATTTCGCAGCGAAGTGCCCGACGCGGTAGTGCACTTTGCGGCCGAGTCGCATGTGGACCGCAGCATCCACTCGCCCGCTCCCGTCATCGAGACTAATTTCCAGGGGACGTTCACGCTGCTCGAAGCCGCGCGTCACAATCGCATCGCTCGTTTCATCCACGTCTCGACGGATGAAGTCTACGGCAGCATCGAGCCGCCTCGCGAAGCGGAGGAGACGGATCTATTGCATCCCAGCAGCCCGTATTCCGCCTCCAAGGCTGCGTCCGATCTTTTAGCGCTCTCGTATTACGCCACTTATGGACTCAACGTATCGGTTACTCGGGCCTCCAACAACTATGGGCCCTATCAGTTTCCGGAGAAGCTGATTCCGCTGATGATTTCAAACGCGCTCGAAGACAAGCCTCTTCCTGTTTATGGAGACGGGCAGCAGGTGCGCGACTGGCTCCATGTCGAAGATCATTGCCGGGCCATTTTCTCGGTGCTTCAGAAAGGCGAGCCGGGCGAGATTTACAACATCGGCGGTAATTGCTCGCTCCCCAATCTGGAAGTGGTCCGCCGCATTCTCAAAGCAACCGACAAGCCCGAAACGCTGATCGCTCGCGTCGCCGACCGGCCTGGACACGACCGCAGATATGCTCTTACCAACCGGAAGCTGACCCGCCAAACCGGCTGGGAACCGCGAATGGATTTTGAGCGCGGTCTTGCCGCCGCCATCGAATGGTATCAGGCGCACCGGGATTGGGTTGAGCGGATAAAGAGCGGAGAATACAGGCACTTTTACGAATTAAACTACGCAAATCGCGGCTCAATAAGATAGTCTCGCTATAATTCACTAAAGAGCCTCGTTTTTCGGTGGATCCGTCTCAACACACAGCTTCCTCGCTCGACGAATTGAGACAGATCCAGAGGGAAGCGCGGCAATCCTCTTCGCTCGATACTCTGCGCCATTGTTTTGAGCGGGTCCAAAACCTGCGGCACGCGAACGCCGAAGATTTCGATCTGCAACTGTTCATCGCCGAGGTGCGGGATGAGATCATCGACCGCGCTCGTCATCTCCGCCAGGAGCCCGCTTCCCTTTTCGAAGCCGTTGGAGCGCCCGTGCGTTCCCTGCCCGACGAGCCGCAAGCCGAGGAACCATCGGAATCCGCCGAAATATCTCCGGACGTTCCGCGCCTCGACGCGAAGACCTGGCAACGCGCGACCTACTTGGCGCTGTTCTTAACGCTCATCATTGTCGCGACCTTCTTCTATTTGATTCAGGCCGCTCGGAAAATCAATATGCCCTCCGCCGCGAGCCAAACCTCTGAGCAAGCTAATGGCGCAAAGGGTGCGCCCACGCAGAATGCATCCAACACGACGCAGCCGGTCGTCCCTACGCATCCGGCATTGCGTCTCTACACGGATCTCGTGCCGGGCACCGTTTCGATCGATGAGGGCCCGCCGCAGGATCTAAAAGATGGCGAGTTGGTGCTCGATAATTTACAGCCGGGCCAGCACTCCATTACGGTCACCGGCCGGAGCGGGAACGCGGCATTTAGTTATGACGTGTCGGAAAAATCGGCCCCGCGAGTGGTGGGTCTTCCCTCCGCCTCAAACGTGATGGCCGTTCTGGTCTCGGAGGAAGACGGCAAAGCACGGCTAGTTACCAACGCGGAGCATTCCGAGGTTCTGCTGGATGGAAAGTCCGTCGGCGAAGTGGGACCGGACGGATTGACTCTCGAAAATCTCGGAACGGCCGATCACGACTTGCAGGTAACTCAGGATAAAGACCATCAACGGTTCGTGTTGACTTACACGGCCGCTCCGGCGTTGACTGTTTACGTGAAGTCCGATCCGAACGCCGGGACGGTGGTCGTTGTCACTGGCCAGGATGACGCCGACGTTTTTATCGACGATAAAGCGTATCGCCGGAAAACCGATCGCGGACAGGTGCGGATTCCGCTGAAGGTCGGTGAGTACACGATTCGCGTACATAAAGCCGGCTTCATCGATCCTCCTCCGGAGACCGTCGAAGTTCAAAAAGCGGAAGAGACCGCAGTGGAGTTTAAGCTGCAGCCTGTTCCGCAGATTGCCACGCTTCAAATCAAGAGCGCGCTGCCGGGCACCATGGTCTATCTGGACAAGGATTTGGCGGCGGTTATCGGGCCGGACGGCAACAGCAGCATTTCCAATGTGAAGCCTGGCGATCACACGATTGAGCTCGAACGGGAGCAGGCGCTGCCCAAGAAATTTCAACGCACCTTTAAAACTGGCGACGTAATCGTGCTATCGGGCACGGATGTAACGCTGGATAAAGTCGTTGCCGACAATAAGCCCGCGCCTCCGCCTCCCGCTCCTTCGCCGAACTCAACGGCTCAGAACTACGGCATGGAGGTGGATGGCTCGCAAGTGCGCCGTGGAGGCGGGTTCGTCCCTTATAACACTCCTAAAGTCGCCGGCCACTACAGCTTCGCGGCTCAAGGCCGGATAGGCGGTTTCTTAAAGCGCAGCAAACTGCAGTGGTACGCCGGATTTCAAGATAGCCAGAACTATGTTTTGTTCACTATCGACGGCAAGCACGCCAGCATCCGCGAGGTTCACGACGGGAAATCGAAGGAGATCAGCCGCATTCCCTTCAACGCCGAGACGAACGAATGGGTGCAAGTGGATTTGAGCGTCAGGCCGAATGCAATCGACGCGCGGGTGAAGACGCCCGATACCTCTTGGAGCGATCTGGGAACTGTGGATAGCGACGGCCGCGACTTCACACAAGACAAAGTCGGCTTTTATATTCCGGGAAACGATGAAATAGCGGTTTCTAATTTCCGTTTCTCGAGTCATTAGCCGGGAACGGATGCAACATCGTGGATGAGCGCGCGTTTTACCGGGAATCGCAGGTTGTGAAACCGGCCTCTCTGAATTGTCCTTTCTGCCGGATGGCGAATAGCTACGACCTTCGCTGGCTCATGCGGCGCAAAATTGACAAGCTGCCGCGCCAGGCCGATGAGCGCGATCGGGCTAAGTTTGCAAAGTCGGCAAGTTACATGGTGCTGCTCGACGACAAGGCGTCTTGTAAGAATCCGCGCTGCCGTAAGACCTTCGACATCTCCGGAATCAAGACCACCGCTTTTCTAACCGATTAGGCCATCCGGAATTAAATCCGGTTTAGAAACCCGGCAGTCGTGCTGTATTCCAGTAACGGTAGAATGAGCCACTACATCTATGCAGCCAAGGGGAGGTGCCGAGAATGGTGCAAGCACTGAGAAATTCCGGTAGGAGAATAGCGTTTGCCGCGCTTTGTTGCGGAGTTTTCGCGTTGGGGGCCTCCGCTCAGGACGACCCTCCATCGCGCGTTGCCCGTCTCAATTACATGCAGGGCAATGTCTCCATGGAACCGGCTGGAGCGGACGATTGGGCGCCGGCAGTGGTCAACCGCCCCTTCACGGTCGGGGATTATTTGTATACCGACCAGGGATCCCAGGCCGAGCTGCATATGGATGTGGCCGTTATGCGGATGGCCCCGCAGACCAGCTTCGGCTTCCTCAACTTGGACGATCAAACCGTGCAAATCAAGCTCTCGGAAGGCGAGATGTACATCCGAGTTCACAATTTCAGCCCGAATCAGGTGTTTGAAGTGGATACACCGAATTCGGCGGTTACGCTGCTGCGGGAAGGCACTTATCATTTCAACGTCGATCCGAACGGCAATGCCAGCTTTGTAGTTGTGAGATCCGGCCAGGCGGAGGTGACCGGCGGCGGCCAGGCTTTCACGCTTAATCCTGGAAACAGCGCCGATCTTTCCGGTACCGATCGACTTTCATACGATATCGAAACTGCGCCACAGCCCGACCAGTTCGACAATTGGTCCGCACAGCGGGATAACCATGAGGCGCATCTGGTATCAGCCCGTTATCTTCCTCCGACGGTGATCGGCTATGAAGACCTCGACGATTACGGCGGATGGCAGCAGGCTCCGACTTACGGCGCAGTGTGGTATCCGCGGCAGGTCGCGGTTGGCTGGGCGCCCTATCACTCGGGCCACTGGGCGTGGGTTGAGCCTTGGGGTTACACCTGGGTCGATGACGCGCCCTGGGGATTCGCGCCTTTTCACTACGGACGGTGGTCGTATATAAGCGGGCGCTGGGGCTGGTGCCCCGGGCCGATGGCTGTCGGCGTAAGCGTCGGCTACCGCGGCCCGGTGGTTAGACCTTACTATGCACCCGCTCTGGTAGCGTTCTTCGGAGGAGCGCACTTTAGCGTCGGAATCTCGCTCGGATTCGGCGGTGGCGGCGCGAGCATGGGCTGGGTGCCGCTAGGCTTCGGCGAGGTTTACTCGCCTCCCTACAGGGTCAGTTCAAACTACTTTCGGCAAGTAAACGTAGCGAATACCACGATCAACCGGACTGTCAACATCACGAACGTCTATAACACCACGTACGTCAATAAGACCACGACGGTCACTAACATCACTTACGTGAACATGAGGGCTCCGAACGCCGTGATGGCGATGCCGCAAAGTGCGTTTGCGAGCGGCCGTTCCGCTGCCCGCGAGGGGAGACCGGTACCGGCCGCCGAAGTGGCAAGAATTCAACCGGCCCAGGCTAGAATTGTGGCGCCGACGGTCGCTCCCACTCGTCAAGCCTTGATACCGAGCGCGGGAAACAGACCAGCGGCTCATCCGCCGCAGCAAGTGATGGCGCGGCAAGTGGTAGCGAAGGCTGCGCCTCCCCCGCCTCGAGCGTCGTTTGCAGCCCGGCAATCCTATCTGCAACAGCATGCGGGACAACTTCATGACTCGCAAGCCATGCACCAGGCCGTAGCTGCGCGGCAACCAGCCGTGGCAGCGGCTGTGAGACGAGCTCCAGCGGCTAAAACCGTTCAGGTGCGCCCCGGACAGAAGGTGGGCAATCCGACCGCTTTTCGTGCCGCCGCCGCAACTGGACACCCGGCATCCACAGTGCAGCCAGCAGCTCGGCCTACAGCGGCGACTCCCGCAGCCCGAACTCCTGCAGCGCACGCCACACCGCAACCGGCGACAGCAGCCCCAACTCCCGCAGAACGCGCTGCGCCGAAGTCGGCGACACATCCAGAAGCTCATCCCGCTGAACGAGTCGCTCCTCAGCCCGCAACTCATCCAGCAGCGCACCCGGCCGAGCCTCCCGCGACGCAACCAGTAGAGCGCCCAGCAGCTCCTCCCGCCGAACGTGCTGCGCCGAAGCCGGCGATACATCCGGAGGCACGGCCTGCGGCGCCTGCCAAGAGTGAAGTGAAACCGGCTCCGCGAACCGAGGCGAAACCGGCCGCACGAACTGAGCCGAAACCAGCGCACGGAACGCCGCCTGCTCACCATCCGACGCCCAAGACCACCAAGGACACCAAAGAACCCAAGTAGCTAAAAAGAGGCCAGCCTGATTCAAGTCCGGCCTCTTCGGCTCGAATGATATAGTAAGCGCGAAATCTTTTGCGCTTATGAATCTCACTTCCGGAATGCTGTTGTTGCTCGTGGCTTCGGCAGCGCCGAGCGCCAATTCAGCGTGGCAATCCGTTGCAGCGCTCCCGCCCGTACATCTGACCGCTGAACAGGATCACCAGCGGATGATGGATCTCCTCCACATCAAATCGCTCAGGCCCGGAGCGGATCCCAAGCATCCGGATGCCCCGAACGCCGTGAACTACGACGAATCGAAAGTAAATCACATCGAACTGCCGGATGCGCTCGTGCTGAACGACGGCCGGAAAGTCACGACGCCCGCGATGTGGTGGCGCGAACGCCGTCCGGAACTCGTTGAGATGTTCGATGAAGAGGTTTATGGGCGGGTGCCTCCGAACACGCCCAAGGTGAATTGGGAGCTAGTGAGCGCGGTGCATGAAATGAACGGCTCCGTGCCGGTCGTTACCAAGAAGCTCATTGGCCATGTCGACAACTCTTCATATCCCCTCATCACCGTAGCCATTCAACTGACGCTGACCACGCCGGCGAATGCTAGTGGGCCGGTGCCGGTGATCATGGAATTCGGTTTCGTTTTTCCGCCCGGTTTCAAGTGGCCCAAGGGGTTCACGCCGCCTCATGAATCCGGCCCGACGTGGCAGCAACAGGTTCTTGCCAAGGGATGGGGATACGCGGTGATCATTCCTACCAGCTTTCAGGCGGATAACGGCGCGGGTCTTACAGAGGGCATCATCGGTCTGGTCAACAAAGGCCAGCCTCGTAAATTAGATGACTGGGGAACGTTGCGGGCCTGGGCCTGGGGCGCCGGCCGCGCTTTGGATTACTTTGAAACCGACCAGTCCGTCGACGCAAAGCAAGTGGGAATCGAGGGGCTCTCGCGCTTCGGCAAGGCGGCGCTTGTCACTATGGCTTATGACCCGCGATTTGCGATCGCTTTTATAGCTTCTTCCGGCGAAGCAGGCGTCAAACCTCACCGCCGCAATTTCGGCGAGCTTGTCGAGAACGTCGCCGGCACTGGCGAATATCACTGGATGGCCGGCAACTTTCTGAAATACGCGGGTCCGTTGACGGCTGACGATCTGCCCGTTGACTCCAACGAGTTAATCGCGCTGTGCGCGCCGCGTCCCGTGTTCATCAGTTGCGGCTCACCGAAAGTGGAAGGGAATTGGTTGGACGATCGCGGTCAGTTTCTGGCTACCGTTGCGGCCGGCCCGGTCTACACGCTGCTTGGAAAGAAAGGCTTGGGCACGACCGAGTTTCCACCCATGGAAACCGCGCTGATCGACGGCGATTTGGCTTTTCGCCAGCATGCCGGCGGCCATACCGCCGGACCAAACTGGCCAACTTTTCTTGAGTTCGCAAGCCGTTATCTGAAAGCTCCGGCACCCGGCGCGCATACGGGCTCATAGCTCACCGTCCGCGAACTATTTCCGGTCGTCCGATTGAAGCTCGATCAGCACAACTTCCGGCGGGCAGTTGAAGCGAATCGGCAGCGAGGAGCAGCCTACGCCCGCAGTCGTGTACCCCTGCATTCCGTCATGTGACCACAGGCCGCTCGAGTAGGATCTCGGGCAGTCCGCATTGTGGCGAAGCGAACCGATGAAAGGAAAGCGGACTTGGCCGGCATGAGTGTGGCCGCACAGATAGAGTTGAATGCCGCTTTCCGAAGCGGCCTGATACAACTCCGGAGTATGGGCAAGCAGGATTTTGAACGCGTCGGAAGGGACAGCCGATAGCGCTCCCGGCAAATCGTCGCACTGGTAATCGAAGGGATCGTCAACACCGGCAAGCCGGATCGACTCGTTCTTCACGCAAATCTCAGCCGATTCGTTAATCAGCATCCGCACTCCCATCTCTTCGAGCGCAAAGGCGATTTCCGAGACATCGTGATTGCCCAGAATCCCGAAAATGCCGTGCTTTGCTGAAATGCTCGATAGGATCGCTCTCATGCGCGGATACACCTCGTGCATCGAGCCGTAATCCTCATAGCGGTAATCGCCCGTCATCACGCATACGTCCGGTTTCAATCGGCCGAGAACGGGAATCAGAGCTTCCGCCAAAGCATAGCCGCCATCCACATGAAAATCGGAGATATGCAGGATCTGAAAGCCGTCGAAGGCGGGAGGAAGACTGGCGAACCGGAGCCGCACATTACGAACGACGGGGCTCAGAGCGTTTCTGGTGCCCCTTCCGTAGAGACCGGACATCTGAAGGCCGAGCTTCACCAACGGCCTGACTAGAGTGCGCTCATGCCGAAGCAAATACGGCTTGCTCCGGAGCTTACTGCCGGTCCGCGCAAAGCGCTCTTCGACGGCGATCCTGGCCTTCAGTCGCTCGGCTAGGGAGCGCTGTTCGATGCAGTAGGCGGGCAAGTTCGTAAAGTTTTTTGGGGGCTCTCCACTAATGTTAACAACATTGCGGTGGATAATGGCCCCATGGATTTGACAACGATGAATTTGGAACAGAGCAAAACATGCGCTTCGAGCGGCGTCATCGGCGACTACGTGCGCGAGCTCGCCGTGAACGAACCCGCCGTTCTGCGCCGCTTGCGCGAGGAAACGGCCTCCCATCCGCAGAGCCAAATGCAAATCACTCCCGTGCAAGGTCAATTCTTTCGCGTGCTGCTGGGCGCCATTCATGCAAAGAAAACTCTGGAAGTGGGAGTATTCACCGGCTACAGCTCAACCGCAACGGCGATGGCTTTGCCCGAAGACGGACGGCTAGTCGCCTGCGACATGAGCGAGGAGTTCACGTCCATCGCGAGGCGCTATTGGCGGGAAGCGGGCGTAGAACGCAAAATTGAGCTGCGCCTGGGGCCCGCGCTCGAAACTCTGAAAGCGTTGATCGCGGAAGGCGCTGCCGGAACGTTCGACTTTGCATTCATCGATGCTGAAAAATCGGAGTACGGCTCCTACTACGAGCTTGCGCTCGAGCTGATCCGTCCAGGCGGCCTGATCGCACTCGATAATATGCTGTGGCACGGGCGAGTGCTCGATGCGCAAAGCCACGATCCCGGCGTTCTGGCCATCCGCGCATTGAACCAAAAAATCCATGGAGACTCGCGCGTCGAGGCGGTCCTGCTGCCGTTTGCGGACGGCCTAACGCTCGCGCGGAAGATCTGATCGGGAAGCACAGCACCGCATGTGGCGACAGGTCCAACCCGAAACTTGTCCGGATGCCGCGTTTCTCGTAGGCTGAAGACATGCAAGTGCATTTCACGCCTGAACTCGAGGCGAAACTCGCGCAATCCGCCGCTCAGAAGGGCCGTGAGCCCGACGAGCTGGTACAGGACGTCATGACGCGGTATTTCGACGAGGAAAGCCGCTTCATTGATGCGGTGAACCGTGGCGAGGAAGCGTTACAGCGCGGCGAGTACCTCACGCATGAGCAAATGGGCCAGCGTCTTGAACGGTTCTTACGGCCCTGATGGAGGTTCGCTGGTCCCTGCCCGCCGCCGAGGATTTAGAGCACATCTGCGAATGGATCGAACGCGACAACCCTGAAGGAGCCCATCGCGTTGCTCGAACAATCTAGGACGAGTGCGCCCGGCTCAAGAATTTCCCCAATCTTGGACGAGCCAGCCGCCGCATGGCCGGACGGCGTGAACTTACATTCGCACCTCTGCCTTACGTTGTCGTCTATCAGGTCACTCTAAACGCGATTGAGATTTCGCGCGTTTTCCACGGCGCGCAAGACTGGCCTTAAAAACGCTCCATAAAGCGGTAGGTTTTGAATCAGCGCCTGAATGACCGAACGCTACGGCGGCTCCCGCGGCGTCCGGGACCAAGGCTTGCTGGAGGCCGCCCTCTACCGGCCGTTGACGGGTTATTACGCCGACTTGATCGAGGAAGCCGCTGCACTGTGGGAGAGCCTCGCGCAGAACCATCCCTTCCTCGACGGCAACAAGCGGACAGCTTTCGCCGCCACATATACGTTTCTTGCCATCAACGGCGCGCGTCTCACGGCGGACGCCGAGGAGACCTACGTTTTTGTTGACGCTCTCTACGCAGAGAACCAATTCAGCTTCGACAAGCTTGTCCCATGGTTGCGCAGTCACGTCACTTAAAACCCTCGCGCAGCCCCGTCGCGGATGCCAGTCAATCAGTCGTGGCGCAAGGCCTGCATAGGATCGAGATGCGCGGCCCGCCGAGCCGGAAGAGCGCTCGCAAGCACCGCGATTGTAAGCACACCGATGCCGACCCCGAAATAGGTAATGAAATCCGCTCTCGATACGCCATACAGCATCCCTACGAGCAGCCGGGAAAGAGCCGCGGCGGAAATCAGGCCAAACAGACAGCCCAGTAATGAAATGCCTACTTCTCGCGCCAGGAAATGGACCCGGATCTGGCCGGGGAGCGCGCCCAGCGCCATACGAAGCCCGATTTCACGGCTGCGCAAAGTGACCAAATAAGAGAGCGTGCCGTAAAGACCAATCGCGGCGAGTGAAATGGCCGTAAGGGCGAATAGCGTAAGCAGAAGCGGACGGATGCCCCGGCTATATGTAGAATGTCAAGGAGAGATGAAGCTTTCTGGCGGGAAAGGTAACGCTTACGGTTTTTTGGAAATCGGATGGACCGCGGTTAGGATCGAGGCCGCGAGTGCTTTGCCCGGTGCGCCAGGTAATGTTGATCAAGAGCTTGCCGGACCAGTGTCTTGATGACGGCTTGGCGGCTGACGTTTAGCTCTTGAGCCGCAGCATCCAGTTCATCCAACATGGCCGCAGTGAGGTCCACATTGACGCGTTGAATCGGGCGAGCCATGCGGCCTTCGCCTCTGAAGAAACCGGAAATGTCCTTACCATCATCGGCTAACCGCGCGATCGTATCGGCAGAAATGGCTTTCGCTGGCTTACGAGTTTTCTTCATACAGACGGACCTCCTCTTTCGTCGACTTCCATAGCGTGACCCAGGTGCACAATCTCTCCATCTGCATCCTCACGGGACTCAAAAATGACGGAGTACAACCGCTCACCCACCCAGCCGATGGCCCTATACTGGGTAATAATTACCTTGACTCATCAGGCTACTTGCCTCATAATTGAGTCATGGCAGCCGAACCAAAGACACTTCAGGACGCGATCATCTATTTTGCAGACCCCGGCAACTGCCTCAATTACCTCGTAGCGCGTTGTTGGCCTAACGGCGTAATTTGTCCCACGTGTGGCCGCGCCGATGTTTCTTTTGTTCCTGTCCGTCGCGTGTGGCAGTGCAAGAGCCGTCATCCGAAGTCTCAGTTTTCGATTAAGGTGGGGACGATCTTTGAGGATTCGCCCATCACGCTTGATAAGTGGCTGCTTACTATGTGGATGCTTGGAAGCTGTAAGAACGGCGTGAGTAGTTACGAAATCAGCCGCGCTACCGGAATCAGCCAAAAGTCTGCTTGGTTCATGCTTCAGCGTATTCGCATTGCCATGCAAGATGGAACGAGGGGCGGCAAGCTTTCCGGCGAATGCGAAGTTGATGAGACCTTCATTGGTGGTAAAGCGCGGAACATGCACCAGGATGTGCGAGCGCGTCGAATCCATGGAACCGGACCGGAAGGTAAGGCGGTTGTCGCAGCCATTCTGGAGCGCGGTGGAAAGGTTCGGGCGAGAGTTATCAGCACCCGTCGCAAGCCGGAACTTCAGGCTATGGTCCGTGAGCACGTAGAACCTAAGGCCCATCTCTACACCGATGCGCTGAAGTCCCATGATGGACTCTCTGAGGAGTACACGCACCAGTAATTGACCACGCCGTTGAATACGTTCGCGAGAACGTGCATACGAACGGCCTTGAGAACTTCTGGAGTCTTTTGAAGCGTAGGATCAACGGCACCTATATTTCCGTGGAACCGCTTCACTTGTTTCGCGATGTTGATGAACAGGCGTTCCGCTTCAATAATCGGCGGGATATGACTGACAGTGACCGCTTTGATCTGGCCGTTCGTCAGATCGTCGGAAAGCGCCTGACGTGGGCCGAAGTCACCGGCAAGGTGGAAGAAAAACAAACGGTCAACTAGTGACCGTTTACCTCGGGGTCCGAAGCGGAAGGCATAACAGTTTTTCGTTTCGGCTTCGGTCCTCTGCGGTTCGGGTTTAGCGCAGCCTGTTTGCGATGTTCCTCGATCCGCTGCTTTATAACGCTGTGCGGAACGCTCAACACCTGATCCACGATAGCCGTGAAGCGTTCGTACTCGGCTGAATGTTTCATTGTTGGTCCTCATGATTGTTTTAATATCATTGACACGCGGAGACGGCCACGGTGAGTAGATTGCTCACCCATGATTCGATGATTGTTATACCTCCGGATGTGAATCTCGCCAGTTCGAATACATTCGGATGCAGTGGATGCGTAAACGGAACGCTCGTTGTAGCTTTAATTGCCGATCCCCGTTTGCGGTGAGCATAGTAATTTCGGACCCATCTAATCTCCTCAGCCGGCGAATTAGATGCACCAAGCGCCGCAGAGACCGTGGGCAGATTCTGTACCGCCAGCCTCTGGGCTGCATCGATAGAGGCGGTTGCCTGACCCCATTTGGGTTCATATTGAACCCGTCCCGAATACGTGGAGATAAGAAGCGGAATTACTCCGCCCTTACGTCTGATCGACGGGTTCGATGGGCCCAGACTGAGGCCCGAGAGCGTCTGCGTCCGACCAAACGCCGAAGTAACGATAAGTTCTCTGCAAAAACGTGCCCAGGCGTCGTGCAATCTCACGATTGCCATTTCGCATATTAGCTGTGCGCCACGTCCACCTCGAGAACTGGCTAGGTTAAACTCTCGGTGCAGCCAGTGGGTCTCCATGCGCAATCTTCTTATCGGGTAAATGAAAGCCGAAGACATAGTAGCCATACCGTGCCCATTTAGTCATTGGCTCTATAGCGTTCCAGAACCCAGCGCTTTTACAAACACCGGGAATCTAACACGACGGCTCGCTATCCGCTGCGTGCTTGACCGCGATGCACGCCAAAACTCAGCATAAGGTCCCGACGGTTCAGCGTCATCGTCAATGATGGAGCCTAGCGTTAACAGGTTGGCCCTTACGTTGTCAAGATTCTTGCCAATCGACCTTGGATGCTGCCACTCCTTGAGCGTCAGTTCACCTTGCGGAATGTCAATCAAGATAGCCGCCGCAGCACTGAATAGCATCAAAAAATGAGGGGGCCGCATGATCGGAGTATCTGCTAAATGATCAACAAGGTTCTTCTCTATAAAAACCAAAACAGTGTCTAAGTGTTTAATGCGCAGATCGTTTGACTTGAAACGCTTGTCGAATTGTTTATACAGCGCATTTATCTTTGGTTGGCCGCCGTCAGCAACGCCAAGAAGTAGTACACCAAGCGCCTCGGCAGTCAGGGAGTCATCCAGCATCCTCACCCGCTCTCGCACGGTCAAAACGTGTTTCCATAAGTCTGCCCACCGGCGGGATGCTGCGCGGATAGACCATTTGAAATCGCCCTGATATCGAGCGTGCCTGAGTTCGGGTCCGTTGAGCACGACCGTGTAAGAATTTAGGCGTGCAAACACCTCCAGTACGTCATCAACTGACGCGTTAATAAGTTGATCGACGGCTATGGGGTAGGTAAGGAATTGCTCTTGTTGCTTCGGGTGGAGATCGGCATATCGCTTTCCGGCAAATTCGGATGCGCGTTTAGAAAGGGGGAATTTGTTTTCAGCGAAGTCAAGAATTGCTCTGAGGCGCTGTTGGCCGTCCACGACTTCGCGTATAGACTTCTTAGTTGATACATCAACTCGCGTTCTTAAATACACCTTCGGAATCGGAAGGCGACGCAAGATAGTGTCGATTAGGAACGTTCGGGCGGTTGGACTCCAGACGCTTCCACGCTGAAAATCAGGATTAAGTTCCAATCGCTTCTCGTGCTGCCACTCTAAGAAATCCGCTATCCTGTACTGCTCCAGGATCGATGACATGAAAACCTCCGACTGAGTGCCCTTGTGGGCCAAAACAGAATCGCCCACAATCATAGGCCACCCCACCTTGATGAGTCAAGGTAGTTATCGCCCTATACTGCTCCGGGACATCGGATCGCCGGTCAAGCCAATAAGGCCGGAAGAACAACTCCTGCGCTTCCTCAAATCCGATGCCACGCTGCGGATTCGCTCGAAAGCGCTTGCTCCCTTCGAGGGTCGAAAGTGTGAAGCGCATAGACTGGTATAACTGTTATACCATGCCGTTGGCGTGAGTCTAACCTAACAACGGGAACTGCTACATACGACGCGGCTATTTAGCCGATGCTCCAGCCCTTGCGGAATTTCGGCTTCAGGTATTTATCCGCGTCCGAGTTATTCGTGACGCGCATCTTCTCGCTGTCCCATTCGAGCTTGCCTTCAAAGCGCAGCGAAAGCGCTCCCAGCGCTATCCATTCTGTGAATCGCGCGGAGACGTTGAAATTCGAACAGGCTGGATCGCCGCCTTTCGCGGCGCGAATCCAATCCTGATAGTGGCCCGGCGAGCGCGTCAAAACCTCGGGCGGGAATTGGTAGTCCCGCATTTTCTCGACTGGAATCAGGCGCGTCCATTCTCCGTAAGTGCCGGTGGTAATGAAACCCTTGTCGCCCACAAACAAACTGCCGTTACTGCCTGTATCGATGCGCCGGCTGATTTCTCTCTCCCGCTGCGCAGCCGCATCGAGAGGTGCGGCGGAAGGCGGTCTCTGCTCCGGCTCCTCGGATGCGGCAGGCGGAGGCGCGAAGAAGGCGTCCGTGAACACCCCGCCGATCGGCTGCGATTCACGCGGCTGGACGCTCTCCCGAAGGCTCGCATGGCGTCCACGCGGCAGATCGCCCAAAATTTCGCCTTTGGGAATGCCCGGAATATCGGGCTGCTCGAGCATGGCGTCATGCCAGTAAACGGTCACCGGCGGCATGTCGCCGCGAGCGGGGAAGTCGAAACGAATATCGGCCTTCGTCGGGTAATAATAATCGGTCTTACCCTCCTGCTTGATGCACTCGACGCTGGTGGGCGAACCCAATTTCAGCGCCATGTTCGGCGCGCCCAGGATGTGGCAGGCCATGTCGCCTAAAGCGCCGCAGCCGAAGTCGAAAAATCCGCGCCACGCAAACGGCGCATACTTGTCGCTATACGGGCGATCGCTGTCGATGCCCAGCCATAGGTCCCAATCCATCGTGGGCGGAACCGGCGATTCAGGAGGAAGATCCGGCAAACCTTGCGGCCACACGGGACGATTGGTCCAGGCATGCACTTCGGTTACATTCCCTATTTCGCCCGCCCAGATCATCTCCGCGCACTGGCGCGTGCCTTCGTTCGAGTAACCCTGGTTGCCCATCTGCGTGGCGACGTTGTATTTCGAGGCTGCTTCCGCCAGCTCGCGGCATTCCCAGATGGTGTGCGCAAGCGGCTTTTGCACATATACGTGCTTTCCGCGCTCCATCGCCCACGTGGCTGCGGTCGCGTGCATGAAATCCGGAATAGTGACAATCACCGCATCGATGTTCTTGTCTTCTTTATCGAGCATCACGCGGAAATCTTTGTACTTCGGAAGCTTCTCGTACTTCTTAAACGTCATTTCGGCGCGCTTCTCATCTACATCGCACAACGCCACGATGTTCTCCGTTCTCGCGCATCCTGCAATATCGCTCGCAGCTTTGCCGCCGGCGCCGATCGAAGCGATGTTCAGTTTCTCGTTGGGAGACTTGTACCCAAGCGCCTTCAAAGATGGCTTGCTCCCGTACCCCGCCAGCGGAACGGCGCCTGCCAGCAAAGTGCCATAAAAGAAATGCCGCCTCGTTACTCCATCACGTTTCAAAGCCTGCCTCCTCGTAATACCGAACATATCTTAGACGATCTCGCCCGGTAAAACCTATCGTATCGCCGATCTCCTTCTGCGAAGAACGCGAGCACTGAATTGCACAATCGAGCATTTCACACGAATGGGCGCAGAACCATGCTGGCGGGACTGTCATCCTCGGCCGAGCGCGGGCGGCGCGTCATCACGAACTTCTACGGCACGGCGACAATCCACTCCCTGCCATTTCATATCTAGGCTCAACCGTTTAACAATGTAATAGGCACTACCATCGGCACCGTGAATTGATGGAGGGTTTTGTATGAGATGGATGCTAGGTACGTCGGTGTTCTTGTGCGGGACGGCTGCTATTGCCGCTCCCCAACAGGACTGGGCGAAGCTATTCGATCGATTAAATAGCCGTGATCGTGCAATCAGTGATCCGGCCCGGACCGAGATCGCCACTGTCACTCTTCCGAAACTTGGCGAGGGGAAACCGGAGTTGGTTACCGCGGAGATCCCCGGGCTGGTTGCCCAGCTCAATCGGAGCGACAACGACGGAGCACGCCGGCAAGCCATTGCATTCCTGATGGTTATAGCGCAGTTTCGGACGGATTCTGCAACGGTTTTGTCTGGGGCGCTCTCGGCTCTGATAGAGCACGCACAGGATGACTCTCTGCCCGAGATTAGGAGAAATTCGGTGCAAGCGCTCGCTCTGCTGAATCCAAGCATTCCAGAACGCGCCGTCGGGAGCTGCTGACCGAGCCCCGATCGGCAAGACGTAACCCAGATAGCCTTTTATGGCGTGGCTCGCATGGCGAGTACGCGCGCAGGAGCGGCGGCAGTTCTCGATAGAGCCCTAACCGATTCTCCGGCGCGGAAGACAGCGGCCATCAAAGCGATCGGAGACGCGAATGTGACTGATCCTCACTTGGATTCGCGCATAGGAAGTCTGCTGGCCGACAAGGACGAAGACGTGGTTAGGGCGGCTTTGGAGACTATTGGGAAGCTGGGTAGTCCGGCGATTGCGCTCAATTCTGTTCAGATTGGCCGGTTGGCGGAAACTTCGACCAACAAAGAATTCGTTGCGCTGGCGCGTCAACTGCTTGATCGGCAGATTTCCGGGCAATGATGAACGGCTCGATTACGCCGGAGGCGAACGCCGCGGCTTCGCGCAGACGCTTTCCAATTGTCCGGGCGCTGATCGCTATGATTGTGGTTCCCATAGCTACCGTGGTGGTGCCCGAAATGATCGGCGAAGCCTTCGAGCGGAAGTCTCCTGGAGGAGATAACTCGCCAGCATATTTGCTTCTCGCCGTGCCTCTTGCGTGTTATTATGCGATCCCGGGCTACGTCGTTTTTCTCGCATCCCGACCCTGTATCTGCTATATCGCTGGAATCGACTTGGATTCGAGTGGTTTATGCTTTTCGGAGCTCTGTATACGGCGCTTCCTTTCCCTTTCCTTGGGCTGCATGCCTATAGCAACCGCTCCGAATATATAAACGCGGTCAGAGCGTTCATGTCTCTATATGGCCTAATTGGGATTTTCGGCGGGATACTCACTCGCCTGATTGTCTTCGGTTGGAGGTAAGTTGCGTACACGCGGCGCTTGCGCCACGTGCGAACGCCCGGACACCGGATGATATGTTAGCTTAACGGTTTATTCATGAGCTCCCTGTTTGCTACGAAATCGATCGAAACGCTGATGGCACAGGCGGAAGGCGACAAGGCGCTCAAGCGGAGCCTGAGCGCGCTCTCGCTGGTGACGCTCGGAATCGGGGCGATCATCGGCGCCGGAATCTTCACACTCGCTGGAGTGGCTGCCGCCACTCACTCCGGACCGGCCATGGTCTATTCGTTTACGCTCGCCGCGATTGGATGCGCGTTTGCCGGCATATGCTACAGCGAATTCTCGACGATGATCCCCATTGCGGGAAGCGCCTATACCTATTCGTATGCAACCCTGGGCGAGCTGGTTGCGTGGATCATCGGTTGGGCGCTGGTGCTCGAGTACGCGGTAGGAGCCGCTACCGTCTCGGTCAGTTGGGCAGCTACGTTCGATTCCATTTTGCTGTCCTTCGGAATCAAACTGCCGCGCGCCATCGTAGGCTCGCCGTTCGATCCGACTCCCGGCAGCCTCAACTTGATCGCGGTGATCATTATTTGCATCATCTCCGGCATTCTGATTCGCGGCATCAGCGAATCGGCGCGCTTCAACGACATCATCGTAATCCTCAAAGTCGCGGTGGTGGTGTTCTTTATTGGAATCGGCTACTTCTTCATCAACTACAAAAACTATCATCCGTTTCTGCCGCCCAATACCGGCCATTTCGGCGACTTCGGTTGGAGTGGCGTGCTGGCTGGAGCCGGACAGATATTCTTCGCTTACATCGGCTTCGACGCCGTCTCGACGGCCGCGCAGGAAGCGCGCAATCCCAAGCGCGATATGCCGATCGGCATCATTGGCTCGCTCGCCATCTGCACCATCCTTTATATTTTGTATTCGCTGGTGCTCACGGGCATCGTAAATTACAAGGATCTCAATGTGGCCGCGCCGCTCGCCGTCGCTGTAGATCGCATGAAAGGCTTGCCCTGGATCGGCTTTCTGATGAAGCTCGGTTCGCTGTGCGGGTTAACCTCGGTGATGCTGGTGATGCTGCTGGGACAGTCGCGCGTGTTTTACTCGATGTCGAACGACCGGCTGCTGCCGAAGCTTTTTTCCGACGTCCATCCGCGCTTCCGCACGCCCTGGAAATCGAACCTGCTGCTGATGGTGTTCGTTTCGCTTGGCGCCGCGTTCACGCCCATCGCGCGTCTGGGAAACCTAACCAGCATCGGGACGCTCTTCGCGTTCGTGGTGGTGTGCATCGCGGTTGTGATCATGCGCAAGAAACAGCCCAACCTTCCCCGCCCCTTTAGAACGCCTTGGGTTCCCGTCGTGCCGATTCTCGGAGTCTTAATTAATGTGGCATTGATGGCCGGCTTGGGCTTGATCACGTGGGCCGCCTTTCTGATCTGGATGGCCATCGGCCTCGCGATCTACTTCGGTTACAGCCGCCATACCAGCGCCGTTCGAACCGGGGCCACTGGATAAAGCGCGGGTCCGCTCTGATAAACCCGGCATGGATGGACACGCCTTCTTCAGGAATGCCGTGAATCCCGAGCTGCTCAACAGATCACGACGAACCGCTCGCGGACGGCAACTGCCGTTCCGAATCCCCAGACGGGAACCACGGCTTCTTCGCCGGTGGGTGCAAGTGGCCGTCTAGCTGGATCGAAGAGTTGCCAGTGCAGTGAGCCGCCCCTCCTCCATCCCGTACCTTCGGTCCAACACAACAGAATTTGACCGCGACGGTTTGCGGCAATGGCTGGATGCTTTCTATTCATCGATTCACCGGGTGCGGCTATTCGCTCGCCTACGGACGAGGTGCGGGTGTCAACCTCCGCAAAATAGACCTGCTTGCTCGTTTCCCAGGAAAGAAAGACGCGTTCGCCCGCCTGCGCGAGGGATGAAGTGCTCATCGGACAAGCTCCAATTTGCCAGGGATGCAAGTTAACTGCATCAAACACCCTGCCCTTATCTCGGGAAATGAGAAGGTACATGTCCCGATGTATCACGGCGCGGGCCGATCGGTAGAGCAAATAGAGAACACCTTTATTGTCGGCCAAGGCGCCTATTCCGCAGCAACCGCAAACACCCGTGCCGGGCGGCGAGATGGCTGTCTCCCGGCCAAAGGTCCTGCCGTCATCGCTCGAGCGTGCAAGCCAGACTCGCCGATTGTCCTCGCCCTGAATGGGCTTCCCATCCCTTTGGCCCTGCGCATGCCAAGCTACGTAGATGTTGCCGCTGGGGTCGGCCGCGATTGAGCCGCCTCCATCGAGGCCGGTCGCCGTTTGCATAAGATTTCGTTGGGACTCGAACGATTCGCCGCGGTCGTCGATCCGAGCGTACAGCATCGGGATGGAATCTCGCGGCCCTTTGGGTTCGGCTTTCGAAGACCCATTCCATGCAACATGGACGCGCCCGGATCTTCCGAGCGCAATGTGCGCTCCTCGAACGGAGCCGATCGCGATCGCGCTGCCTGGACGGTCATTCACTCGAATTGGAGCTGAGAAGTCTTGTTCATCGGGTGCTTTCCTGACATAACCGATGTCCGCGGCAGCGGGATCACCATACAAATAGATCAAGTGAATTACCCCCCCCGAATCGACAACAGCTTGGGGCTGCAAGCCTCCTTGGGGGGTCTTGAGCAGAATAGCCTCTTTTTGGGGAGGAACACCGGCAAGTAATGCCGATCCCGCGAACGAGGCAAGAAGCGACCGTCGCGTCACTGCGGCGAGCCCTGCCCGGCTGTTGCTTGAATCTGGAGCTAACCGCATGCTAGCTTCATTATCGGCTTCCGGTCGCCTGCGTTGTGAAAGGCCCCCCGGCCCGGGGTATATACTGATCCGTGTTCGGCGATGAAATCGTGAAGCGCTGCTTTCAACTCGTAGTGCTGGTTTTGATAAGCGCGCTGTTTATAGGCGCGCAATGCGCCGCATACTGCACAACAGCCGTATGGGCCTCGTCCGCAGCGGGGAAAGCGCATCATTGTCATCGCTGCCATCCCTCTCGAGAGGACGGACCATCGAAGACCGCCTGCCCATATGGGCACTCTCCATTCTCTAGCCCGGAGTCAGGGCCGGATGTAGTTCAACGCGCCCAGGCACATGCCCGGCAGATTCTCTCGGCGTTAGTACCTCCGCAAACGGTCATGCTGGCGTCGATTCGTGAGTTAGCTACGAGGTCCGGCGCGGCTCCGCCTCCAAGTACCAGGGCCGTAGCGTGCCTTTCCGTCCTTCGCATCTGATCTCTTTCCTCGAATAAATACAAATCGACAGTGCGGCGTGGTTGCGCAGAAGCATGCGCGGCCACAGCTCCTGGACGCCTCGGCGTCCGTGAATCGAGAGTCATTTGGGAAAGAGGTTTATGAACGATCGTCGTAGATTTTTTAGCAATGCATTTGGTCTGGGTGCGGGACTATTTTCCGCCTCGGCCTTGAAGCCACAAAATGGACCGCAAAGATCCGTAGGCCCGAAACCGAAACACGCCGAAAGCAGCTCGGGCGAGCCACCGGTCCCAGTGCAAACACCGAATCTTCCAGATTTGCCATTCAGCGTCGACAACGGCGTGAAAATCTTTCACCTGACCGCGGAGCCAGTGAAACAACAGCTGGCGCCGAATAAGACAGTTGACCTTTGGGGATTCAATGGAAGCGCCCCGGGTCCAACGATTCAGGTGATCCAGGGAGATCGCGTCCGCTTGATTGTAGACAACCATCTGCCTGAACCCACCTCCATGCATTGGCACGGTTTTGAAATCCCGCACAGCATGGATGGTGGTCCCGGTATCAGTCAAGACCCAATAAAGCCGGGCGGACGCTTCGTATACGAGTTCACGCTGCATCAAGAGGGAACGTACTTTTACCATTCGCACATGGCGATGCAAGAGATGCTCGGGATGTTGGGCGCCTTCATCATGCATCCGAAGAATGCATACAGCCCTCGAGTTGATAAGGATTTCGTGTACATGTTGCAGGAATACGCGGTTCTTCCGAACAACACCGTCCCCAACACCATGAATATGGAATTCAACTGGCTTGCGCTCAACGGGAAGGCCGCACCGGCGGTCACGCCGATGATTGTCCGCCTCGGCGATCGGGTGCGCATTCGCATGATCAACCTCGGCATGGATCACCATCCGATGCATCTGCATGGGCACACGTTTTATGTGACAGGTACCGAGGGAGGAAGAATTCCAGAGACCGCATGGATTCCAGGCAATACGGTCCTGGTTGGAGTGGCGCAAGCGCGCGATGTTGAATTCATCGCAAATAATCCCGGCGACTGGATGTTCCACTGTCACCTGCCCCATCACATGATGAACCAAATGTCTTCAAACGTGGGTCCTATGTCCCGTATCGGAACCGGCACGCCGGCCGGCGTTGATATGGAAACCGGCATGGGAATGCTACGCGGGACACCAGGCGCACCAACCGGAGAAGATTATGGACCAAGTTTGGGACGCGGTTTAGGCGTGGGATCCACCAGCGATCGACCCGTTGCCAACACTCCGCTTTCTCAGGGAAAGGCGATGGCGGGCATGCGGATGGAAAGTGACGTGAGCAAAGACGCGAACAACGTGCCCGGCTTTCCACAGGATGCGTACATGGAAGGCCCCATGATGGCCATGGACGACATGGTGAAGAAGCCTCAGAATTTCGGCCTCCGCCCCGGTTGGAGCGGGTTCATGCAAGGCATGATGACGTTCCTTCGAGTATTGCCACCGGATCGGTACGACCGCGTGATGGAGCAGATCCGTCAAGGGCGGTCCATGAACATGCCTGGCATGCAGCCCCCGATGTAGGAGATGGGGATGAACAGTATGAGATCCACCTTTGCTTACTTTTTGTTTTCTCTCTCTTCCGTTTCGGTAGCCATCGGTTTTGCGCAAGATCCTCCAGCCGTCGCGCACGACAAGGCTCCGGCTCAACAAATGGAACCCGAGATGCCGGTGCCGGAACTGTTAACCGAGGCAGCGGCCCGCGCCCCGATGGAACTTAGAACTTTCGAGCAGTACGCGTTGTCAACGAACCCCACTCTGGAGCAAGCGAACGCGCTTGTGCGGCAGTCTGCTGCACAGGCTCGCCAGATTGGCTTGTTACCGAATCCAGTAATCGGCTATCGCGGCGAGGAGATCCGCGGTGGCCAGTTCGGTGGCGGCGAACAAGGAGGCTTCATCCAACAGACGTTCGTTATCGGCGGCAAACTCGGCTTGCGAAGAAACATCTACGAGCAGCAACGCCGTGAAGACGAGATCGGCGTCACCGAGCAGCGATATCGCGTTTTGAGCAACGTGAGCCAAAGCTTTTATTCCACCTTGGCAGCTCAGGAGGTCGTCAATGTACGGAGACGGTTGCTTGGGATCGCACTGGATGCCACCGAAACCGCTCATCAGTTGGCAAATGTTGGGCAGGCCGATGCACCGGACGTATTGCAAGCCGAAGTGGAAGCGGAGCAGGCGAAGGTGGATTATTCCACGGCGCAACGGATCTTCATACAGGAGTTTCAGATTCTTGCGGCGCTTGTCGGGAGAGCGGATCTGCCAGTTTCTCTCCTCCAAGGCGATCTTGAGCATCCGCCTGGCATCAACGTCGATCAAGTGGTAAACCGGATCGCCCAAGACAGTCCGTCGGTGAAGCGAGCGCAACAGGATATCGCGCGCGCCGAAGCCGAGCTAAAGAGCGCCAAACGCGAAAGCGTTCCCGATCTTCAGGTGAATGCGGGTGCACAGCAAAGTTTCGAGCCGCTCAGTAACTTTAATCCAAAGCCCGTCGGATTCATCGGCTTTGCGACCGTCGGTGTAACCCTTCCCATTTTTAACCGCAATCAGGGCAACGTTGCAGCGGCCCGGGCTGATCTCGAGCGCGCTCAAGGCGAGGTCACGCGTGTCCAGTTGTCGCTAAGGCAGAGTGCGCAGCCTCTGCTCCAGGCATATCTTTCCGCCCGGGCGGAGGCGAACCGGTACAAGAACGAAATGATTCCAAGAGCGGTCCGCGCATACCAGCTCTACCTGGCGAAGTACCAGCAGATGGGGCGGCATATCCGCAAGTAATCGTCTCTCAACGGACTTCTTTTCAGTTGCAGGTCGGTTATATCAACGCGCTTCAGCAGGTCTGGATGACTGCTATCGCCCTCCAAAACTACACGCTTTCAGACGGCCTCGGCGCTCCAACGCGCTCGGGCGCTTACAGCACGACAATCAATTTGCCAGGTTCAGCCGGAGGCGGTGGAGCGCAGTAGAGATGCTCGCGATGTCAGAAGGTTACAAATGCGCACATTCATAATCGGGTTTGTTGTCGCGGTCATTCTACTTGTCGGCGGATTCTATCTGTATGCCCAGATGGGATTCATTGATCCACGCGCGGACATTCCTGTGCGGTCTCTGGAGGCAAGCCAGGCTATGGCGATTCTCGATAGTTCGATCGACCGCCGCGCGCCGGAGGCAAAGAATCAGATCGTGGCCGATGAAGCAGACTTGACCGCCGGGATGAAGCTATATCAGTCCAATTGTGCCGGTTGTCACGGGGACGTTAATCATGCAGAGAGTTCGTTCGCGGATTCTTTTTATCCCCGTGCTCCGCAATTTCAGCACGACGCACCCGATATGCCGGGAAATCAGAATTTCTATTTGATCAAACACGGCATTCGCTGGAGCGGCATGGCGGCTTGGAAACAGTCGATGACAGACTGGCAGATCTGGCAGGTATGCGCCTTCCTGGATCACATGGACAAGCTATCACCAGCTATTGAACAACAATGGCGGACCATTGCGAAATGACGGTTGGCTCCAAACCGGAAAACGGAGAGCCCAATAACGCGGCCAAATCAGATCACATCGGTCAAAACGCACAGTCGCACTACTTCAAATCCGGGCGTGCCCGCGATCTGTTGCATGAAAATCGCCCAGGGCCGAGCCGCCGGCAGCGCTAACACCGACTAGTGGGCTGTCCCAGTGATTTCTGTAGCGAGGATGCGCCGTTTTGGGTTGGTGTAAGTCCAGCGGACCGGACGTGCTGACTTGGCGTAAGCACG
>Ga0208220_1000060_pt1 | contig 38729 bp, 33 predicted proteins | sample NGESurdeep092012_9_FD_184484 | JGI IMG/M metagenome (GOLD analysis project Ga0208220, IMG submission 184484) | Arctic peat soil microbial communities from Barrow, Alaska - NGEE Surface sample F53-1 deep-092012 (SPAdes) | ecosystem: Environmental > Terrestrial > Soil > Wetlands > Peat ...
GTGAGCAAGAGCTCTTGATCCCGATGCGCCTTCTATCGCCTTCAAAGCGATATCCTGCACTTGCCGCTTCGCTTCCTCAACGGCTTTTTCGAGCGCCAAAATCTGCTCCGATTGCCGCTTCAGGGCATCCTGGAGCGTGGTGATGTGGAGAGCGGCGACCTTCCGCTCCGCGTCGGCATCTTTCTGGAGAATGAGAATCCGCTGCTCATAGCTCGCGGCTGCCTGCCGGGTGGCTTCAGCCAAGACCGCTTCTTTTTCAGCGGCAAGCCGCTTCGGGAAATCCTCGACCTTCTGCCTCAATTCCGCGAGCTCGCCTTCCCGCTCCTTCCAGGCCGCTTCGCGCTGGGCCCAAGTGCGTTCCAGTTCCTGCTGACGCTCTTCGTTCTTGTTTTCGCGCAGCCGCAGTTCCTCCTCGTACCGATCCTGCGCCTTTTTCCGGTCGAGCTGTTTCTTGTATTCGAAATCTTCGTTTTCCCGCAGGCGCTGCTTCCGGAGAGCCTCTTCCGCCTCTTTGCGCTCGCGTTCGGTTGTCCGCGCTTCCTGCTCCCATCCGGCGCGCCGTGTTTGAGTTTCCGTTTCCAGCCGCTCCCGCTCACGCGCATAATCCTGGACAAGCTGATCCAGGGAGGTAGCGGTTATATCGATTTTGTGAAGCCGTTCCAAATCCTGCCGTTCAAGCTGCACGGCTTCCCGCACTGCCACGAGCAAATCGACTTCAGCCGTCAGCTTTTCTGAGAGATCGAGCAAGGTGCGCGACACCTCCCCATTCAGGGCAGCGATCCGCTGCGCCACGGACTCTACTGAGGTCGCCGCTACCGCCTGTCGAACTTCAGCGGAATGACGCTCCTCCACCTCTACACTCTTCGGGCTGGCCGACTCCCGTGCCGCTTCTGTCTCGCGCTTAATGTTTTCGAACTCCTGTTCGACTTCGCCCTTGCTCCGCCGGCTGCGGATGGGTGGCACGGTCTTGCTTGTTTTGATCGCCATAATTCAGTCGAGCATAACAGCGAGCGGTCTTCCGCACAAGCGCGAGCAAATCGACTTCAGCCGTCGCGACTATATTGGCGCCCGCCCCCTCAATTTAGTAGACATCCGTAAAAGGAAACTGTTAACTGCTCCATTCGGAGGCCGAGATTCCGCTGCCCTCGATGATAGAGCGCATTGTCCCAAGGGGAAGTATGCGGCCGCGGTGATCTGCGACGATTACCTGCTTGCCGTTTGCCGCATTCCGCCACTTTTGATGGCTTCCGGACTGTCCGGCTAGCGCGAAACCGTGGCGCCTTAGTATCGCGATTACCTGAGCGGCGGTAAGACGAGGCGTTCCACGTTCACCCAATCAGAACCTCAAGAAGCTTGGCGTTACTTGGAACCTCGATCTCCGCCGGCGCAAGATAAAGCCTGATTGCCTCTTCGATGTTCCGACGAGCTTCGTCTTCTGTTTCACCCGCCGAAGCGCAGCCCGGGAGTTCCGGACAGGTTGCCGAAAAGCTATCCGCACCCGGGTCAAACTCCAGCACAATACGAAACTTCATGACCCCAGTATAGGTTGCGATGGGCCGACTAGGCCTCGCCCTTGCTCCGTCGGCTGCGGATGGGTGGCACGGGCTTGCTTGTTTTGATCGCCATAATTCAGTCGAGCATAACAGCGAGCGGTCTTCCGCACAAGCGCGCCAGTATGGAAACCGGAGCGTCTTCGGGATTGGCCATGGATTCACGGTTGACGATGAAGGTCTGTTCGAGCGCGTGCTGGCCGGATTGAACCGAGTGCGGCAGGACGTCCGTAAACGTCAACCAGGTCGATCCAGGCGGAAACTCGAATCGCTGCTTGGTACAGTTCGCCTGAAACTCAGCGTTGCGCTTCAGATAATCGTGGAAGCGGAGCATGAAACGGTCGTACGCGGAGCGCTGAACGACCGGGAGGCCGATATTGTGCAGCACGCGAGTGGATTGGCTCAGCAGCCGGCCGCCTGGCGATCCGGCGCTCGAGGCAATTTGCTCCAGGCCGGCATCGCGCGCATATTCGGCTGCGACTGCGCGGAACGGATCGGAGGTAATCCAGACGCGGTTCTTCGAAGGAGAAATATTGGTAAACACGCGCAGGATCAGATTGCCGTGAGTGGGCCGCGAGGGAAACGCGTCGGTGTGGATCAGATCGTTGCGCTTGTTCAAAGGCAGATCGCGGCCTTCCTCTTCGAGAGGCCGAAAACTGGCATAGTCGAGCTTCCAGCTTCGCGCGTATTCCGGAAGCAGCTCGCCGGTGAATTGAATGGCTGCGCGCGAGTAATCGCGCAGAACGCTCAGCAGCCTCGCCGCGTGACCATTTTTTTCGTCAATGCCCGTTACGCGGTCTTCCAAGGGGCGGTACGCAATGTTTTTATGAATCGCGCCGCCGGAAAAGCTGAGGGTTCGTAGAAATTCTTTCGATTCCTCCGGGAAAGCGAAGGGGATCGTGGGAAAAAAAACGACGTTTCCGCTCTCCAAATCGGGGCGATAATCGACGCGGTTTAACGCCGGCCCGTGCTCCGGCAAACGATCGACGCTGACCAATCCCATGCCACAAGCTTAACCGGCAATGCGCCGTTATATAGAATCAAAGCGGGAGAGCCACAATTTCATGGCGAGCGCAGGGGCGGGTCTAGAGGGTATAGTCGCAACCTCGTCCGGAATCTGTTTCATCGACGGCAATAAAGGCGTACTGAGCTATTCCGGCTATAACATTCACACTCTTGCGGACCACGCCACATTCGAGGAAGTGATTTTCCTTCTTTGGAACGGCAAGCTGCCGAACCAGAAACAGTTGGCCGAGCTGAAATCTTCTCTTTCGGCCGAGCGCGAATTGCCGGTTGAGATAACATCCTTCCTCAAGAATGTTCCAAAGGGCGCGAACGCGATGGACGTTCTGCGGACCGCGGTTTCGATGCTCAGCCTTTACGATCCACTTGCGAGCGATAACTCCCAGGGCGCGAACGTTCGGAAAGCCGTTAAACTGATTGCGCGCGTGGCCACTCTGGTCACCAGCTTCGACCGGCTGCGGAACGGGAAAGAGGTTGTGCCCGGAGATCCGGCGCTGGGCCATGCCGCGAATTTTCTCTACACGCTGACAGGCAAGAAGCCGGACGAAGTGATGGAGCGTGTCTCCGATGTCGCGCTGATTCTTCACGCCGATCATGAGTTGAACGCCTCTACGTTTGCGGCGCGTGTTACAGCGGCTACTTTATCCGACATCTATTCGGCCGCTACCTCCGCCATCGGCGCTCTGAAAGGGCCGCTGCACGGCGGCGCAAATGAAGCCGTCATCCAGTTGCTGCTCGCGACGAACTCGCCGGAGGATGCGGTTCGGAAAGTGAAGAGCGACCTGGAGAATAAAATCAAAGTTCCCGGGTTCGGCCACCGCGTATATCAGGTGCTCGATCCGCGCGCCATTCATCTGAAGAAGATGAGTGAAGAACTCAGCAAGCGCACCGGGCACCGGGAGCTATTCGAAAAATCGACGCGAGTGGAGCAGACAGTTTGTGAAGTCAAGAAGCTGAATGCCAACGTGGATTTTTATTCGGCTTCCACTTACTACTCGCTAGGCATCCCGGTGGACTTGTTCACTCCGATTTTCGCCGTTAGCCGCATGTCCGGATGGACCGCGCACGTTCTGGAGCAGTATAGACACAACCGTTTGATCCGGCCCCGAGCTGAATACACCGGCCTTCCGGATGGACAAGCCTGGCTCGCGATCGCGGAGCGTCCTTAAGCGCGCTAGTGGCTGCGCGCACGAACATTAAGGATGCACGACCTCAATTTTTTTCGTAATCATCTTGAAGCGATTCGAGACCGCTTGGCGACGCGCGGCTACACGCTTGAAGTCGACGTATTCCAAAAGCTCGATGCGGAGCGCCGCCGATGTGTCACCGAAAGCGAGCAATTGAAGGCTGAGCGGAATAAGGCCACAGCCGAGATTGGAAAGCTTCGCGGAGCAGGCGCGGATACAGCCGAGCGGCAGCAACACGTCCGCGCGATCGCCGAGCGCATAGCGGAATTGGATAACCAGGTTGTAAAGCTGGACGGCGAGTTCCGCAATTTTCTTTTGGGCATTCCGAATCTTCCGCACGAGACTGTGCCGGTTGGAAAAGAGGAGCGCGATAACGTCGAAATCCGGCGCTGGGGCGCTCCCCGCGAATTTTCATTTCAGCCGAAAGCACATTGGGATCTTGGACCGGAGCTCGGCATTCTCGACCTGGAGCGCGCGGCTAAAGTCACCGGCGCGCGGTTCGCGGTGTATTGGGGCATCGGAGCGCGTCTGGAGCGCGCGCTCATTAACTTCATGCTCGATCTGCATACCAGGGAACATGGATATCAGGAGGTTTTGCCTCCTTTCCTGATCAACTCGGCGAGCCTTTACGGAACAGGCCAGTTGCCGAAATTCGCCGCGGATCTGTTCAAGTGCGAAAATCACGATTTGTGGCTCGCGCCGACGGCCGAAGTGCCGGTAACGAACCTGTTTCGCGATGAGACTCTGAACAGCGACACATTACCTGTCTCTCTGTGCGCCTACACGCCTTGCTTCCGCAGTGAGGCCGGCTCCTATGGACGAGATGTCCGCGGAATCATTCGGCAGCATCAGTTCCAAAAAGTGGAGTTGGTGAAATTCACGAGACCGGAGCAAAGCTACGAAGAACACGAGAAGCTGACGCGGCATGCGGAAGCAGTGCTCGAAAGGCTCGAACTTCCCTACCGCACGGTTGTCCTTTGCACCGGCGATTTGGGGTTTAGCTCGGCTAAAACCTACGATATCGAGGTCTGGCTGCCGGGGCAAAACGGCTACAAAGAGATTTCTTCCTGCTCCAATTTCGAAGCATTTCAGGCGCGGCGCGCCCAGATTCGCACAAAGGCCGGTAAGGGCAAAACGGAATTCGTCCACACCTTGAACGGAAGCGGCTTGGCGGTTGGACGGGCCTGGGTAGCGATTGTCGAGAACTATCAGCAGGCCGACGGCAGCGTGCTGGTTCCAAAGGCGTTGCAGCCTTATCTAGGCGCCGAACGGATTGATCGAAGCGGCGGCCGGTTGATTTAGCGCCATACGCCTGAACACGCGCGCGCGACGCCAGTCACAACTTTCGATACTTTCTTAAAGGTTGCGATAACCCTAAACGGCTCAGTTCGATAGACCCGAGCCGCAGGCTACTCGCGGCGGGGTTCCCGAGCAGGCATACGCTTCGCGCGTGTTTGACTGAAGTCGCTCGTAGACGTACGGCGACTCTTTACGCGAGGCATCATGAAAAAACTCCGCTACCTGCTGTCGATATTTATCTATTCAACATTGTTTGTCGGTTGCGCATTCCCGCAAACGGGTCTCACGCAAATCCTGGATATCGTTTATAACGCGGACGACACCCCCTTCACTGGAACTCTCATCATCACCTGGAACGGTTTCACGGCGCCCTCCGGCAGTACGATAGCGCCACACAGCACATCGACACAAATCCTGAACGGGGCTCTTTCGGTGTTTCTGGTTCCCTCCACCACAGCGTCGGCGGGCGCCTACTACCTGGCGACCTATAACAGCAGCGACGGAACTGTCACCTGGAGCGAAACCTGGCAGATCCCCCCCAGCACCACGCCATTGACGTTGAACGACGTTCGCCAAGCGAGCGCCGGCGGGGGAGGCAGTCCGGGAGGAGGCGGAGGGACTCAGTATGCCACTCTGCCGATTGCAATCGACGAAATCACCGGGCTGAGCGCCGATTTGGCTGCCGCCGACGCCTCAGTTACCGCGCTCACAGCCATCGTAAGCGGAAACAGCGGCACTATCGCCGGACTGACGATCTCCGTGAATACGTTGAATACGAAGGTAACCAGCTTGACCAACTCGCTGGCTAGTCTGACCGCCATTGTAAACACGCTGACAGCGGGATCTAACGCGGTTTTCGTGGACGAAGAAATACCGTCCGGAACCATCGACGGCACTAACGCCGTATTTGCGCTGGTGAACACTCCCGCGCCAACAGCCAGTCTCAGCCTCTATCGCAATGGGCTGGTGCAGACCAACGGCATCGATTACACGCTCGCCGGGAATGCGATCACGTTCTCAGGCAACAATATCCCTCAACCCTCGGACATTCTGCAAGCCTATTACCGGATTGCGGGAACCGGGCCGGTCCCCACCTTCGCGGACAGCGAAGTTCCGGCCGGCACTATCGACGGAACGAACTTGACCTATGTGCTGGCGGCCGCGCCCAGTCCCGCGTTAAGTCTGAAGCTCTACAAAAACGGCGTGCTGATGCGGCAGGACAGCGATTACACGGTGAGCGACGCGACGATTCTGTTCGCCGGCACAAGCGTGACACCGCAAGCTGGCGATTCACTGATCGCTTCTTACCGGCATTAACCGGATCGCGAGGCAGAGCGTCCACAGCAAAAAGCGCCTTTGAAACACCCCGCCTGCAATTGAATCTCATATTAGATAAGCCGTGAGCCCGGAAGCGCAACGCGTTACCTGGCGATTATCGAGAGGAGAACAATGCAACTTGGTCTGGTTGGACTCGGGCGGATGGGCGCGAACATGGTGCGGCGATTGCAGAATGGCGGGCACAAATGCGCCGTTTTCGATTTGAATCCCGACAATGTAAAGAAGCTGACCGGTGAAGGCGCCGAGGGAGCGGCTTCTCTCGAAGATTTGGTGAAGAAGCTTTCCAAGCCCCGCGCAATTTGGGTGATGGTGCCCTCGGGCAAGGCAACCGAGAATACGGTGCAGACCCTGGCGGCCGCCATGGAAGAGGGCGACATCATCATTGACGGGGGAAACAGCTTTTACAAAGACGATATCCGGCGCGCTGCCGAATTCCGCAAAAAAGGAATTCATTACGTCGATGCGGGGACGAGCGGCGGCGTGTGGGGAGTCGAGCGCGGCTATTGCCTAATGATCGGAGCGTCCGATGAAGCATTCGCGCATCTGGAGCCCATTTTCAAGACGCTCGCTCCAGGAATCGGCACCATTGAACGGACGCCGGGCCGCGACAAAATGGGCGGCACCGCTGAGCAAGGATACCTTCACACCGGCCCTCCCGGATCGGGTCATTTCGTGAAAATGGTGCACAACGGAATTGAATACGGCGTAATGCAGGCCTACGGCGAGGGATTCGATCTGCTGGTGCACAAGGATTCGAACGATCTTCCCGAGAACGAGCGTTTCAAGCTGAACGTTGCGGACATCGCGGAGTTGTGGCGGCGCGGCAGCGTGATCGGATCCTGGCTGCTGGATTTAACGGCGATGGCGCTGGTCGAGAATCCCACGCTTTCCAATTACACCGGCTTCGTGGAGGATTCGGGCGAAGGCCGCTGGACCATTGAGGCGGCAATCGAGCAAGCGGTGCCCGTGGAAGTTCTGGCGTCCGCGCTATTCACCCGCTTCCGCTCCCGAAGAGAACACACCTTCGCCGAAAAGGTGCTCTCGGCAATGCGTTCCAAATTCGGCGGCCACATCGAGCGGCCATCGGGCGGCTAGTCGATTTATTCCAGCTCCGGTCCGGTCGGAGTAATCTTGACGGGCATTACGTGGGTGGCCATTATTTTCCGTCCGGAGAAAGAGACTTCGACGATTTCGCCTTGCTGGGTTGCCTCGCGTTGATACTGATCGAAAACGAAATTGCCTAAAGAATAAAAGATCAGCCCGTTGTGGTAGTTCTCTTCCGGCTGCACGACGTGCGGATGATGGCCGATGACGAGCGTGGCTCCGGCATCGATCGCGGCATGCGCGAAAGCGATCTGCGCCTGGGTAGGCTTCGGCATGTATTCAATGCCGTTATGCATGGAGACGATCACCACGTCGGCGCGCTTGCGAAGCGCGGCAACATCGCGGCAAACGGTGGGAACGTCGGTAAGCGCGATGCGAGTATCGATGTCGCGCCAATTACCGTTTTGCTGATCGTAGGTATAGCCGAGAAAACCGAAGCGAACCCCGTGCCTCGTCAAAATCACGCCGCGGTGGGTCCGCTGCTCGGACTCGCTGCTGCCGAGCGGCTCAATTCCGTGAGAGCGCAGCCAGGATACGGTAAATGCAACTCCGTGAGCGCCGCAATCGCGAGAGTGGTTGTTCGCGGTGGAAGCGATATCGACTCCGGCGAGTTGCAAGCCCGCGATTGTCTCAGGGGCCGCGTGAAAGATCAATCCGCCATCGTAATAAGGGCCGCGATCCGAAAACGGCGATTCCAGATTCACAAACGCAATATCGGCGGCGGCCATCAGCGGCGCAACTTTACGAAATGGCAAAGCGGGATCGTGAGCGGCGAGAATTTCACGGCGGACGGATCGGGAGAGCATCACGTCGCCCGCAAACAACAGGCGATTGAAGGGCGCTTCGCGATCCTGCTGTGAGTGCCGCGGCGGCGGAGATTGCTCGCAGGAGACCGCACAGATTAGAACGCAAACCAGAGAGCTGCGGCAGAGCGCGACGCGCACTACAGCCTGGAGGCAGCGGCTTTATCGAGAAACCAGGCCGCTTTCCCGGACTCGCGCGCCGCAATCTGACATGGGTATTGAAATGGATCGTCCGGTCCTCTCAAAACGTTGTAAACCGCCTCAGCTTTATCCTCGCCCGCGACCTGCAAAACGGTATGCCCGGCGGCCAGCAGGACGCCCGGCAAAAGGGTGACGCGATGGCTGCTTAATTTTTCCACCCAGACGGCAGCCGCAATGCCGGTACGATTGGAAATCAAGGGCTCACCGGGAAACAGGCTTGCCGTATGCGCGTCAGGCCCTATGCCGCGATGGACGATGTCGAATGCGGGAAGCTCGTGATCTTTGAGAGCAAAAAACCGCCTGATTTCGTCGATGTACCGTACCGCGGCTTCCTCCGGAACGAGCTCGCCATGAATACGATGAATATTGTGCTTGAGAACGGCCGCTGGAATCAGGAGCGTTTCATTCGCAAGTTTAAAGTTGCTCCGATCGTCTGTGGGCGGCACACAACGCTCGTCTACCCAGAAAAAGTGAACTTTCGACCAATCGAAGGCCGATTTTGCAAGGACGGAGAACAGCGACGCCGGTGTTTTGCCGCCGGAAATCGCAACGGTGGCGCGCGCTTGAGACTTCAGCGCCGCGGAAAGCAACTCGAGGATGTATCGGGCACACGCCTCGGCCGACTCCCGCGCGCTTGCGTGGATCTGTAGACGCGGCCGGCTATCAGCTTCCACCGATAAGCTCCTGTGCGCGCGCGAAGGCTGAGTTGAAGGCGGAATCGGGACCGAGCACTGTCAGTTCTTCGTTCATCAACGAATAGGAAGAGGGTTCAGTGAAACTATATTTGCGTTCGCGCCCGCTGGCGCCGCGGAGGGTCATACAGTCGCAACTGGTTCGCTCGAATTCGATCGTCTCGGAATCGGAGCGCAATGTGATTCGATGGAGCCCAGGACCGAATCCCTCGCTTTTCACCAGCGAAACGCCGGCTTGATAGGGCGCGGATAGCCAGCCGGCGATATAGAGCGCCGAAGGGCCGGGCTTTTCATTCGTATAGGCGATTTCGAATGTGTGGAAACTGGAAAACGGGTTAGTCCGGTCGGGATTGTCAAAGATCTGAGCGAGCGGCTGACGCCATCGCGTTAAGCGGGTCCACTCGAGATCGGCGACAATGCGTCCCTGAGCCCGCCAGTCTGCGAGCAGATGAAATACCGCGGCCGGATCCTCGCCCTTGTTGTCCACGATGATCTTGGTTGAGAGGTTCATTACCGCCGCAAGCCCGGCTTTCTGATCCTTGGTAGCGGATGGAGCGAGCGCCGCTCTGTGGCGGCACCAGAGAATCACCGGCAGGTCGGCCGCTGTGAGGCCAATCAGGATGGGCCCGACATTCGGCCAATTCTCCGGACGCGCCGTAATCTCAATCTGCTCGCAACAAATCTGCTGGGCTTTCCCGAACGGCTTCCAGCATTGGGCGAGAACGCGGGCTTCCACGCCTCTTTCGGAACGATCGGAAACAGCTAGAACGATACCTCTGCTCGGATGTTCCCGCATCAGCTCGGAAATGGTTTGCGAGGCCGAGAAGCCGCCGTCCGCCTCATCCGTCGCGACGATCAACGTCATGGCGCAGGCACGCAGGACGGTGGGTTTCCCCTGATGCTTTTCCTCTTGTCCGAGAGAAGTCCACAGCTTGCCCAGGCCTTTCAGAATTTGCTCGGGCTGTGCCGGGAAAATGACAGCGCTGCTCATTGGCTATACCTTCGGCCGGCTGAAACGGACTTCATGGCACTCTCCAGATGTGACCTTGGCGGGCGAGCATCTCATCGGAAGCTTTGGGTCCCCAGGTTCCGGCGGGATAGTTCGGAAAATCGAATTTGGTGTTGCCCCAGACGTCGAGAATAGGCTGAACAATCTGCCAGCTCGCCTCCACCATATCCTGGCGGGTGTAGAGCGTCGGGTCGCCAGCCATGGCATCGACCAAAAGCGTTTCGTAGGCTGTGGGCGAACGCTCGCCGAAGCTCGATCCGTAATTGAAATCCATGGAGACGGGGCGCACGCGCATGCCGCTCCCGGGACTCTTCGACAGGAAGCGCAGCGAGATTCCCTCTTCGGGTTGAATACGCAGGACCAGAAGATTGGGGCGGGCCTCGCGCAAACCCGCCTTAGTCTCCTGCTTGAATAAGCCGAGCGGAGGGGCCCCGAATTGAATTGCAATATCGGTTACCCGTTTGGGCATGCGCTTGCCCGTACGGATAAAAAACGGTACGCCGGCCCAGCGCCAGTTATCAATGAAGAACGTTACCGCGGCGTACGTATCGGTCTGCGCGTCAGGATTTACGCTGGGCTCCTGGCGAAAACCGGGCAGATTCTGACCTCCTACTTTTGCCGGCCCATATTGTCCGGCCACCGCATATTTCGGAACATCCTCGGGCTTCATTACCCGCACAGCGCGAAGCAGCTTGGCTCGCTCGTCGCGCACGTTGACCGCATCGAATACGGTGGGCGGCTCCATGGCGACCGTCGCCATCACCTGGCTCAAGTGATTCTGGATCATGTCGCGCAGAGCGCCGGCTTCCTGGTAGTACGCGCCGCGCCCTTCCACGCCAATCGATTCGGCGGCGGTGATCTGCACGTGATCGACATAGCGGCGGTTCCAGAGCGGCTCGAATATGCCATTCCCGAAGCGAAAGGCCAGTATGTTCTGAACCGTTTCCTTCCCGAGATAGTGATCGATGCGGTAGATCTCAGACTCATCGAAGACCGTGTGGATCTCCTCGTTCAGGCGGCGGGCGCTCGCGAGGTCGTGCCCGAACGGTTTCTCGATAATGACGCGGCGCCATCCGTTGCCGTGGGTCAGATCGTGAAGCCCTAATTCTTTGATGGCTTCCGCATAATGGCTAGGCTGCGTCGATAAATAGAAAAGAACATTGCCCGCGGTTTGATGAACTTTCTCGACCTCGTCCAATTTCTTATGAATGCCGTCGTAGGATTCGGGATCGTTTAAATCGCCGGGCACATAATAGAGCGATTGCGCAAAGGATCTCCAGACATCTTCGTCAAACGGGGCTTCCTCGAGAAATTTCGAGACGGAGTCTTTCATTTTCTCGCGGAACTGGTCATCGGACATCGGCGTTCGCGAGCTGCCGATGATGGCAAAGCCCGGAGAGAGACGGCGCTCGTAAAACAAACGATAGAGCGAGGGCAAGAGCTTGCGCTTTGACAAATCGCCGCTCGCCCCAAATATGACGATGGAACAGGGGGGGACTCGCCGGTCGAATCGCAAGGAATCCTGGAGAGGATTGACTTCGGGCAGAGGCTGTACGACGACGCTCATGATCTGATTTGATGATAAGGCCGGCGCTGCCGTGTCGGAAGAAATGGTATCAAGTGATTAGCGATGCCTGAGCAGAAGAAAACGATAGTTGCGCTGTTGAGCGACCTGATGTTTACGGCCAAAATTCAGAATGCCGCAAAGCGCGTCGGCGTGGATGTCGTATTCGTAAAGTCGGCGGAGGAGGCAATGGCTCATGCCAGTGAGAACCCCGCGGCGATCATTCTGGACCTGAATAATACGGCGCTCGACCCGCTGCAGGCCATCACGGAGTTAAGAGCGTTGAAGGAGACCGCCGGGATCGGGCTATTGGGATATGTTTCGCACGTCCAAACCGATCTGAAGCAGGCGGCTCTGGAAGCGGGTTGCGATGAAGTAATGGCGCGCTCGGCTTTTTCGCACAACCTGCCTTCCATTTTGAAGCGCTACGCGGAGGGGTGAAGAGGGAAGATTGCCCTGGAGTATCGTTGCGCAATTAGAGCCTTGACAAACTTGCATTTTACTACGTGATTCCCGTATGATCTAAAATATGAGGGCCGCTACGGTGGTCAGCACGAAAGAATTTGAAGCCACCGTAAAAGGGCTGCTGACCAATGATCAACGGGCGGAACTGGAATTTGCACTTGCGACAAATCCATTGGCGCACCCAGTGATTCCGGGAACCGATGGAGTTCGGAAGGCTCGCTGGGGCCGCATTGGTATCGGCAAGCGCGGCGGAGTGCGGGTCGTATACTTCTACGCTGTCACATCAGAAATAGTTTTGCTGATTGCGGCTTACGCTAAGAACACGAAGGAGGATCTGAGCAGTGACGATAAAAAGAACATCAGGCAGTTCGTCAAGATCTTTAAAGAAAGCCTCCAGGAATAGGGAGACCAGTTTGGGCGAGAGCATTATTCGCGGCCTGCAGGAGGGAATCGCCCATGCTCGCGGGGAAATCAAGCTGTGTACACGCACGATCCACGTTCCCGACGAAGTAGACGTTCGGGCAATTCGCGAAAATTCCGGCATGTCTCAGTCAGAATTTGCAGCGCGGTACGGTTTCAGTCCACGAACGCTGCAGGAATGGGAACAGCGCCGCGCCAGTCCCGATAACGCCGTGCGCGCGTATCTGACGGTGATCGCCCGCAATCCGAGGGCTGTTGAGGAAGCGCTGAAACGAGCGAGTTGAGCCCACGGTCACTTTGGTGCCGGAGGGGTCGAACCTTCACCCACGTTGATTCTAAGTAAGTTGTTGAAAATGGATTCTGCAAAATCGATAAATTCTACAGAATTGGGAATCTGTCACACGCCAATCACACGCCGAGGCGGTTCGTTGTTCCAACCTGATGCCGAGAGCGCCACGCAACCGGGTCGTTTGTTGATGCGTTTGGCAAGTAAATTTGGGGTCTCCCGCACTTTCCGTGCAATCAAGGCGAGCGCTGAACGGATGGTAGAACTGGACCGGGAACATAGGGCAACACACGACAGCGCAGGAGATTGAACTTAGCGCGTCCGTACATTTGCCTTTTAACAAGCTTCAAACGGTGGATCTGGCCTTCCACTTGACCGTTGCTCCAGGGCAGGGTGACTGCCGCAGTCACTGCTGGTAAATCGCGAAGAAGCCCGTCACAAAAGCGTTTCATCTCGGGCAGGCCCGATGCTCTGGCCTCACCAAGCCAGGTCTGCAGGCCTTCACTTTGCTTATTGCGGAACACGTGAGCGAAGCCTTGCGCGAGTGCATAGAGCTCCGAGACTTCGGGGACATGCCCCAGTTAACTGTGCAAGGACTTGCTGCTCATAGGGCTTCAATTTTTCGGGTGGTCGGACGAGGAGCATGGCGGTTTGACGTGAAGAATGCTGACGAGCGTGCCGCGTTTTGCGGAAGAACTTCGTTCCATGGGTGCGAAGGGCGGCAACAAAGCAAGCCACCATGCTTCGTCCTCCTGTGTATCCTTCAGCCTGAATCTCATGCCAGAGTTCCGTCGCGTTGTGGCAGCCTTCGGTCCAGCGGCGGTTGAGGAGGTCTTTGAATGCGTTTACGCGTGCTGGCTTGCGGCGAGCAATTGCCCGTTCGGGAAACTGTCCCGCGCACAGGAAGCGTCGAACCCTTTTTCGGCCTATCTGCAGCGTTCGACTGATTCCTTGCTGGCTCATGCCCTCGCTCGAAAGTGCGACCACCTTTTCGTATAGAGCTAGTCGCTTCAGCCGACGTTCTTGTTGAATTTTTTCTGTCTTGGTTAGGACGGAGGAATCCTCGAGCTGGAGCACTTCGGCAACCGGCGGCACATCCGTGTCTTCCTTTGTTAGCGCGTTACGCTTCTGTTCCAGAACTCGTTCTACAGCTGATGTCAAATTACAAAGCAGATGGAAACGGTCTGCTACCTGAACAGCTTGAGGTGCGCCGATTGCGGCTCCTTCGGCATACAAACTGGCGCGATCACGACTGATGATCTCAGTGCCGGGATGCAATCGGAGCCAATTGGCAAGGGTCTCCGCAGAACGCTCTGGAAGCAAATCGATCGGCGTGCGTTTTTCGAGATCGACCAGAATGGTCCCGTAACTTTGCCCTTTTCGCCAGGCCCAATCGTCAATTCCCACAGCCCTTACACCTTGGACAGGAATCGATGGCTCACTCTTCAGTTTGCGTAATACCGTATCGGCGCTCGCGAGCATTCCCAGCCGCCAAGACAACCGTGACCCCGCCTCACCGCCCAGAACATAGCCGATCAAGCGAAGTGTTTCAGAGAGCCGGTTTGTTTGGCGGGCGTATCTCTGCACAACCAGCGGCAAAGGTTCAGTGAATGTAGCTCGACCACATTCTTGGACGCCACATCGAAAGCGCCGAACCTCCAAACGGATCCTCACCGCAGAACCCTGCCATGGCAGGTCTTTCAACGCTCGCGCATATCGACTATGAATGGAACGTGAACGGTGACCGCAGTTCGGGCAACACGCTGAATCATTTGCGGCGGCCACCACAATCAGGATCCTGTCTTTGTCCTGATGCTGTATGGACTTCAACTTCAATGCAACGGGGTCGGGGAGAAGAGCCTGCACATGGCCCGGGGGAGTAGCCATTTGCCTTCACAGCATAAAACATTCATCCCTCGTTATGTTTGGGACTTAGCAAACCATCAAAAGCTGCACGGAATTTGCGGGAGACCCCACTTCAAAATACCGAAATCAGTTGAGGCGGTGCCCAGAAATCTGTCCTTTCTTCAGGAAAAATCCTGATATCAGTAGATCGTTGCGAACCTAACGGACTCTCGGCCACCAGTCAGCAAGGGATGAGAAATAGAGCAGCACTTGCACGGTGGACCGCTGCATCCTCGCCCGTTGCTGCGGAGAGATGCGGCGCAATTGCCTTGCGCTTCTGAGGAACCCGATTTCGGTTCCCGCCAGATGCTTCATCGATTGCTCTGGCAGATTTTCGAAAGCGAGGGACCCCATATACGCGAATTGCTCACATAAATCCGACGGCGTGCAGCAATAGCTGCTGCTGCTGATCAGGCTATACAGTTGCGAGCGGTCGCTAACCTGGCGCTTCGACGCCAAATTCGCGAAGCTTCTTCTTCAACCTGTTAATTCGCCTTTCTCTGGACTTCGGGGACAACTTATCGGCCTGGAGGCCGACAGACCCGAATGAGAATAGAACGAAGGAGAAGAAGCCACCGAAGGAGAGCGGAAGTCCTACCCTGAAGGACCAAGGCATCGGAAAATTGTGAACAGGTTGCTTGAGTATCACTCTTTCCAGAGTGACGACAAAAGCGAGGCACATCAGAAAGCCAACCAGTCCGCCGAGGAAAAGTAGAAATGTGAGATAGAACAGGCCGTTAGATAGCTGCCGATACAGCTTGGTTTGGATCTCCAATTTGTCGCGCTCACCAAAATCTTGCAGCCGTTGGAGTTTATCGCTAAGTTTCCTGATACTTCGGTCCCGATGCGCTCGACGGTACTCAGGACTGATCGCCCAGGCGACTAAACGATCAAACGAGCGACGAATCGCAAGTCGGCTTCTATATAAGCTCTGGACGATGGACCGAAAGCGTACGACCACGGCCAGGACGAACCCTGCGACCGCGATGATGCCGGCGTATTTCGTCCCGAAGTTGTTGGCCCAGTCAAACACTCACGACACTCCAGCAAACGCCTGTTCCTTAGCGTAATGTGCTATGTGCGCCTCTGCTCGATTGGATGACCTTTCCAACGGTGGCGCAGAAGATGACGCGCCAATCACACGCGGCCGCACATCGATGCGGTAAGTCGTTGATTTAAGCTGGTGCTGGAGGTGGGGGTCGAACCCACATGGAGAGTGAACTCCGCGGGATTTTGAGTCCCGTGCGTCTGCCAGTTCCGCCACTCCAGCGGTATCCAGAATCAACCCGAGTATAACAACGGTCCTCGTCGCCGAGTTGATAGCATATCCGCCAGAATGATGCGAAGGCGAGATGTCCTCAAAACCATGACTGCCCTGCCCTTGGGACTTGCCGCGAATTTCCGTTCCAACGCACAGCAGCACCGCTACGAAGCAAACTGGAATTCCATCGACAGCCGTCCCACACCCGCGTGGTACACGGACGCCAAGTTTGGAATTTTCATTCATTGGGGAGTTTATTCCGTCCCGGCATTCGCGGCGGTTAACGTCAAGGACGAAAACCCATACGCGGAATGGTATTGGAATTCGCTGACAAACGGCATGGACGCCAAGGGATCGACCGGCAACGGCGCGGCCACATGGGCGTTCCACAAGCGCGTTTACGGCGCGAATTTTCCTTATTTCAATTTCGCTCCCCTGTTCCGCGCGGAGCTGTTCGATCCGGATCGATGGGCGGACGTCTTTGCGCGCTCCGGAGCAAAATATGTCGCGCTGACTTCAAAGCACCACGAAGGGTTCACGCTGTGGAGAAGCGCCGACGCGAACCGCTCCTGGGGACGCGCCTGGAACAGCGTCGATATCGGGCCGAAGCGCGATCTGGTGCTCGATCTGTGCGAGGCGGGCCGGGCTAAGGGGCTGCGCATGGGCATCTACTATTCGCTCTACGAGTGGTACAACCCGCTGTGGCTCACCGACAAACCGCGCTACGTCACAGAGCACATGATGCCGCAATTCAAGGATGTCGTGACGCATGTCAAGCCATCGATCATCTTCTCCGATGGCGAATGGGAATTAAACAGTGCTGAATGGCATTCGACGGAACTGCTGGCGTGGCTCTTCAACGATTCGCCGGTTGCCGACGAAGTGGCGATTGACGACCGCTGGGGAAAAGAAACCCGGCACAAGCACGGCGGATATTACACGACCGAGTACACCTCCGGCATGACCGAATCCAATCATCCATGGGAAGAAAGCCGCGGAATGGGTTATTCATACGGCTACAACCGGATGGAAACCCTGAAGGACTATCACACCAATCGGGAGCTGGTGCTGATGCTGATCGACATCGTGAGCCGCGGAGGCAATCTGCTGCTCGACATTGGTCCGACGGCGGATGGACGGATTCCGGTGGTGATGGAGGAGCGGCTCACGGCCATGGGGAATTGGCTGGGCCCGAACGGCGAGGCGATTTACGGAACGCACGCGTGGCCGCGGACGCGGCAATGGAGCGGCGGAACAGTTCCGCGAATGGAAGAGAAGGAATTTCGAGCCGAATACGATATTACAAAGCTGGTCGACAATCCACCTTCCGGCTACGCTCGCGTGGAGGCCTTCTTCACCGCGAAAGACGATACGGTGTACGCGATTCTGCCGCGCTGGCCCGAGCGGGGGGTTACGATAGATAGCGTGGGCGCGCGCTCCGGCGCGAAGGTTACTTTGCTCGAGACCGGCGACGAGTTGCGCTGGACCTCGCAGGGCAATAGCCTTCACGTCGACGTGCCCGATTCGCTTCGTTCCAAGCTCCCCTACCGGGACGCTTACGTTCTGAAGATGGCTGGAATCAAGAACGTTTAGGCTTGGAGCTTTGAAGAGAAAACGCTGAGTCTCGAACGCGCCGTAAATCGTCTCATTAGAGTGACGGTAAAGGTCCTTTTTTCAGTTTCATTTGCCGCGCTGGTTACTTTAGGCGCGGTTTTGTCGACTGTGGGATGCGCCGGCAAGTCCGCTCCACCGCCGCGGACCGAAGCGCCCGATGTCGGGGTTGTGACCGTGACGCAACGGGACGTTCCGATCTATGGGGATTGGGTCGCAACGCTCGATGGATACGTGAACGCCAACATTCAGCCGCAGGTTTCGGGCTATCTCATCCAGCAGAATTATCGTGAAGGTTCGCTGGTGCATAAAGGGAACGTCCTGTTTGAGATCGATCCCCGTCCTTTTCAAGCGACTCTCGATCAAGCCAAGGCGCAGGTCGCTCAAGCCGGAGGGCAGCTTGCGCAAGCGCAGGCGCAATTGGGTCTGACCATCATCAATGTGAATCGCGATACGCCGCTTGCCAAGGCGCGGGCCATCGCGCAGAGCCAGTTGGACAACGATATCCAGGCGAAGGCCCAGGCCGAGGCCCTAATCAAGACGGATCAGGCGGCGATTGAATCGAGCGAAGCTGCCGTCGAACAAGCCGCGTTGAATCTGGGCTTCACGAAAGTTCGATCCTTGATCGACGGAATCGCCGGCATTGCTCAGACCCAAATGGGCAACCTTGTAGCGCAGACGACCGTGCTCACCACGGTTTCGCAAGTGAATCCGATCAAAGTGTATTTCCCCATCAGCGAACAGGAATATTTGCATATTGCCGACAAAATAAAACCCGGCGCGGTGGGCGATCTGCTGGCCGCGAAGAACACGGTTCCACTCCAACTGACTCTCTCGAACGGCACTGTCTATCCGCGGCCGGGCCGCATCGTGTTTGCCGACCGGCAGGTGGATCCGCAGACAGGCACCATCCGTATCGTAGGCGCGTTTCCGAATCCTGGGAATATTTTGCGTCCGGGCCAGTTTGCTCGTATCAGAGCTATGACCAGTCTCCACAAAAACGCATTACTGGTTCCCCAGCGCGCAGTCTCGGAATTGCAGGGGCGTTATGAAATCGCCGTCCTAGGACCTGACAATAAAGTGGACATTCGCGGTGTCAAAGTGGGAGACCGCGCCGGGACCATGTGGGTCATCGACAGCGGCCTGAATCCGGGCGAGCGCGTCGTTACCGAAGGGATTGCCAAGGCGAGGGATGGCGCAGTGGTGAATCCCAAGCCGGATACTTCCACAGGCGGAACTCCGGACAACTCGCAGGATTAAACCGCCGAATCATGTCTAAATTCTTCATCAATCGTCCCATTGTGGCGATCGTGATCGCCATTCTCATGGTGATTATCGGCTTTGTCTCAATGCTGAGCCTGCCGGTCGCCCAGTTTCCCAGCATTGTTCCGCCGGAGATTCAAGTGCAGGCGACCTATCCCGGCGCCGACGCGCAAACCCTCGAGCAATCCGTTGCCACTCCGCTCGAAGAGCAAATCAGCGGCGTGGACAACATGAATTACATGTATTCGGTGAACGCCAACAACGGGCAGACATCGATTACGGTGGATTTCGACGTCAAGACAGATCCGAACATCGACCAAGTACTTACTCAACTGCGCACCTCACAAGCGCAATCGCAATTGCCGGCCCAGGTAAACACGATTGGATTAACCGTGCAGAAATCGCTCTCCGCGCCGCTGATGCTGGTTGCGCTTTACTCGCCCAAAGGAAGTTACGACAGCATTTTTCTAGCAAATTACGCATACATCAACCTGGTGGATGAACTTACGCGCGTGCCGGGCATCGGGCACGTCCAGGTTTTCGGCGCGGGTCAATATGCGATGCGCTGCTGGGTAAACCCCGACCAGCTCGCGAAGCTGCAGGTCACTGTTCCGGAGATCATTTCAGCCATCCAGACCCAGAACACGGTGAATCCGGCGGGACAGGTTGGCGGAGAGCCTGTGCCGAGCGGCCAGCAATTCACTTACACGGCGCGCGCGCAGGGCCGTCTCGTTTCGGCCGATCAATTCGGAGAAATCATCTTGCGGGCCAATCCCGACGGATCGAATCTGCGCCTGAAGGACGTCGCTCGAATCGAGCTCGGCGCGCAGACTTACAACCTCACCGGCCGCTACAACGGCAAGCCTTCCGCGATTCTAGCGATTTACCAGCTTCCCGGGTCTAACGCGGTCGATGCCGCCAGCGCCATCAGAAAGCGCATGGCCGAGCTCAAGGAAAGATTTCCCCAAGACCTCGCATCGGAAGTCAGTCTCGACACGACACGGGCTGTCACGTCGGGTATGCGGGAGATCCTCTACACGCTGCTTGAAGCGTTGGGGTTGGTGGTGCTGGTGGTCTATCTCTTCCTGCAGGGCTGGAGGGCCACGCTGATTCCTCTGGCCGCTGTGCCGGTCTCCCTCATCGGCACTTTCGTCGTCTTTCCCATGCTCGGTTTTTCGATCAACACGCTTTCTCTCTTCGGCCTTGTTCTGGCGATCGGACTGGTCGTAGACGACGCGATCGTGGTGGTCGAAGCGGTCGAGCGTCACATCGAGGAAGGCATGGCCCCGCGCGATGCGGCTTTGCAAGCCATGCGGGAAGTCTCCGGCCCGGTCGTCGCCATTGCGCTGATTCTTACGGCGGTCTTCGTTCCCACGATTTTCATTCCTGGAATCACCGGCCGGCTTTACCAGCAATTCGCCGTCACCATCGCCATTTCGGTGATTCTTTCGGCATTCAACGCTTTGTCGCTGAGCCCGGCGCTTTCCGCGCTGCTGCTAAAGCCGCGCAAGGAATCGCGTGGTCCGCTGGCGCGGTTCTTTCGCTGGTTCAATCGCGGTTTCCGCCACGTCACGGAAGGCTACGTGAGTTTTTCCGCGGTCCTGATCCACAAAGCTGCAATCAGTCTGCTCTTTCTCGCGGTGGTGGCCGGGGCTGCCGTGCTGATCGGCAGAAAACTCCCGTCGTCCTTTCTTCCCGAAGAGGACCAGGGCTATGTTTTCGTCGCTCTCCAGTTGCCTTATGCCGCTTCGCTGCAGCGCACCGGCGAGGCCGCCAGGAAGGTCGAAGACATCGTTCTACACACGCCGGGCGTCGCGGGCTGCACCTCAGTCATCGGCTTCAGCCTGTTGAGCCGGGTTCAGAGCACTTACAATGCGTTCTTCTTCGTCACCGAAAAGCCCTGGGATGAACGCAAAAATGCGGACGAATCGTATACGGCCATTCGGGACCATATTGCAAACGGGCTCTCGCACGTGGAGGATGGCCTTGCATTCTCGTTCACGCCTCCCTCCATTCCGGGCGTAGGAACGTCCGGAGGCGTCACATTTATTCTCGAAGACCGCTCCGGCGGCGATCTCCAATTTCTGACGGACAACGTCGATAAGTTTATGAACGCGGCTCGTAAGCGGCCGGAATTGGCCGGTGTGAGCACCACCTATCTGCCGAGCGTGCCGCAGGATTATATCGACGTGGACCGAGCCAAAGTCATGCGCCAGGGAGTGAACATCGGCGATGTCTACCAAACGCTCCAGACCTTCATGGGAGGATATCTGGTCAACTATTTCAACCGCTTCGGTCGTCAATGGCAAGTCTACGTGGAGGCGGAAGGAAATTATCGAGCGCGCGCGAAGAATATCGATCGGTTCTTCGTCGCCAATAGCCACGGCGGAATGGCGCCGTTGAGCGCCCTCACCGACGTGAGATCGATTACCGGCCCCGAATTCACCATGCGTTACAACGAGTATCACGCAACGCAGATCAATGCCGCGGCCGCGCCCGGCTACAGTTCGGGCCAAGCCATGCAGGCGCTCGAGCAAACTTTCGCGCAGACCATGCCCCGCGAGATGGGATTCGATTATTCCGGCATGTCCTTCCAGGAACAGAAAGCCGCTCAGGGCGTCTCGCCGATGGCGATTTTCGGGTTGTCGCTGCTGTTCGTGTTTCTCATTTTGGCGGCTCAATATGAGAGCTGGTCGCTGCCATTCAGCGTTTTATTGGGCGTGCCGATCGCCGTTTTCGGCGCGTATCTGACGCTGTGGGGCCGTCATTTTGACAATGACGTTTACGCTCAGATCGGTTTGGTCATGCTGATCGGATTGTCCGCGAAGAACGCGATCCTGATTGTCGAGTTTGCGAAATCCGAATACGAAAAGGGAAAGAGCATCGAAGAGGCGGCGCTAACCGGAGCTCGCATTCGTCTGCGGCCGATCCTGATGACGGCCTTCGCTTTCATTCTGGGATGCATTCCACTGTGGGCCGCTTCCGGATCGGGAGCGGTTTCACGAAAGATATTGGGCACGGTGGTCATCGGCGGCATGCTGGCGGCCTCGTTGATCGCCATCTTCCTCATACCGGTTACATTCGACGTGGTGGAGAGGCTATCGCATCGCATCAGGCGCGCCGGCAAGCCGGGAACGGAATCGCGGGCAAGCGGCGAAGGAGAACCCGCGTAATGCGCCGCATCGCGTATGCGTTTACTTTGAGTGCGGCATTTCTTTTGACAGGCTGCATGGTTGGGCCGAACTATAAACGGCCCGCGGTCGACATTCCGCCAACTTATCGCAATCGACAGCCTGCCGCAACGGCTAATCAAAGCGCGGAATCGCTCGGCGACGAAAAGTGGTGGAGCGTCTTTGAAGACGAGACACTTCAAAAGCTGATTCGGACAGCGCTTGAGCGGAACTATGACGCCCGCATTGCCGCCACGCGCGTGTTGCAGGCCCAAGCCCAGCTCGTGATTACGCGGTCGAACCAGTTTCCTTCCGTCACCGCCGGCCCCGGTCTCTCCGGCGTGCGTTCCCCCGCCATTCCCGGCGTATTCAATGGCTACCAATATCTAGCCGACCAACTGACCGCGTCCGCTTCCTGGAATGTGGATTTCTGGGGCCAGTATCGCCGGGCGACGCAGGCCGCGCGCGCGACGCTGCTCTCGACCGAATGGGCCAGGCGCGCGGTGCTTAGCACGGTGGTCGCTAACGTTGCGTCCGCTTATTTCCAACTTCGGGATCTCGATCTCGAGTTGGAGATCGCGCGGCAGACGCTCTCATCGCGGCGGGAATCGCTTCAGCTTACGCAAACTCTGGAACAAGGCGGCGCGACTTCATTGGTGGATGTGCGGCAGGGAGAGCAGCTTGTGGAAACCGCGGCGGAAACCGTTCCCGATACCGAGCGCCAGATTGCCCAGCAGGAAGACACGATTAGCATTCTATTGGCCGAAAATCCGTCGGATGTGCCGCGCGGCCGCAAGCTCACGGACGAGCCCCTCCGCGCGGAAATTCCAGCCGGACTGCCATCCAGGCTGCTCGAGCGCCGCCCGGACATTCGTGAAGCGGAGCAAAACCTGATCGCGGCCAACGCTGAAATTGGGGTGGCGCGGGCGCAGCTCTTTCCGCAGATTTCATTAACCGGATCGGGAGGATTGGAAAGCATCGGCCTCGGCAATCTCTTTTCCGGATCTTCAACGGCGTGGAACTTCACCACTTCGCTTACTCAGCCTATCTTCAACGCCGGAAAGCTTCGCGCCAATGTGAAGCTCGCGCGCGCGCAACGGCAGCAATATCTATTGACTTATGAGCAGACCGTCCAGCAGGCCTTCCGCGATGTCTCCGACGCGCTCATCGCCTATCGCAAATACCGCGAGTACAACGAGCATCAGACGCTGCTTACAAATGCCGCGCAAGATGCCGCGAAGCTGTCGGAAGTGCGCTACAAAGGCGGAGTCGCCAGTTATCTCGAAGTGCTCACCAATGAGACGACTTACTTCTCAGCCGAGCTGAACCTGGCCCGCTCAAACCTCAATGAGCGGCTCGCGCTGGTTGCGATTTATAACTCGCTCGGTGGAGGCTGGGAGCAATAGATTTCCCGGTCTCCGCGCTCATCGTGATATACTCCCGCGCTAGGTACACGAGATGCGAAGAGTGACATTGCCACTGATTGCGGCTGCCATCCCAGCCGCGTTTCTTTTGACGAGTTGTACAGCCAACCCGCACGCTCCGGCCGAGAAATATTTTCTTATTGCGGCGAATATCAAGGTGCCGTATTGGCAAAATGCCGTCGCGGGGCTGAATCGCGCCGCTTCGGAGATGAAGGTGAAATCCGAGATGGTTGGCCCGGACACCTACGACACCAAGGCCGAGCACGATGAATTTCAGAGAGTCGTCGCGCAGAAGCCGGCCGGGATTCTCATCTCGGTGGCGGATGCCGCCCTGATGACGCCGGACATCAACGCCGCGATCGCGCAGAACATTCCGGTCATCACCCTCGATGCAGACGCCCCGGACAGCAAGCGCCTGCTTTTCATCGGAACGGATAACTATAGCGCAGGCATCCTGGGCGGACACTTGACAGCGAAATTGATTAATGGCAAAGGCAATGTCGTCATCTTCACGATGCCGAATCAGGCCAATCTGAAAGACCGCATGCATGGCTATCAGGACGCGTTCGCGGAACATCCCGAGATTAAGGTGACGCGGATTGTCGATATTCATGGCGATCCGACTGTGGCCTACGACACCACCAAGCAAATGTTGGATTCAAACACCAAGGTGGACGCTTTTGTTTGCCTCGAGGCGATCGCCTGCCCCGAAGTGGGAGAAGTGGTCAACCGCGCGAACATGGGCGGCAAAGTAACCATCGTCGCCATGGACACCGACCAGCGCACAATCGACTGGATCCAGAAGGGCGTAGTCTCGGCGACTATCGCGCAGAAGCCTTTTACGATGGCCTACTACGGAGCCAAACTGCTCGGCGATATTCACCTTCATCCGCCCACGCCGCTTAGCGCCAACTGGGCTGAAGATCCCGTTTCGCCTTTGCCGACGTTTATCGATACGGGTACTTTTATCATCGACAAATCGAACATGGGATCGTTTCTGCAGGAGAGTAAGCCGTCCGGCGGCCAGTAGACGCATCCCGCTTGCGTCTCACGCTCCTCAGCGGCTCTTAACTCGATTTCCGCTGTTCGGCAAGTGTCAGCCGCGCATAGGCTGAGTCGATGCGTGAAACGTAAGCATTGCTCAAAGCGTTCAGTTCATCCAAGGTGAGACCGCTCATGCGGCCGTCGCGCATCATGTTCGCGTGTTCCTTCACGAAGCGCTGCCATTCGTCGTAGAGCACGTTCACCTTCGCGTCGCCCATGTCCTCATTTTGGGCCGAAGCGATAAGGTGCTCAAGCCCCGGAGGCTCGCTTTAGTTCCATTTTGTTACCAGTACGTCATCAGCCGCTTACGGTGTAAGGCCTAAAACTTTTCCATGATAAAACTGCATATGAGCCGTCGAAATGGCTCTGCCGCAAATGAAATTTTGTTTCGCCCTGGCTCTGCTGGGGATTTTCCCGGCTTGTTCAGCAATCGCCAGGCAGGCCCCGAACGCCGCGCCGCCTCCGCCGGATGCTGCCGCGCAACAGCAACTGCTCGAGGCGATGGGGAACTATGCCCGCCAGTACGTTTCGAACCTGCCCAATTTCGTTTGCCTCCAGGTCACCCGCGAGTTTGAGGCGGGAAAAACGCCGAAGCATTGGCGGCAGCGCGACGCTGTGACTTCCCGGCTTGTCTTCGACAATGGCAAAGAAGAGCGCACTCCGCAGTTGGTCAACGATAAACCGGTCGCTTCCGGACTGGTAAGACCGCGGAGCCGGCTTACGACAGTAGGCGAATTCGGGATTCTCGTCGGGAATGTCTTCGGTTCCGCCAGCGACTCGTCGTTCACCTGGAAAGGATGGGAAGTGCTTCGCGGAAAGCGTCTCGCTGTTTTCGATTATTCAATCGATTTGGCGCACTCTACCGTCAAACTCAGTCTCAGCGATCTGGCGCAGGCGCTGGTTGCGTACCACGGCTCAATCTACGCCGATCCCGAGACCGGCGGCATCTGGCGAATCACCGAGATCGCCGTCGATATTCCGCCGGACGTGAAAACCAAAAGCTTTTCCAAAATCATCGATTACGGCGAGGTTCCGATTGGCGGCACACCCTACCTGCTGCCCCTGCAAGCCAGCGTGTGGATGACTACCGATTCAAATAACGTCCGGAACGACATCGAGTTTGCGGATTATCGCAAATTTGAGGCGGATTCGAAGATCACATTCGGCGCGGACGACACTCAAAAGGGCGCCCAGCCCGTGAACCCGGCGCCTCCCCCGCCATAGCCCGTCCCAGGCGCCCCGGAGCCGTTCGGAATGGCCGAAACTGGCCGTTTGCCGGCAAGTGCGCCCGCTTCGGGAGATCTCCTGTTCCCTGCCGCCAAAATCGCTGCTACATTAGAAGGTTGTGTCGATTGGCGAAGAGATAGCCGTCCTGTTGGGGGGATAGCACTTCTGAGCAACGTGAAGACTCAAGACGTTTCGGGCGCGGCCTCAGCCGAAGTTTTGCGAAAGCGTATCGCAGGACTGGAGGCCTCGGTCCAACAATTGGAAACCCGTCTAGCGGCGTATGAGGACGTGTTTTCCGGCAATCCGGTCCCTTCGATCGTCTACGCGGCGGATTCATTTGAAATTCTGCGCGCCAACCGGAGCGCGCTCGCGCTGTATGGCTATGACGGGCAGCAGATCCGCTCGCTCAACATGCTGGATCTGTTCGCTCCCGCCGACGACCGCCAGCGCGCCAATCTGTTTATGGAACTGCGGAAACCGGTGAACGCGATCGGTCCTTTCGCTCACCGCGGCGGTTCCAGCCAGGAACTGGTCGTCAGCATGGTTTTCTTCAGCTTCGATGTGGAGGGAACCGACGCGCGCGTCGCCATGATTCAGGACGAGACGGCGCGGCATCTCGCCGAAGAATCCCTGCGGGCAGGCGAGGAACGATACCGCGAGCTGTTCGAAAACGCAAACGACGTGATTTTCCTGCATGACTTGAAGGGCACGATTCTTGCGGTGAATCGCGCCGCCGAATACCTCACGGGCTATTCCCGCGCGGAGGTTTTGGGCAAGAACTTCGAGGAATTGGTCGCGCCCGAAGCCCGCGATGAGACACGAGACAGCATTCGCGCTCATCTCGGAGGCAGCGCCACGCAGCATTACGAGCTGCCGATCCTGTCGAAGTTCGGAACGCGGCGGTTCCTCGAGGTCAGTACACGCATTATTTACCGCCGGGGCAACCCCACGGCCATTCAGGGCATCGGGCGCGATGTCACCGAGCGCAAGCAGGCCCAGCAGCGGCTTCTCGAATCGTCCCGCGAATTGACGAAAAAGAACGAGGAGCTGAGCACTGCTCTGCGCCTGGCGCGCGAGGCCACTCAGTTAAAAGAACAGTTCCTCGCAAATACCTCGCACGAGCTTCGCACGCCCATGAACGGAATCATGGGCATGGTCAACCTGCTGAAGAACACCGATTTGACCGCCGATCAGCACGAGTACGCGGAAGCCGTCAGCCAATGCGCCAACGACTTGCTGACCATCATCAACGACATTCTGGATCTATCCCAGATCGAGGCTGGCCATCTTTTCCTCGCCGACGAGCCGTTTGACACTCACGAGAGCGTCAAAGCAGTCGTGAAATTGCTGCGCTTGCGGGCCACCGCCAAAGACCTTTCCCTGACCTATCAGATCGATCGGCATTTGCCTCGCTTTGTTTACGGCGACAGCGTCCGATTCCGCCAGATCCTGACAAACCTGATTGCCAACGCCATTAAATTCACGACCATTGGGGGCGTCCACGTGCGGTTGAATCTGCGGCAAGCTCAGCCGCGGCTCTGCTGCGAGGTGATCGATTCCGGAATTGGAGTCGAAGAGTCGGTCCGCGACCGTATTTTCCAGGCGTTCTTCCAGGCCGACGGCACCACCCGCCGCCGTTTTGGAGGCACTGGCTTGGGTTTGACCATTAGCAAGCAATTGGTCGAAATTATGGGCGGTCGGATCGGAACCTACAACAATAATCCGGGGCCTGGCGCCACTTTCTGGTTTGAGTTGCCGGTTCGCGCCGCTGAAGCCGTGCCGCTTGAGGCCGATTTCGCGTCGGCCTGATCGGGTTCCGCCAATTTCCGCGGGAGGGCGCTACGCATGACGCCGAGCCACGCCTTCGTTCTCCTGGTTCTCGGAGTTCTTGCTATCTATTGCGAGTTCATCCGGCCCGGACGCATCTTCCCTATTCTGGCCGGGTCGGCGCTCGCCGTCATCGGTAGTTATTTTCTCTGGCGGGACTCTCCGACGCGGATTGGGCTGGTTCTGGCTGGCGTCGCTCTGGCGCTTTTTGCAGCCGAAGCGCTATCGGCCATCGATCTGGTTTTCGGCATCTTGGGCGTCATCAGCCTAACCGCCGCTTCCCGGCTGCTATTCGACAATCCTCATCGAATTCCGGCCGCGCTGGGCGTGCCGGTGTCTCTTCTATTCGGCGCTATAACGGTATTCCTATCGCGCGTAGCGAAGCGCGCCCGCCGAAATAAGGCGATTGAAAGCTGATCGCATATCATAAATCTGGCTTTTCATGAAGAAATCAATCGGCGACAGCATTTTTCCAGAAGGCATGAGCTTTCCAGACGGCCTTCAGCTCTTGAAGCAGGCCAAATACGACGGCGTGGAACTATGGCTGGGAGAAAAGCCCTGGTTTCAAATGACCACCAGCGACGCCGATTTGCGGCGCTTGCTCGCGCAGATTCAGGACGCCGGGCTCGAAGTTTCCAACATTGCGAACTCCCTCGATTGGGAACAAAATATTTCTTCACGCGATCCCGCGAAAAGAGCGGCCGCGTTCCGGCACATTGAGAGACAGATCGAGGCGGCTCAACTCTTCAACACAAATGCGATTCTAATCGTCGCCGGAGTCGTAGACGAAGATACGCCTTATAACGAAATTTACAAGCGATGCGTCGATTCTTTACAGAAGCTAGGCGAAGTTGCCGCCAAGGCGCAGGTGAAGATCGGCGCTGAGAACTGCTGCGCAGAGCAGCGATTTTTGTTGAGCCCGCGTGAATTCTATACGTTTCTAAACGACGTAAACAGTCCATGGGTGGGCATCCATTTGGATGTGGGGAATATTCACGATACCGGGTTTGCGGAACAGTGGATTGAGATGCATGGTCCGCGGATTACCCGAATGCACATGAAAGACGTTCTGAAGCATCGCGGGCGATGCGGAAATCAAAGCGTCTATACCAACATTTTTCTCGGTGACAATAACTGGCGGGCCATTCGTGACGCGATGACGAAAGTTGGATACGACGGATGGCTCATCGCTGAGATGGAGTCGCGTTATCATTACGCGCCGGACCAGCAGGTCTACGATACATCCGTCGCAATGACCCGGTTGATAGCCGGAAGGCTTTAGCCGCGGCATGCCTACGCGACGAGAAGTTCTGCTTGGCTTGATTGCGGCTCCGCTGGCGGCCTCTCATGCGAGCCCCATTGCGGAATTCAATTCAGAGCCCGAAATTCGGCCTGAGCCACATTGCTTGTCGCAAGAATCGGCTCAGGGATTCGGACTATTGCTCAAGAAAAAGACCGGCGCGCGCCAAAACATAATAATCCTTCCCGCCTCCCGCGATTTATCGGATCGGTCGGCTTCCGAACTGCTGCGAAAGGTACTCGCCGGAGCTTGGCTTATCTACGAAAGCGGTTTGTGCTTCTCCTCGAAAGACGAATCGCTTCGGCAATGCCGGCTCTTGAGAGAGATCTTTGGTCTGGATGTGGCTCCGCCGCTTTCCATCTCCGGTCTCGCGCCCAAAACTTTCTATGTTCAATATTTGTGGCCGCTCGAAAAGCTCGTGAGAAGCTTTCATGCGATTACACCGGTTCGCTGCGCGCCGGAGGAAACGATTGCGGAGTTTCAGGGAATGCCGGTTTGCGCCCGGCGCTTCCTGGGTAATGGCGGCGTCGTTTATCTGGGATCGATGCTAGGCGCCGGGCTCTTCGCAGAGGAGCGGGAAGCGCATCGGATTGGAAACGCGATGCTTGCCGGCTTGCGGCAGGGCGCTCGCAACGACTCAAATTTTTAAGAAGAGCTTGCGGCGGTACATCCACAAAAGAACGATCCAATAGGTCAGCAGCACCACCGCGCCGAGCAGCAGGGGTTCGAAAGCCGCTCCGAAAATCCGGAACACCCGTTCGCCCAGGTTGATGCGGAACGAATCCGTTACGAAATCCTCGAACAAATGCGCGATCATATACGCCGCAATGGAATTCATCCCGACCACGACCAAAAAGAAGGCCCATTTTCGATAGCCTTTTCTGTCGATAATCCAGCTAAACGCCGCTAGCAGGAGGAAGCAGGCGCCGCCGCTGAAGAGCGTCCAGGCCGGAGTCCAAATGCGTTTCACAACCGGGCAAATGCCGGTCGCATGCAACACCAGGCCCGCGGCAATGCCGATAACCCCGGCAATCACGAAACGCTTGATTGGAAGGGCCGGCGCGAAGGTTCTGAACCAGCGTCCCGCAACCAATCCCAGGATCATGGTGCCCAGCGTAGGAATAAAGCTGAGCGTCAAATAGCCGCCTTCATTCGCCACGAAGGGGCTGGTGCGGGGGAAAAGATTCAGAAACCATTGATCGAACGCATTGCCCAGATTGCTGTTCTTGTTCCAATGAGCGGCGAATCCGGTGAAGTTATGCGCCCAATGCGACGGAACCCCGACAGCGGCGTAATCGAAATTCGCGCCGGGAGCGGGATAGAGAGCCCAAGCTAGCCAGTACCCCGTCAGAATGAGGCCCAAAGCCCACCACTGCCAGCGCGCGGATCGAAACCCGAGCAGGAAGAGAAGCGGATAGCCCAGTCCGATCTGCGTCAACGTGTCTTCGAAGGTGAAATAAGTTTGAGTGCTGTGCATCGAGCGCAGAAAAATGCCCAGGGCGATAAGCAGGAGCGATCGCCACAGCGCATGCATGAAAAGCGGGCCGAAGGTTGCCCCTTTGCGAATGCGGCTGGCGATGGAATACGGCAGCGCGACCCCAACCAAAAAGGAAAACGAGGGCTGGATCAAATCGTGCAGTGAACAGCCGGCCCACTCCACGTGTGTCTGATTGTAGGCGAGTATTCCCCAAAACCAGTTGCCGGGGAGGGCGTGCGACACGCGCGCGAAATGTAAAACTTCGCCCATCATCAGCAGCATCACCAGGCCCCGGTAGGCATCTACCGCGACATTTCTGGGGACCGACTGCTGGGCGGTTGGCGTGGCCGTTCTTTTCAGATCGGCTAAAAGTACTGGTTCCGTCGAAATGACTTTACTCATTGCACTTGATAGATTGTTCCATTACTATACCTCTAAACGGGAATGAGCAAAAACTTGTTGACGACCTCCTTGGGGCGGAACGCGTGTATAGCGGCCGTCACCCTCTTCATGACAGCGGCTGTTTCGTTCGGGCAGGTGGATACCGGTTCGATTCTTGGGACCATCAAGGACACGACCGGAGCTCTGGTTCCGGGCGCGAAAGTGACGCTCACCAACGACGACACCGGACGCGTCATAGCCACAACTAGCGGCGGCGCGGGTGAATATACTTTCTCGCCGATCAAAATTGGTCATTATTCGCTTGCCGCGGAATTCAAAGGTTTTCAACGGGTAGAACATACGCATGTGACGGTGGAAGTGCAGCAGCGCGTGCTGGTCGATTTCGTGCTTCAGCCGGGGCAAACGACCGAGACCGTGCTGGTCACCGGCGAACCGCCCGCGCTTCAGACTCAGGATGCCTCTGTCGGACAGGTGATCGGCCAGCGCTCAATCAACGATCTTCCCTTGAACGGGCGAAACTTCACTTTCCTCGCCCAGCTTGCGGCTGGCGTTACGCAGGACCAGCAGGACACTCGAGGGCTCGGCGGGAGCGGCAGTTTTTCGGCCAATGGAGAGCGGCCGGCTCAGAACAATTATCTGCTCGATGGCATCGACAACAATACGAATCTGGTGGATTTCTTGAACGGCACCGCCTACGCCGTCCGGCCGCCCGTCGACGCCATCCAGGAGTTCAAGATCGAGACCAACGACTATAGCGCCGAGTTCGGACGTTCCGCGGGAGCCATCCTGAACGCCAGCATTAAATCCGGGAGCAACCAATTTCACGGCAGCGGCTGGGAGTTTCTGCGCAACGACAAGCTGGATGCGGCCAATTTCTTCGAGAATGCCGGCGACATACCGCGGGGAGAATACCGGCAAAACCAATTCGGCGCGACCGTCGGAGGTCCTATCCGGAAAGACAAGACCTTCTTCTTCGGAGATTACGAAGGAACACGAATTCGCCAGGCGATCCCGTCCGTAAACACGGTTCCTACGGCACTCGAGCGGAACAGCGGATACACCAACCTCTCGGAGTTGCTGGACCAGGGCGCTACCCGAACCGACGTGCTGGGGCGTACGTTTGCGCTGGGGCAGGTCTTTGATCCATCGACTACCCGTGTCGTGTCATGCGGAGTGCCGGACGCGGTCACCGGTCTCACGGCCCCTTGCGGAAGCGGCATGCCAACCGGCAGTCAGGCCGGATATGTCCGCGAGGCGTTCCCGGGAAATATAATTCCTGCGAGCCGCCTCGATCCCAATGCCGTCAAGCTGCTCAATCTTTACCCCGCTCCCAATAGCCCTGGACTTTTTAATAACTTTGCTGCGAATCCCATCCTGCGCAATGACGTGAATCAATTCGACATTCGCGTAGACCAGAATTTTAGCGACAAGGACAGTGTATTCGGACGGGTGAGCTACTCCCATAACCCGGAATTTATTCCAGGACCGTTTCCGGGTATTGCGGATGGGGGAGCGTTCTCAGACGGCGACCAGACCGCGAACGCCATCAACGCGGTGTTGAGCGAAACTCATTCATTTTCGCCGACCGTGGTCAACGAAGCTCGCGTCGGCTTCAACCGGATCGCCAGTACTCGCGTGCAGCCCAACGGCACTACCCTCGGAATTCCAGCGCAGTTCGGCATTCAGGGAGTTCCGCAGGTTGCTTCTAACGGCGGCCTGGGATCCCTTTTCATCACTGGCCTCACGACTCTCGGCAGCAACCAGTATTTGCCATCCATCGAATACAGCACCACATATCAATTCACGGACAATTTGACCAAGCAGGTGGGCAGGCACTCCCTGAAAGCCGGCGTCGAATACCAGCAATTGCGGTTCTCGATACTGCAGCCGCCCTCCGGCCGCGGCACTTGGAACTTCTCCGGCACCTACACCGATATGCCCGACAACGGCGGCGGCAACACCGGATTGGCTCAGATGCTGCTAACGCCAATTCCCGGTACTGTGCCGGGAGGGGCGGATTATGTCGGCGGCTCAGATGGCATTTCGGCTTCGAATATTGCCAACACCGACCAGAAACGTAACTATTCCGGCGTGTATTTTCAGGATGATTTCCATGTAAGCGCCAAATTAACACTCAACCTCGGCCTACGCTGGGAATATTTCGGCCAGCTCATCGAGCGTTACGGCGCACAATCGAATTTTCTACCTTCTGGATCGGCAAGCCCTTCGGAATTTCTGCTCAGCAAGCGCCGCTGCAACACGCCCTTATCGGCTGACTTCACGGCTGCCGCGCAAACCGACAATATCAATATCGTCTGCACCAGCGTTCCCGGATTAGGACATTCGCAACTTACTAACTTCTCCCCGCGTATTGGATTCGCCTACCAAATCACTCCGAAATTGGTAGCTCGCGGGGGATACGGCATTTTTTATGGCGGATTTGAAAACTCTACCGTGGAGACTTACGTTGATTTCCCGTTCCAGTTCAGTCTCTCGTATCCCAGTATCTTCCCGAATGCGCCCGTCACCTTTCCCAATGGCGCGATTGGGACGCTGGAGACCGGACTTTCGGCAATCCCCCTCACGCCAGCCTCGGTCGAGCCGGGCGGCGTCTCTTTTACCGGCGAGGATTTCCATACGAAGACCCCCTACACGCAGGGCTACAATCTTACTCTTCAGTACCAACTTTCACCGAACGATACAGTTCAAGCCGGGTACGTAGGGAATACTGTCCGGCACCTTGGGGTCTATGTTAATGGAAACTCTCAGCGTGAAATCCTCCCGCCGGGACAGGGACTCAATCCATTCGATTACTCGTCTTATCCGGATTTTCAAAACAGTTTTACCGATACCAGCTTTTCCGGCGACAGTTATTACAACTCACTCCAGCTCAACTACGAGCGCAGGTTCAGCGGCGGTCTCAGCGTTCTCGCGAACTTCACCTGGTCGAAGTGCCGCACCGATGCGGTGGATGTGCTGAACTCAACCGCCATTACGGGCTTCCGCGCGCCTCTGTTGCCGGGATTCGGTATTCAGGGAGATTACGGTCTCTGCGACTTCGATATTCCGAAAGTCTTCCATTTGAGCGGAATCTATCAACTTCCCGTCGGTCATGGCAGACAGTTTCTATCGCACAGTTCCGGGATCGTAGACGCGGTGCTTGGCGGCTGGAGCACCAATTGGATTCTCACCCTCCAGGATGGCCAGCCCGGGACAGTGGGGTGCGTCATCAGTACTACTGAGAACTTTGGCTGCGACGCGCTCATGGTTCCCGGTCAAAGCGTAACGGCAGGTCCGCATAACGTGGACGATTGGCTGAACCCATCGGCCTTCGCCAGCCCGCCTGTGGCAACCGCGATTGGGCAATCCGACTACTCTCCGCTCGGCGGCGCTCCATCGCAGTTCTACGGCCCCGGCTATCATCGTCTCGATTTCTCGCTGTTCAAAGATTTTCGGACCTCGGAAACAACGCACCTTGAATTTCGCTCGGAGTTCTTTAATCTCACGAATACTCCCAACTTCTCTTTGCCGGGCTTCGGCGGCAATGGCGTGGTGGCCGCGCCGGGTTCGCTCGATTACACGTCGTCCGCCTTCGGCAAGATTACTTCCACTCGCGACGGTCAGAACGATCAGCGCGAAATTCAATTTGCTCTGAAGTTCTACTGGTAGTCACGGCGCGAAACTTACGCCCTGGGAATGAGTCCCATAAGTGGGTCTGCCAACGGAAAGGCCGAATAAGCCTGGCAGGCGAACTGAGGTAAATACTATATGGGACTTTTCACCAGCACCGAATTTAACAGCTTTAAGGATTTGTTTGTCGAACAAATCGAAGACCTTTACGACGCGGAACACCGTTTGACCGAGGCTCTGCCCAAGATGGCGGAAGCGGCTGCTTCGAGCCAATTGAAGCAAGCCTTCCAGCATCATCTGACCGAGACCCAGGGACATGTATCGCGCTTAGAACGAATATTTCGGGAGATTAACGTCGAGCCGAAGCGCAACACTTGCCAGGCCATGAAGGGGTTAGTTGCCGAAGGCGAAGAAATGATCAAGGCCAAGGGCGATCCCGCCATCAAGGATGCGGCATTGATCGCGGCAGCTCAGCGCGTTGAGCACTACGAGATTTCCGGATATGGCACCGCGCGATCGTTTGCACGCCGGTTGGGATTGACGCAGGCGCCGGGTCTCCTGCAGCAGACGCTTGAAGAAGAGGCCGCGGCAGACCAGAAGCTCAACCAGATTGCTGAAGGTTCAGTAAACGCGCAGGCCGCCGGCCAACATGAAAACGTGGCTCAAACGGTCGGTAGGTATTAAAGCGATTTCGACCTTTTAATCTAAGGAGCGGGCCCGGACCGCTCCTTTATACTTTCACCGCCGTAATTCGCAGGCGGCGGTAATCCGCATACCAGGTTCCCCCGCGAAACAGAGCGGGGCGAAGTTCCTCCACGGTTTCCTGCAAAGCTTTTTCGCGCTGAGGGACCGATATCGTTTCAAAGTAAAACCATTTGAACTGCCGAATCCAGATCTCCATGCCCGTTTCGCCTTGAAGCGGAGTTGGCCGGTCGAAGAGACGCGCGGCCCGCACTTCAAGAGGATGTGCTTCAAGCAGCGCCGAATATTGGCCGATTGAAGGGAAGAAGGTTCGATCTTCCGGCAAGCCTCCCCCGTTGTATCTCGCGACCACCGCTCTTATAGCTCGCTCGATCTCCTGAATGTTCCCCTTGCCACCCAATTCCGCGATGAAGCGGCCCCCGGTTCGTAGCGCTCGCGCGACCCCCGACGCTACGCCGGAAGAATCGAGCATCCAATGCAGGGCGGCGTTGGAGAAGATGGCGTCGAACTCGTTATCGAACTCCATCCGGGCGGCGTCCGCCAGCCTAAATTGCCGTCGCGGATAGTTTTGGCGCGCCTGCCCGATCATTTCCGGGGACGCATCCAGGCCGATCGCCTCTGCGCCGCGAGCGGCTATCTTCTCAGTAAGGTGCCCCGTCCCGCAGCCCAGATCGAGAATACGCTCGCCGGGCTTCGGATCTAATAACTCGACAACGTCTTCTCCGAATTGCCAGACGAAGCCGTGCCTGGCCTCATACAATTCCGCGTCCCACGAGCTTCTCGTTTCGCCCATTGCTTACAGCCTCGGCCTCACTTGATACAGCAGTACGTAAACCACCACGCCGGTCACGCTGACATACAGCCAGATCGGAAACGTCCATCTGGCGATGGCGCGGTGCTTCGCGAATTGCCCTTTCAGCGCCCGCGTCAGCGTGATAATCACCAGCACAGGAACGATAGCGGCGAGAACCGTATGAGTCGCCAGAATGCAAAGATACGCTGTCCGGACGCGCCCGGGCTTGTCAAATCTTACCGACCCGACGTTGTAGTGATACGTGAGGTAGGAAATTAAAAACAGGCAGGAGACTCCGAACGCCGTCAACATTACCTTTCGGTGAGCGCTCACTCTTCCGCGCCGTATCAGCGTATAGCCGATCAGCAGCAGCACGGTCGCGATCCCATTCAGAGTCGCGTTGACAACCGGCAGATCGTGGATGCCAAGGAAGCCGAGCGGCATCAGAATCTTTCGCGCCGCAGCGCTTCCGCATCTTTCAGCATGCTGGGTATGCCGTCTTCGTCGAACGAGGAGTAATATCCGCGGATGTCGCCGCTTTTATCGACCAGAATAAACTTCGTGCTGTGCTCGATCTTCCCAATTACATCGCCAACGTGAAATGTCTCGTAGGCCAGCAGATGAACGGTCGCCGGCGTTCCGGTTAAGAAAGTCCACTGAGGGGTTGGTCCGCCGAATCGATGCGCGAACGCGTTCAGCACCGGCGGAGTGTCGCGTACGGGATCGACCGAAATCGACAGCAACTCGACATCGCGTTCCCCTCTCACCCGGCGTTCCACTCTGTGCATGCGGGCAGTCATTACCGGGCACTCGGCCGGACAGTTCGTGTAAATGAAATCGACGATTAGAACCTTCCCGGCGAGTGCGCTTCTCTCAAAAGCGCGGCCTTGCGAATCGGTCATTGTAAAAGCCGGAATGCTTCCGTAATTGGGCAGCTTACTGGCGGGATCGGTACAGCTCGACAAAAAGATCGCCGCGATCGGGAGAGAAAAACCGAATAATCTCCCCGGTTTATTCACAATCGAGGATCGAGCAGCATCAGGCCGTAAAGCAAAGGCAGATACACGACGGAGGCCAACAAAACCTTCCGCGCGCGCGCCTTCGTCCGGTCGAACGCTACCCGGATACCGGAATACAGATACACCAAGCCCAACACCAGCGCTCCGGCCATGTAAAGGCTTCCTGTCATGCCGATCCATTTCGGTAGCAGGCTGATCGGAATCAACAGCACCGAGTAGAGCAATATCTGACGTACCGTGGACTTTCCGTTCGGCTCTACCACGGGCAGCATTTTGATGCCTGCGCGCGAGTAATCTTCGCGATACATCCAGGCGATCGCGTAGAAATGAGGAAACTGCCACAGGAACAGAATCGCCGCAAGCACCCAGGCTTCCGCTGTGAGTTTGTCGGCGGCCGCGGCATAGCCGATCAGGGGCGGCATCGCGCCCGGAAAGGCGCCCACCGTCGTAGACCACCAGCTCTTCTGTTTCAGCGGCGTATACAGGAACAGGTACATCATGAGCGTGGCGATACCCAGGCCCGATGCAAGCCAATTCGTGCCGAAGCCAAGTTCCAAGCCGCCCGCCGCGGAAAGAACGATGCCGAACCAAACCGCCTGATTCGGATTCAACCGCCCCGACGGCAGAGGACGCATCTGCGTCCGGCGCATCTGACGGTCGGCATCCCGTTCATACCATTGATTTAGCGCCGCGGTCCCGGAAGCAATCAGCGCGGTCCCGATCAACGCATGTACGACCGGCCAGAACGACCAATGTCCCGCGTGCCCAAAGAAATACCCAATCGCGGCGCTCATGACAATGAGCCAAGTCACGCGCGGTTTGGTCAGTGCGAGATAGTCCTTCACTCTGTGGTGCGACCCCTGCGGAAGCATGCTTTAGGTCACCGACGGCGAACATTAACAGTGTACTCCGTGCGGTTTTACAAGAATGCTCGCCATGAATCGAATGGCAGATCCCAGCAATCGGCGGCTCGTTTCGACGTTTGAGTAGAATGGCACAAGACTCCGGATAGGCGCAGCGGCGCGTGGGTGTTTCGCGATACAAAGATGCCCGTCGCTACCGTTTTTGAAAACCTTGAGGCCGGTTCAAGCATCGAGGAAATCATCGAACAGTTCCATGTGACGCGGGAGCAGATTCAGGCAGTGCTCGAATTTGCCGCTCGCAGCCTTGATGCGCGGCCGATTCCCGTGGGTGCAGCTACTTTGACTGATGCTCATTCTCTTTGACCATGGCGCCGGAGAAGGGACACCGTTTAAGGGGAGGGTCTTTTTGACTAATCGTTCTAGTCTAGCCGCGGGTAATCGCTGATGCTCGCGGGTCTCACGCGCTAGCCAGGTGTGCGACGTACTCGATGGGGACTGCCACAACCTTCCACCTTCGCTCCTAGCCGTTGCAGCGCGTCTATGGCGAGCATCCGCCTATGGATCGATCAGTTCCGAGTACGCCGCATCGGATGAGCCTGGTTAGCGCTGCGGCGTTGGTGGCCGTTCCCGGTCTCAGCTTCACATGGCGCATGCGCTTGCCGGTGCCGTGCAACAAGCGGGCCGGATCCGCAAGCGTCCGTCCCGGCGTGTTGACGCGCGAATCATTTCAACTACTGCGCTTCCGGCGCAAGTTGAAGAATGCCGAAGGCAGCCGGCACGTGAAATGTCTGTGCATGGGTGGGACGCCAAGTCAGCAGTAGACGATTTGCCCCACTTCCCTGCGTTCTAAAGAAGTTGATTCGGAGTTGC
>Ga0208220_1000061_pt1 | contig 38619 bp, 35 predicted proteins | sample NGESurdeep092012_9_FD_184484 | JGI IMG/M metagenome (GOLD analysis project Ga0208220, IMG submission 184484) | Arctic peat soil microbial communities from Barrow, Alaska - NGEE Surface sample F53-1 deep-092012 (SPAdes) | ecosystem: Environmental > Terrestrial > Soil > Wetlands > Peat ...
GTCTGGGCGGGTGTGGGGGTGGGGGTCTGGGCGGGTGCGGGGGCCAGCGCCTCCGGCCGTGCGCAGCACCCAGGTGCCGACCTCGGTCTCGTTGGCGCGCAGGTCGAGGATCAGGTCGTCGAGCTCGCGGGCGACGGCCAGCGGCCAGAACGCGGTCCCGGCTGCGCGTGCCTCCGCCATCGACGTGGGCGCGTCGCTTTCCGGGCCGACGATCGTGATCTCGGCGACCGCGCGGCCTCGGTCGAGCGCCGCCGAGACGTGCTCGTACGTGATCGCTTCATCGGTGCGGGACTTGCCCAGCGGGCTGAGCTCGATCGCCGCGCCGCCAGGGAGGCGATTGCTGGCTGACGCCAGGGCCAGGGACCGTTCGGACACGACTTCTTTCCAGCGCACCCGCGGCACGGCCTCATCCACGAGCTTCCACGCAACCGCCTTTTTGCCCCCGAGACCCTCCGCCTTGGTCGAGAAGTAGTCGGCCAGGTCGCGGCGGACGTGCCGCTTGTCCACCACCCGGGTCAGGCCGCCGGTGCCCGGCAGCACCCCCAGCAACGGAAGCTCGGGCAGCGAGACGGCCGACGAGCGGTCGTCGACGAGCAGGATCTGGTCGCACGCGAGCGCGAGCTCGTAGCCGCCGCCGGACGCGGTGCCGTTCAGCGCGGCCAGCCACGTCTGGCCGGAGTTCTCGGTCGCGTCCTCGATGCCGTTGCGGGTCTCGTTGGTGAACTTGCAGAAGTTCACCTTCCACGGGTGCGAGGAGGCGGCCAGCATCCGGATGTTCGCCCCGGCGCAGAAGATCTTCTCCTTGCCGCTGGTCAGCACCACGGTCTTGACCTCGGGGTGCTCGAACCGCAGGCGCTGGACCGCGTCGTAGAGTTCGATGTCCACGCCCAGGTCGTAGGAGTTCAGCTTGAGCTCGTACCCGGGCACCAGCCCGCCCTGCTCGTCGACGTCCATGGTCACGGTGGCGACCGGGCCGTCGACGGCGAGCCTCCAGTGCCGGTAGTTCGCCGGAGAAGTCCTGAATTCGACGTGCGACATGCTCCCATGTTCTACGAATACCTGTATCTACGTCAAGAGTTCGTAGAGCATTGATGCGGCGGAAGCCGTGCTTCGCGCGCCGAATCGGGCGGCAGGCGAACTCAGGCGAGACTGTTGAGGCGACGCCACTCGCGCTGCGCATCCGGCAGCCAGCGCTGGTGCCGGTCGGCGAACAGCTCGGCCGCGCGGATCCCGGTCCAGCGCGGCGGCAGCAGCTCGCGGGGCAGCGACGGGTCGAGGGCCGGGAACCTTCGCCACGCGTGCACCAGCTCGAGCTGGCGCAGCAGCACGTCGCCCGGAACCTCGGGGGCGCGGAACTCGGCCACGAACTGCTCGTACCCGGCCTCGATCTCCGGCAGGTCCCAGGCCGCCGCGACCATCGCCTTGGTGTCGGACAGGCCGGTGCGGCGGGCCACGAACACGTGCGCGTCGCCGGCCGCCCCGGCCTCGGTCAGCACCCGGACCGCCTCGCTCTCGCGGTTGGCGTGCGGGCTGATCCACAGGCCGGGGCCGAGCGAGCCGAACCCGGCCCAGGCGAGCCTGGTCCTGACCACGTGCCGGGCGCGCCGGTCGGACTCGGGGATCCGCACCTGCGCGAGCACCCACTGGCCGTCCCAGGCCGTCGCCGGGCCGAATGAGTAGATCCGCTTGGCCCCGTCATCCAGCAGCCTCGTCGCCGCCGGGGTGAGCAGCCAGCGGGTCCGCCGGCCGACCTTCTCCGGCTGCAGCCAGCCGGCGTTGGACGTGCGCATCAGCGCCTGCCTGGTCGCCTTCTCGGCGACCCCGAGACGCTCGAACGCCGCCAGCACGGCGCTGGTCCAGGCCGCCCCCTCGCTCGGCAGCACGAACTCCCCGAGCAGGGTGAACAGCATCCCGCGGGCCGACCCCGCACCCACCTCGTGGCGGCGCGACAGCACCGGCGCGGCGGATTCCACTTAACTGCTCCGGTTCCGCATGATCCAGGTAGCCTACCGCCCGACCGCCCCCGACCCCGGTAACCGAGGTTTGGGCCCGCCGCGCCATTGCGGCGGTGTGCCGGCGCGGCGGCGGTGTGCCATATGCGCGTTCGGGCTCACTTTTGCCGGCCCAAATGCGCAATCTGTCTTACGGTGGCTGTTATCGCAGCTAGATCGCCTGCGATCACGGTGGCAGTCATCGTAAAGTCAGGGAGTGGCAGACATGGCGCTAGCTCTGAACCGTACCGGGGTGGTCTTCAAGAAGTGCGACATGGCCGGCCACAAGCTCGACTCTAACAAGGCGTGCGGTTCCGGCACGTGCCAGCACACGTGTGCCGACCCTGAGAAGTGCGCGCACGCGTGGACGCTGCGCTACGGGCGGACGGCAAGCAGCGTGAGCGCAGCTTCAAGGACGAGGTCCGCAACGGGCGCACCGTCTACGGGAGCGGCCGGAAGCTGGCGCAGGACGCGCAGCCGAAGCTGACCGTGGACAAGCGCGCCGGGGACAAGACATTCGCCGACTACACGACGGCGGGGAAGGCGAACTTCGGTGAGGCGGCCGAAGCTCACATCTCGCACCTTCCGGTTAGCGATCGTTCCCGTGATTCGTACCTGAGCGCCTACCGCACGCACGTCAGGCCGGTATACGGCGATTCCGCGATTGCCCGCGTGGCGAACGACCGTGACGGGGTGCTCGACCTGCTCACGGTCGTGATGAAGGACATGAGCATTTCCGTCCGCCGCATCGCGCGGATGGTCATCACGGGCACCTGCGGCGAGGCGGTCAAGGCGGGGAAGATCCGTGAGCACCGGCTGGGCGGGATCGAGCTTGCCGATAACGGCACGAAGCACGACCGCACGGATTTCGTTTTCCCGTCTCACGCGCAGGTCAGATTCGTCGCGGACGGCGGTAAGGGAGCGCTAGGGGCGGGTATCTGCGTGTGGCTCATGCGCGGTTGCGGACTTCGCATCGAGGAGGCGCTAGCGGTCGAGAAGAAAGACTTCCGGGATGACGGCACGATCCTGCGCGTGTGCCAGCAGGCCACGCGGGACGGCAAGGAGACCGGGCCGCTCAAGAAGCGCAAGCGGGGCGAATTCCGCGACATCCCCGTTCCGACGTGGCTGTGGGACATGGTTAAGGACCTTGCGGACGGCCCGCTCATGCCGGGGAACGGAGACCGGGCATACTAGCGTTACGGCACCGTCTACGAGCGGTTCACGAGCGCGGCGAAGATAGCGGGGGTTCCGGAGGGGTTCACGCCGCATTCGCTGCGTCACGCGTTCGCGTCCGCGATGCTGGGCAAGGGCGTTCCGATTACCGACGTGGCGCACTGGCTAGGGCACCGTGACGTGCGGGTGACGTACCGGATTTACGGTCACCTCGTCCCGTCCGCCGCCGCCCGCGCAATCGCGGTGCTCGACGAGGAATACGCGGAGTGGAGCAAGCCGGAAAAGAGCAGGAAGGACACGCCGCGATAGTAAAGACCCCGCCCGGCAATGCCGGGCGGGGTGCGCGGCTTGCCGCGCGGCCTATCCGCGTCCTTCCGTCACGTTCGCTGCGTTCCGTCATCGTCCCATCGTTCGTCCCATCGTCCCGTTCCGCCCGATACGTGCAGACGCGCGCGAGAGTGGGACGATGGGACGATCACGCACCGTGACCATCTCTGATGGTGCGGACGCCGGGTTAGTGCAAAGTGCAAGTGCAACGACCGCTAGCCGCTTTACGTGCGGACGCGCGAGGCTTGCGCTTGCACTTTGCACCTGCCTGCCGGTCGTCTCATCGTCTCGTCTCACCCGATACGTGCAGACACGCGCGAGGGCGAGACAATGAGACAATCACTCATCGCGACGTTTTTCTGTGATCGTTTCCAAAGTTCCAAAGTCTCCTCCATATGCGCAGACGCGCGAGAGTGGAACTTCGGAACTATGAATCAGCCCCGCGGTCGGCAAAAGGGACCACGCCGCCGCGTCGGCGCGCTCTCTAGTACTCCAGCCGCGCTTAGTGATCAAATGCTGAGACCCAGGTGGGGCCGCACACATGAATCGGCGGTACGGGGGTAGTTGGAGCGACTCCCGAGAGACATGTGGTGCAAATGCGGGTTTGGCGCAGGAGAGCAGAAGCCTGGCTGAGCGGGCTCCGAACCTGGCAGTTCGTGTTGATCTGGGACGGGTCCGCCGTGGCAGGCTGCATGGTTGGCGCGCTCCTTGGCGAGTGGGCCGGGGGTCACCCTTTCAATCCCAGTGCGCTCGTGGGAACTGCCACCGGTAGCTTGCTCGCGGCGACCGTCTTCGCGTTCGTAGCGCGGAGGAGGATGCAGGACAGAGCTAAGCGCGGCGCCGACGTGGGTCGCCTGTGACACCGGCGCAGGGCTCGCCTGCGGTGTTTTCTGACCGACCAAGTAAGGATTACGTAAATGAATGTTGGCCTGCTGATCGGTATAGTTATCATCGTGCTCGGCCTGGTGGCCGGCGTGTTGGCAATTAGACGCCGCCGCTAGCCGGGCCGGGTGCCGCTCCCTGGCGGCGGCACCTGCCGAACCTGCCCGAATCTGCCAGACGGGAAGAAACTGAAAATTAGCGGCCTGCTGGTTCGAACTTTTTAGGGCTGGTATCCGTAAGTCAGAGTAGATGGCGGGGTGCCGAGCGGTTGCGCGCGGCGCCCCCCGTCCTCCGGCCGCGCTGAGCGACCTTGCTCGTTATCGCAGTGGTGGCGGTGGGCAAGATCACGGTCTGCGGCTGGATTACTAGTCATCGTCGGCGTTCCCCTGCAGCCGCCCGCGCAAGATGTAAAGGCAGGATTCGAGCACGTCGTCTTGCAGCGCCTCTGGTTCGGCTAGCAGCACTTCGACCGCCAGCAGACGGGGAAGCGTCAGTATCCCTAGCTGGCCGTTGCCCATTTCGCGCCCGCCCTCCTGTCGAATTCCTCGGTCAGCTTCCGCATACGTTCGGTCAGCGCCTCGAGCGCGTCTCGCACGCGGCCGTACTCGGCTAGGAAATCCGGATCGTTCATCGCGGTGAGGTTGTCACTGCCGCCCATGGCCCTTCCCTCGGTCGAAGATGGCGCGTCCCGCTGCCAGCGCGTTACCAGCGCGCCGTTCCGTCAGCGGCAGCGGGACATGTGACCAATATGGAACGCCTAGTGACGGTCGCGCGATGCTGTGTCAACCTAGGTTCATGGCAGACATATCGGTTAACCCGCTGGCACACTTCGGCAAGCAGGTTAAGAAGGAACGGGTGGCGCGCGGGTGGTCGCTGCCCCAGCTTGAGGAGCGCACTGGCATAGACGCCGGCCACTGGTCACGGATCGAGCGCGGCGTCCGCCCGCCGACGGAGCTAATCGCCGCCAAGTGCGACGAGGCCTTCCCCGAACGCCGAGAATGGTTCTCCGAGTACTACCGCGACAGTCGCAGCTGGGCGCCTCCCGGCTTCCGGTCCTGGACCGAAGAGGAAGACAGCGCCTCGTCGCTGCGTGACTGGTGCCCCTCGATCCTGACGGGCTTCCTGCAAACCGAGGAGTACGCGCGGGAACTGCTGTCCGTTCATCCGGACGTGACCGACGAGATCGTGGCCACTCGCCTAGCCGGGCGCATGGCGCGGCAGAAGCGCCTGTTCGCCCGCGAGATACCGACGCTTTTCCTGATAGACCAGCTATCGCTGTACCGCCTCGTCGGTTCCCCAGAGATCATGGCCGCGCAGCTACGCCAGCTCGTCACGCTGGCCGGCCGTCTGCGCGTCACGATCCAAGTCGTCCCGGCCGTGGCGATACCTTCCGGCGCGCATGGCGTCATACTGACCGATGCAGCCGCGTACTCGGAAACGATCGTGTCCGGCAACGTGTGGACAGACGAGGAAACCCGCTCGTCGCTAGGGCGCGTGTTCGATACGCTTCGTGCAGAGGCGTGGCGCGCGTCAGAGTCACTGACACTGATCGAACAGGCGGCGGAACTATGGATTGGCGAAAGTCCACTTACAGCGATAGCAACGGCGGAGCGTGCGTAGAGACAGCCAGCGGCAACGGCGCGGTCCTGGTGCGCGATACGACCAACCGCGATGGCGGAACGCTGGGCTTCACCGCCGCCGCCTGGCAGGAGTTCGCAGACTCACTCAGGTAAAGACCCGCGACGAACCAGCGGATGCACCCTAACGCAACGCCTTCATAGGTCGTTGCCCCACCCCTGTAAGTCAGGGGAAAGTCAGAGTCGCATACAGCCGAGACCGCCCAAACGGGACAAAAGGCGTATAGTTCCGATGTGGTCAAGATGTTCGATCCGTCTATCCCTAGCGGCGGATACAGCGTTTTCTCCCGTGTTGCGGACGGTACCGGTTTTCGACTTGACAGATTGCGCATTTGGGCCGGCAAGAGTGAGCCCAAGTGCGCATTCGGCCCACAAGGCGGCCGCGACGGCGACGTTACATCCAGCACTCCTGCATCACGCGCACCTCGTCGGCGACGGAAACCGCCATCCCGGTCAGCGACAGCACCTCGTCGACCGTGAACCCGGCCGCGATCTCCTCGAGCACGAACCGGGAGGACCGGGACGGCCGCCGCAGCAGCGCCAGGTCGGTGATGATCGCGTCCACGCACGCAGGCGCCGTCAGCGGGAACGAGCACCGCTCGACCAGCTTGGGCCGCCCCTTCGAGTCGGTGTGCTCGAGCATCGCGAACACGTTCCGCGCCCCGGCCGCGAGGTCCATCGCGCCGCCGACGCCGCCGCCGGTCATGCCCGGCACCGACCAGTTGGCCAGGTCGCCGTTGCCGCCGACCTGGTAGGTGCCGAGCACCACCGCGTGCAGCCGCCCGCCGCGGGCGATCTCGAACGAGGTCACCGAGTCGAAGAACGACGCCCCGTCCCGCAGCGTCACGAAGTACCCGCCCGCGTCGTGCAGGTCCGGGTCGAAGTCATCCCCCCGCGCGAACGAGCCGTAGTTCAGTATCCCGTTCTCGCTGTGCAGGATCACCGGCCGCCCGGCGATGAAGTTCGCCACCTGGGTCGGCAGCCCCGCCCCGAGGTTCACCACCGCGCCGTCCGGCATCAGCGCCGCGATCCGCCGCCCGATCTCCTCGCGCGTCAGCGCGGGCTTGCCCAGGTACAGCCGGGCCGAGTCGGCCGCCCGGTTCACCCGCATCGGCAGGTTCTTCACGTCCATCCGCACCGTCACCGGCACCACCCGGGTCACGAACACCCCGGGCAGGTCCACCTCGGAAGGCGGGATCGACCCGGTCGGCACGATCTCCTCCGCCTCGACGATCGTCACCCGCGCCGCCTTCGCGAACGAGACGTTGAAGTTCTGCGACCCGCCGCGGAAGACCAGGTTCCCCATCTGGTCCGCCTTGGCCGCCCGTATCAGCGCGAAGTCCGTGGTGATGGCCCGCTCGAGCACAAACGGCCGCCCGTCGAAGTACCGGATGTCCTTCCCGTCGGCGATCGAGGACCCGTACCCGGTCGGCGTGTAGAACGCGGGGATGCCCGCGCCGCCCGCCCGCATCCGCTCCACCAGCGTGCCCTGGGCGACCATCTCGAGCGTCATCTCGCCCGCCTCGATCTGCTTCTCGGCCTCCGACACCACCCCCGGCCGGGCCGAGAAGCACGTGACCAGGCGCCCGATCTGGTGGTTGTCGGCCAGCATGTGCGCGGTCGGGAACCCCGGCTGGCCGAGCCCGTTGCAGTACACGGTCAGCCCGGTCGGCCCGAGGTCGCGCAGCGCGGTGATGAGCGTCGACGGGTACCGGTGCGACACCCCGAACCCGGCCACGCCGAGGCTGGCGCCGTCCCCGATGTCCGCGACGGCCTCGGCCGCCGACATCACTTTGCTCATAGGTAAGAAGCCCTCCGCATTACGTGTGCTTGACGACCCAGTCGGTGATCAGCGCGGCGATCTCGGCGTTGTTCTTCTCCAGCATCATCGCGTGCCCGTTGCCGTGAATGCCCAGCTCAGAGAGGCGGAGCTCGTCGACCTCGGCCCCGCACGACCGCAGAAACGCGGCCGTCGCCTGATCGGCCGGCCCGTGCCCGGACGACTCGGCGGTGACGATCGCGATCGGAATCCCGCCGATCTTCCCCTCGTAGTCGGCTGGCCCGAACACCAGCGGCACCGGCGTCAGCCCGTGCGAGAACGCGCCAAGACCGGGCCGGGTGGCGAACGGGGGCCCGGCCGGCTCGACCGCCACCACCGCCTTGACCAGCGACGGGCACTCCGACAGCGCCAGCCAGCCGAACCCGGCGCCGAGCGAGTGGGTCAGCAGCACCGACGGCCCGATCCGCTCAAGCAGCCCGACCGCCCCGGCCAGCATGTCCTCGTGCGCCCGCACGATGTCACCGGGGAGCGGCTCCTGCCAGGCCAGGAACGTCGCCAGGGCCGGATCGCGCCGGCCACCGCCGCCCGGCCACTGGGTGTGCGGCGGCGCCCCGGCCGGGGCGGGCCCCGCGAACGTCGCCACGAAACCCTCATAGGTCGCGGCAGGCCCCTGCGCACCGTAGATCTCGGGATGGTACGGCGACCGCCCGAGCCCCGGCCGGTCCACCGTGTACACCGCGAACCCGTCCCGCAGGAACAGGGTGGCCCAGCCCGGCCGCCCGTCCGCGGTGGTCAGCATGTCGAGCGCCTGACCGCCGCCGCCATGGACAAGCACAAGATTATTCCGAACGGACCGGGGCGTCTGATACTCCACATGGGTCCCGTACACAGTCGTGCCGGCCGGCCCGGTGTGCGTTCGCATCCCGGTGAAGAAGTGCCCCTGGTCGGTGATCACGATGGGTTCCACCGCCGGCCCCTAGCCCCACACCTCGCCGGCCGTCTCGACCAGCAACTCGAGCTTGGCCCGCTCCTGGTCGATGGTGAGCGCGTTGCCCTCGACGGTGGAGGCGAACCCGCACTGTCCGGAGATGCAGAGCCGGTCAAGGTCGACGTACTTGGCGGCCTCGTCGATCCGCCGCTTGAGCGTGTCCTTGGACTCCAGCTCCGGCGTCTTGGTGGTCATCAGCCCGAGCACCACGCTCTGGTCGTCGGGCACGAACCGGAGCGGCTCGAACGTCCCCGACCGCTCGTCGTCGTACTCGAGGAAGAGCCCGTCGACCTTGAGCCCGCCGAAGACGTCCTCGGCCACGAAGTCGTAGCCGCCGGAGGAGAACCAGGCCGACCGGTAGTTGCCGCGGCACATGTGAATGGTGACCGCCAGGTCGTCGGGCTTTCCCGCCAGGCTTGCGTTGATCACGTCGACGTTGATCGCGTGCTGGCGGTCCGGGTCGATCCCGCTGGCGGACGCGTTCGCGCGCCAGGCGGGGTCGTTCAGGAACGCGAAGATCGTGTCGTCGAACTGCAGGTACCGGCAGCCGAGCGCGTACAGCCCGGCGACCTCGGCCGCGTAGACGGCGGCGATGTCGGCCCGGTACTCGGCCGGGTCGGTGTACGGCGACCTGGACAGATCGACCCGGAAGTGCGCCATGCTCGGCGACGGCACGGTGATCTTCGGTGTGGCGGTGCTGACGGTCCGGGCGAGGAAGCCGAAGTGGTCGCCGAAAATCGGCCGCTCGAGGTGGACCCGGCCGGTGACCTCGGTCGCGTTCGGCGTCCAGCTGATCTGCCCGTCCCGACGGTAGACCGGCAGCGGCGCCCCGAGCGCGCCCCGCCGGATCCCGGGGATCGCGTAGAGGAAGTCCGAGTGCCACTGCTCGCGGCGGAACTCCCCGTCGGTCGCCGACTGCAGGCCGACACCCTCCTGGAGCTTGACCGCATCCCTGATCGCGGCGTCCTCGACGACGGCGAGCTGCCCGGCGTCGATCCTCCCGGCCGCGAAGTCATCCCTGGCGGAGAGCAACTCCGCCGGTCGTAGCAGCGACCCGACGTGGTCGGCGCGGAACGGCGGTGTGGCGCGTCGTGTCATCGAGCTCTCCTAGAACAGGTTGTCCGGCAGGCCGAAGTGCAGCCGGGCGACCTCGGCCGCGACGACGTCGTGCCGGGCGGAGATGTGCCCGAGGTAGATGGCGCTGTCCCGGAAGTGCCGCTGCATCGCGGCGCCGCGCTTGGCGGCCGAGGACGAGGCCGCGCCGAACAGCTCGGTGGTGGCCTCGATCGCCATCCGCGAGGCGACCTGGATCATCGAGTACATCGCGGCGTCGTCCTCGCGGGTGAACGGCCGGCCGGTCCGCTGCCAGCGCTCGGCCAGCTCCATGTACCGCTCGCCGCACTGCAGGATGATCGCCTCGGCGCTGTCGATCAGCGCCCGCGCCTGCCCGTAGTGCCGCTGGTACTCCTCGACCGTGTACCGGGGGACCACCGGCGGGAAGTAGGTGTTCTTGGTCAGCAGGATCTGCTCGTACTCGTGCAGCGCGCCCTTGGCCGCGCCGATCACCGGGATCACCAGGCCGGCGTGGTACATCGCGTAGATCCGCCCGCAGAAGAGCGGGTCGTCGTGCAGGTACATGCCGGGCGCGGCGGTTTCGGTGTTGCGGGTCCAGTTGCCCGAGCAGGTGCAGTGCTCGGGGACGAAGACGTTATCGACCCGCACGCTGTTCGACCCGCTCGAGTTCATCCCGATGATGTTGCCGTTGCCCCAGTCGGGGATGACGGTCACGTTCTCGATCGGCGTGCAGACCGTCAGCACGCCCTGCGACTCGCGGCCGGGGACGAGCGTGTTGCACATGAAGTGGGTGGCGTGCCCGACGCCGGAGCAGTAGTCCCACTGCCCCTTGACCAGGTACCCGCCGTCAACCGGGGTGGCGGTGCCCATCGGGGCGGCCCGGTGCGGGCAGGTGAACCGCCCGGTCGGCCCGAACAGCTCGATCTGCCCCTGTTCGGGGAACCAGGCGCCGAGCCCCTGCGCGTGGTGCGCCCCCAGGCAGAGCCCCCACGCGGTCCCGGCGTCGCCCTCGGCGACGGCCAGGATCACCTTCCAGTAGGTGTCCATCCCGAACGCGTACCCGCCGAACCGCCTGGGCTGCAGCATCCGGTAGAACCCGGCCTCGACGAACTTCTGGTCAAGCTCGGCCGTGTGCCGCCCGGCCTTCTCCGCCTCGTCGGCCTGCGCCCGGATCTCCGGGATCAGCGCCTTGGCGCGCGCGATGATCGTCTCCGCCGTCAGCCCCGGCTCGGGCGCGGGAATCGGGGCGGGCCGGGAAACCGTCGTCTCTGACACATCTAAGAGCCTGATACGCCGACCGCCCGACAGCAACCCCCCCGCACCAGCGGATACTGGCTGTTGTCCCGGTGGACACAACAGTCTTAGGTGTCTTGTGGCCGGGTCACGGTGACTCTGGCCCCGTGAGATCGTGGGGGCCGCGGCGGTGCTCCCCGCGCTGTCGGCTCCGGATGAACCCCGATCCGGGGGCAGGGGGCTGGCGAATATTGCGTTGCCCCGGATAAAGGCGCGGAATTAGCGTGGATCTCACGCCGATCGAGGACGCTGGGCCGCTCCGGGCTGGAAACCGTCGACACGCTGATCAAGGCGGGCATCGCCGACACCCGCGCGGACGCGATCCGCTGGGCGCTGGACCGGGTCCGCGAGCGGCCGGCCTATGAGCGGCTCCGCGAGCGGATCCGCGAGCTCGACCAGCTCAAGAGTGAGTTCTAAACCGTCCGGCCACCTCCGATAAGCGCCGAAGGCGCAGACATTGGGGGTACCTACCGCCACATAGCAACGTTAAGTACCCCCAATGCCGGCCGGGCCCATGCCTCTTGCGGATAACAGCAAGAAGTGGTGCGCGCGACGCAGCCGGACGGGCGTAACCCTCGTGCCTACAGGCCCTGCCAGGAAGGCTTGGCCGCGTACACCTCGCGGTAGTAGTCCAGCCGCCCCAGTCCGGTCGCCGCAGCGGGGTCCAGTAGTACCGTCACGTGCGGGTGCAGTTGCAGCGCCGAGGCCGGGCAGGAGGCCGAGACCGGGCCTTCGACCGCGGCCGTGACGGCGGCCGCCTTGCCCGCTCCGGTCGCGATGAGCAGCAGGTGCCGCGCGGCCAGGATCGTCCCGAGCCCCTGGGTCAGGACATGGGTCGGCACCAGGTCAGCCGAGCCGAAGAAGCGCGCGTTGTCCTTCTGCGTATCGGCCGTGAGGGTCTTGATCCTGGTGCGGCTGGCGAGCGAGGAGCCGGGCTCGTTGAACGCCAGGTGGCCGTCGGAGCCGATGCCGAGCACCTGCACGTCAACCCCGCCGGCCTGCGCGATCAGTGCTTCGTAGCGCTGGCCGGCCGTGGGCAGATCGTCAGGAGAAGGGTCGGGCCCGTTGACCCGGTCCGGGCCGATGCCGAGGCCGTCGGTCAGCTCGCGGGCGATGGTCGCCCGGTAGCTCTGCTCGTGCCCGGCGGGCAGGCCGACGTACTCGTCGAGGTTGAAGCACGTCACCGCGGCGTACGAGGGGCCGACGCCGGCCGCAAAGCGGCGGATCAGCTCCTGGTAGGCCGGCAGCGGGGTCGACCCGGTGGCCAGCCCGAGCACGGCAGCGGGCTTGCCGCGCACGACCGCCTCGAAGACGTCAGCCGCGAGCGCGGCGATCTCGTCGGCCGATCCGAGCGGCACGACCTCCATTGGCAATCTCCGTTCAGGTAGTTCGGCAGTGCGACAGGACGCTCAGCGTGCGTCCCAGATCATGGCGGCGCCGATGGCGGCGGCGGGCACCCCGGCCGGCAGCAGCCGGACCCGGGCGGCCAGGTTGATGGCGGCCAGGAACGGCGACGTGACCGCCTGCTCCCGCACTGCGGCGGTGACCGCGGCCAGCAGCGGCTGGCCGAGGTCGGTGATGCCGCCGCCGAGGAAGATCGTGGCCGGGTCAACCGCCAGGCCGAGCATCCGGATCGCGTCCGCCACCCGTGCGCAGAATCCGTCGCGGATCGCGGTCGCCTCCGCGTCCCCGGCCGAGGCGGCGGCGAACAGGGCCGCAGCGGGCGAGATCTCGCCGTCGGCGGGCCAGGCGGCGGTCAGCGCGGAGGCGGCGGCGCTGAGCTCCAGGCAGCCGCGCTGCCCGCAGGAGCAGACTCGGCCCTGGGGGTCGACCGGCACGTGCCCGATTTCCCCCGACGCGCCGGAGGCGCCGCGACGCAGCACGCCGCCGAGGACGAAGCCGGCCGCGAGGCCGGTGCCGATGCTGAGGTAGCCGAGGTCGTCGGCGCCGCTGAGGACGTGGGCGCCCCAGGTCGCCGCCCTGACGTCGTTCTCCACCATGACGGCGGCCCCGGTGCGCTCCGCCAGCCGCTCCGCCAGCGGCAGCCAGTCGTCGCCGAGCCCGAGGTTGACCGCATGGCTCACGGCGCCGCGATCACGGTCGACGAGCCCGGGGAACCCGATGCCGACGTGCGACGGCAGCACGCCGTCGAACTCGGCCGCGAGCCGGTCAAGCACCCGTGTCGCGGTGGCCAGGACGCCGGCGGCGCCGGGCACGGTGGCCTCCCGGGTCTGGGCCAGGACGGCGCCGTCGGCCGTCACCACCGCGCCCAGCATCTTGGTCGCCCCGATGTCGAGGCCGACCCTCAAGTCGGCGCTCACGACACGCCCAGTTCATTCGACAGCACCAGCACCGCCGCGCCGAGGAGCACCACGTCGTCGCCGAGCGGCGACGTCCGCACGACGAGCCCGGCCGACGAGGCCGCCATCACCCGGTCGCGCACGGTCGCGTCGACGGCTTCGCACAATTCGCCGTCGAGCAGGTCAAGCGGTCCCACCAGCACGATCTCGCTCAGGTTGAGCGCGCCGACGACCGGTGCGAGGACCTCGCCGAGGGCGGCGCCGACGGCGGCGAGCGAGCGGTCGCCGCGACGCAGGTGCGGGACCGCGAGCACGGTTTCCAGGCAGCCCACCCGGCCGCAGGCGCAGCGCGCGCCGCCGGGGTCGACGACGACGTGGCCGATCTCGCCCGCGGCCGAGGTGTGTCCCTCGACCAGGGCTCCGCCGACGACCAGGCCGGCGCCGACGCCGGTGCCGATCCGCAGCAGCATCAGGTCGGCCGCCGCCCGCTCGCCGAAGGTGTGCTCGCCAAGGACGGCGGTGTTGGCGTCGTTGGCGACGTAGACGGAGGTGTGCAGCTCGCGACGGAGGATGCCGGTGAGGTCGACGTTGGTCCAGCCCAGGCTGGCCGCGTTCAGCACGACGCCGTCACCGTCGACGACGCCGGCCGAGCCGACGCCGATGCCGAGCAGGGGCCGGTCGGTGGCGGCGCGCAGCTGCCGGGCGAGGCGGACGACGAGGCGGACCGCCGCCTCCCCGCAGGCGCCCTCCCGCTGCACCTCGGCGCGCGCCTTGACCTGCCCGAAGAGGTCGAGCACAGCTCCGGCCAGGCGGTCTTCCGGCGAAAGGTCGAGCGCCACGATGTGCGCCGCGTCCGGCAGCAGGCCCACCAGCGTCGGCGGCTTGCCGACCTTGGTCTCGGCCGGCGCGCCGAGCTCGCCAAGCAAGCCGTCGTGGATGAGGCTGCCCACCAGGTCGGACACGGTAACCCGGGTCAGGCCGGTGGCGCGGGCGAGGTCGGCCCGGGAGGCGGGACCGTCTGCGAAGACGTGCTGCAGGATGAGCGACAGGTGGTGGCGCCTGGTGTCCTCGGCCAGCAGCTTGCCGATGGGGCGCAGCGGGCGACGGCCGATGCCGCCAGCGCTCACTTGACCCCGCCTGCCGTCAGGCCGCCCACCACGCGGCGCTCGATGATCGCGAACAGGATGATCACCGGCACGGTCGCGACCAGGCCGGCCGCGAACAGGTGGCCCCAGTCGACCGAGTACTCGCCGATGTACTGGTTGATCGCGACCGTCAGCGGCTGCTGCGAGGTCTGCTCGCCGAGGCTGAGCGTGAGCGCGACCAGGAACTCGTTCCAGGCCGAGATGAAGGTGAAGATGAGCGCGGTCACGATCCCCGGCGCGGCCAGCGGCAGCGTGATCCGGAGCAAGGCGCCGACCTTCCCCAGCCCGTCGACCATGGCCGCCTCCTCGAGCTCGACCGGGATCGAGGTGAAGAAGGCGTTGAGGATCCACACCGCGAAGGCCATGTTGAAGCCGGCGTTGATGATGATGAGCGACACCGTGGGGGAGGCCCAGCTGAAGTTGCTGAACTCCCGCTGCAGGCCGACCAGCATCGCCGCGGGCTGGAACATCTGGGTCGCGAGCACCAGCAGCAGGAAGCCCAGGCGGCCGCGGAAGCGGTGCCGCGCGGTGTAGTAGGCGGCAGGCAGGGCGACCAGCAGCACCAGCGTGGTGGCCCCGGCCGCGATCTCGAGGCTGGTGCCGATGCTGCCGCCGAGGTCGCCGGCCGACGTCGACCACAAGGTGGTGAAGTTCGAGAAGGTGAAGTGGCTGGGGAAGATCGTCGCCTGGCCGAGCTCGCTGTCGGGCCGGCCGGCCATGACGATCATCTCCAGGTAGGGCAGCAGGAAGATGATCGCGACGAGGTACGCCGCGCCGGCCACCAGCCAGGTGCGCAGCTGCCTGCGCGGCCGCCGCGCGGGTCGGGTCGGGGTGGACATCAAGGGCGGCGCGGTCTGGGTCGTGGCGCTCATCGGTCGGCCTGCTCCTTCCAGCCGGTGGTGGCGAGGTAGACGACGACGATGACGATGACGAGCAGGAAGTTGATGGTCGACATCGACGCCGACTCACCTACGTTGCCCTGCTTGAGGTCGACCATGAAGATGGTGCTGGTGGCGGTCTGGTAGCCGGGGCCGCCGCCGGTCATCTCCCAGATGATCGGGAACGAGTTGAAGACGTTGATGACGTTGATCAGCGTCGCCACCACGATCGCCGGCCGCAGCAGCGGCAGCGTCACCCGCAGGTAGGACTTCCACGAGGTCGCGCCGTCGATGGCGGACGCCTCGTACACCTCCCGCGGTATCCCCTGCAGGCCCGAGAGGATGGCGTAGGTCGTGAACGGCAGCGAGACGAAGACCGCGACCCCCATCATCCACAGCAGCGCGCTAGTCGGGTTGCCGAGCCAGTCCGCCTGGTTGGAGCCGAGCTGCTTGACCACGCCGATGTGGTGCAGGATCACGTTGATGACGCCTACGTTCGGGTCCAGCGCCCACTTGAAGATCAGCGCGGTCATCATCACCGAGGCGGCCCACGGGATGATCAGCGCCCACCGGGCGATCTGGCGCCCGGGGAACCTCTGGTTGAACAGCTGGGCCAGGCCGAGCGAGATCAGCACGGTCACCGAGACGACGACCACGACCCAGATCACGGTGCGCACCAGGACCGAGACGAAGTCGGGCTCGTTGAACAGCTGGCGGAAGTTGGCGGTGCCGTTATAGCCGGCCACGAAGCCGATGCCGCTGATGTTCTGGAATGACGACTGCACCATGACCACGACCGGCCACAGCACGACCAGGCCGATGAGTGCGATGGCGGGACCGAGCCACAGCAGTGGCGAGAGCCGGCGAAGGGCGGGCATGGAGTTCATCCTCTGGTGGTTCGGGGTGCGCGGGGCCCGGGAGCGCCGGGCCCCGCGCGGAATCCGATAACGGGAGCTATCTAGGCTGTCAGCTCGCCGAGGAGGTGGCGCTCTGCTCCAGCTGGGTCAGCACCGTGGTCGGGCTGCCGGTGACGGCGGTGCCGATCGTCTGCTGAATCTTGGTCTTCACGTTCGCCCACGCGGTGTCGCTTGGGTACTGTACCGAGTTCGGCAGCGCGGTGAGGAACGGCGCGAAGACGGGGTTGCTGGACAGGGCCTTGGCGGCGGTGACCGTGGCCGGCAGCAGGTCGTACTCGTTGTCGAAGGCGAGCTGGTACTTGTCCTGGTAGGCGAAGTCGAGGAACTCCTTGATCTGCGCCTCGTGACCGTTGGACTTGAACGCGGCGACGTTGTCGCAGACGCCGAGGGTGACGCTGAGCGGGCCGGTCTTGCCCGCGATCGGCACCGACGTCCAGTCGGCGGAGGTCAGCACGTTGGCCGACTGGATGATCGGGATCAGGGCCGGGGAGCCGTTGATCATGCCGACGGTGCCCTGCGCGAACTTCTCCCACAGGGCGGTGCGGTCGACCGTGCCCGGGTTGGGCTCGGTGTCGCCCGCCGCGACCATGCCCTTGAGGAAGTTGAAGGCCGTGACGTTGGCCGGGCTGTCGATCGTGTACTTGCCGGCGGTCTCATAGCCGCCGCCGTCGCCGAGCATCCACAGCAGCGACTCGGCCTGCGCCTCCTCGTTGCCGAGGGGGAGGCCGAAGCCGACCTTGCCCAGCTTGGTGATCTTGGCCGCGTCGGTCTCGACGTCGGCCCAGGTCTGCGGGGCGGCGGTGATGCCTGCCTGGGTGAACAGCTTCTTGTTGTAGAACAGGGTGCGGCTGGAGGTGGTGAACGGCATGCCGTACTGGACGCCGTTGTAGGTGCCCTGGGCCTTGAACGCCGGCAGCAGGTTCGAGGAGGCCGACAGCACGTCCGAGGCCGGGTAGAGCAGGCCGTCCTGGGCGTAGTTGGAGAAGTAGTCGCCCTCGGTGATGTCCGGGTAGTTCTTGTTCTGGACCATCGTCTGGACCTGCGAGTCAAAGTTCGTCCACGGGATCGTGGTGACGTTCACCTTGATGTTGGAGTGCGCCGCCTCGAAGGCGGAGACGATCGTGGCCCAGTACTTGGAGCTGGCGTTGCTCGGGCCGGTGCCGTAGTCGGCGACCACGAGCTTGAGGGTGGTCGTGCCGCCGCTGCCGCCGGCCGACGATCCGCTGCCACTGCTGCAGGCCGCGAGGGCCAGTGCGGCCGCTGAAGCCAGCGCGACACCGCCGGCGATGCGACTCGTGAGCTTCTTGTTCATCAAGTCTCTTCTCTTTGTAATAAACCGGGCCGTCTGGGGGCCGACCTCCCAGGCGAGGATTTTGTTAGTTGACCGTACTTACATATTCAGGTCAAGACCTCGCGGTCACCCTTGACCGGAACGTAACAACGTTGATCGGGACGTAACGCCCCGGCCCCAGCCGGAAACAACGCCGAACGGCGGCGGTCCTAGACCGGTTGAGCGGCCCGGATCCGGGCCGCCAGGCCCCGCTGCACCCGGCGCGGCCAGAACGGGCCCTCGTAGATGAACGCGGTGTAGGCCTGTAGCAGGGTGGCGCCGGCCGCCAGCCGGTCATACGCGTCGCCCGGAGTCGAGATCCCGCCGGCCGCGATCAGCACCAGGCGGTCGCCGGTCCGGTCATGCAGCCGCCGCAGCACCGAGAGCGAGCGGTCCTTCAACGGCGCCCCGGACAGGCCGCCGGGGCCGGCGTCGGCCACCGCGGCGCTGTCGCCAAGCCCGTCACGGGAGATCGTCGTGTTGGTGGCGATGATGCCGTCGAGGCCGAGGTCGAGCGCTAGGTCGGCCACCGCGTCGATGTCGGCCTCGGCCAGGTCGGGCGCGATCTTCACCAGCAGCGGGACCCGCCGTCGGGGCGAGGCCTGGTCGAGCGCCGAGCGCACCGCCGTCAGCAGCGGGCGGAGCTTGTCGGCCGACTGGAGATCGCGCAGGCCGGGCGTGTTGGGGGAGCTGACGTTGACCACCACGTAGTCGGCCACGTCGGCGACCAGCCGGGCGCTGGCCACGTAGTCGGCAATCGCCCCCGCTTCCGGCACCACCTTGGTCTTGCCGATGTTCACGCCGACGATCGGACGGCAGCCACGGCAGCCACGGAAACCGGGCCGGGCCCGCAGTGCACGCAGGCGAAACGCCAGCGCCGCCGCCCCGTGGTTGTTGAACCCCATCCGGTTGACCAGCGCCCGCTCGGCTGGGAAGCGGAACATCCGCGGCTTCGGGTTGCCCGGCTGCGGCCGCGCGGTCACGGTGCCGACCTCGACGAACGCGAACCCGAGGGCCGCCAGCCCGGTGACGCCCTCCCCGTCCTTGTCGAACCCGGCCGCCAGCCCCAGCGGACCGGGGAAGTCCAGCCCGAGCGCCCGCACCCGCAGGGCCGGGTCGTGCGGCGCGAGAACAAGCCGCATAACCATGGCCAGACCGGGTACCGCGGCCGCCGCCCGGATCAGCCAGAACCCGGCCCGATGGGCCGCCTCAGCCGGCAGCCGTCGCAGCAGAACAGCGTAAATCGCCCGGTACACCGTCGCCCCCGTCGTCACTCGCCCGCGTCAAGCCCTGGCCAGGGACAACTGTATTAGCCCGACCCCCGCGCCCGACCCCCGCGCCCGACCCCCGCGCCCGACCCCCGCGCCCGACCCGCGGCCAGAGGAAGGACGACCGCTAACCAGTCAGGGTTTTGTCTGCCATCCTTGATTCCAGGCATAGGGGGAAGAAGGCAGCGTGCAGACCCACGAAATCGAACAGGGCCTATCTGAAACCGTCAGCCTCCTCGACAAGCTGCGGATGGCCATTTACCGCGGCGAGTTCCCGCCCGGCCAGCGGCTGGTGGAGAGCGAACTGGCCGAGAAGTACAAGACCTCCCGCGGCGCCGTCCGCGAGGCGCTCGCGCTGCTGCAGAACGAGCATCTGGTCACCCGCCAGCGCAACCGCAGCGCCTGGGTGCGGGCGGTGACGATCGAGGAGGCGATCGAGATCCTCGAGGTCCGCGCGCTGATCGAGGGGCTCTGCGCGGCCCGGGCGGCGCTGCGGGCGTCCGACCAGGACCGGGTTGAGCTACGGCGGCTGGCCGGCGAGATGACCGACGCGGTCAGGAACGGCGACGTGCGCACCGACAGCCTGCTCAGCGACCAGATCCACACCCGGCTGCGGGAGATGGCCGGCCAGCAGACCGCGGCCGGCATCATCGACCGGTTGCGGCATCAGGGCGTGCGCTACCAGTTCCACGTGTCCCTGCTGCCCGGCCGCCTCGCCCAGGGCGCCCAGGAGCACCTCGACATCATCGACGCGGTGATCTCGGGCGACCCGGTGGCGGCCGAGCGGATCACCCGCGAGCACTTCGCCAGCGTGATCGGCTGCCTGCACCAGCTCGAGGACACGGCCATGCCCTCGATCCTGCCGGCCGTCTAGGGATTGTCGGTAATCATCTGAATTGCCTCATAGCGCGCGCTACTGTTAACCGCACGTGAACCGCGCATGTCATAGCGTACGGAGGGCTGCTATGGGCGAAGACAGTTCCCGGGACTATCGGCAGGCGCTGGCGGATATCGACATCACAAAGCCGAACGTCGCCCGGGTCTACGACTACTTCGTCGGCGGTAAGGACAACTTCTCGGCCGATCGCGAGTTCGCGCGCCGCGCGATGGAACTCGCTCCCAAGGCGCCCCTGTCCGCGCAGAACAATCGCGCGTTCCTCCGCCGGGTGGTGCGATATCTGGTCGGCGAGCTGGGCATCACCCAGCTCATCGACATCGGGTCGGGGCTGCCCACCGCGGGCAACGTCAGCGAGGTCGCGCACGCGATCAACCCCGACGTCCACGTCGTCTACGTCGACAACGACCCGGTCGTCTACACCCACAGCAAGGCGCTGCTGAGCGACCCGGTCAACGCCGACATCATCAACGCCGACATCCGCCATCCGGCCGGCATCCTGGCCGATCCCACGCTCGCGCGGCTGATCGACTTCGACCGGCCGGTCGCCCTGCTGCTGCTCGCGGTCCTGCACCACGTCCAGGACGACGAGCACCCGGACGCGATCGCCGCGAAGCTCCGCGACGCGATGCCAGCGGGCAGCTACCTCGCGATCTCGAGCCTCCGCCTGCCCGGCCACGACCTGCCCGAGCTCCGCGCCCTCACCATCCAGGGCGAGAAGCTGCTGGCCGACGGCCTCGGCAGCGGCCGCTGGCGCGAAGACGACGAGATCCGCGCCTGGTTCGGCGACTGGGACTTGCTCCCGCCCGGCCTGGTATCCCTAGCCGAGTGGCGCCCGGAGACAGCGGACAAAATCGAGCACGACGAGACCTATCACAGCTTCCTCGGCGGCGTCGCCCGCAAAAGCTAAGCAAGAGCTAAAAGGCCGCCCCCGAAATCAGGAGCGGCCTCAAGCCAAGCCAAGCCCGGCCAATCAGGCGTTAAGCGCGCCGTCAATCAGGTGCAGCGCGCCCGACACGTACTCCGACTCCGACGACAGCAGCCACATCACCACGTTCGCCACCTCCGCCGCCGTCCCGTACCGCTGGTACAGCGGCACGGTCGCGGAGACGGCCGCGAACGCCCCCTCGGGGTCCGACGGGTCGATCTGCGCGGTCAGGTCCCGCGCCATCCGGGTGTCGATGTGCCCCGGCGCGACGCAGTTGACCCGGATGCCGAACGGCGCCCCCTCCAGGGCGGCCGACTTCGTCAGCCCCAGCACCGCGTGCTTGGACGCGATGTAGGGCGAGAACGTCGCCGCGCCCTTGATCGCCGCCATCGACGCGGTGTTCACGATCACGCCGGACCGCTGCGACTTCATCACCGCAAGGACGGCCCGCAGCCCCATGAACACGCCGCGCCCGTTGACCGCCCAGACCCGGTCGAAGTCCGCCACCGACAGCTCCGTCATCGGGGCCATCCGCCCCTCGATGCCGGCGTTGTTGAAGAACAGGTCGATCCGCCCGAACTCCGCCACCGCCGCCGCCACGTACCCGTCCACCTCGGACTCGACCGACACGTCGGCCACCACCGCCAGACCAGAAAGCTTGGCCGCCGCCGCCTCCAGCGCGGAAGCGTCCCGGTCGACCAGCACCAGCTTGGCGCCCTCGTCCGCCAGCCGCGACGCGACCGCCAGCCCGAACCCGTTGGCCGCCCCGGTGATCACCGCGACCTGCCCCGAGAGCCCATACCGAACACCGCTCATCGCACACCCTCCTGGTCAAGAATCCCGGTCGCGGCCGGCCCCACGGCCCCCGCCAGAATCGCCTCGTGCCTGGCCACCACCCGGCTGTCCCACTCATGGTCCGTGAGCAGGTAAAGCTGGTTCGATCGGACCGCAGAAACCAGAAGCGATGCCACCTCCGACGGCGGCATTCCCGAAGACAGCACCGAGTGCATGTGATCGCGCAGCTCCGCCCCGGACGACGACATCGCCGCACCGTCGGTCAGCGCGGCAGGCCGGTTCCGCGACCCGTGGAACAGGTTGGTCGCGATGATCCCGGGGCACAGCCCGGTCGCCCCGATCGCAGAACCCGCCGCCAAGAGGTCAGCCGCCAGCACCTCCGTCAAGGCGAGGATCGCGTGCTTGCAGATCCCGTACATGTTCGACGCCGCGATGACCGAGGTCATCGAGCAGGTGTTGACCACGTGGCCGGGCTCGCCGTGGGCCAGCATCCGCGGCACGAAGGTCCTGATGCCGTAGACCACCGACATCAGGTTCACCGACAGCGTCCAGTCCCAGTCCTTGGCGGTCGCCGACCAGATCGGCCCGTCCAGGTACCCCTCGACCCCGGCGTTGTTGTTGACCAGGTGAATCGGGCCGAACCGGGCCTCGGCCGCGTCGGCCAGCGCCTCGATGTCGGCCAGCGACGACACGTCGGTCCGCACCCCCAGCACCGGCACCCCCGCCGCCGATAGCTCGGCCACGGTCACCGCCAGCGCATCCGACTGGATGTCGCCGATCACGACGTTCATCCCCTCGGCCCCCCAGCGCAGCGCGAACGCCTTGCCCATGCCGCTGCCCGCGCCGGTGACGACCGCGGTCTTGCCCGCGAACTCTTCCACGAATGAATCTCCTAACCAGTGTTGCGCCGCTACTGCCAGGGACGAGCGATGATCCGGACCAGGGTGCCCGGCGTCTGCAGCCGCCGCAGCGCGTCGGGGGTGTCGTCCAGCGACACCCGCTCCGACACCAGCCGCTCGACCGGCACCTGCCCGGACGCCAGGTAGCCGACGGACTCGCGGTAGGTCTCGTCCGAGAACGCGCACGACCCGACCACGTGATGCCCCTCGCTGATCAGCGGGAACAGCGGCACCGAGGCCGACTCGGGCGTCAGCGCGACCTCCACCACGGTCCCGCCCGGCTCGGTGACCGCGAGGGCCTCGTTGAACGCGCCAGGGGAAGCCGAGCACTCGAGCACCGCCGCGAACAGCGTGCCCGACTGCGCCGCGTACTCCGCGACCGAGGTCTCCCGGGTGTCGATCACCACGTCCGCCCCCACGTCGGCGGCGGCCGCCCGCCGCCCGGCCGACCGCCCGGCGGCCACGATCGGCCCGGCCCCGGCCAGCTTGAGCGCCATGATCGCGTACAGCCCGATCGGCCCGACCCCGTACACCAGGACCGGGTCGCCCGGCCCGACCTGGGCCAGCTTCACCGCCTGGCGCCCGACCGACAGCGGCTCAGCGTGCGACCCGAGCTCGACCGGCAGCGACGCCGGCAGCGCGACCAGCTGCCTGGCCGGCACCCGCGCGTACTCGGCGTACGCGCCCTGCGTGTTGATCCCGATGTTGGGCACCACTGGGCAGCGGAACGGTATCCCGCGCGCGCAGACCCGGCACTTGCCGCACGACCCGATCGGCGACGCGGCCACCGGCTGCCCCTCCGACCACCCGGTCACGTCCGAGCCGAGCGCCACGATCCGCCCGCTGAACTCGTGCCCCAGAATCGCCCCCGCCTCGGGCTGCCCGTTCTGCAGGGCATGCACATCCGACCCGCACAACCCGCACGCCTCAACCGAGACAATGACGTCCTCGGGTCCCGGGCTGGGGTCCGGCACATCGCCGACCGCGGTCCCGGTCTCAAGGTCCACATACTGAACCGCTCTCACAGGCTTCCTCGCCTCCCAGAAAGATCAAAATCGCAAATCCGGATATCGAACGGACCGCCCCGACTCCCTCCCGTCAACGCACCCCCACCCGCCGCCAGCCCCAGCGTCGCGCCCGACCCGACCGTCGTGCCCGCCTGCGCCGTCGCCCGCGCCTCCGTCGTCACTCCAGCCCCTGTCGCTTCCCCCACCCCTGCCGTCACTTCAGCCCCAGCGTCGCGCCCGCTGCCAGCGGCGCCACGCTGCGCGCGTAGACCGACAGCCACCCGCACCCGGTCGGCGCCGCCAGCGGCGGCAAAGCCGCCCGCCGCCCGGCCAGCTGGCAGGCTTCCACCTCAAGATCGACCGTCCGCGCGTTGACGTCAATGGCGATCACGTCGCCGTCCCGCACCAGCCCGAGCGGCCCGCCCGCAGCCCCCTCGGGCGACACCTCGGCGATCACCAGGCCGCCGTTGACCAGCCCCGACATCTGCCCGTCGGTGATCACCGCGACCGACGTGGACAGCCCCGCGCCGTCGATCGCGAACATCAGGGCCGACGTCAGCCCCATCCCGGGCGACCCCCGCAGCCCGAGCCCGGTCAGCACCACCACGTCGCCCGCCTGGAAGCGCCCGGCCTTGGCCGCCGCGACCCCCTCGTCCCTGGACCGCACCACCTTGGCCGGCCCGCGGAAGGAAAGCGGCGCGTCGTCGGCCACCGTCCGCTTGAGCACCGCCCCGTCCGGCGCCAGCGACCCGCGCATGACCACGATCGCCGGGTGGGTGGCCACGGGCCTGTCCAGCGGCCGGATCACGTTCTCGTCCACCACCAGGCCGGCCGGCACCGGGGTGCCGTCGGCTGCGGGCCGTGCCGCGATGAGCGACACGGCGTCCATAGCGTCGCCCAGCGTGCCGCCGGCCACCGTGCGCGCCGACAGGTCGAGCAGCGGCGCGAGCTGCCGCAGTAGCCCGAGCGTCCCGCCTGCCGCCTCGAACTCGGTGATCTGCGTGTTCCCGTTGGGCTTGACGTCGGTCAGCAGCGGTACCTTCGGCGCGAGCGTCTCGAACAGCCGGTAGACGTCGACGTCCGCCCCGGCCTCGACCGCGATCGCCTGCAGGTGCTTGAGGCAGTTGACCGACCCGCCGACGGCGAGGATCGCGGTGACGGCGTTGGCAAACGCGGCCGCCGTCAGGATCGACCGGGGCCTGATGTCTTCCTCGACAAGACCCACGATCCGCGTCCCCGCCGCCGCGACCGCGCCCCACATGGCGGGTCCGAGCGCGAGCACCGGCGTCGTGGCCGGCAGCGCCATGCCCAGGGCCTCGGCCGCGAGGTGCATCGAGTTGGCGGTGCCCATGCCGGCGCAGACGCCGGGCCCGGTCACCGCGCAGCGCGACATCTCGCCGAGCTCGTCGACCGTCATCCGCCCGGCGTTGACGTGCCCCGCGAACCGGAAGATGTCCTCGAAGTCGACCGCCTCGCCCCGGTACATCCCCGACGGCTGGTAGCCGCAGGCGACGATGATCGTGGGGATGTTCAGCCGCCCGGCCGCCATCAGCTGGCCCGGCGTGGTCTTGTCGCACGACGCCAGGCAGACCATGCCGTCGAGCAACGCGCCCTCGACCGCCACCTCGATGTCCGACGCGATCAGGTCGCGCGACGGCAGGATGTACTGCCCGGCCGCCCCGGCCGAGGTGATCGCGTCCGACGGCGCCGCCGTCCGCACCTCGAACGCGACCCCGCCCGCGGCGGTGATCGCGTCCTTGAGCGGCCCCACGATCTGGTCCAGGTGCGAAAAGCACGAGGCGAGCTGCGACGAGGAGTTGACGATGGCGATCTTCGGCTTCTCCAGGTCGGCCTCGGTCAGCCCGAGCGCCGTCCACTGCGCCCGGCGCATCGCCCACGGCGTCGACCCGGGCGTGAAGTTGGAACGGAGTGTCATAGCACCTGCTCTGGTGGAGTGCGGCCCAGGAAGGCGCCCTGGTCTTCGAGGCGGCGCTGCAGTTCCGGCACGTCAATCTGGCCGCCCGCCACCCCGGCCGACAGCGCCATTCCGGCTGCCAGGCCCGCCGCCTCGCCCATCGCGAAGCACGGCCCGGTGACCCGCGCGGCCGACTGCGCGCCGTGCGTCATCGACGCGCACCGGCCCGCGACGTAGAGGTTGCCGGCGGCCGGCGGCACGATGATGCGGAACGGTAGCTGGTTGAACCCGCGCTCGTCCCGCTGCCAGCGGAACTCGACGTTGCCCGCCACGTGCGCCTCGACCGGCCAGCCGTTCACCCCGATGGTGTCGTCGAAGTCGGCGCAGCCGAGCACGTCGTCCTCGGTCAGCTGGTAGGCGCCGATGATCCGGCGGGTCTCGCGGATGCCGATCTGCGGTGCGATGTCGACGATGTAGGAGTCCTCGAAGCCGGGGGTGCGGTCCCTGATGAACGTGAACGCGTCCAGGGCCTGCTGCCGTCCGGTCAGCTCGCCCAGCGTGAGCTGGTCGACGTCGGTCCCGTCGATCGCGCCGCCGTCGGCGGTGCGGAGCTGGGTGAGGTTGGCCCGCCATTCAAGGGGGTTCCGCTGCGGCCGGACGATCGGCTTCTTGCGCGGGAACGTGTGCGTGCCCGCCCGCTCGGCCTCGTCCATCAGCCGCTCGACCGTCCGCCACGGGGCCGGCCCGGCCCGCCCGACGTCGACGCCGTTGATCCGGAACATCAGCGACGGGTACATCATCCCGTCGATCGGCGGCGCCTTCTCCCACGGCACCCCGGCCCAGGCGGCCAGGTCCCCGTCCCCGGACGCGTCGATGAAGAACCGCCCCCGCACTGCCTGCCGCCCCGACTTCGACTCAATAATGACCGCGTCGATTTCCGCCGCCGCCACACCGCCTGAGCCCCCACTACTCGCGCCCGACATTTCGTGATTTTTCATGACGACGCCGACCGCCATCGCGTGGAACAGGATCCGCGCCCCCGACCTCGTCACCAGCTCGTCGGCCGCGATCTTGTAGGCCGAGATGTCGAACGCCTGGGCCGCGATCCCGTCCGCGATCGTCAAATGCGGAGCGTTCAGCCCGTCCAGCTTTACCAGCCGATCCAGCAGCTCGTCGGCCAGCCCCCGGATCACCCGCACGTCTTGCCCGTAGGTCCGCGCGTGCAGCCCGCAGAACGTGGACAGCCCGCCCGCCGTCCCGGCCCCGCCGAGGAACCCGTACCGCTCGATCAGCAGCGTCGAGCGCCCAGCCCGGGCGGCGGCCGAGGCCGCCATGATCCCGGCCGGCCCGCCGCCGACCACGACCACGTCGAACTCGCCGTACACCGGCGTGGACCGGCTCGGCTCGTTGATCGTTTCGCCGCTCACCCGGGTCTCCTCATCGCTGCGGGGGCTGATGATGGATCGCTGAGTACACCCGGATGTACCCAGCGATCCACTATCCGTGGAACCACGGTCCGTTCACCACTCCTGCTCTGGTCTTTGCTCTTCGACCTTGGCCACCGACGGCGGGCGGCCGACCGCGCCGAACGTCTCCACGACCGACGACACCCCGGCGTTAGGCGCGCCCGCCACGACGACCTGCACGTCATGGGCCGAGCGGAGGATGGGCACCGGCGTGTCCAGGTCGGACGGCGCCGTCTGCGGCAGCGCGTCCGGGTGGTCGGCCGGCAGCCGCCAGCCGGTGCCCTTGGCGATCGCCTCCTTGCCCGACGCCGCCAGCTCCCGGTAGGTCCGCGATCCGCGCTCGACGATCGCCTCCTTCAGGTCCTGCTTGGACCAGCCGCGGGAGTCGAGCAGCCGCGCGTGCTCCGGGTTGAGCACGACGTAGACGGACGCGAACGCCCGCACCATCGCCCCGGTGCGCCCGATCGAGTCGGCCAGATCCTCGGCCAGCTGCTCGGGCACGATCGTGTGCCTGGCCTCGATGTGCAGCACCGAGCGGATCACGGTCGAGGTGCAGGCGCTGTCGGTGGCCGCCAGCCCGTTGTCCACGTGCAGCGGCGCCCACGGCGAGTCCTCCTCGTTCTCGGCGATGCAGCACGAGTACTTGGCCGGGGTGCCCTGGGTGGCCTGGTCGAGCACGTGCGGCCGGAGCCCGAACGCGTTCAGCGAGCCGAGCCGGATCGCCCGCCCGATGGTCGCGTTGGCCCGGAACCCGGAGCCGTACAGGTTGCCCCGCGAGTTCAGCCCGATCGTGGTCCGGACCGGCCCGTTGACCACCGTGAACGGGGCCGTCCCGGTGGTCGACTGCCAGATCGCCTTCGACACCCCGCCGTCGCCGAGGAACGAGTCCCAGGCCGCCAGCACGACCGGGAAGTACTCGGGCAGGCAGCCGGCCAGCGCCGCGTTGATCGCTGCCAGCCGCACGGTCAGCGCCCGGTTCAGGTGCGGCATCGGAATGATCACGGCCGACGGCGCCCGCGCCGTCGTGGCCAGGAACTCGGCCAGGTACGACTCGGTGACCGGCACCACCGGGAGCCCGTCGGTCCAGCCGCGCGAGGAGTAGAACTCCATCGCGCGGCGGACCTCGGCCGGGTCGGCCAGCGGGGCGTCGTCGATCACGGGCGGCTCTTCCATCGCAACGACCTCCTTAGTCCGCTGGTCGGATCGTCAGGCCCGCGCCGAGCACCCGGATGATCTCCGGGAGGAAGTCGCGGGCGATTACGTCGATCTCCGCCTGAGTCCGGCTGGCGATCGGGTGCGGCACGGCCACGTACTGGTAGCCGGGGAACCCGAGCGAGCGGGCCATCGCTTCGGCGGTGATCCTGAAGGCATCGGTGCACAGGCTCACAGCGGGGATGCCAGCCCGCTCAAGCAAGATCCCATCGGCCAAACTGGCCGCGCTGCACGAGCCTCAATCGCCGATCCCGGCCACCGCGAAGTCGCAGTTGTGCAGCATCTGGTTGATCACCGACTCCTCGACCGGGGTGCCGAAGTAGCTCTTTTGGAACATCCGGACCTCCCGGACGCCGTAGTGCTCGATCAGCTCGCGCCCGACCGACTCCAGGATCGTGACCCCGTTCGGCTTGGTGTTGTCGAGCAGCCCGACGGTCAGCCCGCGCAGCGACTGCGGCCGGGGCTGCGCCAGCGTCGTGTTGGTGTCGCGCTCGCTGTCGCCGGTGGGGTCGAGCAGCCGCTCCCTGGTGCTCATCGCGCCTCCCTTCCCCTCACGCCTTGGCCAGTTTCCGCGCCCGGTCGGCCACGTTGGCCACCGTCAGCCCGTAGTACTCGTACAGCTCGGCGGGCACGCCAACCTCGAGGTCCTGGTCCGGCAGCGCGACCTGGCCGAGCTTGACCGCCAGCCCGGCCCGCCCGACGGTCTCCGCGACAATGGCGCCGAGCCCGCCGACCACGGTGTGCTCCTCGACCGTGAGCACCCGGCCGGTCGTGCGGGCGCTCTCGAGCAGCGCCTCCTCGTCGTAGGGCCGCAGGTAGGCGGCGTCGAAGACGTCGGCCTCGATGCTGTCGTGCTCGAACAGCAGCTCGGCCGCCGCAGCGACCAGCCCGAGGCCCATGCCGTGGCCGATCAGCGTGATGTCGCCGCCGCTGCGGAGCCGCGGCCACTTGCCGTGGGCGTACTCGGGCGCCTGGTCGTAGACCTTGCCGACGCCCTCAGCGATCCGGATGTAGACCGGGCCGTCGAGGTTGGCGGTCGAGCGCATGAGGCTGACGGTGGAGGCCGGGTCGCCGGGGGAGAGCACGGTCGTGTTGTTCATCGTGCGCGCGATCGCGATGTCCTCGACCGCGTAGTGCGAGGTGCCGAAGTAGCCCATCGCCAGCCCCGACAGCCGTCCGACGAGGCGGACCGGCAGGTGGTTGTAGTCCACGTCGGTGCGCCACTGCTCGGCGGTCTTGAGCATGCCGAACGGCGACATCGAGTAGATGTAGGGCCGCAGGCCCGCCGTGGCCAGGCCGGCCGCGACCGAGACCGAGTTGGTCTCGGCGATGCCGAGCTCGATGTACCGGTCGGGGAACTTGGCGATGAAGTCGGCCACCGTGTTCGACATGTCGGCCGCCATCGTGACGATCCGCTCGTCCTCGGCGCCGAGCTCGGCCACCGCGTAGCCGGCCGGGTTGGCGGTCATCGCGGTCTCGCGGTCGACGTCGCTGAAGACGTCGACCATCTTCTTCTCGGTCGGACGCTCGGTCATCGCGCGCTCCCCTCAAGCAGCTCCATGCGCTTGGTGATCTCCGAGACCACGTCGGCGTACTGCTCGGCGTCGAGCAGGCCCAGGTGCCAGGCCTGCGGCTGCTTCTCCATGAACTCGACCCCGTGCCCCTTGCGGGTGCGGGCGATGATCACGACCGGCGCCTCGCTCGACGGGTCGGGCAGCTCGTCGAGGGTCGATCTGACCGCGGGGATGTCGTTCCCGTCGATCTCCCTGACCGTCCAGCCGAACGCCTCGAATCGCTGGCCGAGCGGCTCGATGTTGATCGCCTGCGACGTCGGGCCGGCCCCGGAGAAGCCGTTCGCGTCCACGATCGCGATCAGGTTGCCCAGCTTGTAGTGGGACGCGGCCATCGCCGCCTCCCAGACCTGGCCCTCCTGCAGCTCGCCGTCGCCGGTGAGCACGAAGGTCCGGTAGTCCCGCCCGGTCAGCCGGGCCCCGAGGGCCATGCCGACGCCGACCGACAGGTTGTGGCCGAGCGAGCCGGACGAGAAGTCGATGCCGTGCGCGAGCTTCATGTTCGGGTGGTCGTTCAGCGGCGATCCGACCTTGCCGAACTGCCTGAGCCAGTCCTGCGGGTAGAACCCGAGGTCGGCCAGGACCGGCCACAGCCCGGTCGCCACGTGGCCCTTGCCGAGCAGGAACCGGTCCCGGTCCTCCCAGCGCGGCTCGTCCGGGCGCAGTCGCAGCGTCCGGTAGTAGAGCGTGGCGACGAGCTCGGCGCAGGAGAAGGTGGACGAGTAGTGGCCGAGCCCGGCCTGCCTGATCAGGTCGATGGTCTGCAGCCGAATCCAGTCCGCCCGCCGCAGGAGCTCGTTGTCGGTGACCGGTCGCCGGCGATCCAGCTGGGCGACGATGTCGTCGGGCATGGGCAGCTGCCTCTCGATGCTGTTCGCGGTCACCGCGGCTCGGTGACGTCGCCCCAGCCTAAATTCGGCCCAACTTGTTGACAATATGTGCGCCGATCAGCATCGCGGCTGGCCGGCTGTGCCGGTCCACAACATCCGGCCCCCGTAATCGGGGGCATTTATAGTGCTCATCAGGGCCATCAATATTGATGTTCTTTGAATACTCGTTCGGTTTACCGCGTGACAATGTGCCGTGGCGACAACATTCCGCGCTGGCGGATGGGGGTCTGGCGATAGTGACCAGAACGAGACGCGATCACGACAGGACGGCTGTTGACAATCTTGCCGGCCGGGATCAAACCTGTGACCAGGCGTGGTCCGGTCAAACCCTGTGTGATATATGCGAGGGCGCATGAAACGCTTCAGGCAAGATGTTGACAGACATAACAGACCTAATCCCCGAACGCTGCGTGTCGCGTTCGGTATAACGGCGGTTGGTGCGGCGCTGCTGCTCTTGGCGGCCTGCTCGTCAAGCTCAAGCACCGCCCCTTCTACTTCCACCTCGGCCGCGTCGAGCACGGCGCCGGCCTCAAGCGCGGCGACGACGGGCGCCGACCTCTCCGCGTTGACGGCCGACATCGCCAAGGCCGCGGCGACGCCGAGCTTCAGCTCTTACGGACCGAACTACGGCGGCAAGGTCCCCAGCATCTCGAACCTGGCCGGGAAGAAGATCATGATCATCCCGGGCGTCAGCGCGCTGGCCGCGTGCGAGGAGATCGCGCAGGCGGCCTCGAACTTCGCCAAGGCCGCGGGCATGGTGCCGACGATCTTCGACAACCAGGGCTCGACGGCCGAGCACAACACTGCGATCGAGAACGCGATCCACGGCGGATACGCGGCGATCGTCATGGGCTGCGCGATGGACCCGTCGACCAGCGCGCCGGCGATCGCCCAGGCGCAGAAGGCCGGCATTGTCGTGGGTACCTACGGCGGAACGCCGGACATGGACCAGCGCGCCGGGACCACGTACAACACCGATGACCCGTATGCGCTCGACGCCACGCTGGCGGCCGAGCAGGCGATCGTGCAGCACAACGGGCAGCCGTTCAACGCCATCGCGATCACGTCGTACGCCACCGGGCCCGCGACGGTGATCGAGCAGGACGCGCTCAAGGCAGAGCTGGCCAAGGACTGCCCGAAGTGCACCCTGAGCTCGGTGAACGTCGAGGTGCCGGACTGGCAGACCCAGATCGCGAGCACCGTGACCTCGCAGATGCTGCAGCATCCGAACACAACCGTCCTGTTCCCGGACTACGCGGGCGAGCTGACCTACGTGCTGGCGGGCCTCCAGGCCGCGCACAAGACCGACGTGAAGACGTACCTCGCCTTCGGCGGCGGCACCCCGTTCGTCCAGCTGCAGACCGCCCAGCCGGGCGCGAGCATCATCCAGAGCGACGTCAGCGAGTCCCCGCCGTGGACGGGCTACCTGCTGGTCCTGCAGGCCATCCGCGGGCTGGAGAAGCTGCCCGCCATCTCGTACGCCGATGCCATCGGACCGGACCTGATGATCACCCCGCAGAACGCCGGCAGCGTCCTCACCACCGGCGGCTTCGGAGACAACTGGGTCAACGGCTTCCGCGAACTGGCGGGCCTGCCGGACCTGTCCGGCAGCGCGCTGCACGCCGCGTCAACGCTGAACGGCGGCATGACCGGCAAGCCCTGAAGCTGATCCCCTGGTTATCGGGCGGGCGGTAGCCCGGAACGGACGGCTGTTCCGTTCCGGGCTACCGCTCCGCTCACGGCACATCCCAAGCAGCAGAAAAGGAGGCGAGCGTTGTCGTCCCCAGACAGCGAGACGCCGGGCTCGTCGGACAAGCGAATCGGCCTGCAGGAGCCTCCGGCGTCCGGCGAGCAGGCGGCGCCGCCCGCGGTTGAGGTGCGCGGCATCTCCAAGGATTTCGGCAGTAACCGGGCGCTGGACCAGGTGGACCTGCACATCGGTCACGGCGAGGTGCTCGGGCTGCTCGGGCAGAACGGCTCAGGCAAGTCGACCCTGGTCAAGGTGCTGGCCGGAGTCTACGACCCGGAGCCAGGCGGACGCCTGTTCGTGGGCGGCGAGGAAGTCGCGCTGCCTCTCGTCCCTGGCCAGGCGAGCCAGATCGGGCTTAGCTTCGTGTACCAGAACCTGGCCCTCGCGCCGGGGCTGAGCGTCCTCGAGAACCTGACGCTCGGCCAGCGCATCGGCGGCGGCCTGAGCTCGTGGAAGGCGATCAACTGGATGGCGGAGCGCCGCCGCGCCGCCGTAGTTCTCGACCGGTACGACGTCAAACTCGATCTGGACCGGCGGACGGGCGAGCTGGCACCGGTCGACCAGGCACGGCTGGCGATCGTCCGGGCCGCGGAAGACCTCCGCCGGTACCGGACGCGAAGCGGCTACAAGCACTCGGTCCTCGTCCTCGACGAGCCCACCGTGTTCCTTCCCGAGGAGGAGGTCGACCGGCTCTTCGATCTCATCAGGACCGTCGTCGCCGAGGGGGCGGCGGTGCTGTTCATCTCGCACGACCTGGCCGCGGTCCGCGCGATCACCGACCGGGTCGTCGTGCTCAGGGACGGCCGGGTGGTCGGCGAGGAGGTCACGGCCGACATCCGTGAGGAGGAGCTGGTCAGCCTGATCGTCGGGGCGCCGACCCGGGCCGGCCAGAGCGCCCCGGACGGAGGGGCCCCGGTCGAAGACCAGCAGGCGGTCGCGCTGACGCTGGCGGCGATGCAGTCCGCTGGCGGTGCGGACGCGGTGGCGGCGGGCGAGAACGTAGCCGTCGAGCACCTGACCGATGAGTGGCTGCGGGACCTGTCGTTCGAGATCGGCGCCGGGGAGATCCTCGGCGTGGCCGGCCTCATCGGCTCGGGCGCCGAGGAACTGCCGTACCTGCTGTTCGGCGCGCGGCCGGCCGGCAGCGGCGCGCTGCGCCTGGGCGCCGAGACCATGGACGTCGGCGGGCTCAGCCCGCAGCGCTGCGTGCGCGAGCGCATCGCCCTCGTCCCCGCCGACCGGGCGGTGCAGGGGCTGAGCCAGTCGCTGACGCTGTGGGAGAACATCGTCATGCTGGTCGAGGACGAGCACTACCGAGGCGGAATATTCCACCGCGGCGAGCTTGTCGACCTCGCGCGCGAGGCCATCGACCGGTTCCTGATCCGGCCGCCGCGGGCGCGCAACGCCATGTCGACGTTCTCTGGCGGCAACCAGCAGAAGGCGCTGCTGGCGAAGTGGCTGCTCGCCCGGCCGCGGCTGCTGCTGCTGCATGAGCCGACGCAGGGAGTGGATGTCGGCGCCAGGCGTGACATCTACCGTTTCGTGAAATCAGCCGCTGCCCTGCATCACATGGCGGTGCTGTGGGTGACGACAGAGTTCGGTGAGCTCGCGGAGGTCTGCGACCGGGTGATCGTCATCACCCAGGGGCGGCACACCGCGACGCTCGACGGAGAAGAGCTGACCGAGGAAGCCATCAGCGCCGCAGCCTTGCGGCAGACCAGGGAGGACAGATGAGCGCGCCAGCTCCAGTCGACGAGGCCCGGCCGGAGGAGCGTCACGCGGAGCGGCCCGCGCCCGCGGCGATATTGCGGGTGGGACTCCAGCGATACGCGATTCTCATCGTGTTCGCCATCATGGTCGCCGTGTTCGGGGTGGACCTTCCCGGCACCTTCCTCTCTGTCGGCAACCTCTCCAACATCCTCGGCTCCCAGGCGGTGCTGTTCATCCTGGTGATGGCCGTGCTGCTGCCGACAGTCGTGGGCGACTTCGTCGACCTGTCACTCGGTTCCTCACTTGGCCTGTCCTCGATGACCCTGGCCGTGCTCAACGTTCAGCACGGAACACCTGTCCTCCTCGCCTGCCTGGCGGGGATCGGCGCGGCCATGGTCGTCGGCCTGGTCAACGTCTTCTTCGTGGTGTTCTTCGACAGCGATCCGTTCATCGTGACGCTCGGCACGATGACCGTCGTGCAGGGCGTCATTTACATCGTCTCCGGTTCCAATAGCGTCGGGATCGTCTCGACCGGCCTGTCGAACTGGATCTTCACCAACGAATTCCTGTCGATACCGCTTGAGTTCTACTACGGCCTGGCGATCTTCCTCGTCGTCTGGTATGTGCTCAGCTTCACCCCGACCGGGCAGCGGGCCCTCGTGATCGGGCAGTCGCGCGAGGTGGCACGGCTGAGCGGCATCCGGGTCAACCGCCAGCGGGCCTTCGCCTACATCATCGGCGCCGCCATCGCCGGCGTCGCCGGGATCGCCTACGCGGGCACTAACGGGACGGTGGACCCGACGGCGGGCAGCTCACTGATCCTCCCGGCCTACGCGGCGGTCTTCCTCGGGGCGACCGCGATCAAGCCGGGCCGCATCAACCCGCTCGGTGCCCTGATCGCCGTTTACTTCCTGGCGGCGGGCACGGCCGGACTCGAGCTGCTCGGCGCGCAGACCTACTTCCAGCAGATCTTCTACGGCGTCGCGCTGGTCGCGTCGATCACGATCCCGAAGGTGACCCGCGACCGCTTCCTCAAGCGGAAGCGGTCCGCCTGAGCGCGCCCGCCGACACCAGATCGAAGCACCAGCGAAAGGCTGCACCAGTGAGCGTGGTAGACGACCTGTTCGACGTGCGAGGGCAGGTGGCCCTGGTCACCGGGGGAGCGTCCGGCCTCGGCTACGCGTTCGCGTCGATCCTGGCCGAGGCCGGCGCGACCGTGGTCATCGCCGACTGGAACGAGGAGGCGCTCGGCAAGGCGGTCCTCTCGCTGATCGACGCGGCCGCCGCCGCCCGGGCGGCGGACGGCCGCGAGCAGTCGGCCGCCGAGCAGGGCGAGACGGGCGGAACCAAGAAGCCGCCCCTCGTCAGCGGCCACAAGCTCGACGTCAGCGACGCCGCCGCGGTGCACGCCCTCGTCGACCGCGTCGTCGACACCCACGGCCGGCTCGACATCGTCTTCGCCAACGCGGGGGTGGCCCGCGGCCGCCCGCCGGTGCTGGCCGAGGGCTGGCTCGACGACATGTCGATGGCCGACTACCACGCGCTCATCGACGTGAACCTGCACGGCGTGGTCTACACCGTGCAGGCCGCCGCCAAGCACATGAAGCGCCGGCGATCAGGCTCGATCGTGACCACCGCCTCGACGGCCGGCCTCCGAAACGACCCCTACACCCCGTACTCATATGCGATCGCCAAGGCCGGCGTCGTCAACTTCACCAAGCAGGCCGCCCACGACCTGGCCCGCTGGAACGTCCGCGTCAACGCGATCGCCCCGGGCCCGTTCAAGACCAACCTCGGCGGCGGCGCCCCGACCTCAGCCGCAGCCGAGGAAATGTGGAAGGCCGTCGTCCCCCTCGGCCGCATGGGCAACCCCGCCGAGATCAGGGGCCTGGCCCTCCTCCTCGCCAGCAACGCCTCCACCTTCATGACCGGCGGCGTCTACCCCATAGACGGCGGCGCCCTCCTCCAAGGCCCCTCCCTCCCCCCAGCCGACTAACCCGCCCCAGCCGACTAACCCGCCCCAGCCGACTAACCCGCCCCCAAACGCCGGTCGGATCCCACCACTCGCGTCCCGCCGGGTCTCACCGACACGGGCAATTGTGTGGAGCGGCCAGCCTAAAAAGATTGGGGGTAATTTCCGTCGCTATTTGACGGTAATTACCCCCAATGCTTGGGTGGCGACGGGACAGTCCGGGCGCGAGCACGGGTGACCGACGGCCGGACCCCGGCCCGTGAGCCACTTAGCCACGTCGGCGGCCGTCTCGCAGCGGGCCTGCTGAGTCCAGAGGTCAACCACGCCAACGCGGATAGTCTCGATCCCCTCGTGGACCGAGTTCCAGCGGTCGCGGTGCTTGTCTCGCCACTGCTCGTCCTCCGGGTGGGCGGCGGCACCGTCGATCTCCACGCACGCCCGGTGCTCCTGATAGAAGTTGTCCAGATAACGGTTGCCGGTTGCCTGCTGTACCTGAACCTGGCGTTTGGCGGTCGGCATGCCGTGCGGTCGCTCGACGCCCCGCCGATAGCGGACTTCGAGGAATGAGAGGGCTCCGCCCTCGGCATATCCAAGCGCGAGTTCGATCTGCTGCCGCCACCGAAATCGACGACGAGCGCGAAGCGCGGCAAGAAGACGTGCAGCCGTCGTGAGCCTGCGCCCGATCGCGCGACAGATCCAGTCGTACGCCTCGTCGAGCGTCCGCGCGCATTCAATGAGATCAAGCACGGTGGCCTCGAGCCGAGTGCGTGGGGGACTGAGAACCGGATGCCGTGTGAGCTTGAGCGACCGCGACCGGTGGATGACGACTCCGGGGATCCTCCCGCACCGCTCCGGGTTACTGTCATGCGGGACGGTTAGGTGGATGAGCCGACTTCGGCCATTGGTCAGGCCGTAAACCTCGGCCGCCGTCTCGTGACTGAGAACGGCGTCCGCCCCGGCCCGAAGCAACGCGCCCCACAGTTCGGCAGGTCGGCTGGCGGCGCCGTTGAACGAGGCATAGACGCCCCGGTGGATCACCCGCCAGCGGCCGGAACGCACCTGATTGCGAATGTACCCGGCAGTCATTCCGGCCTCAAGGGCCTGCCCGATCGCAAGCACCCCGTCCTGGCGATCAATCAGCCGGACATATTCACGCGGAAGTTCCACAGACATGACACCAGCGTGCGGACACCCGCCCCGGCTGCGAAAGCACGACCCGGAACCTGTGGATAACGCGCCCAGTTGCGACCTGAAATGTGGATAACTTCTCGGCAATGTCTCAACCACGCGCTATCCTTCCGCCCGGACCCAGACGTCGCCTCCGGCCAGAATCAAAAATTGGGGGTATCTACCGTCAAATAGCAACGGTAGATACCCCCAATAACCGAAGACCCCCTACGCGGCGTACTCCGTGTCGCCCACGAACGCGGCCCACAGGTTGGCGTAGACGCCGCCCTCTTCCAGCAGCTCGTCGTGAGACCCGATCTGCGCGATCTGCCCGTGGTCCATCACGATGATCCGGTCGGCCCGCGCCGCCGTCGTCAGCCGGTGCGCGACGACGATCGTCGTGCGCCGCAATGACAGCTCATCGGTCGCCGCCGTCACGGCCGCCTCGGACGCTAGGTCCAGCGCCGCCGTCGCCTCGTCGAGCAGCAGGATGTCGGGGTCGGCCAGCTCGGCCCGGGCCAGCGCGATCAGCTGCCGCTGCCCGGCCGACAGGTTCCGTCCCCGCTCCCCGACCTCGTGCGAGTACCCGCCCGGCAGATGCACGATCATCTCGTGCGCCCCCACCGCCCGGGCCGCCGCCTCCACCTCGGCATCGGTGGCCGAAGGCCGCGCGTACGCGATCGCCTCGGCGACGGTGCCGCTGAACAGGTACGCCTCCTGCGGCACGACGCCCAGCCGCTGCCGGTACTCGGTCAGGTCGTAGCTCCGCACGTCCACGCCGTCGACCAGCACCGCGCCGCCGGTGACGTCGTAGAACCGCGCCATCAGCTTCACGATCGTGGACTTGCCCGCCCCGGTCTGCCCGACCAGCGCCACCGTCTCGCCCGGCGTCACCGTAAAGGACACGCCGGAGATTGCCTCGCCCGCCGCCTTCGCCCCCGGCCCGGCCGGGCCGCCGGAGAGCTCGGACCCGGTCGCGTAGGCGAAGTGCACGTCCCGCAGCTCGATCAGCCCGGTCAGCCCCGAGTCCGGCACCGGCGCCGGCGCAGCCGTCGGCGGGGTCGACGTCGACAGCCGCAGCAGGTCCTTGATCCGCTGCAAGCCGACCGCCGCCTGCTGGTACCCGTCGAACACCTGCGAGAGCGACTGGATCGGCGCGAACACCATGTCGACGTAGAGCAGGTAGGCGATCAGCGCCCCGACCGAGAGCGCGCCCGATCGCACCTGCCCCACCGCGACCACCAGCACCAGGGCCGACGCGACCGTCGACAGCGTCTGCACGAACGGGAAGTACAGCGAGATGTACCGCTGCGCCCGCAGCCGGGACTGCCGGTAGAGGTCGCTCCGCCCGGCGAACCGGTTCCGGTTCGTCCCCTCGCGCCGGAACGCCTGGGTGACCCGGAGCCCGGCCACGTTCTCGGCCAGGTCCGCGTTCACGACCGAGATCCGCTCCCGCGCC
>Ga0208220_1000062_pt1 | contig 38430 bp, 37 predicted proteins | sample NGESurdeep092012_9_FD_184484 | JGI IMG/M metagenome (GOLD analysis project Ga0208220, IMG submission 184484) | Arctic peat soil microbial communities from Barrow, Alaska - NGEE Surface sample F53-1 deep-092012 (SPAdes) | ecosystem: Environmental > Terrestrial > Soil > Wetlands > Peat ...
GCTAAAGACGGATCGTAAACAACTCGAGAAGGTCGTGGAAATGACGGACCGATGGAAAGCAAACACCGCTTCCCACAGTCCTTGGAAAACGCTCGCGCGTTTTCCACATTCCCACCGCCCCACCCGCCTATGCTCGCTCCAAAAAAAAGGGAAAAATAGTTGTCCGCGACCGGGAAAAATAGTTGACTTTGATCAGACCGTCAATCGACGCGAGTTGACCGCGCTTCTCCAGTTCAGTTGCCACCGAGACATAGTTCACCTCTTCGCCACGCCCGTGAACCTCGGTAGCCCGGAGGAAGATCCGCTGGTGCTTTTCGAGGCTAAAATCTCCAGCCCAGAGGACATCCGCGATCTGCTGGAATGCGCCCGGATCGGTCAGGGCCGCCCCCAAAATCATGCGCTCCACGTCGGGCCTCCCGGGAAGTGGACGATCAAAAACAGTATCTTGCCGATCCGAATTCATAGCCTCAAAATCTCCTTGGCGGTGATTCCCCGCGCTTCCGGCTGATCGATAATTTCCGGCCAGCGAATGTTTTCAGATCGCTCTCGAAATTCTTTCGCGATCGTGAGCGGCACAGCGATCCGGCTGCGAGCGCCGGCGAATTTCTCGTCGTTTAGAAACCAGCGCAGGTGAGCGAGGGTCAAATTCGCCCGCTCCGCGCCGGCTTTCAGACGCCGGGCGTCCTTGCCGTCAATGCGCACTCCGGCGTGTTGTTCGATGCGCTTGATTTCTCCGAGGTCGGCGACGGTCAAGCCCCCATTTCTTCGTCGTTTTGAGTCGACCGAGTAACGGCTACTGCTGCTGCTTTTATTTCTTTATATGGAGTCGGTTTCCCCGACTCTAACTTCGTCTGTTGAGTCGGTTTTCCCGACCCAAGGGCCCCAAAGCGCTCGCAGGTCCAGGGTGTATACCGTCGTCGTTCGGTGTGCCCGTTGGGCCGAAACGATGCCCTTTTTCTCAAGCTCTCGAATTGCTCGAACGGCCGACTCACGATCCACTCCAGCGCGTTCCGTCATTTCGTTCAACGAGATGGCGATGTTCATGTCTCCCTGAATCCGTTTGTCCACTTCGCCGATCGTGTGCCGGATGAACAGAACCGCGAGCTTAACTTCCCCTCCAGACATTTTCGCCATCCAGTAATCGACCAGCGCATGTGACAAAGCGCCATAGCCGAGACTCGCGTACTCTTCTACAGCGGCGGACGAGCTTCTTACAGCCGGTATTTCGGGGTGCGGAGGGCCCATCGGGCGTGCCGGCTTACGCTGCAGTGGTCGAAATGCTTCTGGCTGCAAAACTGGATCTCGCCTTGCGACGGCAATGTGCATAAGGCGCTAGCCTCCGCGCCCTCCCTGAAGGCGCTCCGCGTCGAGTAGCTCTGCCGCTCGAGTTAGAGCCGCCGCCGCAATTCGACTTGAAATTACTTGGCCCCGCAGCCATCGAGATATGGTCGTTCTGTCTCAACGAAAGCTGCCGCGCCAACTCCGCGGATTCGCCGTAGTGCCTTTTGAAGAGCCTCCGGAGCTGTGTCTGGGTCATAGTGATACCCTTTGCTGTGTGTTGCGCTGTTAAGCCTACAATAAGGACTATCGCCTATACACCAAGGTTTAGTCAAGAGGATTTGTGAGCGGACGAAACAAAATAGATGCCCGCGAATCCCTGTCGCAAGGCTTGGATGTGGCGGCGGCGATCCGCGATTTACGAAAGGAACTTCGCTTCACCCAAGTGCAATTTGCTGCCGAACTCGGGATTACCCCCACTTCGGTCTACCGATACGAGGCCGGTTCAAGCACTCCGACGAATGAGATTTTGGCCAAAATTCTGCAATACGCGATCAGCCACCAGTTACTTCATGCAGTTCAGAACTTCGCCGATGCGTTTTCGAAACGCACGGGTCTCGGTGTGTTTGACGGCGAGAATCTCGGACCGGAGTCGCCGCTAATCGGCGCTATTGGACGGCTCAGGCTCGAACAACGCATGCTTGTCATGGCGTTAGTCAAGATGCTCGGCGAAGGTTCTGACACGAGCGGAGACAGAATTATCCGGATTCTGTTAGAGCCGTGGATCGAAAAAGCCAAGCAGGAATTTGGATCTCCCGATCTCGCTTTCAGCACGGATAAATCTCCCCTTCAGCAGAAAGCGCAAAACAAAGGGGAACCCCAACCCGGGCGAAGTCAGCGCAACAAGAAAGAAAAATAGGAAAATATTACTTGACGCCGTTGCTCTGTTGGTAGGATAGTCAGTATTGTATAGCCAACAGTTAACCCGACGATCCGTGTATGATTCTTAGAGATCGCGACTGATTGGCATCAGGCAGTCGGTGACGGTGCCATGACGCTGAAAGAAAAGCCCTTAAGGAGGGCGTGCGAAAGCGAGACAGCGCCTCTGATTTTGCGCGAGATCGTTACGATTGCTGGAGATCACTCGTCGCGCTGGGAACAGGTGTTTAGCGTTTTGGATGAGGCGGTTCATGGAAACATCGAGCAACAGGGAGCCGAAGCGGTGCATACTGTACGCCCGGGTCTCGACGGAAGAGCAAACTGAAAAGTTCGGATTGTCCTCGCAGTTGACGGAACTCCGGAGCCACGCCCGGATGATGCGCTACGAAATAGTGCGCGAACTCATCGACGACGGATATTCCGGCGGCGATTTAGGGCGCCCGGCGCTCGGTACCGTTCGCGATCTCGTCCGAGGCAGGAGCGTTTCGATTGTCCTGGTTCACGACCCGGATCGCCTTGCAAGAAAACTCGTTCACCAACTGCTTCTCATGGATGAAGTCGAGCGGGCCGGAGCGCGGCTTGAATTTGTTACGACGCCGGTGGCGGACAACATGGAAGGACGGCTGCTGCTGAATGTGCGAGGCGTCATCGCCGAATATGAACGCGAAAAGATCCGTGAGCGTACGATGCGTGGGCGGCGTGAGAAAGCGAGGCAGGGGCTCATTGTGGGCGGCAGGCGGCCTTACGGCTATCAGTCTAAACATGGAGTTTACGAGGTAGATCCGGAAGAAGCTGAGATCGTCCGTCAGATATTTAAATGGCTCGTTCAGGACGGCCTTTCCATTCGCCAACTCGTCGAGCAGCTGAACCAGGAGGGGTATCGGCCGCATACTGCCGCTCGCTGGGCAAAATCGAGCGTCGGGCGTATTTTGCGCAACGAGATGTACATTGGCCGCGCGTACTATAACCGTCGGCAGCGAGTTGAGTCCGAGATCCAGTCCGGTACCTTGCGCCGGAATAAGAAAACTCGGCATCAGTGGAGAGCGGAATCGGAATGGATCCCTCAATCCGTTCCAGCGATCATTCCGGTAGAGCTCTTTGAAGCAACGCAGACCAAGCTGAAGCAAAACAGCGCGCACTGCTCCGGAAGGCCATCAAAGACCATTTATCTTTTGCGGGGAATTCTCAAGTGCTCCATCTGTGGACGTAAGTACGCGGGGGTTCCCATCTTCGGCGACAAGTATTACCGCTGTCTGGGGCGGGAGCGGCTGGCACAGCCACGCTGCACCGCACCTGTGATCGCAGCTAAAACGATCGAACCATTCGTATGGCGATACATGGTGCGCTTGCTCTCGAATCCAAACCTGCTGGCGGATAAGCTGGCCGATCAAGGCAAGAACGAACACGATCTAAAGCAGGAGTTCGCCCGGACCGATAAACAGGTCCGTGAAATTCGGAGGAAGGAAGACAGGCTGCTCGAAGCCCTTCTCGATGAGGAGATCGCTTTGCCGGGAATGCGTGAGAAAGCGAAGGAGTTAGAAGGCATCCGCCTGAAAGCTCAGCAACGGTGCGACGAGATCCAAGCCCGCATGGCGGCGGCGCGCGATCAAACACAGGTGAGGGAAACGGTTCTCCTCTATTGCCGGATCCTCGGCAGCAGCGTATCGAAATTAGAGTTGTCAGCTCGCCAAAAGCTTCTCAGGGCGCTGCTGGACGACGTGATCGTAGATGGCGGTCAGGTGAGCTTAAAGGGAATTTTGCCAACTTCTCTTCAGTTTGATAATCGTCCACAACGTGCTGATGATCGGGCCGCCGGGATCGGGCAAAACCATGCTAGCCAAGCGTTTTGCGGGCATTCTGCCCAAGCTGACCTTCCGCGAAGCGCTTGAAGCGACTCAGATTCACGGAGTGGCCGGCGTATTGACCGCGGGCATCGGCATTCTGCGCAGCCGTCCTTTCCGGTCGCCGCATCACACCATTTCGGACGCGGGCCTGATTGGAGGTGGCAGTGGAAGCCCGCGCCCCGGCGAAGTGAGTCTGGCGCATCAGGGTGTACTATTCCTCGATGAATTGCCGGAGTTCCCTCGCGGCGTCTTGGAACAGCTTCGGCAGCCTCTCGAGGAGGGCTCCGTAACGCTGGCCCGGAGCAACGGGACGCTCACCTTCCCGGCTCGAATCCTGCTGGTGGCGGCGATGAATCCTTGCCCGTGCGGCTTTTACGGCGACAACACGCGCGAATGCCGTTGCACGCCGGGTATCATTCAACGCTATCTGGCGAAAATCAGCGGTCCGCTGCTCGATCGCATCGATCTCCATATCGAAGTTCCCGCCGTTCCCTATAAAGAGCTGCGCAGTAAAATCGACAGCCAGTCATCCGCCCAGATACGGGAACGAGTGGAAGAGACTCGCGAGACGCAACGCCAGCGAGGATTCTACAACTCGCAAATCCCTCCGTCTCAACTCCGGACGATTTGCGCGCTCGACGATAGTGGAGAGCGGACGCTCGAAATGGCGGTCCGTAGAATGAATCTCTCCGCGCGCGCTCACGATCGCGTGCTGCGCGTAGCCAGAACTATCGCCGATTTGGATCATTCCGAAGTGGTGATCGCCAAACATCTGGCCGAAGCGGTACAGTTCCGCAATTTGGATCGGAATTATTGGAATTAGGAATCTCGTCTGGACTGGTCGGCTTCCAACTCGACGCTTCCTGCCCATTTTGGACGACCTGGCAGTCATCAGCCATTCCTGTTTGCTCTCAGCGTCTCTACAGTACGAAAGGGAAGATGTAGTCTATTCTGTAACCTTGACGGCTCAAATGGCTCCGCACGCAAATGAGCGAGAAGGAATATGTCTGTTTTGAACGCGCCCTTGAACGACCCGAGCCGGTACGCCGCCTCAAAACCAGTATTTCGGTGCGATGCGGCCCTTATTTCTCTCCTCTCCTCACTCTTGCCGGGAGCTGGCCCGGTTCAATACCCCGCGCTCTCAGATTCGGCATGGAACGACTTTCACAAGCTAACAGTTCGCCATGGTCTGAATGGGCTGCTCTATCGCGAAGTCAGGCAGGGCGGGGCGCCAATTCCGGCGGATATTTCCGCTTCGCTCAGAGGATGCTACTTGCATCGAGTAGCAGAAAATATGCTGGTTCTAAAGCAGCTTGAACGTATAGCATGCGCTTTCACTTCGCGGGGTGTGCCTCTAATAGCGCTTAAGGGCGCCGCCGCGCTTCTTTCGCTGTATGATGACGTCGGATGCAGAGAAATCAGCGACATCGATTTACTTGTAGAGGAGCACGCTCTGACTGAGGCGAAAAATATTATGGAGGAGCTGGGCTATTTACAGCAGAATCCTTACTCCTCAATTGAAGACGAGCTTCTTCAATTTCAAAATAGCCACCTTCCTGCTTATGTACGCCGCGATCATTTTGCGATCGAGATTCATGGCACGATCCTGTACGGCCAAGGCAGGAGGGAGCAATCTATGCGAGAAGTCTGGGCGCAAAGTACCCCGCTAAAATGTGGAAATGCAACATTGAGATGCCTAGCGCCTTCTCACTTTTTGCTTCACGGTGCAGTGCATTTAATGAAGCATATTCAATCTCTCTCTTTCGGCGTGAAGCTCAAGAGCTTTGCGGATATGATTCTTTTGATAAGAAGGTTCGGCCCTTCGATAAACTGGAACGAGTTTTGGGCAACTGCGGCTTTTTGGGGGATTACCCGGGAAGTTAAGCTTATCGTCGCCACCCTTAATTACGCTTGGGTTCTCGCAATCCCTTCCCCGGCGCCCTCAAGCTGCGCTGTGCCGACGCAAATACTCGTGTATGGCCCCCGGACTCCGGCCGAGCGCCGCGCCGCTAGCATCATAGGCGGATCTACTCTGCGGCGGTTGATTAAGCGCTTGATGAGCGCCAAGAGACCGATAAGTGTCTCCCAGGCGCTTTATTTTCTTCGGCTCATTTTTCGTCGACCCGATGACCTTCGCCAACAATACCAGCTTACGGCCGCGTCATGGCTAGCTCCCTATTATCTTCTTCGCATTTTCGCGATAGTCCGCCGGGCTCTAGGCGAGTTGTTCGAAATCATTCGTGCTTCCATTTAACGTCCCTCATGACGAGAAGAACCAAGGATCTCGCCAGTTGGTTCTTCACCGAACCTGCGATCAGCGTGCCCATCCCCTCCATATATGCCGCAAAAAGCGCTGCTGCCGTGGATCTGACACAGGACCTCGCATGTACACGAAAGAATTCTATATCAAACTTTTTCATAACCCAGTAGTACTGGTACCGAAGCCAACGGTACGCGGCCCAAAAGGCGGGTTATATTAAATGCTGAACACTTCAGACCGCTTTGCGGTTTTTTAGCAGCGAGGAGAATTACACAATTCGATGACGACGAGAAAGCCGTACAATAAGCCCGTATTGAAGAAATTGGGGTTGCTCCGATTGCTCACAAAATTTAGCGGCATCCCTTCCTGATGTTGTACCAGCATGATTAGCCTACAAAGTTGCCCTGTACGTGGAGAGGAGGTCCTCTCGCAGCGGGCTGCGGGGACCCAGGTCCTGTTGAACGTAGCGGACGGACACTACTACACGCTAAACGATGTAGGCGCCCAGGCTTGGGATCTCTGCAATGGGAGCCGCACGGTCTCTGAAATCGCTTCGAAGATTTGCGAAGAATATGACGCGGCTCCCTCTGTGATCGAAGCTGACCTCTTGCAGCTCTTGGCAGACTTGGCCCAGGAAAATTTGGTGGCGGATACTCCTTAGAAGCACGTCAGCCGTGAATCAAGTGCGTAGCGCGAAGGATTTCGTCCTCTTTTTTCGTGTTATGTCTTTTGTCGCGGCGACCCCTCTACTGCTTCAGTTGAAGTTGTCCCGCTTAGAGATGGTGCTGCAGGACAGGCGGGCGACCAAAAGGATCGAGTCTGCTACCGTTCGAAAAATAATCTTGTATACTGACATCCTGCTCAAATTGGGCAGGCCGCTATTACGCAGCACGTGTATGAACCGGGGGCTCGCATTGTGCTATTTTCTCAGACGTGCGGGGTTGGAAGTGTCGCTATGTTTCGGTATTGGCAACGTCAGGGGTGAATTGGCCGGTCACTGTTGGTTACTCAGAAATGGTAAACCCTTTCTAGAGAAAAACGACCCTCGAGCAGTGTTCACCCAAATCTACGCGATTCCACGGCAGAGTTGAATGCTTCTGGACACAGGACGGGGACGATTAGCACCGCGACCCGATCCAGAATTAGTGCACCGTTGCAATTTCCATGGGTTAAGCCTGGCCGTCACTACCAATAGCCCTTTGCTCTTTGAAGCGATTCATGAGAGATTGCGAGACCTGCCATCGAGTGGTTGCAATGCTGCTGAACTCACATTCGATTTCCACTGCGTTCCGGACAAAGCTCATCATTGTGTAAACAAGCCATCAGGGGAAGCAAGGTCAGTTTACGAAATTATGCGCGGTGAGGTCTTGTACTTTGATGTTACAGACGAACTCTATATCGATTGCGACGATCGGGCCAGAGTGCTCTGCAACCCGGGAGCGGGACAGGTTCGGATGTCTTTTCTGCCGCTGGAAGGGGATGAACTTTGGCTTGTTTCCCACTTCTTGCTGACCCTTACTTTGATCGAGCTCCTGAAGCGCCGCAACTTCTATAGCCTGCATGCGGCCGGGCTTTTCATGGGAGGTAAAGGTCTTTTAATAGCCGGCGCAAGCGGATCCGGCAAGTCTACCTTGACAGTCGGCCTCTTGAATCCCGGCGTTGGGTTTCTCAGCGACGACATGGTTTTTCTTACATCGAGCTCGAATGGCCTGCGAATGTTGGCGTTCCCGGACGAAATAGATCTGACCGACGAGACCATCCGCCTGATACCGAAACTGCATTACCTTCTGGACCTTCCCAAGCGCTGCGGCCGGCCAAAGCGCCAGATCCGAGCGAGCAAGATATTCGGCATCGATACTGTCTGGGAATGCCAGCCCTCGGTCTTGATCTTTCCGAGAATTGCTAATACCCAAGGAAGCCTTCTGAAGCCGGTGACTCAGATTGAAGCGCTGCTGGAACTCGCACCCAATATCTTATTGACGGAAGTCCACTCCGCGCAAGCGCACCTCAACATCTTAAAGGAGCTCACGAGTAAATGCCGATGCTATCGGCTTCAGACCGGAAAGGATTTGGGGGTCTTGCCTGGTATGCTCGCCGATCTTGCTACAGAGTCTTCAAATACTCAACCACCGCCTTAAGATGCAGCTCTCGACCCGCCCCGACCCTCCTCACTGCGCCAGCGGAAACTCGAAATATAAAATCTCCTCTCCCGAGCGCGCGTCGCGCAGGCCGTTGAGGTAAATTTTGTCCCCCACTTCCGGTCTCGCCTCAAAGTAAAAAAATCCGCTCGCCGAATCGCCCGGCGGCAGCATCTTCGCGGCAAACGCCCGCGTCACGATTTCCGGCGCGTTTAACGGATTCTTCCTCTTCGGTAAGGGAACCGGCAACGGAACCTGACTCGGGCGCTTCGCCCTTGTCCCGAGATACGGTATATCCTCCGGATTAACCGCGCCTACGTGTCTGCCGTCCGCGCCCACCAAGTTCACCTCGATCTCTCGCAAATCGAGAGCTTTCGGTCGCTTGTTTTCCACAACCACCAGCACCGGCAACACGCCGTATTTCAGCAGATCGGCCTTCTTCCCAAACGCTTCCGCCGTTAGCTCTTCATTATCAAAGGGCTTGGCCCCAATGGTCACCTGATCGGAACTCTGGTGGGCGTAATCGTTCGCCGCGCCAGGCCGGAACTCCTTGTTATATCCGCTAGCCGCAAGCACGGCTGTCGCTGCCACGGTTATACTCGAAATCACGAACCGAGTTCTTGGAATCACGCGCGCGCTTCTCCTTTATCGATTAATTCAATTCCTGTCTCTCCCTTTGGCGGTTTTGTACTTCCTGGCGCGTCTGCTGACAGACCACGCCTATTGGCCAAATTTCCGCGAGCGCCTCGGATTCCTTCCCCAATCGTTCAGTCGGACGAACGCAGATTCCATCTGGTTGCATGCGGTATCGGCCGGCGAGATTGGCTCCGCCATTCCCTTAATCGAACATTTGCGTCACGACCAGCCGCTTACTCCCATTTATCTGTCGACCTCCACCGCCGCCGGAAGAAAAGCCGCGGTTCACAAAGCCTCTTCGCTGGTCGATGGCATCTTCTATTCTCCGCTGGATTACGTTTCTTGTATACGCAGAACGTTAAGAACCATTCGGCCCGCGCTGCTGATTGTTCTCGAAACCGAAATCTGGCCGCACCTCTATTCGGAAACAAAGCGTTCAGGCGCCCGTCTGGCGATTGTGAACGGCCGGATTTCGAATCGCTCCTGGCCTCGCTATCGTGCTCTCAAGCGCTTTTTCGCTCCCATTCTTCGCCTGCCGGATGCGGTCATGGCGCAAAGCGCCACCGATTACGATCGATACGCCGAACTCGGCGTTTCCCCGTCCAAGCTCGATAGAGCGGGGAACTTGAAATACGATGCCTCCTTTGCGCCTGCCTCGCCAGGTATCGCTACTTTGGATATCTCTACGTGCGGCGCGGAGCAAATCTGGATTGCCGCGAGCACTGTCGGCCCGAATGAGCGCGGTAGCCTGAAGCGCCATTCAGTCGATGAAGATGATATCGTCCTCCGCGCTTTCAAAGCGCTGGCTGCGGATTTTCCGCATCTGTTGCTCATCCTTGCGCCTCGCCAGCCGGCTCGATTCGCAGTTGTAGCGCGCAAGCTGGAGCACAGCGGCGTCCGCTTTGTCCGCCGCACCGCGATCATGAAAAGAGATCCCGCTGTGAAGCTGGAGCTTCCGGCAATACTGCTGCTCGATACCATTGGCGAGCTCACGAGCCTCTATCCATTCGCGAGCGTGGCTTTTGTCGGTGGGTCCGTTGCCCCTCGGGGCGGTCACAATATTCTCGAGCCTGCCGCGGCTGGCGTGCCGGTCATTGTCGGGCCTCATATGGAAAACTTTGAAGCAATCGCGCGTGATTTTCTCGAAGCCGATGTGATCGTTCAAATCGGGGGCGAAGAAGAATTGTCCGGCGCGGTTCGCGATTTATTACGCGATCGCGCGCGTGCGCACGCTCTTGCCGATCGAGCCCATCACGTTGTCGAAAGCCGGCGGGGAGCTTCCCGCTCCGTCGTTTCTCGCCTCTGGCCGCTGTATCATTCCGCCTATCCGAAGCCGGTCCACAATCTCCTTGCGCGATCCGTTCTTGGATTTCTGGCCTTTCTCTGGCGAAAAGGCGGCATTCTGAAGCGGCATCGATCGGAGCGTTATGCCGCCTCGGTGCCTCCGCTACCAGTGCCGGTTGTGAGCGTCGGTGGCATTACTATCGGAGGATCGGGCAAAACGCCCTTTACCGCATATCTCGCAGCGCGGTTGAGCGAGCGCGGCTGCTCTCCAGCCATTCTCACGCGCGGTTATCGCCGCCGCTCGCCCGCGCAAAATCTGGTCTTCGCTCCCGGCGCAAATGCCCCGCCCGCGTTCACCGGCGATGAAGCGCAAATTCTGCTGAGGTCCGGTATCGCCCCCATCGGCATCGGCGCGAATCGGTATGAAACCGCTAAAATCCTGCTGGAGCAATTTCCCTCAACCGGCATTTTCCTGCTGGATGACGGTTTTCAGCATGCCCGGCTGAAACGCGATTTCGATATCGTGTTGATAGATGGGTTGGATCCCTTCGGGCAGGATGGGGTTGTTCCCCTAGGCCGGCTTCGGGAGCCTCTCGAAGCTCTTGCCCGCGCAGATGCTCTCATAGTCACGCGCGCCGAAACGGACCTCAGGTATGAAGCAATATGCACCCGCCTTGGCGATTACAATCCGTCCGCGCCCGTATTCCGCGCGCGCCTGACGACTCGATGCTGGCGCGATTATCGAACTGGAGCTTGCATACAGGATCTGTCCGGCCGCCGGGTCGCGGCGTTCTGCGGGCTCGGAAATCCCCAGAGTTTCTGGCGCACTCTGGAGTCTCTCGGCCTGGAAGTCGTTTTCCAGTGGGCTTTCAGAGATCATCATTCCTATCAGCCATTTGAGTTGCAGAGAATTGCCTATCAAGCGCGCGCACACGGCGCGGAAATTCTGGTTACGACTGAAAAAGACCGGATCAACTGCCCAAGCAATTTGGAAAAAGTCATAGCGCCGCTGGATCTTGCATGGCTTGAAATAGAAATGCGGCTCGAGAATGAGGCTGCGTTTTTTGCATGTTTGCAGCAGGCGCTTGGCTGCCGTATCGGCTGGTAATCGTGGCGCTCTACAATCGGAGCCTCATCCTTGCCAAGACACAACCCGCCGCGCCGCGATCTCGGCAACCGGCCGGCGATGTGCCGGATCGCGCGATGGTCCTTCGTACTCCCATAGAAATTCCCAACCATTAAAGAACCTGCGCAGCTCACCAGGCCGTGCTCGCTTCTCGCCCCATTTCTCGCCCGATTCCGGCGTGTGCGCGATAGCCACAACCACACCACCCGGCCGCGCGGCAGCCTTTACTTTGGCGAACAAATCGCGTTGCAGATAATAGGCAATCAAGATAAGGTCGAACGCGTCCGGCGCCATCGTGAAGTCTGGGGCAGTCAGGTCCGTCACCCTCGTATGCACCGCGAGACCACGCGTGACAGAGCGCTGCTGTACCAGTTCGATCGCCCTTTCCGACCCGTCAACCGCGGTTACCGCCCATCCTTGCTCTGCCAAGTACAGGGCATTGCGACCGGCTCCGCACGCTAAATCGATGGCAGTTCCCGGAGCGAGCTTCTTCGCGATTTCCACGACCAATATTGTGGGCGCATCTTCGCTTCCGCAGTCGCCTGAGCGATACTTTTCCTCCCAGCCTGCAATATCCATCGCCCTTTCTGTCTTACTCCATCTGCTATCGTGACGGTTTCAAGTCCGCAATGCAATTCTCAAGCCTGGAAATTCCCTGCGAGCAGTTTGTACTTGACAATGGCCTTACGGTCATTGTTCACGAAGATCATAAAACTCCGATCGTTGCCGTGAACGTCTGGTATCACGTCGGTTCCAAAAACGAAAGGTCGGGCAAAACCGGCTTCGCTCATCTTTTCGAGCACTTGATGTTTGGCGGCAGCGAACATCTGGAGGGCAGTTACATTGAAGCGATGGAAAGGATCGGCGCTACCGATCTCAACGGAACCACCAGCGAAGATCGCACTAATTATTTCGAGAATGTCCCCGCCTCGGCGCTGGATTACGCCCTGTTTGCTGAGTCCGATCGCATGGGATTTTTCTACAACACCATCAGCCGGGAAGTGCTCGATCTTCAGCGCGGCGTCGTTCAGAATGAAAAACGGCAGGGCGACAATCAGCCCTACGCCGTTGTCGAAGAGCTGGTTGTTAAATCCACCTATCCCTCCGCCCATCCTTACGCGCATACCGTGATCGGATCTATGGAAGATCTCGATTCCGCCTCGCTCAATGACGTGCGTGATTGGTTCAAGACTTACTACACTCCTTCGAATGCGGTCCTGGTTCTTGCGGGCGATATCACTCCGGCGGCAGCAAGGGAGAAAGTCCACCGCTACTTCAATGACATTGCTCCGGGGCCGCCGGTCTCGCATCAGCGCGCCTGGGTCTCCAAAATGATCGGCGAACATCGCGAAATCGTTCAGGATCGAGTTCCGCAGGCCCGTATTTACAAAATCTGGAACGTCCCCGGTTACGGAACTCCGGCTGCGGATCGCCTTCGTCTCGCGTCCGGAATACTTTCTGCCGGAAAAACTTCGCGGCTCTATAAGCGTCTTGTCTATGACGATCAGATTGCGACTCAGGTCTCCGCATACCTGGATGAGCGCGAGATCGGCAGCCAATTCGCCGTGGTTGCGACGGCCCGTCAGGGAGAAGATCCGAAGCAAGTCGAGAAGGCGCTGGACGAAGAGATCGCCCGCTTTCTGAATGACGGCCCATTACCGAATGAACTCGAGCGCATGAAAACGCAGTCCTATGCGGGCTTCGTCCGTGGAGTGGAGCGTATCGGCGGCTTTGGAGGCAAGTCGGACATTCTCGCTACCAGCCAGACGTATCTTGGCTCGCCGGACGCTTATAAAAAGCGGCTGCGGCATATCGAGGAAGCAACCGTGGCGGATTTGCGCGATGCCGCTCGCGCCTGGATTTCGGATGGAGTTTATGTCCTCGAAGTGCTTCCATTCACCGCGTCGAAGCAGCCGGCGGCTGCCACTTCTGAGCGCGGTCGCGCGCCTGATCTCGGTACGCCGCACGATCTTCGTCTTCCGATCGTTCGTGAGGAAACGCTCGCGAACGGCCTCAAACTTCTCGTCGCGGAGCGCCACGAAATTCCGGTCGTCAATTTCTGGCTCGACGTGGATGCGGGATATGCGGCCGACCAGTTTGCCGTTCCCGGAGCCGCTCGCCTGGCTTCTTCTTTGTTCACCGGCGGCACCCTTCGCCGGACCGCTCTGGAAATAAGCGACGAATTGCAAATGTTGGGCGCGCAGTTGAGCACCGGTTGTAACCTGGACATGTCCACGGTCTATCTCTCCGCGCTCAAGCCCACCCTCGATGCCGCCCTCGATCTTTACGCCGATATCATTCTGAATCCCGCTTTCCCCGAAGCCGATTTCGAGCGCCAGCGGAAGCTCCAGCTTGCGACCATTGCGAATGAGAAGGTCACGCCTCTCCAGATGGCCCTTCGCGCCCTGCCGCCGGTGTTGTTCGGCGTCGGTCACGCCTACGGAGCGCCGCTAACCGGGTCTGGAACCGAAGCGAGCGTGCAGAGTCTCAATCGCGAGCACATGACCGCGTTTCATAGCGCCTGGTTCAAACCAAACAACGCGAAGCTGGTCGTCGTGGGCGATACAACCCTCGACGAGATCAAGCCTCGTATCGAGAAATTCTTCGGCGCATGGATCGCCACTGACGTTCCAGTAAAGAACGTAAGCACCGTATCCAGGCCGCGCAAGCCCGTCGTTTACCTGGTCGATAAGCCCGGAGCGCTTCACTCGGTTGTTATCGCCGGCACAATTGCTTCTCCGCCGGATGCTCGCGCGGAGATCGCCCTCGAAACCATGAACAACATTTTTGGCGGCACGTTCGGAGCGCGTCTGAACATGAATCTACGTGAGGACAAGCATTGGTCTTATGGCGCGGCGTCCGTGCTCTATGGCGCTCGCGCTCAGCGCCCGTTCTTGGCTTATGCCTCCGTGCAGGGCGATAAGACCGCCGATTCGATTGCTGAAATCCGGAAAGAACTCTCCGGAATGCTGGGGGCCCGGCCGATCCTCGCCGAGGAACTGAACAAAGTGAAGCAGCAGCAGATATTTGAGCTGCCCGGCGCTCATGAGACCATGAACTCCATCGGCAATCTCCTGAGTGATTTATTGCAGCTCGGATTGCCTCTCAATTATTACGACAGCTACGTCAGCCGCGTGTCGGCGCTCACCATCCCCGAGATCGAAGCCTCTGCCGAATCGCTCCTCGATCCTAGCCGGATGATCTGGATGGTCGTCGGCGACGGATCCCAAATTGAATCCTCGCTTCGCGATCTCGAAATCGGTGAGATCGTGTCGATTGAAGCCTAGCGAGCCTGGCAGACCAGCGGGATATGCGCTAAGCTCTTCGCTATTCGACCGTGTTCTCGAGTGTGCCCACTTCGTCTATCGCGATCCGAATCAGGTCGCCCCGCTGAAGCGTGAAGCCGTCCGGTGGAACAATGCCCGTCCCTGTCAGAAGAAAGCAGCCGTTTGGGAAGCTGTTCTCGCGGAAAAGATAATCGATCAGCGTGGCGCTGCTCCGCTTCATTTGCGCCAGCGTCGTTTCGTCCGCAAAGCAGCGCTCCGCGCCTCTTGTAATTTCCATTTGAATCCGTGTCTCGGGCGCGAGCGCATTCGACGAGACGAGAATCCCCGGTCCTAGCGCGCACGACCCGTCATAGACTTTGGCTTGAGGCAGGTAAAGCGGATTCTCGCCTTCAATATCGCGCGAGCTCATATCGTTCCCGGCCGTATAGCCGATCAGCTTGCCCGACGGCGTTATGAGAAGAGTCAGCTCCGGCTCCGGCACGTTCCATTTCGAATCCTTCCGGATGCGCACGCGGGCTCCCGTTCCCACCACCCGGTGCGGAGAGGATTTGAAGAACAGTTCCGGTCTTTCCGCCTGGTACACGCGGTCGTAAAACGATCCGCCGCCCGTGGTTTGAGACTCCTCCATGCGAGCCGTGCGGCTGCGATAGTAAGTCACGCCGGCGGCCCAGACTTCTTGAGCGGCAACCGGCGGCAGCAGGGCGTTTTCCTCCGGACGCTCGCTGGGGGAGAGTCCGGCAACTTGCGATTCCAGGTAAGCGGACAGGTCTTCGCGAGTGGTGAGAGCCTGCCAGTCACATTGAATAAGCCTGAACCATTCGCCGCCGGTTTCGACGAAATTACCGCTCGCTGCTCGATAGAGTTTCATGATAGTGGCCTTAAGGAGTTCTCGATCGCGCGATCTCAGGCGCTTCTTCGAGAGGTTGTTTCAAAGCTCTTTCCGGTTCGAGATAGTATCGCGTCAAGCCTTCCTTCAAAATCTCTAAAGCACTCTCCGGAGTGTCCGCGAATCGAAACAGATTCAGATCGGATTCTGCGATCACGCCATACTTCACCAGCGCCTCGAAATTAAGAACTTCTTTCCAGAATTGCGAGCCGTACAGCACAATCAGAATCTTGCTTTCGAGCTTCTTGGTTTGCGCGAGCGTCAGGATCTCCGTCAGCTCATCCATCGTCCCGAATCCGCCCGGAAATACCACCAGCGCTTTCGCCAGATACGCGAACCAGAATTTGCGCATGAAGAAGTAATGAAACTCGAAGCTGAGTTCGGGAGTGATATAGGCGTTGGGCCGCTGTTCGAACGGAAGACCGATGTTCAATCCAATCGTCTTGCCGCCGGCTTCGCTCGCCCCGCGGTTGGCCGCTTCCATGATGCCGGGGCCCCCGCCGGAGCAGACTACGAAACGGCGGTGCGGCTCCGAACCGCCGCCGGATACCGAGACGGATGCCGCCCATTCGGTGACCAGACGGGCAAGCTCCCGGGCTTCGCCGTAATAACGGCAAAGCGGGCCCTCGTCTGCAATCCGCGCAGATCCGAAGAACACGATCGTGTCCTGTATCTTCTCTTCCTGGAAATGGGCGAGCGGCCACAGATATTCCGAAATGATGCGGAGCGGCCGGGATTCCGGACTTTCTAGAAACGCTTCCTCCCGATAGGCAAGCGGCCGCCGCAGCGGGTCGTGCCCTCTACTCACTGCGGAAATTTCATCTTCATTCGAATGCAAACTTCGATTGTCTCATCGGATTCAGCCATCTCGGCCAGCGGCTAGACGCGTGATTGTTAGAATTCAAAAAAATGCCGGGACGCAACGTCTTCACCGTTCTCGAAGAGACCGCCAGCCGATATGGCGATGCGCCCGCCCTCCACCAACCGGTTGGGAGCAAAGCGAGCCGTGGATACCGGACCTATTCCTGGAATGAATGGCTGCGAAACTCTCGCGAAATCGCGCTGGGTCTCCGGTCGCTGGGACTCGCCAAAGGGGAGATTGTCTGCGTTCTCTCCGAAACCCGTGCCGAGTTTTACCTGGCCGATTTAGGTATTATGGGCGCCGGCGGAGTTGCGGGCGCGCTCTACACCGCTTATCCGATGCGCGATCTGGCGCAAAACATCAGCGCAGTGGCCCCCGCATTCCTCTTTATCGAAGATCCGAAAACCTTGACGGAGCTTGCAAGCGCTCTCGAATCGCAAGGTCTCGCCTTACCGAAGCACGTCATTCTCATGACCGGCGAGCGGAAGGGCGTCTTGTCGCTTGAGACCCTCCAGCGATTAGGCTGCCAGGCTTTGGAGCGTTCCGATTCGGCCTTCCTGCGCGTCCAGGACGAGATCTCACCGGACGATTCCGCCATTCTCTACCTCACTTCCGGCGCGACCGGCGAACCCAAAATGGGGCTCACCAGCCATGCCGCGATTCTCGCAAATATGGATATGGGACCGGTGGTGCTGCCGATCGGCCCCGAAGATTCGACCGTTGTGTTTCTGCCGTCGGCGCACATTGCCCAACGGATTGTTCTCGAAATGGTTCCCATGCGAATGGGCACGCCCGTCTGGTTTTCCGAGAGCCTCGCTCGATTGCCATCCGAGCTGAAAACAATTCGTCCCACCATTTTCCTCGCGCCGCCGCGCGTCTGGGAGAAGATGTACGGAACGATCTTGACCGAAGTAAAAAAACGGTCGGCCGTCGCGAGAAAGTTATTTCATGGCGCGCTGGGGCTGGGGATGGAAGCGGCGCGATATCGACAGATGGGAAAGCCGTTGCCGCCCTGGATGTCCGGTCTGTTGAGGATCGCCGATAAGCTCGTTTTCTCCAAGGTGCGGGAACGCTTGGGCGGACGCATCCGAATCGCTGCTTCCGGCGCTGCGCCGCTGGGCAAAAATTTGGCCGAGTTCTTCGCCGCCATCGGCATGCCCCTTATCGAAGGTTATGGACTGACCGAGGCCGGCGTGATCTGCTTCAACCCGCTGGATCGCCCTAAGCCCGGAAGTATTGGCGTAATGCTCCCTGGAATCGAAGCGCAGCTCGCCGAAGATGGTGAATTGCAGGTGCGCACGCCCTGTATTTTCAAGGGCTATTACCGGGATGAGGCGGCAACCATATCCGTTCTCGGCGAGGATGGCTGGTTTGCTACGGGCGATATTGCCGAAGTCGATCGGGACGGCTATTGGTACATCACCGGGCGGAAAAAGGAACTGATTATCTCCTCGAACGGCAAGAAGATCTATCCGGCCCGTATCGAGAATCTCTTTAAGATGGAGCCGGTGGTCAGCCAGGTGCTCCTGATCGGCGATAAGAAGCCCTACGTGACCGCGCTGCTCACGCTTAACGCGGCGGAGATCCAAGACGAAATCGCCAAGGCCGAAGCACTGGAAAAAGCCGCGCGGGAGGCGGTTTCCCGGGTCAACCGGCAGTTGGCCGATTTTGAACGGATCCGGCGATTCAGGGTGCTTGACCGGGAGTTTTCAATTGAGCGCGGCGAGTTGACACCGACGATGAAGATTCGTCGGGCACGGGTGCTCGAAAATCATCGGGAGCTAGTGAGTGAACTGTACTTAGGGCGAGAAGAGACCGACTGATTGCGCTCGGAACCACGTCCGGCATCTCTTGGGAATCCCGGTCCGTTTCATCAAACAATTGTTGGACGCGAACGTGGGTTTCAAGCAGCCTCGCCGCAGCCAGGCTCACGAATGCGATCGCGATCGTCGCGCCTAAAGCGAGAATCATTCCTGCCTCCTTCGCAAGAGTGAAAGATACCCACCCGCTGCTACTGTGTGGAAAGAACGGTTTGGATTTCTCAAGCGCCGATATGCCTTCTGAACTAAATCAGCCAATTCAGCTTCTGCCCATTTTTCGCGAGCGGGTTTGGGGCCGCGAGACCCTTGCGCCCTATTTTCCCGAAATACCTGGAAAACAACGTATCGGCGAAATCTGGTTCACCTTTGAGGAGAATTCAACTTCGACCGGTCAGCGCCTCGGAGAGTTGATCCAACACCACCCCGAGATTTTGGGTACGGCCGCCGATCCAAAGCATCCCGCGATTTGCCCGCTCCTCGTCAAGCTGCTATTTACTTCGGAACGCCTCTCTGTGCAGGTGCATCCCGACGACGACTACGCCCAACTCCACCACCGGAGCCTAGGTAAGACGGAAGCCTGGTATGTGCTCGATGCGGAGCCGCCCGGCGAACTGGCGGTTGGATTTCGCGAGACTCTGACCCCGGAAAAATTCAAGGCCGCGATCCGATCGGGAGAGATTGAGCGGTTACTGGCCTGGCGAAAAGTGAGCCCAGGAGAAGCCGTCTTCGTACCCGCCGGAACGGTGCATGCGATCGGCGCGGGCCTCACTATCTGTGAGATTCAAGAGAGCTCCGACATCACTTACCGGCTTTACGATTACGGGCGCTCGCGCGAGCTGCATCTGGAGCACGGCGTCAATGTGTCTAACCTTGAGGCCAACCGCCCTCACTGCAAACTGGTCGCCCTGGCGGATTGGCGCGACCAACTGATCGAGTGCCGCTACTTCCGCATCGAGCGGCTGCGGCCTAGAAGATCTATGCGGATTGAAGGCGGCGTGCCTTATTACTTATTGCTGGTTTGTGTAAGAGGCTCCGGATCGATTGGGGGCCAGCCGTTCGCACCCGGACAGGCCTGGCTTTTGCCGGCCCACAGCGCCGCAATCGAAATAGAGGGGCTCGGTTCGGAATGGCTGCTTGCCTATACTGCGGACCGCCCCACTTCAGCGCTTCAGGAAAGCTCGCAGCAGTAGACCGATTTTCGCGCGTGCTGGAAGATTGATGCGTCGGCTGAGAACCGAATAGCGGGCCCGCTCAATTCTGGAGAGTAGGCGCAAATAGATTTGCCGAAGCGCCCAGAGCGAGCGGCGGCTATCGGGCTCGATGAGATCCACCAAACCGGCGGATTCGTCGTAAAATGCGTGGGCGCGGGCCGCTTCGAATTGCATCAGCTCCCGGAAAGCGCGGTCTTCTTTCCCGGATTTCAGTTGCTCGGTCGAAACGCCGAATCGATTCAGATCTTCGAGCGGCAGATAAATGCGGCCAAGCTCAGCGTCCTCCCGAACGTCGCGCAAAATGTTAGTTAGTTGAAACGCGACACCGCACTTCTCGGCGAGCAGCAGCGCTTTCATCGATTGAAAACCGAAAATATGAACAATGGCGAGCCCAACCACCGAAGCTACCCGATAGCAATAACCATAGAGTTCTTCGAAGGTCCCGATCTGGCGCGGCTCGAGATCGGAGGCGATCCCGTCGATCATTTCATGAAAAAATCGATGCGGAATCGAGTACCGCTTCACCGTGTCTTGAAACGCGGGCCAGATAGGATCGCCTTCCACCTGCCCGGCAAGGGCGCGGTCCAAATCCATCCGCCAAAACGCAATGCTTTGCCGAGGGCTGGCATCCACCATCGCGGGATCGTCGCTGAGGTCGTCGCAGCGGCGCATGAACGCATACAGCGCGCACATGGCATCGCGCTGCGGTTTCTTAAGGAGAAGAAACGAATAGTAGAAGTTTTTGGCCCGCTCTCTCGCGATCCGGCGGCAGTATCGATACGACTGCTCGACCGAAGGAGCGGCTATATCGGCAACAATCGCGGCAGGCATTGCAGGAAGATACCGGCGCGCTCCGCCTTCGATATATGCGGCCGCCTCTTAAGGACGTTGTATCCCTGGCCCCTGATCTTCGCGAGGACCTTTAGTCCACCGCGGCTGAACAGATCGAGATCGAGAGCCAGGCGGCGGTCGACCGTCTCAATGAGCGGCAGACCTTTTTGGAATAGATCGTCGGCCACCGAAACCGCATCGCGCATCACCGATTCGAAGGCCCGATTGAACTGTAGAGCGAGCAGTTCCTCTACGCTGTAGCCGTGCGTTCTAAAAAGAGCAAGCGGAAGATAGATCCTGTCCTTTTCGAGATCGATCGTTACGTCCTGCCAAAAGTTAGCGAGTTGCAGCGCGGTGCAGGTGTAATCGGATAAGCGCTGGCGCTCCGCATCGCGGTATCCGCACAGGTAGAGCACCAGGTGGCCGACCGGATTGGCGGAGTTTACGCAATAGCCGAATACGTCCTCGAAACTCTCGTAGCGGGTAGTAGTTTGATCCTGCTCGAAAGCGCGAATCAGCCGGTCGAAAGGCTCTATCGGAATCGCGTGGCGCTCAACCGTCGCGGCGAGAGCGGTAAATACCGGATGCGATACTTGGCCGCGGTACATCGCTTGCAACTCATTGCGCCACCACGCGAGCAGACGCAAGCTTTCCTCGCGGTCGCCCATCTCGTCGCCAAGATCGTCCGCCCAACGGCAGAAAGCGTAGACGTTGTAAAAATCCTGATGCAGCTTCTTGGGAAGAAGAAAGCTGACCACCTGAAAGTTTTCGTAATGATGAGTCGCGAGCCAACGCGTATACTCGCATGCTTCCGCTTCTGAATGCGATGCCCTATCGGAGGCGGCGTTTCGGATATACTCTTTCGGCTGTAGGTGCGCGACCGCCACGTCTGCTCGCATCGTTCAGGGAATAATAGCAGTCTTGATCTGCCCGTTCCGGTGATGCGCTAAATCGTACAGCACGCGCGGAAGATGACTGAGCGGTTCCTCGTGGTTCACCAGGTGGGCCGCGGTTACTTTGCCTTCCGCGATCAGCGCAACCGATCGGCGAATGTGGCTCGGGGTGTGATGGAAGCTGGCTTTGCAAGTGATCTCGGAATAGTGCAGCAGAGCGGTATCCAGGCCCACTTTGGTTCCGCTGGGGCAGCCGCCGAAAAAGTTGATCGCTCCGCCTTTGCGCACCAGTTGCGTGGCGAGTTCCCAGGATGCGGGATTGCCGATGGCTTCGACCACTACATCCGCCCCACGCCCGTTTGTGCGCGCCTTTACTGCGGAAACCAAAGCGGCGTAGTTGCCCATGAGAATGCCCTCATCCGCCCCGAGCAGCATGGCGCGGTCGATCTGCTCTATGCGCCGCGCGATCACAATCACTCGAGCGCCCCAGGCCCGCTTCGCAAGCCGGACAAACATTAGGCCAATAGGACCCAGGCCCATCACCGCCAGCGTATCTCCGGGACGAAGCTGGCTCTCGTCGAGACCGCGCAGAACGCAGGCCAGCGGTTCGACTAACGCCGCGTCTTTGTACGCCAGATGGTCCGGGATCAGGTACGTGTTCTTTTGGACGATTCGTGCCGGAAGGCGTATAAATTCCGCGTAAGCTCCGTTATTGAACAGCAGATCCTCGCACAGATTCTGCTGGTTGCGGAGACAGAAGAAACAGCGGTCGCAGGGTGCGGAATTGGCCGCCACGATGCGCTGCCCAGCGCGAAAATTCGTGACTCCCTCGCCCACCGCAACTACGTCGCCCGCCATCTCGTGGCCGAAAAGCGCCGGAGGCCTGATCATTTTCGCGTGATATCCGCGATGGAAAACCTTCACGTCCGTTCCGCACGTCAGCGCGGCTCGCACTCTCACCAGTAATTCTCCCGGTCCGATGGCTGGAACCGGAACGGCTTCAAGACGCACGTCTTCCTTGCCGTAAAGGACCGCGGCTTGCATGGTGCCGGTCACGGCTTGACGCGCGGGGATCTCCGATCTGACAGCAACCGGCATCAGCCTCGCTCCTGTGGATGAACGACGACTTTGAGGGACCGCTCGCCCGGGTGCTGCGCGATCCCGATTCCCCGCTGGATGTCTTCGAGACACACGCGGTCTGAGATGAGCCGCTCGAGCGCCAGGTCGCCGTTGAACACCAGCCGGGCGGAGTCGGATTGAAGATCGACGTTCGCGCTGTAGGAACCGAATAACATCCGTTCACCTACGCAGACGTCCGCACCGGAGATTTCGATTCGTTCGGAAATAGAGGTTTGTGCGAACAACAGAATTTTGGCGCCTGGGCGCGAGATTTTCAGCGCCTGTTCCACCAATCCTCGCGCATTTGCGGCAATAATTACCGCATCCACGCCCCGGCGGTCCGTCGAAACCCTCAGAGCTTGTTCAAAATCCCCTTCACGTGGATCAAACGCCGAAGCGCCCGCCTGTTCTGAAAGACTTCGCCGGAAACCAATCGTATCGGTGGTGAGAACGGCCGCGCCGCTTCGCTTCGCGAGCATCGTAAAAATCAGGCCGATGGGTCCTTGCCCTAATACAGCTACGGTGTCGCCATCCTGAAGTTCCAGCAGTTTGATCGCTTTCAGACAAGTATTTACCGGCTCAACCCAACAAGCCTGATCGAAAGACACTCCATCGGGAATAATTTCGACGCCGCGCCTCACAATCCAATCCATTACCCGAACATATTGCGAGAAGCCGCCTCCCGCCGGCTCGTAACCAGCGGTCACTCCGACTTTTTTGTACGTTGGGCATTGAGCATAAAGCCGGCGCCGGCAATAGAAACAGTCTCCGCATGGTATGTGATGGAAAACGATCGCTCGGTCGCCCGGCGCATATTCGGTAACCCCGTCGCCCGCCGCCACTACCACGCCTGCGGTTTCGTGGCCGTAAATTCGAGGAGGCGGCAGAAGATCATGCTCAATCTTCTTCAGATCCGTGTGGCAGATGCCGCAGCTTTCGACGCGGATCAGCAACTCGCCCGCGCCCACTGCGGGCGTTGCGATCTCACGGATAGCTACCTGGCCGTTTCCGATGTATACGGCTGCGCTCATCGAGCGAGGAATTTCCTCACTCGGGGCGAGTAGTATCCGGCTCCGGATTGATTCGGCAACTGACAAGAAAGTCCCCCAACGCTCTTGCCGCGCCCCGCGCCCGCTGCCTTAAATGAACCAACTCCGGAATCACGGTTGGATGCGCAATCGCGTATATTCCGATTTTCCCACGCGCCATGCGTCCTTCGGTAGTTCGCATTTTGTTTAGATCCAATCCGAACGATTCATCGGCGCGGTCGGACACTGCTTTGATGCAGCAAAACGGCAATCCGGCGCGTTTTGCTCGGCCCGCGATACCAGCCGCTTCCATTTCAATGGCCAAGGCCCCGCGAGTTTGCAGCCGGGCCTTTTCTGCCGTGTCACGCGCAATACGGTCCTGAGACGCAATCACGCCATGCGAGCAAGCGCTTTCGGTTGCTATCGGGGCGCAGTCAAGCGTCTCATCCTGAGAAAGATCGAGGACTTTCGTGGCCACCACGATCTCCCCTTCGGCCAGCGTTGGATCAAGCGCTCCGCAATACCCGGTGCTGACCACCGCTTCGAGCTTAGAGGCGGAAAGCTCAGCGTCTTTAACCGCGCGAATAGCCACTTCGACAGCTTGCGCGGCTAACCGAGGACCCGCTCCATTGGCGGCGAGCATAACCCGCCGCCCTTCCAAAATACCTTCGAAAGCGTAATCGAGAGGCCACTTGAGTTTTCTGAGGCCAGTCAGCAGAGCCGCGAACGGTCTCAGTTCTGAGGCTTCGGAGGCTACATAGAGAATGGCCATGATTTTTGTCGCTGCCGAGCAAGCGGCGTGTTGCGCTCGCACGGAACCGCGCGCGTCAGCAAGCGGATTCACCAGTATACGTACCCAAAGGAGCTTCAGTCCCAAATTGGAACAGCCCGGATTGTTCCGATTGCGAACACCCTCAACAAATCGAGTTTTCGTGTTCCATGTTTTCTATCACTTAGCGGCATCCTACATGCGGCGGAGCGAGTGCCTTAAGTAGAGGCATGAACATACTGCTAATCCTCCTCGCCGTTCAAGTTCTCGTAACCGTCTTCGCGCTGGTCTTTGAATCCGGTGAAGATCCCCGCTTCGCAGGCGACAAACTCGCCTACCGCAGCTAACCGCACCCGGCCCTACTCATCTCTCCGATACAGGAAAACGCATGGCTCGTGCCGGCTATCTCCCCCATCGTTCACCGAATAAGCCTTATAGCTCTTATGGCTGCCCCACAGCGATGCGGCAGCGTGCTCTCCGTCTTTGTTAAGCGCGTAGAACTCAATGTCGAGCTTGTCCAGCCTTTTCTTGTCGTCGTTATAGAGATGCGAGACGCGCCTTAACGCTTCGAGAACGGCGTCTTTCGGCGACATGCCGCGGCGCATGCTCTCCACCACCGTATGTCCGCCCGCAATGCGAATGTTCAACTCGCCGACACCCGTCGATCCCGCGCCCCCCACTTCCTGGTCCACGAACAATCCCGCTCCGATTATCGGCGAATCACCCACTCGCCCTGGAATCTTCCAGGCCAGGCCGCTGGTGGTCGTCACCCCCGACATTTCGCCCTTTTCGTTGAGGGCCAGGCAGTTGATGGTCCCGTAGGTCGGATGAATAGCCATCTCCCAGGCCCACTTAAGAGTTTCTTCGTCTACATTGGGGAAGGCGAGCTTCAGCCGGGTGAGCGTCGGCTGCGGCTCAGCCGTGAGGTTCTGGTCCATGGAAATCCAGTTGTTCAACGCTCCGGGCGAGCGCAGCGACTCCTTCCAAACCAGCCACGCGGTCCTCGATTTCTCGGTCAGCAAATCTTCTTTTTTGTAACCGTACGCTTCGGCGAAACGCAGCGCCCCGTCGCCCACAATCATCACGTGCGTGGTGTGGTCCATCACCAGCTTGGCGATCTTTGAAGGCGTCTTGATTCCCTGAATCGCCGCCACCGAACCGCAGCGCTGGGTCGGCCCGTGCATAACGCAGGCGTCCAACTCGACCACGCCGTCTTCGTTCGGCAAACCGCCATATCCGACTGAAGTGTCGTTTGGGTCCAGTTCCACAATGTTCACGCCCGCAATTACCGCGTCGAGCGTGTCCGCGCCGCTCTTTACCATTTCCATTGCCTTGGCGCACGCGGCCCTGCCGTTTGCGCTTGAAATGACTACCGGCTTCTTGCCGCCTGCGCTCTGGCCCGCCCGGGCAGTCGCCACGCTTGCGGCAGTTGCCGCCGATCCCAAAATCCAATCCCGGCGATTAAGCATGATGTCTGAGTTTTTATCACAACCGCATGAGCCGTCCTCCACCCACGCGAACGTTACAATACAAATTTCATGATCGAACGAGTTTCGCCCGCGCGCGAAATCCATGGAGTCGTAAGCGTTCCGGGAGACAAATCCATTTCTCATCGCTACGCGATGCTCGCTTCGATTGCCGAAGGCGATTCGCAAATCTTCAATTATTCGACCGGCGTCGATTGCCAATCTACCCTGTCCTGCATGGAAGCTCTAGGAGCCCGGCACGAATTCACCGAAGAAGAGGGTCGGCGCGTGCTCACCATTCACGGAAAAGGCGGTCGCGGCCTTCAACAGCCCGCCCATCCGCTGGATGCCGGAAACTCCGGCTCTACCATCCGCATGCTGTCCGGTATTCTGGCCGCTCAGTCCTTTACTACCGAAATCGCCGGGGATTCTTCTATCGCCAAGCGTCCGATGCGCCGCGTCATGACCCCTCTCTCCCAGATGGGCGCGCGCATTGATGCCGCCGGCGATCAGTTTCCGCCGCTCACCATTCACGGCTCTCCGCTGCGCGGTATCGATTATGAATTGCCGGTCGCGAGCGCTCAGGTCAAGAGCTGCGTCTTGTTCGCCGGCCTCTACGCGGACGGCGAGACCGTTGTTCGGGAGCCCGTGTTCACTCGGGACCACACCGAGATTGCTTTATCCGAGTTCGGCGCGGATATCAGGCAAGAGCCCCGCATCGCGCGCGTTCGCGGAGGAACCCCGCTCACCGGCAAGCGGCTCGTGGTTCCGGGAGATATTTCCTCGGCTGCCTTTTTTATAGTCGCCGCTCTCATCGCTCGTCAGGCGGATTTGATCGTGGCGAACGTCGGCCTCAATCCAACCCGGACCGCTCTGCTCGATTTTTTGCGCGGCATGGGCGCCTCCATCAAGCTGCTGCACATCGAAGAGGTCAACGGAGAGCTGATCGGCAGTCTTCAAATCAAAACCTCTCGCATCCGCGGTGGAACGATCGAAGGCGCCGCAACCGCCGCTCTGATCGATGAAATTCCAGCTTTAGCCGTGCTCGGCGCAGTCAGCGAAGACGGTTTAATCGTTCGCGATGCCGCTGAGCTGCGTGTCAAAGAGACCGATCGAATCGAAACGATAGCCCGGAATCTGCGTCGTATGCAGATCGACGTAAGGACCACCGAAGACGGCATGGAGATTCCGGGAAAGCAAACTTTTCGCGCGGCCGAGATTCATTCCTGCGGCGATCACCGCATCGCTATGGCGTTTTCCGTCGCTGCTTTGGCCGCTGACGATGCGTGCGCAATTGAAGATGCCGGCGTCGCATCCGTCTCTTTTCCGGAATTCTTCAGCACGCTTCGCGAAATCGCGCGATAATCGGCAACGCCTATGGAAGACTCACCCGAAACCGATCTTACGTATGAGAGCCTGATCCACGATCTTAACAATGTCTTTGAAACTATTACGGAAGCTGCCGAATTGCTGAGTGCCGATCGCCGCTGGAAATCTTTGGCCGCTACTCTCTGCCGCACCGTCAATCGCGGCAAACGCCTCCTCGGCGCGATTCCCGACAGCACCCCCAATCTCGCCGCCGTTGTCGAAGATGCCATCCAGTCGGTCACCGACTATTGCATTGCGGCCCGTAAACCGCGCATGCGCTTCGTGCGCCAGATTTCCGCCGAAGCCCGCCTCCCCGGTTCCGCCAAGGATTGGGAGCGCGTATTCGCGAATCTCTTTCTCAACGCGGCTCAAATCATGCACAAGCCGGGTCGGATCGATATTGCCGCTCAACAACTCGAAGGATGTTTGACAATCTCCGTTTCCGACAATGGACCTGGCATTCCCGCCGACATTCTGCCCCGCCTCTTCCGTCCCAACGTCTCGACCAAAACCAATACCTCCGGACGTTCGGGTCTTGGCCTTCACATTGTCTCGTCCATCGTCAGGAAATATTCAGGCCGCGTGATCGCCGCCAATCGGGAGCGCGCGAATGGCGCGGTATTCACCATCTCGATTCCGGGAAGCTGACGAGGGATGAAATATTTTTGTATACATGCTCATTTCTATCAACCCCCGCGGGAAAACCCGTGGCTCGAAGAGATTGAGCTTCAGGATTCCGCCTATCCTTATCACGATTGGAACGAACGCGTGGAGGCTGAGTGCTACGCCCCCAATCTGGCGGCCCGCATTCTCGACGACACGAAGCGCATTACGCGCATCGTAAACAACTATTCCAAAATCAGCTTCGATTTCGGCCCCACTCTGCTTTCCTGGGCAGCCGAGCACGCTCCCGGCACCTATCGCGGAATCCTTGATGCGGACAAGCAGAGCCAGAAGCAGTTCTCCGGCCACGGTTCGGCAATCGCACAGGCATACAACCACATCATCATGCCGCTCGCCAATAGCCGCGACAAGAAAACTCAGATCCGCTGGGGATTCGATGATTTCGTAAGCCGCTTTGGCCGCTTGCCTGAAGGCATGTGGCTGCCCGAGACTGCGGTGGATCTCGAGTCCCTCGATCTCTTGGCTCAGGCTGGAATCGCTTTCGCGATCCTCGCCCCCCACCAGGCGAAAGCCTTTCGCCCGCTCGCTGGCGGCGATTGGCAGGATGTCAGCGGCTCGAAAATAGATCCTTCCCGCGCCTATCTCTTGAAAACTGCCGGCGGCAAATCGATTAGCCTTTTTTTCTACGATGGCCCCATTTCTCGCGCCGTTGCCTTTGAAAAGCTTCTCGATAACGGAGAGCAGTTCGCCACAAGACTGGTGAATTCGTTCTCCGATGGTAAAAGCTCGCCGCAGCTGGCGCATATTGCAACCGATGGCGAAACCTACGGCCATCATCATAGGCACGGCGAAATGGCCCTTGCCTATGCGCTCGATTACATCGAATCCAGTCAGTCCGTCAAGATCGCAAATTACGGCGAGTTCTTGGAGAGAAACCCTCCCGCGCACGAAGTGCAAATCTTCGAGAATACCGCGTGGAGTTGTGTGCATGGAATTGAGCGATGGCGTAGCAATTGCGGCTGTAACTCCGGACGCCCCCACTGGCATCAGGAGTGGCGCAAGCCGCTGCGTGAAGCTCTCGATTGGCTGCGGGATGCCGTTGCGCCGCCGTTTGAAGCCCTCGGTGCGCGCTTATTGCGGGATCCCTGGGCCGCGCGCGATGGCTACATCGGGGTGGTCTTGGACCGTTCTCCGGAGGTGCGTCGGCGTTTTGGCGAGGAGCATTTTTCGCGTGAGCTGTCCGCGCAGGAACAGGTGGTCGTGTGGAAACTCATGGAACTCCAGCGCCACGCTATGCTCATGTACACAAGTTGCGGCTGGTTCTTCGATGAGCTCTCGGGAATAGAGACCGTTCAGATTATTCATTACGCCGGCCGCGTTGTTCAACTCGCTGAGCAGCTCTTTGGAAATTCCATCGAAGAGCGGTTTCTCGAAAAACTCTCACTCGCGAAAAGCAATCTGCCCGAATACGGAGACGGCGCGAAGATTTATGCGCGCTACGTGAAGCCCGCCATGGTCGACCTGGAAAAAGTTGGCGCGCATTATTCCATCAGCTCGCTGTTCGCCCCGTACGGCGAGCGCGCGGACATTTTTTCTTATGACGTGAAGCGGCTCGATTTCCATACACGGGAAGCCGGAAAGCTCCGAATGGTGCTCGGCCAGGCCCGTTTCACTTCAAAAGTCACTCAGGAATCCGAAGTGCTCAACTTTTGCGTCGTGCATTTTGGCGATCACAACGTCGCTGGCGGAGTGCAAAAGGCCGATGGGCTGGCCGCCTACCGGGGCATGCTCGATGGAATCAGCGATTCGTTTGCCCGCGTGGATATTCCCGGCGTCGTTCATCTACTCGACCAGCGCTTCGGAGAGAAGACCTACTCGCTCCGGTCGTTATTCCGAGATGAGCAGCGCAGAATCGTACGCACCATTCTTTCCACTACGGTTGCCGAGGCCGAAGCGGCCTATCTGCATCTTTACCAGAATTATGCCGCCTTGATGCGCTTCATCACCGGTTTGGGAACTCCCGTTCCCCGCGAATTGGCCTCCGCGGTCGAATACGCAATCAATGGTTTGCTGCGGCGCGCTTGCTGCAGCGAGGAACTCGACGGAGAGCGGATTCAAAGCCTTCTGAAGGAGGCGAAATCGAGCGGCATAAACATCGATCAGACAACTCTGGAATTCCTGCTGCGCCGCAAAATCGAAGCTTTGGCGGCACGTTTCGCCGCGGACCCTTCTAATCCGGCCAAGCTGGACGACCTGAAAGCCGCCCTGAAAATCGTGAAGGGAATGCCCTTCGCCGTGAACTTATGGTCCGCTCAGAACCATATCTATGCGATTCAGGCTGGATTGTACCAGCGCATGCGCCGCAAATCGCAGCGCGGCGACACCCGCGCCCAGGCCTGGGTCGAAGGCTATCTGGAATTGAGCGAGCTGCTTTCTATTCGGGTTAGCTGAAGTTGTTCCCCGCACGGAACCGCGCGCCGGCAAGCCGCCCGTCGCAAGGAATCGCGCGCGTAAGCAAGCGGCCAAGCGGTTTAACTATTGGTCAGAATTTTGCTGATGTCGTTGTAAATCACAAAAACCACTAACATCATCAGAAACACGAACCCCAGCTTGAATACCGTCTCCTTCACCTGCATGCTTACTTCGCGCTGCAGCAGCATCTCAATAATCAGCAGCAGGAGCGTCCCGCCGTCGAGAATCGGAATCGGCAGCAGGTTGATGATCGCAAGCTGTAGACTGATGAAGGCCATAAAAAACAGATAATTCCAGGCACCGTGCTCCGCAGCCTCGCTCGCATCCTGCGCGATGCCGATCGGCCCGGTCAGCGATTTAGCCGAGACCCGGTGTTCCACGATGCCCCGCAATACTTGGAACATCAAAAGCGCGTTCTGCTGGTTGAATCGCAGCGATTGGACGACAGCCGGTCCGAATCCCAGCTTCACGATCTGCACGGGCAATTTAAAACTGATGCCGATGTGCCAGGGCATAGCGCGATCGCTGTTTGGAACCGGAGTCACCGTAACCGTTTGGACATGGCCGTTCCGCATGACCTGAATGTCGATCGGATGGCCCTTGGAGCGGATCACCGCCTGCTGCAGAGTCGCCGACGGCGTCAGGGGTTTGTTATTCACGCCGGTCAGCAAGTCGCCCGGCAATAAGCCTGCCGCCGCCGCCGGAGAGCCCTTCAGCACATCCGCAACCTGCACGTCTTCTTCCCCGCTCCAGCCTGCTACGCCGATGCCTTCCTTCGGATCCATGCGCGGCGTGACGGTGAGATCAAGTCTCCTGCCTTGGCGCTCTACCGTCACCGTAAGCGCATGATTCGCATTCAGCGCTTCCTGGGTCATGATGTAGTCCCAGTTCGGGTCCTGCTTGCCGCCCAGTTGCACGATCTTGTCGCCTGGATGAACCCCCGCGTTTGCAGCCGCTGAGTCCGGCAAAACGCCGGAGATCACGGGATCTTTCGTGTCCACTTCCTTCGGATAGGCGTACATGTACAAGCCCGTGACAATCGCAATCGCCAAAATTACGTTCATCAGCGGTCCGGCGATGATCACAATCGCCCGCTGCCATCGCGCCTTTGCCTGGAACGAACGGGGATCGACGGATTTCTCGTCGCCGGGCTGCTCTCCCAACATGCGGACATAACCGCCGAATGGAATCGCCGATACCCGAAAATCGGTCTCTCCCCGCCTGAATCCTAACAGTCTTGGCCCAAATCCCAGGCTGAATGTCTCCACCCGGATGCCCACCGAAAGGGCTGCCCAGAAATGGCCCAGCTCATGGATGAGGATCATGATTCCCAGGAGAACCACAACCCAAAAAATCTTATCTAGAAACCCCACGTGCTCTTCGCCTTTCCCGGCCCCTTAAGACCTCTCACTCGTTCGACGCGCCGCGCGGCGCTTCGCTTCTTCTATTCCGGTTTTCGCCGGAGCTTACACATCCCGCGTAACCGCGTTTGCCCAACGTGATTCAGCCACTACTCGCCGCGCGATCTCGCGCGAAGCCGCATCAATCGAAATGACTTCCTCTATTGTCGCCGGTTCTCGCGCCGTTTGCCGCGACAGCGTCTCTTCTACTGTTTCGGCGATTGCCGGGAAAGGAATCCGCCCCGCCAGGAACGCCTCTACAGCTACCTCATCGGCCGCATTCAGAGTGCAGGCTGCGGAGCCGCCTTGTTCCTGTGCCTCGTAGGCCAGCTTCAACAGGCGGAATTTCTCCATATCCGGGGGCCCGAACTGCCACGTCCGGGCTTGCGTCCAGTCCAGCCGTGGAACCGGGGCCCGCAATCTGTCCGGATACGTCAGCGCGTACTGAATCGGCATCCTCATGTCCGTCGCCGATATCTGCGCCACCACGCTCCCATCGTTATATTCGACCATCGCATGAATCGAAGATTGAGGATGAACCACCACTTCCACCTGCGAAGGCGTCAGCCCGAACAGCCAACAGGCTTCAATCACCTCAAAACCTTTGTTCATCAAAGTGGCTGAATCGATCGTGATTCTACGGCCCATCTTCCAGGTTGGATGGTGGAGCGCCTGCTCCGGCGTCACCTTCCAGAGCGCGTCCGCGGAGCTTTCTCGAAAAGGACCCCCCGAAGCCGTCAGCAGCAAACGGGTCACTTCCGACCGGCTGCCGGCGCGAAAGCACTGGTGAGCGCCGTTGTGTTCGCTATCCACCGGAATCAGTTCCGCGCCCGATTTTGCGACAGCAGCCATAACCAGTCGCCCGCTTGCTACCAGCACTTCTTTATTCGCCAACCCAATCCGCTTCTTCGCCTGAATAGCCGCATAGGTAGCTTCAAGCCCCGCCACGCCCACAATCGCCGACATCACAAACCCGACTTCCGAAGCCGTCGCAGCCGATACTCGGGCTTCGGGTCCAGCCGCCAACTCCGGCCGCTCAGCCTTGGGAAGTCCCAGACCTGCTACCCGGCCTTTTAATGTATCCAAAGTTACATTATCGGCGACGATAACCACCTCGGGACGGAATTCCAATATTTGGGAGCTAAGTACATCCAGGTTTCGGCCGGCAACCAGCGCATAAATTTGGAATCGCTCCTCGTGCTGGCGTACCACGTCCAACGTGCTTACACCGATGGATCCTGTTGATCCTAAAAGAGCAATCTTCATTTTAGACGCCCGTATTCCAGGGCTGCAGCTGCTGTGTCAAATCCTATCTTAAAAAAAAATTTGCATTTCAGTATAGAAAAAGCTTGCATTCCGTAAAATCATATCCTAGAATCGGAAGTAAGCCAGGGAGGCAACTCCCACCAAAGCGAGACTAACCTCATAGAAAGACCCCTGAAGCAACACCTCCCTGGCGCCCGAAAGGGCTTTCTCGCAGCTTCAGATCCCAAAATCAGGCAATTCTAAAAAACGAACCCAAACGCCAGTTCGTTTGGTAAAAGTGCAAAAGCCCGGTTCGTTTGGTAATTTCAGCGTAATCCATCCCTTGGGCCTCGGCGCTACACTCTAGGCGGAGGTTCGCTCCGTGCCTGAAATTAAGCATCCGGTTCCGCTTCGGCCGGAAACCGACGTTCTCACCCGTGGCTTCGACCCCAGCCTTTCCGTTGGGTCCGCCCGTCCGGCGGTATTCCGTAGCTCAACTTACGTTTTCTCAAGTCCCGAAGCTGCGGCGCGAGCCTTCGACATCATGGCCGGTCGCGCCCAGCGAACTCCCGAAGAGAGCGTCGATCTCGTCTACTCGCGCTTCAACCATCCTAATGCCCAAATCCTCGAAGACCAGATAATCCCTCTGGAACCTGGCGCCTCCGCAGCCGCGGTCTTCAATTCCGGAATGGCCGCGATTATGACCGCGCTTCTGGCGGTTTTGAAGCCCCGCGACAGCATCATCTACACCGTACCAATTTACGGCGGAACCCAAACCTTGATCCAGAGCTTCCTTCAGCCGTTCGGAATCGAGGGTATTCCGGTCCCTGCCGGCCATAGCGGCCAAATCGATGCCGCCATCAGAAGCGCAAAAAACCTTCGCGCCGTCCTGATAGAAACCCCCGCCAACCCGACCATTGTCATGACCGATATTAAGCGGGTTTGCCAAACCGTCGCTTCGCTGCCGCTGGCGTCCGTCAACGGGCACGCCCCAGAGCGGCCTTTGGTCATGATCGACAATACCTTTCTAGGGCCGGCGTTCCAGCACCCGCTCGCGCTCGGCGCGGACCTGTCGCTCTATTCCGCCACGAAGTATCTCGGCGGCTACAGCGACATCATCGGCGGCGTAGCGCTGGCCAGGGATGTCGGGCTGATCGGCAAGATCCGCGGCAAGCGCAGTTTGTTCGGCAATATCCTGCAACCGGATGAGTGCTGGATTCTGGATACCCGTCTGCCGACCGTCTTGCTCAGGATGAACCGCCAGAGCAAGAACGCTCAGCGGATTGCGGAGGGCTTGGCCGGCCATCCTAAAATCCGGAAAGTTTACTACCCAACCCTATTCGAAGATCGAGAGCAGATCCGCATCTATCGTGAGCAGTGCGATTATCCAGGCGGTCTTATTTCAATCGACTTGCACGGCGGTAGGCCTGCCGCGTTCGATTTTCTGCGGGGTCTGAAGCTTGCCCGGAACGCCGTTTCGCTTGGCGGCGTCGAGACTCTGGCTTGCCATCCCCGCAGCACCACGCACTCGGCCTGGAGCGCGCAGGATCTCGATGAAGCTGGAATCTCCGAGGGCCTGGTGAGAATCTCGTCCGGAATCGAAAATTGGCGCGACCTGCTTGCGGATTGCCGGCAAGCGCTCGACCGCGTACAGGTCACCTAAAAAAGACTCGCCAGGTTGCTACCACGAAGGCGTGTGTCACCATCGGCGCGCGCACGCTGCCAGTTCGTAGGTAGGCGAGCCCGCACGCAACGCCCAAAACACCGGCAACCAGAGCGCGCCGCCAATCCGGGAAGCGGTGGAACCATAAATGAGCGCTGCCAAAGACAAGGGCCGAAACCAAAACGGCGACAATGGGCGGAGCCCTGCTGTTGAGCAAGGCGCGCTCGATCACACCGCGGAAGAACAACTCTTCGCCTAGCGCTACCACCCACAAAATGCCGAAGAAAGTTCCGATTGCGATGCCGGCGATTCGCCACCACGCGCCTTGTAGAGGAGCAAACCGGACATCGTGGAGTCCCATCGCCAGCGCGGCAATCGGAACCAGCACCAGAAGATAGTAAAGAGCGCCGGTTTTCCACTCCTCACGCTTGGGCCAGAAGCTGAAAGCTCCCGGGTCCCACTGTCTCAATATCAACAACGCCGCGATCCCGAGTCTGATCCACATGAGGTGGCCGAGAATCTGAATAGCGACGTGATTATCCGGCGAGCGATAGATGCGCTGAAACACCCGCAGGATCACGGGCGCCGCCGCCAAAACCAGAAAGCCCGCATCGTAGGCGAAGCGCCGCGGCAACACAACGTACCAGAACGATAGAACGGCGCACAGAGCGGCAAGCAGATAGAAAGCATTACGCTGAAACGTTCCGGCTGCAAAACTGAAGACCAAATACGGCAGTAAGGCGCTGATCCATAAAATGCCCGCCTGCGCGCGTGGCGAGTCGATTCTGCTGAACCAGGCGCGGGTCGCTTCGAAACCCGAGCCAAGATAAAAGACCGCTTCCACCAGGAAGGCTGGAAGCGCGGCGCTCATGATCCAATGAGAAGGGGAATGGAGCCTTGAGTAAAACAGCGCTGCTGCGAACAACGCAATCCATGAGTACGCCAACGCTATGAAAAACGGACGCATTGTCCGAAACATCGCCCTCATCGTAGCATCGGCTTTCCTTTTTACCGCGACTGCCATTCAAGCGGCCGATCCGCCTCCCGGACTTTTGAGAAAGATCGCCGCCCAGGAGACGGAGAACGCGCGCGCGCTCGAAAATTACACCTACCGCCAATCGGTGACTATCGAGGAGTTCAACGATCATGGCCTGGTTACGGGGCAATATCGCGAAGTGCGAGATATCACTTTTTCGCCGAACCGGGTTCGATATGAACAGTTCCTGGAACGGCCTCAAAACACGCTGGCCCGGATCAAACTGACGCCCGAAGATTTTGCCGATATCCGCAACATCGATCCCTTTCTGCTGACCGCCGACAAGGTCCCGCTGTACGAGGGCAAGTACAAAGGCGAGGAGACCGTGGATGGCGCGGAATGCTTCGTTGAATATATCCGGCCGCGACAGATTCTCTCGACTCAGCGCTTCTTTGAGGGAACACTATGGGTGAGAGAATCCGACCTGACCGTCGTTCGTTCCGAAGGACAGGCCGTTCCCCAAATCGAAACCTTGCGCGAGCAAAACCTCTTTCCGCACTTCACAACTATCCGGCGTAAAGTGGATGGCAAATGGATGTTCCCGATAGAGACCTATGCCGACGATACGCTTTTTTTTCGGGATTGGCCCCAGCGCATCCGCATCGTCATCCGCTATATGAATTACAAGCGATTCGGCGCCGACTCCACCATCACTTTCGGCGATGAGTCTCAGCCGAAGAAGTAGGCCGGAGCGCGATCAGCCTTTTTCGCGTTTCACCAGTTGGATTTTGGAAGAGGCCGGCCGGCTTCCCGGCACGACGGTCAGCGCCTCGAGCTTGGTCAATTCGCGCCGTGCAATCTGTCCCCAGGCGCTCGTCCCATCCAGCTTCAGATATGCTCTCCAATGCCGCATTGCGCTCAGTGCATCTTTCAAGCCTTGATGCAGAAGGGCCAGGTTGTAGTGCACATCGGCGTAGTTCGGGTAAAGTTTCAGCGCCTCTTGATAGTGGTGCAGCGCGCTCGGCGGGTCTCCCTGCTCGTCGTATAGATTTCCAAGATTGAAGTGCGCCAGAGCATAATGCGGATCGATCTCGAGCGCTTTTTGGTACTGCGCTTCCGCATCGGCCCAGGCGTGTCCGTTGAAGAAGACGGTGCCCAGATTCACCAGGGCGCCAGCTGAATTGGGGTCGAGTTGCGCCGCTTTTTGATAGGCCTCGACGATCTGCTCGTAGGGGGCGCCGGTTTGTTCCAGCTCCAATCCGCGCTCAAACCAATGGTCCGCCTCGATCTTGTTGCGCAGCCTTTCAGCGATAGCTCCGCTGTTTTTTTGAGAGGCGGGCAGTTGCAACAGCTTGCTGATCTCGTCCTCGGCGAAATCGAATAGAAGTTGGCCAGAGGCCGGTTCCATCTTCTGCTTTCCGATTTGGATGCGGATCCGCCGGCCTTCCTTGTAAACGCGGACGTCCTCGCTCAGATGTTGCGAGCTCTTGAGCCGCTCTCTGAGGCCCTCGAGCGCCTGTTTAATGGCGCGAGGATGGGCATTCTGGCTCCGCAACTGCACCAGCCGTTTCAGCGCAAGCAAATCCGAAAAGCGGTACTCCCGGGTCTCGGCGATCAAATGCTGGCGTTCCCAGCTCCTAAGCTGCCGGCTGTCGATTTTTAGAAGCCGACAGACTTCCTTGCGGGTGTAACATCCGCCCGCTTCGCGCTCTAGGGCTGGCGTGGGATGTTGCGAGTGGTCTCGCAGCACAGGTAGATGATATCACCCATCAGCAGCGGGAGAGTGTCTGTTCTTGCCTTAGGCAACATAAGCCGGGGGAGCCCGATAGGGCGTTCGGAATGGCGGCTCGAAAGGCCAGATTCCAAAGAAGTACTACCACCGGTAGTTTTGCTGTAGCCCTAGGACGATTCGCCATTGACCGAAGTCACTCCGCCGATGCAAAGTTATTTCCAATCCTTAATTATTGTTTGTTTCCCCCAAAGGTCACGAAAGAGAGGCTCGGAGAATATGTTCGTGCGCAGGTACTACTCGGTCGGCCTCGATCCCGCTTCCGCCTTGCCGGCGGCTAACAAATTTCGATGCACGGCTATTCGTGTACTTACGGCCCTCATCAGGCTGACGTTTATGGGCTCCCTCGCAGTCGGCCAGACCACGTCGGTGTTTGACGGATCGACTCCTACCGGCCTCGCCACCGGAAGCACGCCTGGGTCATATGCCGTTTCGTCCTTCGAACACTACAATCCATTCAGCGGTACACTTAATCCCGCTATACCTCTCTATCACGTTGGAGGGCGTGGAGATGCCGGGTTTGAGCTGACGTGGGTGATTCCGCAGCAATGGCAGACCCATACGATAACGAACCCGGTGACTCCCGTAACATATTCCCAGACATTTACTCCTCCCGTACAATCCTGGATGCCCTGGACGCAGTTGTTGGGAGCGGGCAGCGTCTGGGGAAGGGAATGGGTTCGATATGAGGTTTGTCAGCCGGGCTAGTCGCCGACTCCGACTAGCGTCTCCCTATCTCGAACGGCGCTCGCCTACACAGCGAGCGACGGCACTCAAACGGAGCTCGTTGACGACGAGACCGGCGGCGAAATCGACACATGGGACAACGTTTGCACCTGGACCCTACAGCACGATCTAGTCGGAGATCGGGGACTAAGCTACTACAGCACAAGCGGCGGCCCTATGCTGCAATTCGAGCGGGATTACGAGAGGGACGGGTCTAACCGCGACCCGAACCCTCCCGCCGCCGCTCCCATCGCGATAAACGGAAACCTGCTCTTTCCAAACGGCGTAGAGTACCGAGTCGACAACTCGCTCGTAAGTTGGATGGTCGACCGTAACGGAAACAAGACCAGTTTGTCCTATAACTCGGGTGTGTCAAGCGTTTTGTGTAAACGGCCCCGCATTTTCTGACATTTCATCCCTGGTAGACTGAACGGACCTGAGCGGAGGATAGGGCGCTGCGGAGACGCAACCCGAGCGACGACTCAGAGGC
>Ga0208220_1000066_pt1 | contig 37103 bp, 31 predicted proteins | sample NGESurdeep092012_9_FD_184484 | JGI IMG/M metagenome (GOLD analysis project Ga0208220, IMG submission 184484) | Arctic peat soil microbial communities from Barrow, Alaska - NGEE Surface sample F53-1 deep-092012 (SPAdes) | ecosystem: Environmental > Terrestrial > Soil > Wetlands > Peat ...
AGACCTTTCCCGAAAGCTCATGAAGTACATTCGTGCTTACGCCAAGTCAGCACGTCCGGTCCGCTGGACTTACACCAACCCAAAACGGCGCATCCTCGCTACAGAAATCACTGGGACAGCCCACTAGAGGCTCGCGGGCTGTACGGGTTGCGCGATCAAAGACAGAATGGCCCTCATGCATCACCCTTCTACATGTTAGACTCTATGTGTAGAAGGGCATGGCATGCAATTACCCAAGTCTGACATCCCTCAAGGGACTCTCGATCTGCTGATCTTGCAGGTGACCGCTCTCGGGCCGATTCACGGCTACGCGATCGCTCAGCGCTTGCAGCAGATATCGCGCGATGTCTTACAAGTCCAGCAAGGCTCGCTTTATCCCGCGCTTCATCGTCTCGAAAACAAGGGTTATCTCAAGGCTGAATGGAAGGAATCGGATACGGGCCGGGAGGCGAAGTTCTATAAGCTGACGGCCAAGGGCCAGACGCAGCTCAAGGCAGAAACCGCGAATTGGACCCGGTTAAGCGATGCCGTTGCAGCCGTTTTGAAGCTGCGGCAAAGAGACGCAATATGAACCGGCTCAAGCGGCTCATCAGGAAAAGGCAGTTAGAAACCGAGCTGGAAAAGGAACTGCGGAATCACGTCGAGCGCCAAGTTTCCGACTACCGGCGCTCCGGTCTGACTGAAGAAGAGGCGCGGCGCAAGGTAAATCTGAACTTCGGCGGCATCGAACAAATTCGAGAAGAGTGCCGCGACGCCCGCGGAACGCGATGGGTGGAAAACACGTTCCAGGATCTGCGGTTCGCGCTGCGGATGCTACGGCGGAGCCCTGGTTTCGCAACGGTTGCAGTGGTCTCTCTCGCGCTGGGAATAGGCGCAAACACCGCCATCTTCAGCGTCATGGACGCGTTGATGCTTCGCATGCTGCCAGTGCAACACCCGGAGCAACTGGTGTTATTCGGTGAAGGTCACATGTCCGGAGTGACCGATGACTTCCCACATCGGAACCAAGAATTGTTTTCGCAGCCCTTCTATCGGGCAATGCGCGGGAGAAACGATGTCTTCTCAGATATCGCCGCGATGGAAAGTATGTCCGGGGACGTTCATGGACGCTTTGGGGGAACGAATGCCGAATTGGAGCCGGTGAAAATACAGCTCGTATCGGGCAACTATTTCTCGACGCTCGGCGTACCGGCGTCGGCCGGGCGCGTACTGACGGCGGAAGACGATCGCGCCCCAGGAGGCGCGGCCGTGGCGGTTATGCGCTACGGATATTGGCAGCGACGCTTTGCCCGGGACTCATCCGCGATCGGCCGCTCGCTTTCCGTTAACGGGACCTTGTTCACTATTGTCGGTATAGCGGCTCCGGAGTTCTTTGGAACGGAAGTTGGCCGGGCTCCCGACCTGTGGATTCCACTCGCCGCGCAAGCGCAGGTTCAGCCCTGGCTCGGCGACCCGCTGGGTGCACAGACGCAATCGCTATGGCTGATTGCGCGGACGAAGCCGGGAGTCACTATCGTTAAGGCGCAGGCCTACACGAATGTGCGATTCCAGCAGTGGCTTCACGAGTTGGTGGGTTCGTCTCCCTCGGCGGACCGTATTGCAGACATGCGGAAGGCCCATGTGAAGCTGACCGACGCGGCACGCGGCATTTCACGGCTACGGCGAGAGTTTTCACGCCCGCTGCAGATCCTAATGGTTCTGGTTGGCCTGGTGCTGCTAATTGCCTGTGCGAACATTGCGAATCTTTTGCTAGCGCGGGCCGGAGCACGCCAGCGGGAAATTGCGGTTCGGACGGCGCTTGGCGCACAACGGCGAAGGTTGATGAGCCAGTTACTTTCGGAAAGTCTTTTCCTCGCGCTGGCAGGTGGATTCCTGGGATTACTCGTCGCGATCGGCGGCGGACACCTGCTGCTGGCGATGGTTTCAACCGGACCGGAACCTGTTCCGCTCCAACTGGGGCTGAGCGCGCCGATACTGCTGTTTACCTTATTACTTTCGATCCTCACCGGCCTGGTCTTTGGAACTGTACCGGCGCTAAGGATGAGCAGCGTGGAAGCGGGGCCGTCATTGAAGGAAGGCAGGGGATTGACGCGATCGCGATCCCATGGCCGGTTAGGCGCGCTGTTGGTTGCGGGGCAGGTGGCGCTGGCGTTCTTCCTGATTATCGGCGCGACTCTCTTTGTAACTACATTTGAAAAACTCGAACGGACGAGCACCGGATTTGAAAAAGATAAAGTTCTTCTGCTACGACTCAACAGCGATTTGATTCATGCCAAAGGCCCGGCGCTGACGGCGCTATACAGCCGGCTGGAAACGCGCGTTCAAGGATTGCCCGGCGTGCGAGCAGCCAGCTTTTCGATGCTGAACTTCAACGAGGGCGAGTGGAATTCTCCCGTTTGGCCGCAGGGATTGCCTCATACCGAGGCGAACGCCAAGTCGTTTAGCGGAAATCGAGTGGGAGCACAGTATTTCGAAGCGCTGGAAACTCCGATGGTCCTGGGGCGAGCTTTCGGACCTCAGGATACGCCCAAATCGCAGCCGGTTGCCGTAGTAAATGAGACTCTCGCACGAGATCTCTACCCGAACGGTTCGGCATTGGGCCGCCATTTTTCGCTAGGCGAACATGACGACCTCGAGATTATCGGCGTGGTGAAAGACGCCAAGTACCAGAGCGTTCGCGAAGAACCGAGTGGCGTGTTTTTCGTTTATAACGGCCAGGAGCAGAATCCGGACGGTTTCAATGACTTGGTAGTGCGAGCCCAGGGTAGACCCGAGGCGTTGATCGGAGAAATTCGAGCGGCGATACACGCAGAGAATCCCGATCTTGCCATTTCAGAGGCGATGACGCTTGCTGAAGAAGTGGATCGGTCGCTGGCTGAGGAGAAGCTTCTGGCAAAGCTGGCGGGTTTCTTCGGAGTTCTGGCGTTGTTACTCGCATCGGTCGGTTTGTACGGAGTGATCGCCTATTCGGTGGCGCGACGGACGAACGAGATCGGAATCCGCATGGCTTTGGGCGCGCTGCCGGGGAACATTCTTGGTGAGGTGCTGAGCGAATCGTTGTTGATGGTTGCGCTGGGGCTGGCAGCCGGTTTGCCGATGGCGTTGGCTTGTGGGCGGCTGGTTTCGAGCCAGCTCTACGGAGTGAAGACGGGAGATCCATGGCTGGTCGGCGGCGCCGCGGCGGTATTGATAGTGGCAGCTCTCGCCGCCACTTTCTTACCAGCGCGCCGAGCCGCGCTTCTGGACCCAGTTACGGCCTTGCGGGAGGAGTGATAGATCCCATGATGACCGATGCTCCGACTTCGCGGGCGACCTGTACAGGTACCGCATAGTCTGGCGTCAGCCGTTGCACCGATATGTATACTCGTACTGGAAACTGCTCGCCGGAGTTGTTTCAATGCTGGATCGACAAATATGACGATCGAGATCAAACGTTGCTTCTTTTGAAGCAATATCAAGGCGGAGGCCGTGCGCCTCAAGAACGATATCGAGCGTGAGTTCACTCTTCCGGTTCGGTTGCGTGCCGGTTCCCCCGGCTCACTGGACGTTTTCGTTGATGGCGAACAGATCTATTCCAAAAAACGTACAGGGCGTTTGCCGACAGCCGACGAACTTATCGAGACGATTCGCAGCAGGCTTCCCGGAAATCAAGTTTCCTTCAACAATCTCGACTCTGGAAGGTGAAGCATTCGCTGCCATGCTGATCGGTCAAGCCGATTGTCATTCAAAGCATCTACGAATGCATTGAAGGCTCTAGCTAGGGCACAACAGTCAAGTTAGCGGTTCGGGCAACTCCTTGGCAAGAAGCGGTGATGGCGATAGAGTTTTGGGAGGTGACCGCATGGGCGGCGATCTCGAAAGTAGCCGTGCGTTGCCCCGCAGGCACCTTGATTTCGGGCGGCAGGCTCACCACAGATGGATTACTGGAAGAAAGCGCTACGGTCATGCCCTCTGAAGGCGCAGGGTGCCGAAGGAGCACCGTTCCCGATGCCGAAGAACGCCCGTGAATGGTGGCAGGGCTCAGCGCCAGCGGGGCGAGGATTGGGAACAACACCAGCGTATTAGATCGCGTGAGTCGATCGGCGCTGACGAAGATGTGAACCGTTGTGCCGTCGTTCTGAACAGCATGGGAATGGATGGCGAATTTTACGCCACGGCTTCCCGCGGGTATTAAAACGGTTTTCGGTACGTCCACGAGACCGGGCGGATCGGTCCTGACGGAGAAATTCAGACCATTTTCGGGCGCTGGTCTATCTATGGCGATGATGGCGGCCGATTCGGAATCTCCAACCGTCTCCTGCGGCGCAAGCGCGAGGATCAGATCGGGCGAAGAGGACGGGGCAGCGTGGACGCCGTTTGGGAAAGGACGGTAGAGGGGATCGCCGATGTTGAGGATCATCCATTTTAAAAGGCGCGTGCCGCGCAGCACCGCATCTCCTACATTGGCGCCCTGGAAGAGATAGAGGAATATCCGGTCCGGATGGGGAAGATTATCCAGAAAAGGTTCAGCCACAGCGCCGCTGGTGACAGTGATTCCCTTCAGCAGAGCGTTAGCGACCCAGTTCGGACCGGCCCGCGGGTTCAGCGCGGAAGCGCTGTCCAGATGTATTCCAATCGCACCGGGATCCCATGTGAAAGCGTCGTTATAGTGATTCAAGCTGTACCAACCGGCATAAAGGGCGGCGTCATCGCAGCGCAGCGGAGCGGGAGCCGTGCCAAACTCCTGCTCGTGCGTGTCTTCGACGATCGGGAAGCCGGCTCTGCGGGCGAATTGCTCAGCCTGATAGATGTCCCAATTCCCTCCACCATAGCTATAGTCAAACAACGCGGGGGCGGGAGCGGAAAGATCGAAGCAACCTTTACCGGAAAGGCCGTGCGCTTCCGCAAATAGTACCTTGTCGACCAAGCCCTTTGCGAGAGCGGGGGTTTGGGCATCCAGCCGCCAAACCGAGTAGATATGGCGGGCGCCGGAGCTCTCGCGATAACCGGAGAGCGGGATGAAGGGCTGGTAGAGATTGCCTTCGCTTTGAGCTTGCCCGAAATAGGGCTGGATTTCGGCCTGGGCCGCGGGGCGAAACGGCAAATACTCGTCCCAAATATCGGCGACGAAGGAATCGAGCGCATAGTTCTGGCCGTTGATGGTCAGGTCAAACGGGGTTTGATAGGAAAAGACAATATAGAGAATCTTTTCCTTGCCTACGGCGTCGAGACACTTCCGAAGGGGGGCTTTCACGCGCGATTCGAACTCGACCGCGTCAATCGCTTCCGGGGAGGAGACCTTGATGGCGCAGCTATTGGCTGCCGGTATATCCCGCTTCGTCATGTAGTAATCCGCTACGCCGCGGGATTCCCGCGCGCCCGCGTTATAGACGACGAGAACACGGTCATTAAGTGGCGGGACCGCGGCATGCGCCAATAGCGCTGTTGCAAACAACAACGCGGCAATCGACACGGTTTTTTTAACCACGCGCTGCAACTCAAAACTTTCGAGACTCACAAGACCATAATCGCAACGAAATTACAGCGGGTATGACAAACTGCTGAAAGCTTAATCTCCCGCGAGAATCGAATCGGCGATTTCGGTTCCCATAACTCGACGCGGTTACTAATCGAAGATCTCGGAAAAGGACACTTCGATAGAGGTATCGTCGAGTTTCACAGATCCGGCCGCCGCTTCTTGCATGCCGTTGGAACGATAGATCCAGACGCGGCGCTCCGCCGGATCGATTACCCAAACTACCGGAACGCCGAAATCCAGATAGTCTTGAATGCGGGCATTCATGCGCGACACGGTATCTTCCGGGGACAGGATCTCGATGCACACAAGCGGCGGTTTAGTGAGGATCCGCTCGTCGGGTTTACCAAGCGTGACAATCACGTCGGGAATACGGAATCGAGTCGGCTTGACTTGGAAACGCCATTCAGGCAGCGCGGCAATTCCTGTCTCCCCAAAACGGCTCATGAAGAAGGCGATCAGTCTGCCTTGTATCCACGCGTGATCCCGCTCGCCCAAATTCCGCTCCTCCACGAGGCCGTCCAGGTAGTCGCAATCGGGGCGGTAGACGGTTTTCAAGTACTCCTCTACTGAAATCTGCAAACCCGCTGCCATATGGCAACAGTATGGCATTTATTTCACCGGCCTAATGAGGCAGGTTGAGGCGGATGCCAAGCTCCCGAAGCTGGCGCTCGGGCACCGGTGAAGGAGCCTCGCACATCAGGTCGGTAGCCTTCGCAGTTTTCGGGAACGGGATGACTTCGCGAATGGATTGCTCGCCGGCGAGAATCATCACCAGGCGATCCAGGCCGAGCGCGATGCCTCCATGTGGAGGCGCGCCATACTCGAGCGCTTCGAGCAGAAATCCGAAGCGGCGCTTCGCTTCTTCCTCGCTAAAACCGAGCGCGGAAAATACTTTCGTTTGCACATCGCGCCGGTGAATACGAATGGAACCGGAACCCAGCTCAACGCCGTTCAGCACCAGGTCATAAGATCGCGCGCGGCAGTGCGCCGGATCTGTGGTCAGTTTTTCGAGATCGCGATCATGGACCGATGTGAATGGATGATGCGCGGCGTTCCAGCGCTTTTCGTTCTCGTCCCACTCGAACATGGGAAATTCGATCACCCAGAGAAACTTGAAGATCGCCGGATCGAGCAGCTTGTGGCGGTCGTTATATTTCTGGGCGATAAACAATCGCAGTTGACCGGCGGCCAGCAGCACCGTGTATTCGGGCAGCGCGCCTTTCTTTTCGCCGGCCCAGCCCGCCAGGATCAACAGGTCGCCTTCAGTGGGGTTCACCCGATCGCGGACTTTGGAAAGAGGCTCGGCAAAATCACGCTCCAAACGCTTGATGTCGTCATAGACGCGAAGCCCACGCTCCTGGCCAAAGGCTTTGATGTCGTCCCGTTCCTTGCGGCTTAGCGGCCCGGTTCCCGGGATATGAATGGCAACCAGCGGCAACCCCTCAGCGGTGAGACCCGAAGCAGGGAAAAGATCTTCTACGCAGTGGAATGGTGGAATCCGGAGATCGGGCTTGTCGCTTCCGTAAGAACGCATCGCCCGATCGTAAGTAATTCGCGGAATTTCCCGCTCGACCGTTTTCCCGGCGGCCTCGAAGACACTCCAGATGAGGCGTTCCACGACCTGATAGACCTGCTCCTCCTGCGGAAAGGACATTTCGAGATCGATCTGCGTGAACTCGGGCTGGCGATCCGCTCGCAAATCTTCGTCGCGGAAACAGCGCACGATCTGAAAATAACGCTCATACCCGCTAATCATCAGGAGTTGCTTGAAAATTTGCGGCGATTGCGGCAGGGCATAGAAGTTTCCCGGCTGCACGCGGCTGGGCACCAGATAATCACGCGCGCCTTCGGGCGTCGACCGCGTCATGAACGGCGTCTCGATTTCGAGAAATCCCTGACCGTATAGAGCCTGCCGAATCGCAAACGCGATCTTCGAGCGCATGACGATGTTACGCTGCATGCGCGGCCTGCGCAGATCGACGTAGCGGTATTTCAGCCGGATGTCTTCTTTCACGTCCACGTTATCTTCCAACGGGAAGGGAGGCGTACGCGATTCATTGAGTATCCAGATCTTCGCTACCGCGACTTCCACTTCGCCGGTGGCGATGTTGGCGTTCACGGTACCGGTGGTGCGCAACGCGACCGAACCTTCGACCGCAATCACGAACTCCGAGCTTAATTCCTGCGCGCGCCGGTGCGCTTCCGCGTTTTTGCTTTCGTCAAACACAAGCTGCGTAATGCCGTCGCGATCGCGGAGATGAATAAAGACGACTCCGCCGAGGTCGCGACGCCGATGAACCCAGCCCATCAGCACCACTGCTTTACCAGCGTCAGCCGGACGCAGTTCCCCGCAAGTATGAGTCCGGCGGAGATCGCCCAAAAAATCGAGTTTCAGTTCTGCCATTTTGATCCTGACCGCATGCGCACCCGCCTACTACAGGCCGTTGAAACGCTCGAGCAATTGCTGGCGCGTCAACATTTCCTGAGCACCGGAAGCCATATTCTTCAGTGTGTAGGATTGGGTAACGATCTCGTTGTCGCCCACAATCAAGGTGAAACGCGAGGCGAGCTTGTCGGCAATTTCCAGCATCCGCTTGAGCTTGCGCTCGGTTCCCACTTCGACGGAAACGCCGCGTTCCCTGATCTCGCCGGCGAGCAGCGCGCAATGGCGGAGGGCGGTCTCGCCCAATGGCGCGACGTAGACGCCGAGCGCCGGAATCCGCGCCGTTTGCTTTTCTTCCACAATCATGACCAGGCGATCTTCCCCAATGGAAAATCCGATTCCGGGCGCGGGAACTTTGGATCCGAGAGCCTCCGCGAGGCCGTCATAGCGTCCGCCTCCGAGAATCGCGTTCTGCGCTCCTAAAGAGCCGTGCGTAACCTCAAACGTGGTACGGGCGTAATAATCCAGGCCGCGAACCAGGCGCGGCTTCACGGTATAAGCGATTCCGCGGTCATCCAAGAGTTCCCGAACGCGGCGGAAATGCTCGATATCTTCTTCATTCAGGTAATCGAGAATGGAGGGCAAGCGATCGATGATGGGCTGATCCTGCGGAACCTTACAATCCAGAACGCGCAGTGGGTTGACCTCCGCGCGGCGGCGGCAATCTTCACACATGCCTGCGACCACGGATTTCAATTCGGACCGCAAGGCTTCGTTATATGCTGCGCGCGATGCCTTTGAGCCCACGGAGTTGATCAGCAGCTCAAAATCCAGAATTTCGAGTTCGCGCAGGATGGCTACCACCATTTCGATCACTTCCGCATCGATGGCCGGCGAATCCGATCCAATGGCTTCCGCCCCGATCTGATAGAACTGGCGGTAGCGTCCTTTTTGCGGCCGCTCGCGCCGGAACATCGGACCGATGTAATAGAGCTTCTGAAGGCCGGGCTGCTGATCGAGCCGGTGTTCGACATAGGCGCGAATGACGGAAGCCGTATTCTCAGGCCGCAAAGTGAGAGAGTTGCCGCCACGGTCGTCAAAGGTGTACATCTCTTTACTGACAATGTCGGTTTCTTCGCCGACACTGCGCGCGAACAGCGCGGTCTCTTCGAGAACGGGCGTGCGAATCTCGTGGTAATTGAATCTCGCGAAAACGCGCCGGACCGCTGTCTCGAGGTGATTCCAAACGGCGCTAGCGGGCGGCAAAATATCGCGCATGCCTTTGACGCTGTGGATCAAGATTGCTCTTCCTTATAAATGGCTGTGATCCTGACGTAGTTTTCGCAATTCCTGCGGAAGCGCTCCTGTTCTTCGAGCGTCACCTCGCGTTTCAATCTAGCTGGAGCGCCCATTGCGAGCACGCCCGCAGGCACCTCCATGCCCTCCGGCACCAGAGCGCCGGCGGCAACCACCGCTCCGGATCGGATTCGCGCGCCATTCAGGACGATTGCGCCAATGCCGATGAGCGCGCCATCTTCCACTTCGCAGCCATGCAGCACGACGCGGTGGCCCACCGTTACGCGATTTCCGACAACACATGGATAAAGATCGTGGTCGACATGAAGAACGCTATTGTCCTGAATGCTGGTTTCGTCGCCGATACGGATGTAATTCACGTCGCCGCGAACCGACACGTTCAGCCAGACGCCGGATCGTTCGCCGATAACAATATCGCCGATCAGTTGCGCGCTGGAATCGATATAAGCGGAGGGTGCGATGCGGGGCATCACGCCGCAATAGGGACGGATCACTGTTCTCTTTTCTTTATTCTTATTCTTTCAGATGCGCCTCAAAATATTCCCAAATCGCGGGCTCCGGTCTTCCGGCCACCGCCTCCTCGATTCGTTTCTGAAGCTCCGCCGATCCGCCCGCGAACTCAAGCGCCTTAAGAGCTGCAAGCGCATCCGCCGGAGGACTTTCGCGTACAATTCCGATTAGAAATTCGATTGCAGGCTGCTGCCGCGATGCCCCGGCCGCTCTCAAGATTGCTTCTCTCAAACTGGCCCGAAGCGGATTTTTCCAAGCTTCGATTAATACGGCGAGTGCGCCAGGAAGCCGGGACGCACCCAACGCGAGTGCCGCTTCCTCGCGAATCTCTTCACTCGAAGCCATGAGAAAACCGCTGACAAATGAGACTCCCGCCTCACCTTCCAGATTGAGCAGGGATTCGAGGGCCTGCCCGGTTACCGCTGCTTCCCGATCTCCCGTCTGGATTTTCAGGCGCAGCAGCAACGCGGATTCAATTCCTTCCATGGATTCGAGCGCCCGAACCGCGTCGATTCGCACGGGAGTCTCGCGGTCGGTCAGCGCGCGGACGAGATTCCGCAGCTTCTCCTCTCGCGGAAGGTCGCTACAGGAGACAAGCGCCAGCGCGGAAGTTCCGCGCAGGGTGATCGCGGTATCCACCCGGGTTCCCCAGACCGGCTCCATTTGCACGTGCTGAAGGCCAAGCAGGAACGGGCGGGACTCCGAATATTCCAGGTTTTTGAGCGCCTTGGAAAGCGCATTTTTTCCCCAGCACTGCGGGTCTGTTTTCGCCGGATTTTCAAACAACCGATCAAATGCCGCTAGCAAATCGGGAACCAGGGAACGAAGCGCAAGACTTTCGGCGACGCTCGCGGCTTTCGCGACCACCAGATTTGTGCGATCGTTCAACGCCTTCCGCAAGGCAGCCAGCATCGCTTCATCGGGGGCGGATTCGCGCAGTAAGCTCAGTCTCTCGAGCTGCTGTTCGATTCCGCGGTTGGGCATGATATCGTGCGCTGCTTCCGGTTTCTTCGCGCTTTACAATCAGAACATGTCAGCCAGCGCCGTTGCTGTGAATGTGCTCGCGAAATACGAGCCGGTGATCGGGCTTGAAGTGCATGTTCAGCTTGGGACAAAGACGAAAATCTTTTGCGGCTGTCCTGTGGAATTCGGTGCGCCGCCGAATACCAACGTTTGTCCAGTCTGTCTGGGATTGCCCGGCGCGTTGCCGGTGTTGAGCCGGGAGGCGGTGGAACTGGCCATCAGCGCGGCGGTTGCGCTGCGGTGCGAGGTCAACGGATTTTCACGATTTGCCCGCAAGAATTATTTTTATCCGGATCTGCCCAAGGGTTACCAAATTTCGCAGTACGATCAACCGCTTGCCGAACACGGTTATGTCGATATCGTGAGCGGAAGCGGCAAAAAGCGAATTGGCGTGACGCGCGTTCATATGGAGGATGACGCCGGAAAGAGCATTCACGACGGATTCAAAGATTCGGATCGTTATTCTTACGTGGACTTGAACCGTTCCGGCACGCCCCTGATTGAAATTGTGAGCGAGCCGGACCTGCGATCGTCCGACGAAGCCTACTCTTATCTCACCGAACTGAAACAGATGATGCAGTATATCGGCGTCTCCGATTGCGATATGGAGAAAGGTCAATTGCGATGCGATGCCAATGTTTCGGTGCGGCTGCGGGGCGCGGAGAAGCTGGGAACGAAAGCGGAAGTCAAGAACCTGAATTCCTTCCGGTTCTTGAAACTGGCGCTGGAGTATGAGATTGGGCGGCAAATTGAATTAATCGAATCCGGCGGGAAAGTGGCGCAGGAAACGCGGCTCTACAACGTGGAGACCGGGCAGACGGTGGGGATGCGCAGCAAAGAGCAGGCGCACGATTACCGGTATTTCCCGGAGCCGGACCTGGCGCCGCTGCGCGTGAGCGAGCACTGGCTGAACGAAGTGAAGTCGAAGCTGCCCGAGCTGCCGGCGGACCGGCGGGCGAGATTTGCGAGCGAGTACGGGCTTCGCGAGTATGACGCGCAGGTTCTGACATTGACACGGGAGACGGGAGATTATTTTGAGACCGCCGTGAAGACGAGCGGCGACGGACGATCTACCGCGAACTGGGTAACGGGTGACCTGATGGGTCTGCTTAAAGCGGCTGGCAAAGACATTTCGGCGTCGCCGGTGCGGGCGGAACATCTTGGAGAACTGGTCGCGCTGATCAATAAAGGGGAGCTTTCGGGAAAACTGGCAAAGGAAATTTTGCCGAAGATGTTCGAGACCGGCGATTCGGCAGCGGCAATTATGGATCGCGAAGGGCTGAAACAGATCTCCGATTCCGGGGCTCTCGAAAAAATCGTGGAGGAAGTGCTCGCCGCGAATCCGAAACAGACTGAACAGTATAAGAACGGCAAAACCGCAGTGATGGGATTTCTGGTCGGCCAAGTGATGAAAGCGAGCCGGGGCCAGGCGAATCCGGCGGCGGTAAACGAGGTTTTGAAGAGAAAGCTGGGCTGAAGAGGCTTTTTAAGATTGGACCGCGGTAGTGCGCTCCTCGTTGTGATGGCGCACGTCGATTCCTTTTACCAGAAAAAGCACATCCTCCGCGATATTGGTGGCGTGGTCGGCAACTCTCTCCAGGTTGCGAACCACAGAGAGCAGATATAAGGCCTGCGAGATTTGCTGCGGATTCTTCTCCATAAAGCTGATCAACTCGTGATAGCTGGCTGTGCGCATGTTATCCACAGCATCGTCCGAAGCAAGAACGCTGCGGGCCATTTCGGGATCGCGGTTCACAAAGGCATCCAAAGCTTTCCGCACCATGGATTGCGCGAGGCCGGCGATGTGGGGGATATCGATCAGCGGCCGGATGACGGGTTCCTCCAGCAACGCCAGCGCGCTTTCGGCAATGCTTACTGAAAGATCGCCCATGCGCTCCAGATCGTTGTTGATTTTGATGGCGGCGGTGACGAGACGCAAGTCGGCTGCGAAAGGAGCCTGCAAAGCAAGCAGGCTGATCGCCATGTCGTCGATTTCAATCTCGAGCTGATTGATACGGCCCTCATTTTTGAGGACCTGCCGGGCCAGCTCTTCATTCTTTTCGACAACTCCTTGCACGCTGCGATAGACAGCGTTCTCGACGAGGGCGCTCATCTCCAACAACTTGCCCTTAAGGAGATCTAATTCCTGTTCAAAATGGCGCACATATTCCTCGATATTCGATCAGAGCCTTGGATCAACCGAATCGTCCGGTGACGTAATCCTCAGTTTCCTTGCGGGCGGGGTTTTGGAAAATCTTCTTGGTGTCGTCGAATTCGATCAACTTTCCCATTAAGAAGAAGCCGGTGTAATCGGCCAGCCGCGCGGCTTGCTGCATGTTGTGAGTGACGATCACGATAGTGGTGATGTCCTTAATCTGAAACAGCAGTTCCTCAATCTTGAGTGTTGCTATGGGATCGAGGGCGGAACAAGGCTCGTCGAGCAGCAGCACTTCCGGCTCAACCGCCAAAGCGCGAGCGATACACAAACGCTGCTGCTGGCCACCCGACAGAGCGCTTGCGGGTTTCTGGAGCTTGTCCTTTACCTCAGCCCAAAGCGCGGCGTGCTGCAGGCTGCGTTCGACAGCGTCATCGACGATCGATTTCTTATGAATGCCATTCACGCGCAGGCCATACGCCACGTTGTCGAAAATAGTTTTGGGAAACGGATTGGATTTTTGAAAAACCATTCCCACTCTGCGCCGGACATCCGTGACGTCCATGGAGAAAAGATCCTCTCCGTCGAGCCGCAGATCACCCTCCACGCGGGTGTTCCGCAGAGCCTCGTTCATACGGTTCATGGTGCGCAGAAACGTGGATTTTCCGCATCCGGACGGCCCGATGAAGGCAGTTATTTTATTGGAAGAGATATCAATGCCGATGCCGTGCAGCGCCTGGAAAGAGCCGTAGTAGAAGTTGAGATTTCTCGCATTCAATTTGGACGAAGCTGTCATTTTGGCGCTTTCCGCCGTATCGGGAATTGGAGTGACGGGCTCGCTAAGAATCTGTTGCCGCTGAGGAGTTGCCACAGGTTATCTCCTTGATCCTGCCGGTCCGCGGGCAATGATCATTCTAGCCGTTACGTTAATTACCAGCACCAGCGCCAGGAGCACGAAACCCGCCGCCCAAGCCTGCTGGTGCAAATCTTCCTCGGGAGCGATGGCGTAGTTGTAAATCATCACCGGGAGCGTTGCGATAGGTCGAAGCCAGCCGTGGCTCCAAAACATATTTCCCAACGCGGTAAACAGCAGGGGCGCGGTTTCGCCGGCAACGCGGGCCAAGTTAAGCATCAGGCCGGAAAGAAGACCGGAAATCGCGGCGGGAATAACCACGCTGAAAATGGTTTTGGCTTTGGTAGCCCCCAAAGCCAAAGCTGCCTCGCGCATGGAGTTCGGGATGGCGCGCAGGAATTCCTCGGTGGTGCGAACCGCGATGGGAATCATCATAATGCCCAGTGCGACGCCTCCGGCAAGGGCGGAAAAATGTTTCATCGGCCTCACAACCAGCGCGTAAGCCACTATGCCGATCACGATAGAAGGCACGCCGTTCAACAGATCGACGGTATAGCGCAGGCAGAAGGCGAACATTCTGCCGCTGTATTCGGCAAGGTAGACGCCGGCGAGGAATCCAATAGGCACTCCGATTAACGCAGCGATCAGCAACACTTTGCCGCTTCCCACAATGGCGTTGGCCATGCCGCCGCCGGTTTCGCCAGAAGGCTTAGGCAGTTTAGTGAAGAAAGCCAGATTCAGCGAACTAGCTCCATGCCAGAGCAGATAGCCGAGGATGAAAAACAAGACGCCGATCACCAGCGCGGTGCAGATGCCGGATAAGGAAAGCATGACGGCGTTGACGACTCTCCGCTTCGGAGAGATTTCCATCATCATGGTTTAAGCGCCTCTCCGCGAAGTAGTCAGAATGAGGATACGCGCCAGCGCGTTAATGACGATCGTCAAGCCGAACAAGACCAGACCCAGGAAGATGAGCGAGGAGACATACAGGCTGCCGCTGGCTTCCGCGAATTCATTGGCGATGACGGCGGCGATGGAATAGCCGGGCGAGAATAAAGACGCGGTAATTTTCGGAGTATTTCCGATGACCATGGTGACGGCCATCGTTTCTCCCAGGGCGCGGGCCAAAGCCAGGAAAATTGAGCCGATAATGCCGGTGCCGGCGTTGGGAAGAACGATTTGCCAGGTAGTCTCCCATTTAGTTGCGCCGAGCGCCAGAGCCGCTTCGCGCTGCTCGACCGGAACGGCCAACAGAACTTCGCGCGAAACGGAAATGATGAAAGGTACTACCATGACCGACAAAACCAAGCCCGCAGCGAGAAAGCTTACACCGTAGAAATCGCCATGAAAGATCGGCAGAAATCCGGCAACCTTGCTCAAAGAGGGGACGAGGTAATCCCGAATCAGCGGAACGAGGATAAAGATGCCGAGCAGCCCATAGATGACACTGGGCACCGCCGCCAGGAGCTCAATCAGAAAAGTGAGAACGTTCGACAATTTGGGTGGGGCCATTTCGGCGAGAAATAGCGATGAGGCCACGCCAAGCGGCACAGCGATCAGCAGTGCCAAAAAAGAAGTGACGCAGGTGCCGTAAATGAACGGGAGCGCGCCGAATTTGCCGCTGTTCGGGTCCCAGGTGGAAGTGGTGAGAAAATGCCAGCCGAAGGCTTTGATTGCGGGCTGAGAGTTGCTCCAAAGCTCGCCAACCAGCAGCGCGACGATCACAAAAATTGTGACTGCGCTGACCAGGGTGATAAGGTAGGCGATCTCATCGCCGCCCGTCAAGCGGGAGTAAAAACCGCGAGCCCGCGGCCGGTGAAGACGATCGCCAATGTATAGAGAACTTGCCATGAGGCAGACTATTGAGCCGGCTCGATGTGGACCGCTTATTCGATCAAGGCGATGGCCTTCTCCTCTTTGGCCACAACTTGTTGCGGCAACCTGGCGTAATCCAGGGACTCGACCGAATTTTGTCCCGTCGTGATCGCCCACTTCAGGAAACCGACCAACGCCCTTTCTTTGGCGGAATCGGAGATTTTCTCCGGGATCAAAAGCCAGGTGAAAGTGGATATCGGATAGGCTGCCGCGCCGGGTGGGTCGGTGATCGAAACGCGGAAGTCAGCGGGCATGGAATTCGCAACGCTATCAGCGGCCGCAGTCACCGAGCGCAGATCGGCCTTCACGAACTGGCCGGTCTTATTCCTGACTTTGCCATAGGTGAGGTGGTTTGTGATGGCATAGATCAACTCCACATAGCCGAGAGCTCCTTTCTGCTGCTTGATCATTCCCGCCACACCGTCATTCTTTTGGGCTCCCAATCCGACGGGCCAATCGACTGAAGTGTTTCTGCCTACTTTCGATTTCCATTCGGGACTCACTTTGGACAAATAATCGGTCCAACAATAGGTAGTGCCGCTGCCATCCGAGCGATGGACCACGATGATCTTTTCGTCAGGCAGGTTGACGCCTGGATTGACTTTCGCGATTGCCGGATCGTTCCAGTTCTTAATTCTCCCGAGAAAAATACCGGCCAAAGCTTCTGGCGTGAAGTTCAATTCCCGATTTACGCCCGGAAGGTTATAAGTGGGCACCGCGGCGCCCAGGACGGTTGGGAAATGCAAAATGCCGAAACCGTGAGCGTCACGATAAGCCTTTATCTGCTCGGCGGTCATGGGACCGTCGCTCGCTCCAAAATCGACCGTGCCCTCAGTTACCGCTTTGATGCCGCCACCAGAGCCGTTGGGTTGGTAATTGATTTGCGCATTGCCGATGGATTGGTAATCGTTGAACCATTTCTGATAGAGAGGAGCGGGAAAGGTTGCGCCTGCTCCGGTCAGCGAAGTCTGCGCGACCAGAGGCAGCGCGGCAGCAGCCACAAATATGGCAGCGGCACTCGCCAAACGTCCCTTACTACTTCTTATCAAAGTGAGCACTCGCATGATGGTTGTTCTTGTCCCTTTGGCGGCGCGGCGCACCGATTGCGCCGTCACACGCGCTCGAAAGATGGTTTGCGCCACTCCAGTATCGAGCGCGGGTCGTCAACTGCGTATTACGGGAGCATTACAAACAGGTGAATTGCGTGTATGGCCAGGGAGCAGAGTAGTTTCCGATGGAAGCAAACAGCAGGAGGGCAAGGCAGACTAATCGCATGAACGCTATTCCTTCAGAACTCGGCTTCGACTTCGATCTCAATGAGCATTTCGGGATCGATCAGCGCCCGCACTTCCACCATCGTGGCGCAAGGGCGGATATCGCCGAAAAATTCGCGATGCGCACGGCCGTATTCTTCCCAGCGCTTGATGTCGGTTACAAACATGCGTGTGCGGACCACGTTGGCGAGAGTCGCACCAGCCTGTTTCAACGCGCGCTCAATATTTCGAATAGCCTGCACGGTTTGAACATATACATCGTTCACGCCGACAATTTCGCCGTTTTCGCCGGTGGCGGTGGTGCCGGTCAGATAAATGCGGCTTCCGACGCGGACGGCGCGGCTATAGCCGACGATCTCTTCCCATTTAGTTCCGGAGGCAATGTTCTGGCGATCGCTTGGCATCTTCAGGCAGCTTGCAACAGTATCGTAAATCGAGATCCACGTCCGAGCCGGCTTTCGACCGTAACGCTGCCGCCCATCCGCTCGACTAGTTCCTTCACAATTGGAAGACCGAGGCCAGTACCGCCGGTCGAGCGCGATCTGGTCTTGTCGACTCGATAAAAACGCTCGAAGATTCGCTTCAGGTCCTCGCTCGGAATTCCTATGCCGGTGTCGCTGACGGATATGCGCGCGCGATGGTCGTCGGTGGAGACGCACTCGATCGTGACTTCTCCATCGGGACGGTTGAACTTCACGGCATTATCGAGCAGGTTCACCAGGGCTTGCTCCAGGCGAAACCGGTAGCCGATAACGATGCATTCGCTACAATTCCGCCGATCCAGGCGCACTCCGCGCATAGCCGCCGCGTTTTGTACGCTGTGGATTGCCGAATCGATCACTTCCAGCAAAGAAACGGACTCCGGAGGGGAAGGCGGAGGCGAGTTCGCATCCAACTCTGAAATGACCAGCAGGTCGGACGCGATGTTATTCAAGCGAATGGAGTGCGCCAGAATGATCTCGACGAACTTGCGGTTATTAGCCCGATCTTCGAGCGCCCCGTCGAGCAATGTTTCGGCGTAACCGCGGATGGCGGCAAGCGGCGTCCTCAACTCGTGCGACACATCCGCGATGAAGTCCTTACGAAGCTGCTCCTGGTGCTGGATATCGGTAATATCGTGGAGCACGATGACGGCGCCGCGGCTCGACGCCTCACCGAATGGCAAAGCCCGGGCTTCAAACCATCTGCCTGCCGCGGCCGGCAATTGATACCGATCTCTTTCGGCGGCTCCGGTGAGGACGACCCGCTCGAGAATGTCGCGAAGCGCTGGCTCGCGAACTACTTCATACAAGGTGCGGCCTTCGACAACCGGCATCCGCGCGCTAAACGCTCGAGCGAAGGCGTCGTTGCAGAAGATCACCTTCAGACTTTGATCAACGGCGAGCACGCCCTCGGCGAGACAAGCCAGAATGGTTTCGCGACGCGAAGATTCCAGGTTGGCGCGCTCCACGATGTGCCGGACGCGCCCGGCCATGGCGCGCATGGCGCGTGAAAGGCTCTGCACTTCATCCGGTCCGTCTTCAGGGAGACTGGTTTCAGAAGCGGGTAGAGCGGCTACAAAGTTTTCCAGACGGCGGGTGCGGAGGGACCATCTCCGCGTCAATCCATACGCGAAACTCAGAGCCGCCGCGCTCCCGATTGCGAAACATACAAAAAGCTTTGCAAAAGCGCTGAGGGTTGTCCCGTGGGCAAGATCGGGCCCGAGCCATAGCAGGGCCAGGAGCGCCGAAAGCATGAGCAGGCACCATGCGCCTATTAGTTTGCCAATTGTAATGGTGACTGCCTCAAGCTTCGTGACGCTTCAGAAACCAGGCCTGACTGCTGGACAATTTTTTTCCCGGCTGCCGCTTAGGCCTCTTGAACGTTCCGTCAGGCTGCATGAGGCGGACGCCCGCTTCGTCTTCGAGATACTTGGCGAGGATCTTGTCGCGAAGCCGCCGGACCAGGCGCCGGTCTTCGATAGGGAAAAGAATCTCGACGCGGCGGTTCAGATTGCGCGGCATCAGATCGGCGCTTCCGACATATACCAACTCGTCACCGCCATTATGGAAATAGAAGATGCGGCTGTGTTCGAGGAAGCGGCCCAGCACGCTCCTGACCCGGATAGTCTGGCTTATTCCGGGAACGCCAGGACGGAGTGAACACACGCCGCGCACGATCAGATCGATCTCGACGCCGGCTTGGGAGGCTTCGTACAGGAGGCGGATCATGCCGGGATCTTCGAGGGCATTCATCTTGAAGATCAGGCGGCCGTCGCCGTGTTCGCGATGACGCTCAATCTCCATCCGGATCAGGCGTTCCAGACCGCTGCGTATGCTGTGCGGAGCTACGAGTAATTTGCGGTACGATTTCTTGGCCGAATAGCCAGTCAAATGGTTGAAGAGATCGCTGACATCCGCGCCGATTTCTTCATTCGCGGTAAATAAGCCGAGATCCGTATAGATTCGGGCGGTGGTGGGATTGTAGTTGCCGGTCCCGAGATGGAGATAGCGCCGGATGTTTTCCCCCTCGCGGCGCACGACCATTGCCATTTTGGCGTGCACCTTCACTCCGGGCAGGCCATAGACGACATGCACTCCCTCGCGTTCCAACTTTTGCGCCCATTCGATATTGCTCTCTTCATCGAAGCGCGCTTTGAGCTCCACTAGCACCGCGACTTGCTTTCCGTTTTGGCTTGCATCGAGCAGCGCATCGACCAACGGCGAGTTTCGGCCTACGCGGTAAAGCGTCATCTTAATGGCAAGGACGTCCGGATCTTCGGCAGCCGCGCGAAAGAAATCGATAACCGGCTGAAACGATTCGAAGGGATGATGAAGCAGTATGTCGGATTCCTGAATGGCCGTGAATATCTCACTGCCTGTGGCCGCAGCGAAGCACTTTGGCGTAGAAGAAATGAAGGGCTTATCTTTGAGCGCGGGCCGTTCGATGTTCGGAAGCGCCCGCAGCCGGCTCAGATCGATGGGCCCGTCTATTCGATAAACGTCGTTCTGGTCGAGCTCGAGGTTGCTGGTCAGCATCTCGATAAGCCTCTGCGGCATGCCCGTGTTCACCTGAAGGCGGACGGCGTCACGGAATCTGCGCCGCCAGACGGCCTCCTGTATGCTTTCGAGCAAATCGTCGGCCTCCAGCTCCTGGATGGCAAGCTCGGCATCGCGCGTTACGTGAAAGAGGTCGGCCTGGACGATCTCCATCTCCGGAAAAAGCAACCGCAGATTTGCGATGATGACCTGCTCAATCCACACGAACGCAAGCTCACCCGCTTCGGAGGGAATGGACACTAGCTGCGGCAAGGAATCCGGAACCTTGATGCGCGCGAACCGATCCTGCCCGTCGCCATTGGTGACGATGGCGGCGACGTTCAGGCTGAGGTTGGAAATATGAGGAAAAGGGCGGCCCTGGTCTACCGCTAGAGGAGTCAAGACGGGATAAACGACGCGCCGGAAGTAATCGTCTATGGCGGTTTTCTGCTGCGCGTTCAGCTCGTCCAATTCCAGGATGTTAATGCCGGCCTCTTTCAATTCGGGCATCAACTCTTCGCGCCAGAGTTTGTAGATCTCGCCCACAATGCTGGTGACTTCGTGACGGATGAGCTCTAATTGCTGGCTGGGCGATCTGCCATCCATGCTGATCTCAGTAGTGCGCGTCTCGATTTGTTGCCAAAGCCCGGCCACGCGAACCATGAAGAATTCGTCCATGTTCGAGCCCAGAATCGAAACAAACTTCACCCGTTCAAGAAGCGGGGTCGCGGGATCCTGGGCTTCTTCGAGTACACGGCGCTGGAAGGCGAGCAGACTCAAGTGAGGATTGAGGTAAAGATCGGGAGAATCCAGACGGGGTGTGGAAACAGCGGCCGTCCGGGCCCCGGTTGCCGATCGTCTCCTGGCGGAGCGTGCGCTTGTCATACGGGAGGTAAGTTGGGCGGGATTGCCTCTTATTACTGTAGAACTTCGAACTTTTAGAAAAGCGGCCCCAGAGGTCAATCTGGCGGATAAGAACGTCGCTAGGGCGAGCTTTGGTTGACCGAATGGCGCCGAGGTTGTTAGGATCGAAGTGCGGGGTGGAGCAGTCAGGTAGCTCGTTGGGCTCATAACCCAAAGGTCGCAAGTTCAAATCTTGCCCCCGCAACCAAACTCTTCTTCCCTATTTTCAGTAATTTTCGATCCGTACGAGACGAGTAGCGAGCTCGAGAAAAGCGATGGTCCTTTTCACTAGAATGTACCTATTGAGCGGAAACTTATGCCGGGCGCGGTTTACAGTGCCGGCGGTTCTGACTCTGGTACTTGTCTGTAGATCTCCGCTCAGGACGTTTTCGCCGCAAGATTGGCGAAGCAGGTCCAACGTGACGCGGCGGTTCCGCGAAGGAAGCGACGACAGGAATTGACCGAGCCACATATCAGGCGCCTAAGACCGAAGAAGAATAGGATACTCGAACCAAAGGCGCAAATTGGAAATTCCGGCTAAGCAAGAGCAGCAGGTCGTCGCCGAATAAGGACAAAGTGAGTTCGCTCCATGCCTTCCGAAAAGAACGTGCGCGTGCTGGTCGCCGCCAAGGGCGGCCCAGAAGTCCTGAAGTTGGTCGAAGAAGATTTGCCCGAGCCGCAGGCGGGTCAGGTGCGAGTCCGCGTATTGGCGGCGGGCGTCGCATTCGCTGATATCCTGATTCGACACGGCCTGTATCCGGGCAATCCGCCGTTTCCGCTCACGCCCGGCTATGACATTGTCGGTGAAATCGATGCCTTGGGACAAAACGTCGAGAACTTCAGCCTTGGGCAACGCGTCGCTGCCCTCACTATGACCGGTGGATATAGCCAATTTACGATTGTTCCAGCCGCGGACCTTGTTGCTGTTCCGGACGGACTTGATCCGTCCGAGGCTGTCTGCCTGGTTTTGAATTATGTAACTGCCTATCAGATGTTGCATCGTCTCGCGCAATTGAACGCCGGTCAGAAAGTCCTTGTTCACAGTGCGGCAGGAGGTGTTGGTACCGCCGCCCTGCAGTTGGGAAAGATTGCGAAGCTGGAAACCTTCGGCACGGCTAGCAAGGCGAAGCTCGACTTGGTCTCCGCGCTCGGCGCTGTCCCCATTGACTATCGCGCAGAAAAATTCTCCGGCCGCATCCGGCAGCTAGTCCCCGATGGTCTTGATTGCGTGCTGGACCCGGTTGGTGGAACACATTGGTGGGCATCGTATGCCTGTTTGCGGCGTGGCGGCATTCTGCTGTGCTACGGCGCACAGGTGAATCTCTCCGGAGGCACGCTGGCAGCGGGCTTAGGCTTTGCGCTATTCGGCCTGATGAAGGTTCTTCCCGACAGGAAAAAGCTCTGCTGGTACAATTCCAGGACTTTTCGTGATCAGCGCCCGGAATGGTTTCGCGAGGATTTGGGCATTCTGTTTAATTTATTGTTAGCGCGCGCCATCCAGCCGGTAATCGCCAGAAAGTTTCGGCTTCGCGACGCGTCTCGCGCCAACGAAATGCTGGAAAAGGGCGAAGCGGCTGGCAAGCTGATTTTGTTGCCCCAAACGTGAAGCCAAGCATAGACGTCGTGAAAATACCCTATTAGAAGAAGACCGATTATGAGCACCGCAGCGCATCACCAAGTTTCATCTGCGAACTGAAAGATCGCAAGGAAGTTGCGGAAGGCACCATGCCCTTCCGGTTCGAAAAACCATCAGGATGGACATTCAATGCCGGCCAGTATCTCGATATGACCTTGATAGATCCTTTGGAGACGGGTTCTGAAGGAAATGTGCGCAGTTTTCCAATCGCGAGCGCGCCTCACGAAGAAACCTTGATGGATACTCGACTCCCATTCCTTGGGCCGTAAACCCAAAGGTCAATTTCGACTCCCAATCAACTCCCAACACCCGTTTCCAGGGTTCCTTAAGGCTCTTTCGAGTGCACTCGTGCCTTGTTATGAATTACCTAGCCAATAACGGGTACGCTCATAACCCAAAGGTCGCAAGTTCAAATCTTGCCCCCGCAACCAAACTTTTCCTCTGCTTTCAGCAGTTTCCAGTGCTTGTGGCCACCGCTGACGGGGCAGGCAAGGGTCTAGACATGACTTTCCGCAGCGAGAAACTGCGAGGGTCTTCACTTTATGGGGCCCGCCGCTCTCACCAGCCGCCTGGAGCGCTCATTCAGGGTTGCCCCGTTATTTGTGTCTGCTGACGGAGAGCAGGTTTCCGTCCGGGTCTTTGAACCACGCAACCTTGTCGCCTGTGGGGGCCGTCCAGATGCCAAGTTCGGGATCCTGAATAAAGTGGTAGTTCTCGAAAGCGACCCCTCGCTCGCGGAGCCATGCCACGGTTTCCTCGATATTCGAGACTTCCCAACCGAGCACCGTGTAAGGCGCCGGGATGAAATCGGGGACCTTGGCGATCCGGATCATCGTTTCACCGGTATGCATCACGAGGGCATACACGTCGTCGCTGACAAATTGAAACCCCAGCTTGCCTTCGTAGAAGCTTCGCGCTTTCGTCGAATCTTTGGTTGGAACAAAGCCAACTATCTTTCCTGAGGCCAGCATTTTCTCGCACCTTCCTCCTTTCTTGTTTCCTGAACGATAGCACTTGCTGCCGTTGGATTTTCTCGATCAGGATTCCGATTCCGCGAAGTGAGCATCCAGAAGATCGAGATCCCGCTCGAGCGCCCTTAATACCTGATCGTGGATTTTATTTTCATTGCGCAAGGCAAGGGCAGTGGCCCGTTCGACGTCGCGAAGTTGCTGGGCAAGCGACCGATGATGCTCCAGTTGCCGCCCGGTCAGTTCACCTTCGTTCGTAGAACCTCCTAGCGAAGCCAACCGGCGGCGATAGTAGCGCTCGAGCCGATCGTATACATTCTGCTGTTCGGCTCCATTCTGCTTTCGCAGATTATCGAGCGCCTTCAGAGCGGCCGCGATTATTTCACGGTTTGCCCAATTCTCCTCGTCATGGCTCGCGCCGGCCTCCGTCAGGCCAAGCCGCCGAATGAGGACGGGAAGGCTGAGGCCCTGGATTACGAGCGTCGCGAAAATGACGCAGAAAGTAAGAAAAATAATCAGATTTCTTTGCGGGAATGCCGCCCCGCTAGTGAGCTTCTCGGGAAGCGAAATGGCAGCGGCCAGAGCGAGCACGCCGCGCATGCCCGCCCAGCCAACCAGAAAAATAGATTTCGAAGACAGCGGCTCGGACGGCTGCAAAGGCAGACGCCTCCGGATTTGAGAAGAGATCCAGGCGCCCGGGAAGACCCACAATAACCGAAGCAGAATCACGAGCAGACTGAACAATGCGCCATCGACGATCAGGTTCGCCGTGCCCAGGCCGCGGATATCCGAAAGAATGTATGGCAATTGCAGGCCGAGCAATAGGAACACGAGTCCGTTCAAAATAAAATCAAGCGTCTTCCAGACTGCCGACGAATCCATGCGCGCGTGCAGGGAGTAGAATCCGGAACTGCGCCGGCCGAGATACAAGCCGCAGGCGAGCGTTGCGAGAACACCGGAGCAGTGCGCGCCTTCAGCCGCCAAATAGGCGATGTAGGGGGTAACGAGGCTGATCGTGATCTCTATGGGAGCATCCGCAATCCTTCGCTGAACGGAGTGAACCAGAACTCCAACCGCCAAGCCAATCACAACACCCATCGAAATCAGGTAGAAGAGCAAGCCGACGCCGTAGGGAAACGACGGTGTTACTCCCGTCACCACGATGGCCAGCGTAAATTTCAGAGCAACCAGCCCACTGCCATCGTTAACCAGGCTCTCGGCTTCGAGAATGTCGGTGATTCGACGGGGAAGCCCCAGGCGCTTCGCGGTGGCAGTGGCGGCTATGGCATCCGTGGTTGCAATCACGGATCCCAGCACCAAGCCTAGCTTCCAGTCGAATCCTGGTAACAGCCACCGGGTGACGCCCGCGACTCCGTAAATGGTAAAACCCACTAATCCGAATGCCAGCATAAGAATGCCGACCATGTTATTGCGGAAATCCCGCCAGGAGGTGTGGAATGCCGCTGAAAACAGAAGCGGCGGCAGAAAGACCAGGAACACGATATTCGGATCGAGCGAAACTTGCGGAATATGGGGCGCCAGGCTTAGGCAAAGACCGCCCAACACGAGAACGATGGGATAGGCGATGTGCAACCGCTTAGCGATAACTGCCAGTGCCGCTACCAGGAGCAGCAGAAGCAGAATAGTAAGCTGAACGTGGCTGATGCCGGCCGCTAGCATGGCGCTCTCGCGATCAAGATAGCGCACCAACTCACCTAATTCAGACGAATCTGAGAGCGGGAGACCGCGGCTCGTACTTTGATACTGTGAACGCGGGAACCCGCGGCATGGAAAAACCCCACCTTAGCTTCTGGCAGATCTGGAACATGAATTTCGGCTTTCTCGGCATCCAGTTCGGTTGGACGCTGCAAATGAATAATATGAGCGCCATTTACGAGTATCTTGGCGCAAAGCCAGGCCAGCTTCCCATTTTGTGGTTAGCGGCTCCGCTAACCGGGCTTCTTGTGCAGCCGATCATTGGACATTGGAGCGACAACACCTGGAGCCCGCTCGGCAGAAGAAGACCGTTCTTTCTCGCCGGAGCTTTACTGAGCTCGTTTGCGCTGGTCCTGATGCCCATGAGCGCGGCGCTTTGGATGGCGGCAGGCCTACTCTGGATACTCGACGCATCCATCAACATCAGCATGGAGCCGTTTCGCGCGTTCGTTGCCGACATGTTGCCCGATTCGCAGCGCTCCCGCGGTTTCACCATGCAAAGTTTCTTTATCGGCATCGGGAGCGTTGCGGCTTCGTTCCTGCCATTCCTGCTGGGGCGAGTGGTTCCTGCAACGGGTTCGGCGGACACCCGAGCGATTCCCGAGATCGTCCGGATTTCATTTTGGATCGGCGCGGTGGCCTTTCTCAGTGCCGTGCTACTGACGATTCTAACCACGAAAGAATATCCGCCCAGCGCGCAGGAGCGAGAGCGGCTTCAACATGCCAAGCGCTTTGATCTTCCCGAGATATTACATTCGTTGAGAAACATGCCTAAGACCATGCGGCAGCTCGCACTGGTGCAGTTCTTGACCTGGCTTGGCCTCTTCTGCATGTTCCTGTATTTCGCGGTAGCAGTGGCGCATAACGTCTTTGGCGCGCGTTCGACGGCCGAAACGGCTTACACCGATGGCGTGATCTGGGCCGGATACTGCTCTGGCATTTACAACACGGTTTGCTTCCTTGTGTCGCCTCTGCTGCCATCGGTCGCGAACCGGCTAGGCAAGCGCGGCACTCATTCGCTTTGCCTTCTGCTGGGAGCAATCGGACTGATTTCGGTTGCGATGATCCATAACAAGTGGCTGCTGTTCGTTCCCATGGTGGGCGTTGGCGTCGCCTGGGCGAGCATTCTTTCCATACCGTACTCGATACTCGCCGGAGCGATTCCATCCAGTAAAATGGGCGTCTACATGGGAATTTTCAACTTCTTTATAGTCATTCCGGAGATCCTCTCTTCGCTAGTCTTTGGTTGGATCATGGTCAACCTGCTCGGCAACGACCGGATGAAAGCGCTCATCGTTGGAGGTGTCTGCTTTTTGGCTGCGGCGGTGCTGATGCAGCGCGTTCAGGAGGTGCTTGTCGAAGACGAATCTCTCGAGCCGCTAGCTCCGGTTCAAACTCAAGCGGCCTGACGCACGCAGAGCGCGTGTGACATTGGTAGCAGGTCTCGATGCAAGCCACGGAGTCTTCGCAGGTCCGCCGATTCTCCATCAAGCGCCTACACAGTGCCCAGTCGGAGTGCGTTTCGGATGACGTAGCGGCTGAGGAGCCACTTGAAATCCGGCTGATTTACTGGTTCAAAGATTCGAAGATATCGGAAAGCGTGGCGGTCACTATGCGGACGCCGGGGCATGACCGCGAGCTTGCAGCGGGGTTTCTGCTTTCGGAAGGGATCATTCGCCGGCGCGAACAACTCGTGGAAATCCGGACGTTGGGCGGCGAGCCGTCCAATGAGATTGTTGCGGAATTGTCAAAAGATGCCGAAGTGGAAGCCTGGCGGTATGCGCGCAACAGTTTCATCAGCTCCAGCTGCGGCGTTTGCGGAAAGCGAAGCCGGGAGGCGATTTCGCAGCGATTTCCAGCTACGGTGGCGGATACGCTGCGTGTGGACGCCACACTGATTGAAAAGCTTCCCGGTCTTCTTCGCGGCCGACAGGAAGGCTTCGCGCAGACTGGCGGTTTGCATGCTGCGGCTCTTGTGAGCAATAGCGGCGAGGTTGAAGAAGTTTTCGAAGACATCGGCCGCCATAACGCGCTCGACAAGCTGCTTGGATCCTGCGTGCTGAGCGATCGGATTCCGCTGAAGAACCATTTGATCTTCTTGAGCAGCCGCAGCAGCTTTGAGCTGATCCAAAAGACGGTGATGGCCGGCGCGCCCATTCTGGCCACTGTGGGAGGTCCGTCGAGCCTTGCCATCGAAACTGCGCGCGAGCATGGCATCACGCTCATCGGGTTTGTCCGCGAAGCGCGCTTCAATATTTATTCGGGCGAGTGGCGGATAAACTCGTAGCAGATGAAGCTGCGATTTCGGAAGAACAGCCTTCGCCTGCGTGTCAACCGGCGTGAAGCCGAGCGCCTCAGTTCCGGCGCAATTCTCGAAGAAGAAATCCGGTTCCCGGAAAACGCTCGCATCTCCTACGTCCTTAAAACATCCTCGGACCCCTCGCCTGGAGTTTGCTTTCGGGACGGAGTAATCCGTGTGACTGCGCCTGAAGCGCTAGTCAGAGACTGGGCGGCCGGCGATTCCGTTGGAATATACTTCGAGGTTCCCGCTGACAGCGCGGTTTTGCAGGTTGCGATTGAGAAGGATCTCGAATGCATCGACATTCCCGCGGAGGAACGCGATCCGGATGCATTTCCCCGGAGTGAAGGCAAGAATTGCTGAGCGACACGCTCTCGTAAGCGGCTATCGCTTTAAGAACTTCCGGCGAAGTCCCTTTCCGATGCGGTCGGCGAGCGTTCCGAAGGGCTGGTCCGTGGTCAGGTAGGTCCAGGTTGCGCCGCGCTCGAATCGCTCATGGTTGCGAAATTCGATCACTCCATTGCGAATTTCGGCGGCGGCAAATGCGTCCGCAATCTCTTCGCGCAAGCGCGCATGGAAATCCGCATAGATGTCCTGCGTGCCGGTAAGAAAGGTGTGGAGCGGATCGCGGCCGCCCCAGGATACCCAATGGACGCCGCCGCGCAATTCCGCAACATTTGCCAGATAGTCAGCCCAGAGATCGTCGATGATTGCCAGCGCCAGGCGGCGTCCCGCGGTTCCGAGCGCCTCCGCACCCGCGGTTCGCAGCAGGTCTTGATACTGCTCATCGGGGAGCATCGAAGCAATGGTCCAATCGGGAGAGAGCAGGACTTCGCGCCGAAGGCGCCAGACCTCGCCGCGGTGATGCTCGATGACTGACTCATATTTCCAAAGCGTCTGGCGGATATCGAGATTCTGACCCTCCGCAGTGCGCTGCACGCTGTCGATGTCCGGGTTCTCGGCCACGCCGAAGCGCACGAGAAGATCGTCGTCGAGACTGATCAGAAAGCGAGAAGCACCTGGGTCGCCCTGGCGGCCAGCGCGGCCGCGGAGCTGGTTATCAATCCGTCTGGCCTCATGGCGCGTGGCGCCGATGACATAGAGCCCGCCGAGTTCCACCACCTTCTCGCGATCCTTCGGCGGGTTGCCTCCGAGGAGAATGTCAGTGCCCCGCCCGGCCATGTTGGTGGAGATGGTCACCGCGCCCAGCGCTCCAGCCTGAGCGACAATCTCCGCTTCGGCCCCGTCGTTTCTGGCATTCAGGACAGAATGCGCAACACCAACCATCCGGAGCCGGCGGCTCAGCAACTCCGATTCGTCCACGCTGGCGGTTCCCACCAGAATGGGCCGGCCCGTTTCGTGAACCGTGCGGATCTCTTCCACCAGCGCGCGGTACCGGGCTTCCTTGTCCGCATACAGAACGTCGGGAAAATCCCGGCGAATTACCGGCCGATTCGTCGGAATCACTGTTACTCGCAGCTTGTATACGTTCAGAAACTCTTCGGATTGCGTGGCCGCGGTACCCGTCATGCCGCAGATCCGCTCATACATCCCGGCGAGGCTCTGCACCGTGATCGACCCGAGAATGCGCCCCTGCGTCTTCAGGGCGACACGTTCTTTGGCTTCAATGGCGGATTGTAAACCGGCCGGCCAGCGCCGGTTCTGGGCGATACGGCCTTTGAACTCATCCACCAGTTCCACACAGCCGTTCTTCATCACGTAATCAACGTCGCGCTTCAGCAACGCGCGCGCGTGCAGCGCGTTCTGCACCGCTGTCAGAATTGCAAGGTTCCGTTCGTCGAACAGGCTCCCGCAGTCCAGGGCTGCTTCCACCAGGCGGATGCCCGCATCGGTCAACTGCACGTTGCGGGCGAACTCGTCGACACAGTAGTGCGCGTGAGGCCGAAGGCGATTTGCCACGGAGTCGGCGCGCTGCGCAAGCGCGGGATCGTCCGGCAATCCTCCCGCGATCACAAGCGGAATGCGCGCCTCGTCAATCAGGATTGAATCCACTTCATCGATGACGGCGAAGGCAAACGGCCGCTGCACCATCTCGTCCGCGTTCTGAGCAAGACCGTCGCGCAGATAGTCGAAGCCGACCTCATTCGCAGTGGCATACGTAACATCGGACAGATACGCGGCGCGGCGGCTCCCGGTCGCCATGTCCTGGGAGATGTGAGCCACGGACAACCCGAACCAATCGTAAATCGGGCCCATCCACATCGCATCCCGGCGCGCAAGGTAATCGTTCGCGGTCAACACATGAACGCCGCGGCCGTTGAGCGCGTACCAAATCACGGCGGGCACGGCCGCCAGAGTCTTACCCTCGCCGGTCTGCATCTCCGCGATCTGCCCTTTCTGTAGCGCGAGGGCGCCCAGAATCTGCACGTCGAACATACGCAACCCGAGCACGCGCTGCGAGACGACCGCCGCCAGCGCGAAAATTTCAACGACATCCGATTTGCCGCGAAGATTCCTTGCCGCGGATTTGAGCCGATCGTCACTCAGTGAGGAGAGTTCTTCGCGTCGCCGCGCAATCTCCGGCAGCTGGCCCTCGGAAGCATCGTCGAGGACGCCGAGAAAACGCAATACCTTGCGGTAGGCCTGAGGCATGATGCTCTCCGCGAGGTTGCTCACCCGTCACGCCCGATTGACGTCCCTATGGCTCTCTTTCACCGCAAAGCCGGCTTTCTTGAGGCGTTTGTGTATTTCACTGGCTATCAGAACCGAGCGGTGCTGGCCGCCGGTACAACCGAAAGAGATGGTCAGGTAGCTTTTGCCCTCGCGAATGTAATGCGGCAGCAAGTAAATCAGCAGCTCCGATATCCGATTGATAAATTCCGTCGTTTGCGGGAAGGAGCGTATATACCGCGCGACGCTGGGATGACGGCCGCTCAGCTTCTTGAACTCGGGTATGTAATTCGGATTGGGAAGAAACCGGACATCAAAGACCAGATCGCTGTCGGCGGGCACCCCATGCCGGAATCCGAAGCTGTTCACATAGACCACGATCTTTGCCGCGTCCCGAGGCTCTTCAAACTTCGCGGAAATCAGCGTTCGGAGCTCGTGGACATTCAGTTTAGAGGTATCGATATAGATATCGGCGAGGGCGCGAATCGGAGCGAGTTGGCCGCGCTCGTCGTGCAGGCTGCCGATAACCGTGGATTCGCCGCCGAGCGGATGAGGACGCCGGGTTTCGCTGAACCTTCTCCGCAAGACTTCGTCTTCCGCATCGAGAAACAGCAAAGTCGACTTGAGATGCTTTCTTAGCTCCCCAAAAATTTTGGGGAACTGCTGAAGGGCTGTACCCTCTCTGATGTCGATGATCAGGGCCGCCCGCTTTTTACTCTTGGAATCGCGCGTAAGGTCGGCGAATTTCGGCACCAACGCAATGGGCAGATTATCGACTGCGTAGAAGCCGAGATCTTCGAAGGCTTTTAAAGCAGTTCCCTTCCCCGAACCGCTGGTACCCGTGATGATTACGAGATCCGCCGCTGAGGCTGGCGCATTGACAGCCGCGATCTTCGGCTTGGGCATATTAGTTTACGAAGAATGGCGCGAAGTTACCAGTGTAAATCGAAAACCGCTACGATTCGATCAGATCGAAATTGCCGTCGGGGCGTCGCAGCAGAACCGACAGGCGATTGCGCTTGGAATCGCGATAGACAACGTAATCCAGCTCCTTTTCCATTTCAAGCACCGCTTCATCGAGTGTCATCGGCTTCCGATCTTCCTGATAATTCACCCGGAAAATCTTGGGTTTACGCGCCGCGCCGTTTCCAGAAACCTTCGGCGCCCTTTCGACCGGGGGCTCCTGATCGGCTGGCGCGCTTTCCGCCCAGCCTTCCTTCGCGGAAACGCCGCTTTTCCCATGCCGGTGGGTGTCGCGCCAGCGAGTCCGCAGCTTCAAAAGCTGTTTTTCAAGCTTTTCGATCGCACCGTGAACGGCCGTGGGAAGGTCCGCATCCAAGCCTTCGCCCACCATCGCATGGTCGTAGAAATTCATGCTGATTTCAATCTTGTGGAGATGACGCTCCACCTGGTGCGTCAGATGAATCTCACGCTCGCCGCGCTGTTCTATGAACTTGCTCAGCTTGGCAAGCTTGACGCTAACCTTCTTCTCCAGCTCAGGAGTGAATGCTTTGGTCTTTCCGGAATAGATGAGCTTCATTGTCTCCTCTATCAACGAGTCTCGGAACCAACTCCACAGCTCCGTGGAGCGTTCCTTCCGCCACGGTCAGGCACGAATGCGGCGTTGATGCGTGGATGGGATCTTCATATCCTCACGGTACTTTGCAACGGTGCGCCGGGTAACCTGAATTCCTTCCGTGTTTAAGCGAGCCGTGATCTGTTCGTCGGTGAGTGGATGAGCGGTATTTTCATCCTCAATCATCTTCTTCACCCGCCTCTTGACAATCAGCAGGGGAGTAGCGCTGCCGGATGGCCCCTGAACCGCTTCCGAGAAAAAGTAGCGCAACTCAAAAACCCCCTGCGGGGTGTGCGCGTACTTACTGGCGACCGCACGGCTCACTGTGGATGGGTGAACACCAATCTCTTCGGCAACTTCTTTAATCATCATCGGTCGCAAATAATCTATTCCGAGATCCAGAAATTCGGGCTGGCGGCGAATGATGGATTGACACACGCGCAAAATGGTTTGCTTGCGCTGCTCAATATTTTTTATCAACTGCAGGGCGGAAGCATATCGCTCCTTCACATAATTGCGAACGTCTTTGTTCGGCTCCTGCTCCCGATCGACCATCCTTTTGTACTCGCCGTTTAAACGGAGCTGCGGAATATCTTCGTCGTTCAGCGTTATCAGGTAATCGTCGCCTTCCTTGGAAATGTAGACATCGGGCGCGACCTGGCGCGCGCCCGCGCCCGAATAGCGAAGCCCCGGTGCGGGATCTAAATGCCGGATCACGCCGACCGCGATTTGAATGTGTTCCATAGGGCGGCCCATGGCCTTCGCCAGTTGAGGCAATTGCCGCATCTCGAGAAGCTTCAAGTGGTCGTGAACAATTCTCCAAGCCACGCCGTCCCGGCATCCGCGCCCTTCGAGTTGGAGCAGCAGGCACTCCCGCAGGTTCATCGCTCCCACGCCGGTCGGATCGAGCGACTGCACGGCTTTCAATCCAGCCCGCACGTCTTCGAGGGTTAGGCCTTCGGCAACCGCAATCTCTTCGAGCAAAGTCGTCAGGTAACCGCTCTCCTCCAGGTTTCCGATAATGCTGTTCGCCGCCTCGCGAACGCCTTCCGGTAGAACCAATACGCTGAGTTGAGTCTGGAGATAATCGCTGAGCGTGACCGGAGACGACAGGAACGTCTCAAACGACGGCTTGTCAATCGCTTCGGAAGCCGGGCTTTTAAATCCCGGATCGAGGTAATCGTCAAAGAAGCTGCCGAAATCTATTTCGTCGAATGGATCGGTTTCCGACTTTGCGGCCTCTTCGGGCGCGGCGGTCGCCGCGGCAACACCATCGGCGGTTTCCGGCAAGACTCCATCGAGACTAAACTCGCCCTCCGCCGTCGCCTCAAACGTCTGCGGTTCGTCAACTTTGTCGAGGATCGCCCGATCAGCCGGATCGGTCTGCCGCTCCCGCTCGAGCAGAGATTGCACTTCCGCCGGAGTCAGTTCTTCTCCCGGTTCCGTCGCTTCTTCGAGGACCGGGTTTTCCGCAATCTCGTTCAGGATCATGTCCTTCAGCTCCATGCGGTTGAGCTGGAGGACCGTGACCATCTGCACCAGTCCCGGCGTGAGTATTTGCTTTTGCTGAACTCCGAGATGCAGGCGTTGCGAAAGCGAACCCATTCGGCTTTCAGTTTAGCACCGCTGGAGGCGGCTCACGCTTGGTCAAAAACGGCTGTTTTCAGTGATTTGACGCGGCAATCCGCCGGTTTTAGCGACGCTGTCCGGCAGCCTCGCCGGCCAGGACCGGGGGAAAGTAAAAGTTCTCTCCGAGGTAGATCCGGCGTACTTCCGGATCGTTGCCGAGCGATTCCGGAGAGCCGGCCCGGAAGATCCGCCCGCTGTTGATGATGTACGCCCGGTCGGTAACCGCCAGTGTCTCCCGAACATTGTGGTCGGTGACCAGAATGCCGATTCCCTTCTGCTTCAGATCGCCGATAATTCGCTGCAGTTCGAGCACCTGGAGAGGGTCGATACCGGAAAATGGCTCGTCGAGAAGGATGAAATCCGGCTGCAGGACCAGAGACCGCGCAATCTCCACACGCCGCCGCTCACCGCCGGATAACATGTATCCCTTACTGTGGCGGACGGTCTCAAGGCCCAGATCGGCGATTAAATCCTTCATCCGCTCGCGGCGCTCGCGGCCGCTTAGCGGAAGTGTCTGCAAAATTGCCATTAAGTTATCTTCGACGCTCAACTTCCGGAAAACCGAAGCTTCCTGCGGAAGATAGCTGACGCCGCGGCGCGCGCGAAGGTACATGGGTAACTGAGTGACAGGCCGATTGTCTAAGAGAACTTGTCCCGATTCGGGGCTGATCAACCCCACAATGATGTAAAACGAGGTGGTCTTGCCCGCGCCGTTCGGACCCAGCAGGCCAACCACCTCGCCCTGCTCCACTCGAACCGTTACGTTATCGACGACTCTGCGGCCGTTGTACGACTTTGAAATCTCTACTGTCTGCAGAGTCCTCATGCGCGCTTGTCTTATGATACGCGGTGAATGGAGGCAACCGTTTCAAACTTTTGGCGACTCGGCACGGCGCGCCGCGCCGCCTTCTTTCTAATCGTTGCGCTCGCCTGCCTGCGCCTGTGCCATATTCACCTGCTGTGGGCCGACGAAGACTATCATCTCGCCGCAGCCATTCATATTCTTCACGGGAAAGTGCCTTATCGCGATTTCTGGTACGACAAGCCTCCGCTGAATGCCGTTTACTATCTGCTGATCGGCGGTTTTCCAGGCTGGCCTTTGCGGCTTCTAGATTCGGGCTACATATTGCTGGCTTGTTATCTGGCATATCGCCTGGCGCGCGCCTGGTGGGGCGAAGCCGAAGGTTGGACGGCGGCGCTTCTGCTCGCCTTTTTCACGGCGTTCTACCTGCCCTCCGCGGTGATACCGTTTGCCGCCGATGCCCTGATGGTGGTTCCTCATCTCGCAGCCATTTATTGCGCCCGCAGGAAGCTGCCGCTTTGGGCCGGTCTCTATGCCGGGATCGCGTTTCTGGTGAACCCGAAGGCCCTGTTTGTTCTCGGAACCTGCGCCGTCTGGCTGCTGCCCAGCCTTCCTGTCTTGTTTGCGGGGTTTGCTTTACCGGCGCTGGCCGGATTCGGCTGGGGAATCGCTTCCGGCGCATGGGCGGGTTACTGCGAGCAGGTCTGGAAATGGGGCGTCATCTACGTCAAGGGATCGCCCGTTACCAATCCGTTCGACAATGCCCTCGTACGCACTTCGGATTGGATCGGATTTCATGCCGCGCTCGCCGCGGGCGCCGTATTTGCTTTTTTGCGAATCACGCGAGACGATCGGTCAAAGCTCGTCGTCTGGCTGGCGTTGTCCTTTATTTCAGTCTGCCTGGGAACGCGCTTCGCGCCGCATTATTTTCTTCAGCTTTTGCCGCCGATGGTCATCGTGGCTTCGAGAGGCATCGTTTTAGCCTTTCGCCAATCCAGCAGACCGGCCGCGGTAGTTCTCGTCCTGCTGTTAGCCGTGCCATTGGTCCGTTTTGGTCCGCGCTATGCGTCGCTCGCCCTCGACAACCTGCTGAATCGCACGCCGCGCTGGTCCGATGTAGTAATGGATCTCGATAGCCGGCAAGCCGCCCGAAAGATCCGCTCTCTCGCCCGGCCCGGCGACACGTTGTTCGTTTGGGGCTACCGGCCCGATCTATACGTCTATACACGCATGACTTCTCCAGGTCGCTTTTGGGATTCTCAGCCTCTAACCGGCGTTCCCGCCGACCGCCATCTCCACGCGACAAACGCGATTTACAGCGGACCGGCGGTTCAAAACCGGCTGGAGTTGATTCGCTCCCACCCTAAGTTCTTCGTAGACGGATTGAGTCCACTCAACCCAAAGCTGGCGCCCGATGTTTATCCCGAGCTTCGAGCCTGGCTGGAGCAATACGAACTCGTCGATCGAACGAGTTTATCTTTGATCTACCGGGAGCGAAACGATCCGCGCTAATTCGGATCGGATTGCGAGACGGCTTCGGGCAAAGAGGTAAACACAATCCAGATAAACAATGCGCTAAGGAGCAATACTTCGGCCCAAAAGTCCAGGCCGACAGTCAGCAGGAAGCGCTGCCAGGGTTTGTACTGCACGATTGCGCCCAGGAACGAGAGCGCACAGGCGGCGAGGAACAGCCGGTTTGCCCAAAACACAGAGCGGCGCCTTTCCGGCATCTCCGCGACGCCAGGCGTCCGGCTGGTTCCCAGAGTGAACAGACAAGCGGCGGTCAGCGCCGCTGGCCCGAGCGAAATCAAACCGCTTTTTACGGCATACGGCTCCAACAAAGAATAGAGAACAAACGCGAGGCCATCCCAGGCCCATAACTTCTGTGGATTGGAGCGCAGCATGCAAATTGCAAAGAAGCCATAGATAGCGGCCCCTGCGATCATCCAGATCATTACGGCAAGCCGGGGCGAAAGCGACAGCACATGAATCTCCGGAAAAGTCTTCAATGGCGGAGCGACTGGAGTGAAATAGCGCAGCAGTAGTCCTCGCAGAGATTGGCCTGGGAAATAATAGAACTCCGAGTACGTCGTTCCCACCCTTCCCACTGCGGTGTACCAGGCATGAAGAAGCGCCCAATAACGCGCAATTCCGAACACCGGGAAGGGCAAGATCCACAGAACCGCCATGGCGAGAACAAAGTAGGCGACAGATCGCCGTCTGGCGCGATGAAAACACCACGGCAGGAACAGAATCGGCCAAATCTTGAACGTAACGGCCAGCGCCAAAAGAACTCCTGACCAGATCGGCTTGCGTTCCGATAAGGCGAGCGCGGCGAAAAGGCATGCGATCACGAAAGGCTGAACATTTCCATAGTGAATGGCGAGCACCAGGTAGGCCAGCATGAACGCGAAGCAGGCCAGCATCGATCGGCCGCTAAACCGAAGCTTACGGATATCGATAGCGATCGACACGCTCGCCACCGCCGCGATCCAGGCGGCAAGCATCCACCAGAAACCCGCTATCCGAAGCGGCAACAGTTTCAGCGGAATCAGTAGCAGGTAAGTTACCGGCGGATATCGGTATTCCATCGGAAATCCAAGCCCGCTTTCGGGTCCGTAGGCGGGCCGCGTATGCGAAAAAAATCCATTGACACCGTACCAGTAGACTCGCAGATCGACGTTCCTTACCAGGAACAGCGACGTGACCACTGCTATGGCGGCAAGGCACAGGTAAATCCAGACTTTGGACCTGGGCTGGAGCGATAAGTACGGGCGCAATTCAGCTCTCAGACTAACTTAACTTGATAGCGAGTAGTGTGTCAGTTTGAACGCTACGTTGAACAACCACGCCGAGGAGGTGGCTAAGCACATGGAGCCCCTCAGATTTATCGAGGGTATAAATTGAACTGTGTAAACGGCCATCGAAAGGATCACACTGAGGAGACCCGATGGCTATTGATCTTAAACTCATCGACAAGTTATTAGCAGACTACAAGAAGCCGGAAGACATTATTGG
>Ga0208220_1000068_pt1 | contig 36748 bp, 37 predicted proteins | sample NGESurdeep092012_9_FD_184484 | JGI IMG/M metagenome (GOLD analysis project Ga0208220, IMG submission 184484) | Arctic peat soil microbial communities from Barrow, Alaska - NGEE Surface sample F53-1 deep-092012 (SPAdes) | ecosystem: Environmental > Terrestrial > Soil > Wetlands > Peat ...
TTTCCGTGGGCGTCCTATTTTCTTCTTCTGTTCATCCTGCCGAGACTCGGGGGGCACGTTTTACCTCTATTGTGTCCCTTTTCTCGTGTCTCACGTTTGGGGTTCACTACACCCAAAGGCCGCCGCAACAAGTGCGAACAAAACGCTAATAATCGAACAAGCTTTCATGATCATCTCTCCTTGCCCAGCCTAACGAACGGCTCATTGTTTCACAAAGGGTAAGTTTTGCATCATTGTGGGGAGGCCTGTAAACAAAGGGCTTGGCATGGTGCATATGTCGAGTGCGAAATGGAGCGCATGAAATACGGGCGCGGGTATCGGCCGACGATCGGCCAACGGTCCTGCAACGCGCGTTGACTAAGGCCGATGCAAAACCATCCTGGAGGACGAGGGGCTTTCATGAGCCACTACAAAGCGCGCTGCCCTGAGGCGAGGTACACCGTTCCGGGCCGGTAACTTTGCACTTTGAAATGGAAGAGATCCTTGGGCTGCGGAGCCGTCCGAGCGAAAAATTTCACGGCGTTCCGCTGCATACGAGAATGGAGGCATGTCCCGGGTGAGAATGGACAAGTGGCTCTGGGCGGCCCGATTCTTCAAAACGCGCGCTCTCGCCGCGCGAGCCTGTGAGCTGGGCAGAATTCAGTGCAATGAACAGGCCGCCAAGCCTTCGCGGGAAGTCCGCATCGGCGATCTCTTGCAAGTGAAGAGCGAAGCCGGCGACTTTCAGTTGGAGGTCCTGCTTCTCAGCGATATGCGCGGGCCGGCGGCGATTGCGCAGACGCTCTACCTGGAGACCGAGGCGGGCAAAGAGTTGCGGCTCAAGTTAGCGGATGAGCGTAAAGCCACGCGGCCTTTTGAAGCCTTGCGCGAAGGCCGGCCGTCGAAACGCAATCGCCGTGAACTCGATTGGCTTCGCGGCAGAGTGTGACCGGAATGTGCGGCCTCAATGCGCCGGGAGCTCAGTCCCACTTCAAAACCGCTCTCGACTCGATCTTTGCCGGGTCGAGCTCGATCGCAAATCCCGACCCTTGCGGCAGAGACAAGCGGGCCCTCTGAGGAGAGGCGGGTTCTTTTCAAAATGATAATAGTTCGTCATCTTATTTATGAGATATTCCGCAAGCGGGAAAGTCATCGGAGACTGGCTCGCAATCGCGTGCAGGGCTGCGTGGATGCTGTGGCCATGCGGAATCACCGGCACGTCGTGCAGCGAGGCTACCGTTCCAATCTTCAATAGTTCCGAGATCCCGCCGCACCATTCCGGATCGGCTTGCACGACCGAGAGCGCTCCAGCTTTGAGGTAGCGATCTACCTCCCAGCGTCCATAGAAATGTTCGCCCGAAGCGATCGGTATGGTGGTGCTGCGCCTTAGCGTCGCAAAGCTCTCCATTTTTTCCGGATGCGTCGATTCTTCCATCCAGCGCGGCCGGTATTTCTCTACCCGATGCGCCCACTCGAGCGCATAATCCAGATCCCAGCCGCTGAAAGAATCGAACATCAGCTCGGTATCGTCTCCCAACGTCTCCCGCAGAATCCGCACCAATTCGACGTTCTTGCGCATGCCTTCCGGACCCGAGCTCGGCCCGTATGCCATAAACCACTTCTGATACCGATAGCCTTCCTTTTGCACCAGAAGACACCGGCTCCTCACGGCATCCGGCTCGAGAGAAAATCCCAGACAACTTGCATACGCTTCAACGGAATTGCGCGTCGGGCCGCCCAGCAGGCGATACACCGGAACGCCATAATATCTTCCGCGAAGATCCCAGAGCGTGTTGTCCACGGCGCTGATCGCCATCATGAAAATGCTCGCTCTCGAATGCCGGTTGGAACGATACATCCGATCCCAAAGCGCCTCGCCCGCCAGCGCGTCGTTATTAAGTACAAAGGAGCGGAGATCCCGATACGCGATCATGGCCGCTTCGCGATCGATCGGCCCATAGATTCCATATGCGCCTCCATTCGTCCGGATGCGCAGGTAAATCTCTTTGATCGCGCGCTGCTGCATCTTGCCCGGAGTATCTTTGTATGGCTCACGGCGCAGATCGTCATAGATGTCGAGCGGATTCACTTGAAATGGCCCATTCACTCCCGCTTGGGCTTCATAGTGACCGCTCAATTCCGTAAATTCGAAATCGGCAATTCTCAGATCTTTGCCCGGGCTCGCGGAATTCGCCCCCGCTTCCCGCCCTTCCATCGATTTACTCAGCATCAGCGGAGCGGAAGCGACAACGGCCCTCCCCGCTAAATGAATAAGCCACCGTCTGCTTACCGAAGCGGTGCTCTTCAGATCGTTGCTCATGGCTTCAATCGAGTGTACTGGTTGCCGATGCACCGGTGAAGAGGCGGCGCTTCAACCATTCCATTCGCTGCCGTTTCGATTCCTCGCGATGTATGATATACATTATGCGCCGGACACAGTTATACCTGGATGATCGTCTCTGGAGCGCCCTTCACGCTCAGGCGCGGAGTCGAAAGACTACCGTCTCGGAACTCGTCCGGCAAGCGGTTCGCGAGTGTTACCTCGGCAAGCGCGACGAGCAGACGAAAGCTATGCGGGAATTCGTCGGAATTCGCAAGGAAAGCTCCGAACCCCTCGATGCGGTCAAGTATGTTCGAAGCCTTCGGCAAAGCGATCGCCTGGACCGGCTCCACAAGAAATGACTGTCCTCGTCGATTCCGACATCCTCATCGAAGTCTCTCGCGCTAGAAACGCGGACATTGTTTCCAAATGGATGGACTTGAGCGACTCCGACGCTTCTGTTCTGTATTCGCCCGTCAGTGTAGCTGAACTCTGGGCCGGGGCTCGGCCAAGTGAGTATAACGCTCTGAACAATCTTTTTCAGACACTGACGTGTAGTCCGATCGATGAAGAAGCGGGTCGCCACGCGGGCGTCTACCTGCGCCGCTACAGGCAAAGCCATGGAGTCGAGATCGCGGATGCGTTAATAGCCGCCGCCGCCGTGGCGAACAACGCAGAACTATGGACGCGAAATCGCAAGCACTATCCGATGAAAGAAGTCTCTTTCTTCGAGTGAGCCGCGATTAATATTGACACGGAGGCGTTGGCTTCGCCCTGAGGCGCTTCTGCTCTTGATCGGGTGTGGAGTATCCTGTTGAGTAGAATCCACATATGCACACGATCCAGATTGTTCTCGATCGGGAGTTGTTACGGGCCACCGACCAAGCCGCGCGCAGGACGAAGCGCAATCGTTCGGCGTTCGTTCGCGACGCCCTTCGAGAGCACCTCCGGAAACTGGAGATCCGAGCGTCGGAAAAGCGCGACCGCGAAGGCTATTCTAGGCTGAGGCCATCGCGCGACGAATTCCTTGCTTGGGAGGCAGAGGCCGCGTGGCCGCCAGAATAGCCCGAGGGGACGTGCGCCTTTACCAGTTTGCGGCGCCGGACAAGCAAAGACCGGTAGTGGTCCTTACCCGCGAGAGCGCTGTCGCCTACTTATCAACCATCACCGTGGCGCCCATTACATCCACCATTCGCGGAGTGCCATCCGAGGTGGTTCTGGACGAAAACGACGGCATGAAGGCGCCTTGCGCAGTCAACCTGCACAACGCGGTTACTGTCTCGCAGCAACACTTGGGAAAACGAGTGGCCCGGCTGAGCTCCTTGCGAATGAACGAAATCTGCGCTGCTTTGCGCTTCTCGCTCGGTTGCGATGCCAGTCAAGGATAGCTGGCGTTGCCGGCAAAATCGCCGCCCATCCCTCAACACATACGAGATACGAACATCCAAACTGCGCCGTTTAAACCCTACGTAATTACGCGGGACGCCGTCAACGCATCCGTTCGGCTCTCACTATCACGCAACGAAAAAACCTGTCGCGGCGACCACTATTCCCACACACGCTAATCCTAGCCCCATTCCCCAATAGAGCCGCTTTTTTGTCAGCAGGGTTATCGACATAATTACGAGCGCCGCTTCCAACCAGACGTCCCCAAGATCGAAACGATCCGCGGCATTCTCCTGGCGCGCAACTTCGACTTCAAGAGCGTCGGCCTTTGCTCTGAGGTCCTTCTGCTCTCGGTCGATCTGCCCGATCTTCTGCTGGTACTTCTCTTTCACTTTCGCCGCGCTGGCGGGATCTCTCAGTTGAGCAACAGGTAAGAAATCGAGGATGGCATCATAACTCGTCCGGCCTGTTGCTTTCGATTCGTAATAGACCCACTGAGCAATAGTTTGATTCTGCGCGAAGATTGTCCGGGTGTGGGCGCGGTGGCCAAGCAGCGAAACCAGGGCGAGTAATACGGCCACGATGGACACCGTGATCGAAACAGGCAGAAGGCTGGGATCTTCGTGTTGCACGAGCGCGTGTCCTTGCATCCTTACAGTATGGTCTGCCTACTTCCGCTTCGGCGAAACAGGGCCAACATGATGCAGAGAGCGCTATGGTTTTACGGCAATGGCCGAAATTTCGATTTTCGCTCCGCCGATTAAGCCCGCAACCTTGACAGTGGCTCGCGCCGGTTTGGGGTCGGGCATGAGCTTTTTGTAAATCTCGTTCATTAGCTCGACATCGTTTAAATCGGTGATATACACGGTCACGGAAACGATGTCGGTCATCTGAAAGCCCGCTTCTTTCACAACTTTTTCTACCGCGGCGATCGCATTTGTAGTTTGCAGGGTAATATCGGTTCCGGTGACTTTGCCGTGCGAATCGGGTCCTTGCTGACCGGCAACGTAAAGCGTGTTGCCCGCAACGTACCCTTCACTGAAAGGCATGCCTTTGGTAAAGCCGATGGCCTGATGCTGGGCAAAAGCGCTGCCCGCCGTACAGAGCGCGAGCAGCCCGGCGAGGCAGAAGCTGCGCTTTATAGTCCGTGAATATTTCTTTGTCATGTTTCGATCTCTTATCTTAATTCTTTTGTGGATAAGAGATTTTCTCATCTTTTCTCTTTTCTAGCGCGGGCGGCTTAAGGAGTGCCGGGCTCGGTGCCCCAAATCTGTTCCAGCATGAGCGTGTACTCACCAGAGGCGTAGAGGTCGAAGATGAATTCATCTTCCTGCGGACGGTCGAACGCCGTATCCTTCAAATGTTGCTCATACCAATGATCGAGGTAACGGTGATAGCGGCGCAGAAAGTTGGAAGACAACTGCTCCGCCGACGGAAGATCGTGGAATACGGCATGTAAGCCGATCGATCGGCGGAAAAGCGAGCAGAAATCGAGGACTCCCCAGCCTTCGAGCTTGGCGCGGACATGGGGCGGCACGAACTGCACCAGGAATACGGCGAAAGTCTCCTGCCGGATGCGGCGGCCTTCGAAAGCTCGGGCTGCGTTTACGGTCTCCGCGCATTGCTCAGTCCAGCGGAGGATATCTTTGCCGATGTAGTAAAGCATGCGGAGCTCGGCGTAGCGGCCGCGGACGAGTTGCTGATCGAGATCGAGAGGGGTGGTGTCGGCGTTCGGCAAAAAGCCCTGTAGGGCGAGGCTCGCGCGAGAGCTCTCCATCAGGACGGAGGTATCTTCGGGGCCTGAAAACGGGTGCAGGATCAAAGGCGGAAGCCGAAATGCTTGGACACCAGGAGTCTTCATCGGAATTTCCGCAGCCGGCGGCAAGCCGATTTCGACTTGGCCGGTGAGCTTAGAGAAGAGCGATAGAAATTGCACCCTTCCTCCATATCGGCAGCGAAGCCTCGCCAGCGACCAATTTCGAGAACGCCGACAAGCGGCATAAAGGTCTCTACTTCCCCGTTACGGTGGGCATAGTGACCTCACAGCACTTTTCCGGGGAGGGTCCGGGAATGCCTTTCGGCCGGTTCAGCTCCATTTGGAGCACAGTATTCATGGTGTCCCAGGGGATGGCGCCGCCGACGGTCCGCCCGTTGACAAAAAAAGTGGGAGTCTGCTGAATCTGCAGGGCCTGCCCGGCCTCGAGGTTGCGGGTCACTTCCGCGGCGGTGGCATGCGTGTCCATACAGCTTGCGACCTTGGCGACGTCGAGATTCTGCTGTTTGGCGATGGCGAGCGTCTTCTCGCTCAGGTTGCTGGGATTGATTTCCTGCTGGTGCTCAAAGATCCAGTCGTGAAAGGCCCAGAAGGCCTCGGGCTTTTGCTCGGCCATACAGTGAGACGCTTCGGCCGCGGCGCGGGCCCACTTGTGGATGGATTCGAGCGGGAAATCTTCAAAAATCACGCGGACCTGCGTGGGATATTTCTTGGGGATGTTAGTCCGAATGGTTTGGGCAAGCTCACGGCAGTAGGGACATTCGAAGTCGCTGAAGACCGCGATGGTGATTTTCGCATCGGCGGGACCGAAGGAAGGACCGTTGGTGGGCAGATGTTCCAAGGTATCGAGAAAAGGGCTCTCGCTCAAGTCCCAAACGTTGCCATTGACAATGTAGCGGCCGTCGCGGGTCATATAATACACGCGCTCGAGCTTTTGCGGGCCATTGCTGAGATGCACCAGCACGCGGAAATATCCTTTGTAAGGGCTGGCTGTGGGATCGTCGATCGCAAATTTCACCTGGGAGGCGTAGCCCTCCGCATAACGCAGATAGGTTTCGAGCTTTTGCTTGTCGATGGCGGGGGCGGAGCTATCCGCGGCGAAAGCGAGACCGCCGAGGGCGAGGGCGGCCAGCGTGAGCATTCGCAGCATGGTCTGTCCCAGTGTACAAGGGAAAAACTCATCGCATAAGCCGGAGTTCCGGAGCGGCATCTCCGAGATGCACGTGCAATTTGCCATCCACGGGATGAATCAAAATGCCGGTTCCATCGGGCGGAACGGGGATGTCGGCGGGGCCGCTCACGACCGTGAATCGATCGTTTTCAGTGCCCGGGAGGAGCTTGCCGATGTGTAAGTGGGTATGACACTGCGTGCGTTTTTCGACGCCGTTGAAGGCGATGCCCCATTGATCGCCCCAAGCCTCCTGGGCTCTGGCGATGGCCGCCGACCAAAGCTCCAGGCGGGTTTCGGGACTTAAGGAAGAGAGCAGGTGTTCGCCGGGGCCGTGCACGCGAGGCAGAGCGAGCAGGCGGTCGGGTTTAGTGGGATTCGAATCTTTCAGAAAGAAAACCGTCAGATAGGCCGGCTGTTTTTCGGCGAGGGCGCACAAGGCGCATTGTTTTTGTGCCATTTCGACCGGATTGTTCAGATCGCAATGGCAGCCGCGGACATCGGCGCGGAGCGCGAGAATCGCCGTCAAAGGCAGTAAACACAGGTACTTCGCGTATCTTCGCATCGGCTAATTATACTGAGGATTGTCTTCCCTGCGCTCGCGACTGCCCGCCATAACTCTGGCCATCGCGATTGCGGCTCTTTACCTTTACAAGCTGGACGGCGTGGGCATGCTGTCGCCGGATGAGCCGCGCTATGCGGCGATCGGGAGGGCGATGGCGCAGACCGGAGACTATATAACTCCGAAGCTGTGGGGCGCGCCGTGGTTTGAAAAGCCGCCGCTCCTATATTGGATGAGCGCGGCTGGGAACCTGCTGGGGTTGAACGCCGAATTGGCGGCGCGTCTACCGGTGGCGCTGCTCAGCCTGGCTTTCCTGGGGGTGACTTTTGTTCTGCTGCGGCGCGAATTTGGGGGGGAAGCGGCGGCGGCGGCGACCGCTCTGCTCGCAACCTCGGCGGGTTGGCTCAGTTTCAGCGAGCTGTGCCTGACGGATCTTCCGCTCGCGGTGTTTTTTTCGCTGGCAGTGTTCTTAGCGCTGCCGCTGCTGCGCGCTCAGCCGGAAACTAAGCTGATTTCGGCCCGGTTCCTGGCGATGGGCGCATGCATTGGCCTGGGAGCCTTAGCAAAAGGACTGGTACCGATCGCATTGGCCGTGCCGTTCTTCTGGTTCCTGCGGCGATTCACGAGGAAGTGGTGGCTCGCTTTCGTGGCATTCGCTGCGGTTGCCCTGCCCTGGTATGTGGCGATCTATGTGCGCAACGGCTATCCGTTCATTCAGGATTTTTTTCTGAAGCACCACTTGGAGCGCTTGTACTCCGCTGCTCTGCAACACGTACAACCGTGGTATTACTATTTTCCGGTGATTTTGGCGGCCGTGTTTCCGTGGACTCCGCTATTCGGGCTGTTGTTGGGACGAGGACACGCAGTTTGGGACGAACGGCGGCGGTTTCTGGCCGTGATCGCGGCATTTGGATTTGTGCTGTTCAGCATCTCGCTCAACAAACTTCCGGGATACTTACTGCCGCTGATTCCGGGCCTATTTGCGCTGATCGGCGCGGAATTTGAAGTGAAGCGGCTGAATCAAGTATCGAGGCTGTGGCTGATTCCCTGCGCTTTGCTGATTGCGCTTATCCCACTGTTTGCGCCGGTGCTGCCGGCAACGCTCAGCCTGGGACGGATGTCCTCAGTGGCCTTTCAGGGCGTGAGCCGGACCGAGATCTTTTATATTGCCGTACCGGTGGCTGCGGTGTTGCTGGCGCGGCGCTCGTGGATTGGTCCGCTGCTGGTGCTGTGCGTGGTGTCGGGAGGGATTTACTTGAAATATCTGGATTATCCGGCGCTGGACGAGCAGGTTTCGGCCCGCGGCTTATGGCGCGAGATCAAAGGAATTTCGGGCGAGGTGTGCGACGGTGGGGCGAGCCGGGACGTGATCTACGGCTTAAACTTCTACCGAGGCGCGCCGTTTCCAACCTGCGATAAGGGCAAGTTCAGGTTTGTTTTACGCTCGCGTGGACACGCTAAGGCCATTCTGGAACCGCTGAAATAATAAAGCAAAGTGGGACGGGGTTTGGGTTAAGGGCGACGGACGCGAATGAGACCAACCTTCACAGGCACCGGGCGCCTATAATGCCAAAGGAAAAGGCTGACGGCCATCGTCAAAACTCCGAGGCCTAAAAGAATCGCTATGACGGGCATGTAGAACATAGCCCGAGTTTAGGGAGCGCGACTGAAAAGGTCTATTGTTTCCAAGTGTTTAGGGTGTTCCAGGACGAATGGTACCGGAGTGCGCTTCATTTTTTTCGCGGCGGCCTTAGTGCCGGACCGCTTAGGACTGCATAAAACCTTGGCCTGAGCGCATCCACAGAGAATGAGTCACCTCAGAAAACTTGGAAATAGCGATCTCGAGATTACTGCTTTGGGCGTAGGGGCCTGGGCGATGGGAGGCGCGGGATGGTCCTTTGGATGGGGCCAGCAGGACGACGCCGACTCGATTGCGGCGATTCGCGCGGCAGTGGATGCGGGAATCAATTGGGTTGACACGGCCGCGATTTACGGTTTGGGGCATTCCGAGGAGGTCGTCGGAAGGGCGATCGAAGGAATTTCGAAGAAGCCGTACATCTTCACGAAATGCGAGCGGCTATGGGATGCGGAAGGCAAGATCATTCCATCGCTGAAGGCGGACTCGATCCGCAAAGAGTGCGAGAACAGCCTGCGGCGTTTGAAGCTGGAGCGGATCGACCTCTACCAGGTGCATTGGCCTGCGCCTGAGGAAGATATCGAAGAAGGATGGACGGCGCTGGCGGGTCTGCAGAAACAGGGGAAGGTGCGATGGATCGGCGTCTCGAATTTCAACGTCGAGCAGATGAAGAGAGCGATGAAAATCGCTCCGATCACGTCTCTGCAGCCGCCCTATTCGCTGCTGGCGCGGGATGCGGAGAAGGAGATACTTCCGTTCGCGCGGGAACACGGGATTGGCGTGATTGTGTATTCGCCGATGCGGGCGGGGCTGCTGACTGGAAAGATGACGAGAGAGCGGGCGCTGAATTTGCCGAAGGACGATTGGCGCAGCCGCGATAAGGATTTTCAGGAGCCGCGGTTGAGCCGCAATCTCGAGCTGGTGGAACTTCTGAAGGGGATCGGCGAACGGCATGGGCGAACTCCGGCGGAAGTAGCGCTGGCGTGGACGCTGCACAATCCGGCTGTGACCGCCGCGATTACGGGATTGCGCACGGCGGATCAAGTGCGCGGCACAATTGGAGCGTTGGACTTTCGATTAAGCGCGGAGGAAGTTTCTGAAATTGAAGCTTACCGGGACGCGCGCGCTTTTGTAGCCCAATAAATCGGCAATCCGCACAGGACGATTAATAATCCGGGCCAGGTGGTTGCGGGGCGGAAGGCGAACAGACAGACGAGGACCACGGTTCCTCCGAGGATATAGACGAGAGGCACAATTGGATAACCGGCGGCGCGATAGGGACGGGGCGCGTCCGGCCGTTTGATCCGCAGGCGGATGACGCCCGCAATCGTTAATACGTAGAAAATCAGAGCGGCGGAGATGACGTAATCGAGGAGATTGCTATACAAACTGCCGTAGGTATGCGTGGTGGTGTTGAAGGTGCGAGGAAGGACCAGAGCGGCGGCCCAGATTCCCTGGATGAGGAGCGACCAGCCGGGAACATGCGCTCGATTCAGATTTCCCACTTGCTTCGGAAACAAACCGTCGTGAGCCATGGAGTAGTAGACGCGGGGGCCGGCAAGAATCAAGGCATTCATACATCCGAACGTAGAGATCATGATGGCGATCGCCATCAGAACGGCTCCCCAGCCGGGAAAGATCGCCTGAAGCATGGCTGTCGCCACGCGATCGGAAGGCGCATGCTGAATCGCGCCGAGCGGCAGCACGAGCAGATAAGCGACGTTGGCCAAAAAATAGAGACCGGTGACGCAGGTGGTTCCTACCGCGAGCGCGCGCGGCATGGTACGGCCGGGATCTTTCACTTCGCCCGCGGCGAAGGTAATGTCGTGCCAGGCGTCCGCCGAAAACAGGGAGCCTGACTGCGAAACGCAGATAGCGGCAAATAAGCCGAACGAGGTGAGAGCGTTCACGGATGCGGTAAGTGGAGTTACATCGCGCGGCGTCCAGAAGTGGGTGAAGTTAGCCGATATCGCGGCATGCTTCCAGAAAATGAGGCCGAGCAGAATCAGAGCGGCTAAGGCCACGACTTTCGCCGAAGTAAATAGATTCTGAATAATTTTTCCGTAGCGTATGCCGCGACTGTTGGTCCAAGTCAGCAGAGCGATCACAAGGATTGCAGTCAACTGGCCGGTGGAGAGAGAAACCGCATAGCCGCTGGAAAGATGGAGGGGCGGAATAAGGTAACGATCTTCGGAAATGGCCGGCCAGAGAACGCCGGTGAAGCGCGCGAACCCGACGGCGACGGCGGCGATGGTGCCAGTCTGAATGACGGTGAAAAGGGTCCAGCCGTATAAGAAGCCGAGAACGGGCGAGAAGGCTTCGCGAAGGTAGACATACATCCCGCCGGCCTTGGGCATCATGGCCGCGAGCTCACCGTAAGACAATGCGGCGGCGACGGTGACCACGGCGGTAAATAACCAGGCGACGAGCAGCCAACCGGCGCTGCCGATGTTTCGCGCCATATCGGCGGGGACGATAAAGATTCCCGAGCCGATCATCGCGCCGATGACGATCATGGCTGAATCAAACAAGCCGAGCTCGCGAAGGAAGCCGGTTTCGCGATCGAGAGCGCCGGTTTTAATGCGTGTGGCGTCCGCTGGCATGTGCGTGTTTCCGACGGCGTGCTCCAGCTTCGCCGGGCCTGGAGGAAAGCGCTTGTTTCACTGTACGCCGAACGAGTTCTTTTTCTTCCTGGCTGAGCTCGAGACGCGGGGGCCGCATTCGTCCCGATCCTACTCCGGCCACTTCCTGCGTGTATTTGATCAACTGAACGAATTTGGGGACGGTATCGAATCGCAAGAGCGGGAGAAACCACTTGTACAGGTCGAACGCGGCGGCGCGCTCGCCTCGCTCGGCCAAGGCGAAAAGCTCGACCGATTCGTGGGGAAACGCATTGGCAAGGCCCGCGATCCAGCCGACGGCTCCGGCGTAAACGGCTTCAAGAATCAGATCGTCCACTCCGCACAAGATTTTCAATTTTTTCGGAGCGACGCAGCGCAAAGACGCGATGCGGCGAACATCCGCGCTCGATTCCTTGATGGCGTGAAGATTGGCGTGCTCGGCGGCGAGTTCCGCAACCTGCTCCGGAAGAAAATCCACTTTGTAGGCGATGGGATTGTTGTAGAGCATGCAGGACAGGCTGGTCGCTTTGAATACCGCGGCGACGTGAGCTTTCATTTCGCGCCAATCGCCCACATAGACGTATGGCGGAAGAACCATGAGGCCCTGGCAGCCGGATGCTTCCGCGGCTTGCGCGAACTCAACGGCTTCGGAAGTACTCAATGCCGAGACGCCCGCAACGACCGGAGCTTTGCCTTTGAGCGCCTCGACGGCGGTTTTCAGGATGGCGGTTTTCTCGTCGAGTTTTAAGGTCGCTGCTTCGCCAAGCGATCCGAGGGCGACGACGCCTGTGCAGCCATCTTCGATCAGACGGGCGCAATGCTTAGCGAAGAACTCGCGATCGACTGAGCCGTTCGGGCGGAATGGCGTGGTGATCGCGGGAATAACTCCCCGCCATTCGATAGTTTGCATGTTAGATCTCCTTTCCGGGGAATCGCGGCGCGTTGAATCGGGATGGAAGATACGGGTGGGGGTCGATTGCCGGAGATCGCTTCAGGATCTCATCCGCCAGCAGGCGCGCGGTTGCCAGAGACGTGGTTGCGCCCAAGCCTTCGTGCCCGGTTGCGGCGTAGACGCGCTCGAAACCGGGACACAATCCGATTAACGGAAGACCGTCGGGGGTTCCAGCGCGAAAGCCGGTCCAACTGCGAATTTGCGGCGCGGAAGCGAGCGCGGGCATGTAATCGGTAGCGCGGGTCAGAAGGCGATGGACTATTTCAGGCTCGACGCGCGGATTCTCCGCTTGATTTTGGGCGAGGTACTGGCGGGAGGATCCGAGCAGCAGTTCGCCGTTCTTGTTTTGGCGGGCGTTAAAAACAACTGAATCGGCTTCGGATGAGTGAGTACTCTTCACATAGCCAAGCTCGACAACCTGATGGCGCGCGAAATCTTCAGGAGCATCGAGAACGAGAATATGTCCTTTTCGGGAACGAATCGGCAGAGCGGGCGTCAAGGATGCGGCGGCCGTGCCCGTCGCGTTGATCGCATAACCGCCTGTGTCATCCAGGGACTTCAGACGCCGCCCGGTGATTATTTTCGCGCCTTGCCGGCAGGCCTGTTCCAGCAGAAAACGCGCGGCAGCGGGGGGATGGACAGCGGCATCGATCGAAACGAACACTCCGCCGGGAAGCCCATGCCGCAGATTCGGCTCGCATTCCGCAAGTTGTTTTTCATCTAAGAATTCAGCGAGAACGCCGTGAGCGTTGTAGTAATCGGCTTTTCGCCGCGCAAGGCGCAGATCGTCTTCGTTCGCGGCTACCCAGAGCGTGCCGCACTGCCGGTAGTCGCATTCGGTGGGCAGTTCAGAGGCGAGAGAATGCCAAAGCTGCAAAGAGTAGTGAGTCAATGCAAACTGCGCTTCGGAATCATCCAACACGACGAGGTGCCCCATGCCCGCGTTCATAGCGCCACTCGCGATTTCATTCGCTTCGATAACGACGACGCGCAATCCGGCTCGCGTCAACTCGCACGCGCAAGCCGCTCCAACGATGCCAGCGCCCACGATCACGGCATCGTATGCCGACATGGTCAAGCTGGAATACCCCAACAGAACGGATCGCGCTCATCGATGACGAGATCGATCTCCGCAGTGATGAAGGCAGACCCGGTGATGAACGGGATGATTTGAGCATCGTCGATTTCGATGCGGCCCTCGAAGATACTTCCGGTGATGCTTTCCTGGATCCAGGGTTGATGCGGCTTGAGCTTGCCGTCGGCATAGAGACAGGCCATTTTCGCGCTGGTGCCAGTTCCGCAGGGCGACCGGTCGTAACTCTTTCCGGGACAAAGAACAAAGTTACGGCTGTGCGCGCGAGGATCACGCGGCGCGGAGAACAGCTCGATGTGATCGATCTCCGCTCCATTTTCGCCGGTGACGGCGTGGCGGACCAGCGCTTGCCGGATGCTCCAGGTGTAATTGGTTAGCTGTTCGAGATTTCGGAGCGAGAGCTCAATCGCACTCTCGTCCTTCACTTGAAAAAACCAGTTGCCGCCCCACGCAACGTCGCCGCGCACGCTGCGACCATCGACTTCCACCGTAATATCGGCGCTGTGCCGGAATGCGGGGATATTGCGCACGGTCACGCTGCCGTTCTCATGCAACTCAGCGTAGACGACACCGACCGGCGTTTCGATTTGAAGACGCCCAGGGCGAATACGCTTCAGATAAGCGAGCGTGGCGACGAGCCCGATTGTACCGTGCCCGCACATACCGAGATAGCCGACATTGTTGAAGAAGATGACGCCGAACCGGCACGCGGGATCGGCCGGCTCGCACAGCAGCGCTCCCACGATTGCATCGGAGCCGCGAGGCTCATTGACGATAGCGGAGCGCACGGAATCGAAATTCGCGCGGAATCGGGCGAGGCGCTCACGAACGCGGCCGCAGCCCAGATCGGGACCACCGCTCAGGACGAGGCGCGTCGGCTCGCCGCCGGTGTGTGAGTCTACAACCTGAATGCGCATGCCGGCCAACTGCTCATGATGCCATGTGGCAGGCGGGAGAGGCTTCAGAGCAGCCTTTCCGGCGGTAACCCGGTAAGATCCCGAACCAGGATATCCGGCTGGGAGGCTTGAAGTTCCTCGAAGGAGGTCACTCCGGTAGCTACGGCAATGGCCTGAAACCCGTTCGCTTTAGCAGCGCGCACATCGTTCATATGATCGCCGATCAAAGAGATGCGGCAGTGGACGCCGACCAATCCCGCTTTCCTCGCACGCCGCGCGGCAACGTACGCGAGACGCGCTCTGGTCGAGCCGTCTTCGGCGAACGCTCCCACAGAAAAGTAGTTGTGAACCCCGGCCAGCTCCAGTTTCTTCCAACCGATTTGACTCAAATTTCCAGTGACCAAGCCGAGCACCGCGCCTCGGCGTTGCAGATCGACCAAGAAATCGCGCACTCCGGCGCATAGAAACGGGGACAAATCGATGCCGCAATTGGCGACATAGGCCTTCTGGCACTCCGCCATAATCTCGCGGAGCGCGCCGCGAATTCGCCGATGGCTGTGCCCTTGCGCCCGCAGCATGGCAACGATGAGATCGCGGTCGAGCATGCCCGAAGTGGGGACGCCATCCAGATGCGTAGCGAGGCCCGTTACACGCAGGATGCCCTCGGCGAGCGCCTGCTTGTGATGCTGCCCTGCGCCGCGCATCAGCGTTCCATCGATATCGAACAGCACGAGGCTTTTGGAATGAATCACGCGGTTACGGGAGGCTCTTGGGGAACGATCTTCGGAAGCAGCGCGCTGAGCAGCTTCAGGAACGAGCCGGAAACGCGCCGTCCGATTTCCAACACCTCCTGGTGACGCAGTTTTTCGCCGCTGAGACCGGCTGCAAGATTGGTTACACAGGAGAGAGCAAGCACCTCCATGCCCAGGTGGTTCGCAGCGATGGTTTCCGCGACGGTGGACATGCCCACCAGATCCGCGCCGATAGTTTTCAGAAAGCGAATCTCAGCGGGCGTCTCGTAACTGGGGCCGGCGACAGCGGCGTAGACGCCTTCCGGGAGCTCGAAGCCAAGCTCAATGGCGGTTTCGCGGGCGATATGGCGCAATTCCGGTGAATAGGCCTCGGTCATATCGGGGAATCGCGAACCGAGCTGCGAATCGTTCGGCCCGGTCAAGGGATTCGCTCCCTGCAAATTAATGTGATCGGAGATCAGCACCAGCGCGCCGCGCGAAAACTCCGGATTGATTCCACCAGCCGCATTGGTGAGCACGACTCTTTGGATTCCGAGCTCGCGAAACAGACGCATTCCGCTGGCCACCTGGCGGGCCGTGTAGCCTTCATAAAGATGAAAACGCCCGGACATCACCACCAGATCCGCCGTTCCCCAGCCATTTGCGCCGAGCGTTCCAATGACAAGCTGCCCGGCATGGCCAATTGCGGTCGCAGCCGGGAATCCTGGAATGGCTTTGTAGGAAATGCGAACCGCGTGGGCAAGCGAATCGGCGAACGCGCCCAGCCCGCTTCCGAGCACCACGCCGACTTTGGGGCGGATGGAAGTTTTGGATTGGACGAATCGCGCCGCGTCGCGCATGCTACAAGTTTATTTCAGGTAGCGGAGACGGTCTTTGGCGCGCCGCCGGACGCAAGCTTCAACGGCGGCTCCTGTTCGACTTCTTTGAGCAATTGTTTTTCAATGCGCTCATCGATTTCGGACGCGCGCTCCATCTCCACCGGATAGCGGATGAAAACCTCGCATCCCGCGTCGGTGAAATGGATGCGGCTTACCGGTTTGGGCGCAGTCAATTGGATGCTGAGGGATTTTTCGAATGCCGCGTGCTGCCGATCGATGATTTCGCGATACTCGTTGTAAACGGATTCGACGGCTGCGGTGAGCCGCGCGCGCGCCGCCTCACACTCGGTTTCAGGCACGAGGGTGATCGCCACGGCATGCCACATATATTCAGTACCCGGCGCCTGTTTCAGCAACGCGGAAGCCTGGAGGATGATGGAATTGGCGAATACGGCTACCCGGCCGCTCATGTGAACGTCCACTCCGGCTCCGGCGAATTCCATCACCGAGAAGCGCACTAAGCCGATATCGATTACCTGCCCGGTGACGCCGGCGACGGTCACGCGATCGCCGACGCGCAATCCATAGCGGCCGATGAGGAAGAAATAGGCGACGACGGAAAGGATCACGTTCTGAAGCGCGACCGCCAATCCGGCGGTGATGAAGCCTGCAAACGTGGCAACCGAGCTGACGCTCGTAAAAAACCCCAAGGCGACAATCAGCACGACCGCAAAAGTAACTACAAATCGCCGGACCAGCATGAACTGTCGGCGGCGGCGAGCGTCCCGCACATAGCGGAAAATCGCGCGATACCAAAGCTGCGAAAAAAAGAGCAGCAGCACGATAGCGAAGGCAAGAACACCCAGGCGAATAGCGAGATAACGCAATGCGGAATCGTACTGCCGGTCAACCGCGTTGCGCCAATCCGTGAGACCGGCGCGGCTGGCTTGGAGAAGAATGCCCTGCTCTCCCAACGGCATCATTACGCCCGACACAGCTTTGAAAGCGGCCGCCAGCGAGTCGAGCTGTTTTCGCGCGGTATCTAATTGCGTCGAATCGGTTTGAGCATCCGCAGCCTGGGCAATCGTGTCACCCTGGCTGATAGCGCCCCGCAATACCGTTCTCAGAGGCGCCTTCAACCGGTCGATTTCGGCGAGCAACGCGCCGGTTTCCGAAATCGCCGAATCAATTTGCATCCGCGCGTCGGCAAATGCGACCGCCTTGGCGATCAGGGTAACGATTCCGGCGGATTCAGGATGGAAGACTTGTGAAGCATTAGTCTGCGCGGGAGACGTTTTGGATGTAGGGTTCAGCGCGGCCGGAACGGAATCGGAGATCTCGAGATCATTGATCTGCGCCAGCAGACCACCCCCGCCATTCTTCACATTCGGTCCGCGCCCGAAGGAAACAACGTTGCTAACAGCAGACTGAAACTCTTTCGCGAGGGTTAGGTCGGCCGCGAGCGCATTCCGCCGCGACAGGAGAGTGGCGCGCTTCCGGCCGACTTGCTTATCGATCTGCTGGTTGAGCGCGTCGATTTGCGCCTGGAGCTTTGCAACCCGATCATTGGCTTGCGAGACCGCCTGTTCCAGATTTCGGCTTTCGGCTGGGACCGGGGAGGCGTCGGAGGAGGGATTGGCGCCCTTCATGAGGACACTCGCTTCGGCGTGCGCGAAGGCAAACGCAAACTGCACCACTTTTTTCGCGGTCTCGCGGGTATTGTCCTGCAGCAGGATATTCTCAGGAGCGCTTGCCGATTGGTCGATGGAGTTGAGGTGTTGGTACCAGGCAATGGTCTGGTTCAGGTGCTGCAAAACGTCTTGCGAGGCGATCGCCTTGGGCGCGGGCGGCGCTGCGCCGACAAAAGTCACACTCAAAATAGCGGTGAGAAATAATGTGGCAGCGAGCGTTCGCATAGGTGTTACAGCAGAATGCCCGCAATACAAGCCGACATGAAATTGGCGAGGGTTCCGACAAACATGGCCTTCAGGCCGAGCCGCGCGAGATCGGACTTGCGCGAGGGGGCGAGCGCGCCGATCCCGCCGATTTGAATCGCAATCGAACTCAAATTGGCAAATCCGCACAAGGCAAAGGTAGCAATCACGAACGAGCGCGGCTGAAGCATGGCCCGGAGTTTACCGAGCTCGACAAACGCGACGAATTCATTGAGGACCATGCGGGTGCCGAGCAGGTTTCCGATGGTCGCGCAGTCGTTCCAGCTCACGCCCAGCGCCCAGGCAATGGGAGCGAAAACAAAGGCGAGGATTTGTTGCAGCGAAGCGGGCACCCAGCTTATATAAGCGTGGACCCAGCCGAGGCCGCCGTTTACGAGAGCGATGAGCGCGAGAAATGCGATCAGCATGCCGGCAATATTCAGAGCGAGCCCCAACCCGTCGCCCGCGCCTCGCGCCGCGGCATCGATCAGGTTAACCCCCTGCTTCTCAATCTCCACTTTCACGGTACCGGCGGTTAGGGGCTTGCCGGTCTCCGGCACGAACATCTTGGCGAGCATGATGGTCGCCGGAGCGGTCATGACGACGGCGGTGAGCAGGTGCGCGATGGAGACGCCGGCGATTGCGACATAAGCCGCCATTACCGATCCGGAGACATGCGCCATGCCGCTGGTCATGACGGTAAACAACTCCGATTCAGTGAGGCTTTCAAGAAACGGGCGGATGGTGACGGGCGCTTCGGTTTGGCCCATTACGATACTCGCCGCCACGCAGGTGGATTCCGCGCCGCTGGTGCCCATGAACTTCTGCATGAACACAGCCATGCCCTTCACGAATATCTGCATCACGCCGAGGTAATAGAGAATCGCGAAGAGCGAGCAAATGAAGATGACGATGGGCAGAACCTGAAAGGCGAAGATGACCCCAAACTGATTGTTTTTCAGGCCGAGCTTTTCGCCGAATACAAAACTCGAACCGGCGGCAGTATAGTTCAGCAGCGCGTTTACGAACAGGCTGATTCCGTAGAACAATCCGCCGACCCTGGTTTTCAGGACAAGGAAGGCAAAAGCAAATTGGAGGGTGACGCCCCACAGAAGAACGCGCTTCTGAATCGCCGAGCGGCACGTGGAAAACAGATAAGCGCAGAGGACGATGCCGACTAGCCCGACAAGCCCGTCCAGCCTCGCCATCCGGACCTGACTGCTTAGCCGACGACTTCGAGAATCAGATCGCGTTCCTCTACCGGCTGCTGGGAGATGCGGAAGGCGTCTTCGACGAGCTCGGACGCTTCCGCCAGGTGCTCGTCGCCGGTGTAGTAAATACGGCAGAGAATGCTACCCGGATCGATCTTCTGACCGGTTTTCACTTCGAGAATGACGCCGACGGCGGGATCGATAGAATCTTCCTTGGTGTTGCGGCCCGCGCCGACCATGGAGGACGCTTGCCCGATCAACTCCGCGTCAATTGCGCTGACGTATCCGCCCCGGGTGGTCGTAATTTCCTGGGCTCCTGTAGCGTTGGGGAGCAGATCGAAGCGATCGAGCACCTGCGGATTGCCGCCTTGCGCACCGATGACGTCTTTGAATTTCCGGTACCCGGAGCCATCGAGCAAATTGGCTTGCGCCACTTCGCGGGCGTCTTCCAAGGTCTTGGTGATTTTTCCCAGGTAGATCATGCGGGCGGCCAGCTCGAGCGAAATCCGCGTGAGGTCGGCTGGTCCCGCGTTCTGCAGGGTTTGCGAAACTTCCATTACCTCCAACGCGTTACCAATCGCATAGCCGAGCGGCTGATTCATATCCGTGATTAAAGCCTGGACACGCTTGTCGAGACGCCGTCCGATACCGACCATCATTTGAGCCAGGCGGCGCGCTTCGACCTGCTTCTTCATGAACGCGCCGGAACCGACCTTTACATCCAGAACCAACGCATCCACGCCAACGGCAAGCTTCTTGGACATGATGGAAGAAGCTATGAGCGGGATGGACTCCACCGTAGCGGTGGCATCGCGGAGCGCGTAAAGCTTGCCATCGGCGGGCGCGACTTCGGAGGTCTGGCCGATAAAGGCGAGCTTATGTTGGATTAACTGCTCGCGAAATTCGTCAATGGTCAGATCGGTGCGGAATCCGGGGATAGATTCCAGTTTGTCCAAAGTGCCGCCGGTATGGCCCAGGGCGCGGCCGGAAACCATGGGGACCACGACACCCGCGGCAGCGGCAATCGGAGCGGCGATCAAGCTGGTTTTATCTCCCACGCCTCCGGTCGAATGCTTGTCCACCTTAACACCGGGGACTGCGGACAGATCCACAATAGAGCCCGAATTCATCATGCATTCGGTGACGGAGCTGACTTCCCGATCGGACATTCCGGAATAAAAAACCGCCATTAAAAACGCGGCCATTTGGTAATCGGGAATATCGCCGCGGGTATAGCCATCCACGAGATGGTGGAGCTCCTCCGCGGAAAGCTCTTCCCCGTCCCGCTTGCGATGAATCAAGTCGACAGTACGCATTTTCGCCTACTAAGCGTACCATTCTCAACAACGTAGTCTTCCCAGGCCGTCCTTACGGAAAGCTTCCTAATGGTCATCTCAGGCGAAGCTTCCGTCGAAGAGCCGAGGGAGCCCGGCGGCGGGAATTCGCAAGCCCACATAAAAGGACCCGAATAGCGCATAAACGGCGCTTACCTCGTCGAATCGCATTTCGTAGATTAACTTTTTGAAGACCAGCGGATCGTCTGCGAAGAGATCCACGCCCCATTCCCAATCGTCGAAGCCGATGGATCCGGTGATGATCTGCCTTACCGAGCCCGCGTAGCGCCGGCCGATTAGACCGTGCTCATGCATCTGGCGCTGCCGTTCCGGCATGGGCGTCATATACCAGTTCTTCTGTTCTCCGCGTTTACGATCCATGGGATAAAAGCACACATACCGGGCACCTGGTATTTCGGGGTAGAGGCGCGGCTCCATGGCTACGGACTGCCGCGCAATGACATCCGCAACGGCGGTGTTCCATTCGGGCGAGTGCGGCTCCAAACCCTGCTCGATCAACTGCGCGTAGGTCTTGGCGGACGATTCATAAAGACCAAGCTCCACGACGGAGAGATAAGAATGAACCGGTTCGAGATAGTCGAAAAGTTTTAGGTGGGCTAGGGACAGCTCCGCACGATGAAGGTCCTCGATCGAGTCGCGGAAGTGCACCAGCAGCAAATCGCCTTTATGTCCGATCAATGAGTAGACCGCGGACTGATTGGGGTGCGCTTCGGCGGGCCGGCGCTGCTCGATTCCGCTGAGCGCGCGGGCCCCTTCCTCAACGATCTGCGCCGCATGGCGTTCTTCGAGAGCGCGCCACTCCGGCCGGCGGAGACGAAACATCTGGTGCAGGACGAATGAGCCTTCGAGGGTGAGCGGAACCGCCGGTATTTCAGCCACGACGCATCTCCAATTCATGCGCCGGCAATCCGGGCATCTCGTGTTGGTATTGCCCTTGAAAGATTTCGGCGAAGAGGGCCAGCGTTTCGGCATGGATGGAGCCGTTGTCCGCCAAAACGTAATTCCCGTGAAGATCGAGCGGCTCACCCTTCATCCCGGATACTCTTCCTCCGGCTTCCTCGACAAGCAGAGTGCCCGCCGCCATATCCCATGGATTGAGACCGAATTCCCAAAATGCCTCGAGCCGGCCGCACGCGGTGTAGGCCAGATCAAGCGCCGCGGAACCGCCGCGCCGGACGCCGTGCGTCACCATGGCGAGTTGGTAGTAGAAATGAATATTCACATTTTGATGGCGCTTGCGGCTCGGGAAGCCGGTGGCGACCAGAGAATCGTTCAGGACGGCCGCTTTGCTGACCCGCATGGGAGCGCCATTGAGTCGCGCGCCCGACCCGCGCTCGGCTGCAAATAGCTCATGATTGAGAGGATCGTACACTACGCCGGCGATCACTTCTTCGTTCCTCGCCAGCGCGAGGGTAACATTCCACATCGGAAAACCGTGCGCGAAGTTGGTGGTGCCATCCAACGGATCGACATACCAGCGCAATTCCGACTGCATTTCCGAGCGGCCTCCCTCTTCGGCAACGATGCCGTGATGAGGGAAGCGCTGCTTCAATCGCTTGACGATCAATTGCTCACTCGCACGATCGGCCGCGGTGACCAGATCGTAATCGCCTTTCAGCTCGAAGCTCACGCCGCGATGCGCCAGCAGTAGTTGGCCGGCTTCGCGGGCGATCTCAATCGCCGCATCCAGAAAATTGTCCATATGATTTCACTTCAGCACATGGGGCGCGTGAGCGTTAACTAAAGAGGCGCGATGAGGAATTGGCGCAGGTTGCGCGTCATTCATGTCTTAGCGCCGTTAAGGGATCTACCCTTTAGCAGCACCTGTGGACATTCCATAGGAGCGTATCACCGTTTCTATGGAATGTCCACAGAACCAGCTTTCCCCGGTGCAGCGGGGCGCATCGCCGGCCTACATCCCGCGACCAGGAGTTCCGGATTCGAACAGTTCCCTTGCGGCCATCGATCCTAAGCTATTGATAATGCTTTCCCGCCGAGTGGCCCCAGGCTTGCTTGTTGAGAACCCAGAACCCAAAGGAGCGAGGGACTTCTTGTGCTGAAAGACGTGAAGTATGCCGTGAGAATGCTGGCTAAAAACCCGGCATTCACGGCTGTGGCTGTCTGTTCACTTGCCATCGGCATTGGGGCCAATTCGGCTATCTTCAGTTTTGCCGATGCATTGCTGCTGCGGCCTTTGCCGGTGATGAAGCCGAGCGGAATCGTCACCGTAAATCCGAGCGCGAAGAGCACGTTCGGCGGGAACAGCACGGTTTCTTATCCCGATTACCTCGACTTTCGGGATCGGAACCGTTCCTTCGATGGTTTAGTTGCCTTTCAATACGGGCAGTTTGGATACGCACCGAACGCGTCGGTGGTTCCGGAGATGCAGTTCGGCGTATTTGTTTCCGGCAATTTCTTTCACGTTTTGGGAGTCGAGCCGAGTGTCGGCCGCGGATTTCGCGCCAGCGAAGACAAGGTGGCCGGACGCGATCGGGTCGCCGTTGTAAGCCACGATTTCTGGCTCGCCCATTTCAATGGCGCTACTTCTGCCGTCGGTTCCAAGTTGCGCCTCAACGGAATCGAATTCACCATTATCGGTGTGGCGCCGGCAGCTTTCACCGGGATCGATCAATTTGTTAAGCCTTCCCTCTTCGTCCCGATTGCAATGTCTCCCGCTCTTTCCGGCACGGACAATCTGAACAAGCGCGACAATCGCTGGTTGAATGTCAAAGGCCGCCTGAAACCGGGCGTGACGAACGCCCGGGCGGAAGCCGATCTGAACGCCATCGCCAAAGTCCTGCAACGGATGTATCCATCGGAGCCGCGCGATTGGAAGATTCGCGTCGAGACCGAACTCGCGCTTCGCATGGAACAATCTCCGCCCGATGCCGGTCTGGTAGAGATGCTGAGCCTGCTTGCGATTTGCGTTCTGCTGGTCGCCTGCGCGAATGTCGCCGGACTGCTGTTGAGCCGCGCGACAGCCCGCGCGAGAGAGATCGCGGTTCGGTTGGCGGTCGGAGCGGCACGCTGGCAATTGATCCGGCAGCTCTTTCTGGAGAATCTCCTGCTCGCCATAGCGGGCGGGATCTTCGGCATAGCGATTGCGCTTGCCGGCATGAAGCTATTCGCCAGCATACCGATTCCTAGCGATGTGCCGATTTCTTTCGACATAAGCCTTGACCACCGGGTTCTGCTTTTCACGCTGATCGTCTCCGTCGGCAGCACTTTTCTCTTTGGTCTCATGCCGGCCTGGCGCAGTTCCCGCTCCGACGTGGTTTCGGCGCTCAAAGCGCGGGACACCGATGGCAGCCGCAGAGGACGCCTGTGGGGACGCAACGTTCTGGTCTCCTCCCAATTGGCAATTTCAGTCGTGCTGCTGATCGTGTCAACCGTGATTTTCATGGGGTTTCGAAGCCAGCTGGCTCAGGGGCCAGGTTTTCAAACCGATCATCTGTTCCTGATGAGCTTCGACTCGGAGATGGTCCATTACAACAAGGCGCAAAACGAGCAGTTCTATAAGCAGCTTCTCAATAGGGCGCGTTCGACGCCGGGCATACGGTCGGCTGCGCTTGTATCGATCGTCCCGTTCAGTTTTAGCGGCGACGCCAAAGGCGTGGTTCCGGAAGGCCGCACGCTGGGACGCGGCGAACAACCGCCTACCGCTTTCGATTCCACGGTTAGCGACAGCTATTTCGAAACCATGCATATTCCCATCGTGCGCGGCAGAGGCTTCCTCGAATCCGACAAGCCGGACTCGCCACGCATTGCGGTGGTCAACGAGCACTTTGCGAATCGCTTCTGGCCGCATCAGGATGCCATCGGCAAACGCTTTCATCTGCAGGATGCCAAGGGGCCGCTGCTACAGATCGTGGGAATCGCCAAGCAGGGGAAGTATCTCTGGATCGGTGAGCCGCCTTCCGACTTCCTCTACCTGCCTTTCTCCCAGAATCAACAGAACGGCATGACTCTCGTGGCGGAATCACCCACGAGCGATGCCTCTACGCTCGCGCCTGTTTTGCGGCGAGTCGTACACGGCATCGATCCGAACATGCCTGCTTTCGACGTACGTACTATGCAGGATCTGTTTACCAAGCGCGCGATCCAAACCCCGGACATCATCGTCGAGGCAGTTGCGGGCCTGGGTATTATGGCGCTGATTCTCGCGGTGATTGGACTCTACGGACTCATCTCCTATTCGGTCAGCCGCCGCACGCGCGAGATCGGAATCCGCATGGCCATCGGAGCGGACCAGCGAGGCGTGTTGCAAATGATCCTGCGGCAAGGCCTTGCGCTGGCGCTCACGGGAATCATGGCGGGCCTAGCCCTCGGCATCGTTGCTTCCCACCTGGTGGGATCGATGTTTATTCTTTCCTTCGGCGGCGCTAATCCGGCCTTGTTTCTTGTAATTATTCTTCCGCTTCTGGCAGTAGCGCTGCTTGCCGCCTACACGCCGGCCCGCCGCGCTTCGCGGATTGATCCGATACGGGCGCTCCGCGAAGAATAGCGTAAGGCGGCAAGAATAAAATGACAGGGTGAAGAGCCGCCGCTTGCGCATACCGTCGGCCATCCGCTTGCGGGAATTGTGGGCGGAGTGACGGATGCCACGACCCTGTACGTGTTGCTGGTGGTTTTTGGCGCAACGTTACTTCGGTCGGCGTTTGGATTTGGAGAGGCGCTGTTTGCCGTCCCCTTGCTCGCCTTGCGTCTTCCCCTTGGAATCGCCGCTCCGCTGGCAGTACTGATATCGATCACGATCGCCGGGATCGTGGTCGCTCAGGATTGGCAGAAGATCCATTGGCGCAGCACCGGATGGCTGGTTTCCGCCACGGTTCTGGGCATACCGCTCGGCCTTTTGCTGTTGACCAGCAGCCACCAACGGGCAGCCAAAGTGGCGCTAGCCATTTTCATCATTGCGTTCTGTGCGTATTCACTGAGCGGCAGCAAGCTACCCGAGCTCAAAACGGACAGCCTACCCTGGCTCATTTGCTGCGGCCTTTTCGCCGGGGTGCTGGGGGGCGCGTATGGCATGAACGGTCCCCCGCTAGTGATGTATGGAGCGATGCGCCGCTGGTCGGCTCAACACTTCCGCGCGACTTTGCAGGGATACTTCCTGCCGGCGAGCATTCTGGGGATGACCGGCTATTGGTTGAGGGGGCTGTGGGTTCCAGCGGTGACGCACTATTACCTGATATCATTGCCCGCCACGATCCCGGCGATCTTCCTTGGGAGGATGGTGAATCATCGGCTGCGCGGCGAGTCTTTCCTCAAATATGTGTACTTCTGCCTTGCTGGCATCGGGGTCGTGTTGCTCGTTCAGGCGACAACCAGGTAGCTGGATTTCGCGCGGCCTAAAGCAAGAGTTTACGAAGCGGGCCGCCCTTCGAACTCAGGGCTCGTAATAGCCGGTGCGCGCGGTGATCCGAAGCGAAGGATTGTAACCTTCCACTTTTACGGGATGGAAACGGCGCGGCTCCTCACGGACATCCTTGGGGTAAAAGCCCAGCAGGTATTGCGTCCTCAATTCCTGGAGGATGTCGGAGAAAGCCTCATCCAACCGTTCGAAGCCTTCCGGGTAGAAGATACGGCCGCCGGTCGAAGCGGCAAGCGTGGCAAGCGCGTGCTCGCCGCCGGTATTTCGTCCCGCATCGTTCTCGATGGGAATCACGACCACCGGATACAGGACCACATCGGCGCGCTGGGCGGCCGCGAGCGCGTCACCATAGCGCTTGTAACTGGTCGTATCGCCGCCATCGGTCACGACCACCATCACATGACGGCCATCCCTGCCCTCCAGCGCGTCGCTTGCGAGAAAGATGGCGTCGTAGAGCGACGTCCCGCCCTCGCCTCTCAGGGCATGCAGGGCCCTTTCGGCGCGGCGCGGGTTGCGGGAAAAATCCGCTTCCAGATTGGTGCGCCAATTGAAGCTGAAAAGCGCAAAAGTATCTTCCGGATTCCCGGCTCCGAGCAGAGTAGGAATAAACTTTTGCACCGAATTCACCTCGTAATGAAGGTCTATTTCGGTGCTTCCACTGGTATCGATCAGAATCGCCACCGAGAGCGGCAGAGAAGTGTTGCGCTCAAAAACAGCTATCTGCTGGGGCACGCCGCTATCGAACACATGAAAATCTTCGCGATTGAGATTCGAAAGCAACGTCCCGAACTGATCCCGAACGGAAACCAGGAGCCTGACCAGATTTACCTTTACGGAGAAGTTCGACGGCTGTTGCGCGGACGCCTGCCCTTTGGGCGAAGGTTGCGGGGTAGGATATGCCGGGGGCGGAACCTGCGGAGGAGGATATGCCGGTTTGAACTGCGCCAGGGCGACCATGCTGAGGCACAACAGCGTAAGCGCGGCACGCAGCCCCAGCGCCCTATGGCGCATCATGCTTCAACGACGCCGCTAACAGCCGCTCATCCCACTCGCCGTCCACCCACACGGCTCCGTCCGAAAAGACCTCTTTTTTCCAGATAGGGACTTCGCGCTTCAGACGGTTTATCCCTTCAAAGGCCGCCTCGAAAGCCGGCTTCCGGTGCGGCGCAGTGGTAACGACGGCGACGCTGGTTTCGCCGATCCCGAGCCTTCCCAACCGATGGATTATGCCGATTCGCCCAATTACAAAGGCAGCCGCAATCTCCCGCCCAATCTGAGCGATCCGTTCAATCGCCATATCTTCGTAACACTCATATTCCAGATAGGCGGTCGGACGACCCTTTGTGTTATTCCGGACAATCCCCTCAAACACGACGGCCGCTCCATCCTCGGGCCGCTCCAGGCTCCGCGCCAAGCGGTAAGAGTCGATTACCTCGCGCGTAATTTCGAAGACGTGCCCCCGGGTATCCCGGATGGCGTGTCCCGATCCACCGCTGACCGGGGGCAGGAACGCAATCTCATCGTTCTCGGCTAAAACCGTGCCTGGCGTTGCGAACTCCCGATTCCTTGCAAATAGAATCGACGGACGCTTGTCCCGCAGAGTTTCAAAGCGTTGAGAATACGTCTGAAACAGAGTTGCAATAGTGGAATCCGGTTCGATGTCGAGCGATTCCTCGGAGCAGCCGATAATCTCTTTCAGCACCCCGAAAAACAGCACCCGCACCCGCATGTCCAAATGCTAACAAGCAGCGGAATGGAGGCAGGGCTAATCGGAGCTGTGGCCGCCGGAGCCGCCGCGGTTCGCTACCAACTCGTTGTAACCGCGGGCCACCACCTCGAGCTCAGCCGGTCTGACACTGAGTTGTTGCTCGGGCGCCACCACGGGAGCGTAGGAAAGCAGCTCCTGAAGCAGCCGGTGCATGGGGGTTGCCGCTTCGAGAATGGTCTCGAGATAATTGTCAGCTTCGGCAGCCAGTTGGCCGTGGTACTGACGAGCCAGCATCTGGCAAAAGCTGGTGACGATCCGCAAGCGCTCCTGGAGATCGTGGCTGGCCGCGGAGGTGAACTGCTTGAGATCCTCATTGGAGCGGCGTAGGACCTGCTCGATCCGCTTCTGCTGATCGATATCGGTACAAGCGCCATACCACTTGAGGACCAGCCCATCGCTGTCGCAGAAAGGATGGGCGCGGCAAAGAAACCATCGATAAACGCCGTCGTAGCGGAGGAACTGATACTCGATCTCGTAATCCTCGCCAGCGGCGACAGCTCGATTCCAGGCCTCCCGGCACCTGGGTAAATCGGCGGGATGGATGACATTGCTCCAATCGGAGAACGCTTCTCTTCCGCTCGCTTTGGTGTATGCAAACCACCTGCCGTTACAGTAATCGATATTTCCAGCGGCATCAGCCGTCCAGATGATTTCGGGCGTGGCCTCGGCCAACTGCCGGAAACGCTGCTCGCTCTCCCGCAGCGCCAGCTCGGCCTGCCGTTCCGCGGTGGTGTCCAACAGAATCAGATTGACACTTACGACCGCTCCCGATTCGTCCTTGAGCGGGTAAGCGTTTGCGAGATGATACTGCCATGCGTCCCCTTCCCGAGAGCGCGTGCTCACAAACTGTCCGCTCATCGGCTTACCGGTATCGATCACTTGCTGAAGAAGCGGAGCTACCAGATCATAGGAAGACGGCAGAACGTCCTGCAGCAAACGCCCGAGCACGGCTTCGATTTTGACGCCGTTCAGATCGGCTAGAGTCTCGTTGATTCTTACGAAGCGAAAATTAGTGTCAAACAGCGCCAGGCACATCGGAGCCTGCTGATACAGATTGTCAAGCTCGACCAACTGCCGCAGGGTCTGTCCCGCGTTTTCACGCAAGATGGCGACAGCCTCCCGCTCAGCGGTGACGTCCTGGACGAAAATGGCCAGTCCGGCCTGGCAGGGGAGCGCGCGGACCTGGTACCGCAATTCCTTACGGTCATAGAACAGATCGAATTCAGCCGGAACGCGATCCGTCATAGCCTTGGAGTAGTTCGGCCAGACCGTACTCCCGATCAACTCCGGATATATATCCCAGAAGACCTGCCCCAACTGGTCCGGGAGGAATCCGAAACCGCCAATCGCGTGTGAATTCAAATAGATCAAGCGCCACTCGGCGTCCACCAGAAAGACGGCATCGGGCGTGGTGTCGAGGACTTCAGTAAGCCGCTCCTGTTGTTGAACCAAGGACTTTTCGGTTTTCTTTCGATCCGTTATGTCTTCAGCGATATAGCAAAAGCGAAGCTGCCCGGAGTTGCCCGGGCCGGTATGGGCTACCGTGACCGCCAGCCATCGCGCCCCTTCTTCAGTCGTATATTGGTGTTCGAAGCGGACGGGTGAATTGATCCAATAGCTTTCCTGATAGCGCTCCAGCCAAATGCCGGTTGCCGCACCCGCAACGCCTGCGGATTCACTGTTATTTATGGGTTTCTTGGCAAAAAACCGCTCCGCCGCGGCGTTGTCGTAAACGTGGGTGACGATACTGCCTTCGATGTCCACCGAGCCCATCAGCAGCGCTGAATGCTGGAGAATACTATTAAGCCGGCCTTCGGTGTCGCGCGAGGTCTCGCCGGACTGCTGGTGGACCGCTTCCAAACGGGCATTTTCGAGCTTTAGTTCCGTGCCGAGGACCTCGAGTTGGGTGACGGTCCGGCAACCGAGGATCCAGCCGATTCCGATAACAAACAGCAAGACCGCATCACAAATGCTGAAGACGTCGAGCGAGTGCGCCAGAAACACGATGCCGGCGGCAACCACGAAAAACCCGGGGGAGAGCAGCACAACTCTCTCAATCTTCGATTGGCGGCGGACGGCAGGCTTCGTCTCGATTAAAGATGAAGATTTGTGTCGTGGCATGGTTTTTTCTCAGGAGATACGAGGGCTAAGGCGAGGGTAGTCCCCTATTCACGCGCACATACCTCCCTTCATTACTAATAACGGCTAAAGCTGGCATCTTCATTAAACAGAAAGTGGGGAATAGATGTTAAGAATCTCGCGCCGGGCGGATGGGCAATCGATCGATTTGCCGAAAGCTCAAACCAGTTTTCGGGTGCGTTATGCGGAAACAGATCAGATGGGTGTGGTTTATTACGCAAATTACCTGGTCTGGATGGAAATCGGGCGGGTCGAGCTGGTGCGTTCGAGCGGTTTCAATTACCGGGAGCTGGAAACGTCGGAAGGCTTATATCTGACCGTAGTTGAGGCGAGTTGCCGATACTTGTTTCCGGCGCGTTACGACCAGGAGATCGTCGTCGAGACCGGGATAACGAAGTCCACTGCGCGGGCTATCGAGTTTTCCTATGAGATCCGCTCGGCCGATCCGGCGCGCTTGCTGGCGGAAGGCGTCACGCGGCATATCTGGCTCAATCGGGACTGGCGTCCGGCCCGTTTGCCGGATAAATACCACAAAATGCTTGGGCCAGGCGCATCTCAGAATCCGTCCCAGACGCAGGCCGGAAACATCGACCGCGAGCGGAATCCGGCGGCTTCATAGAGGCGAATGGCATCCAGATTGGAGGAAGTGACGGTCAAGCTCATGGAGGCGCAGCCTAAACCGGCGAGCCGAACCAGGCACTGGCGTAGCAGTTCATAGCCGAGCCGCGCGCCGCGAAGCGCCGGAAGAACACACAACTGCGTCACGTGGCCGGAAGTGGCGGAAACCATGCTGGCGAGGCAAACTCCGCAGATGCGGCCGGTTCGGTCGTCAATGGCAACGACAGACGCGGCGGGGGAGAACTGTCCACAGCCGGGAAATTTCACAATATTCATGAGAAAGTGCCGCGCGCCGGGAATGGTTCGATACTGGTCATTAATTTCGCTATCGACGTGTCCTTTATAAGAGGCGGCGACCAAGTGCGCGATTTCCTCCTGGAAACGCTCGGCCCAAGGCAGGAAAGTGGCTCGAAAACCGGAAGTTTTCAAAGGAAGCTTCAACGCGGAATCGCTGTCCAGATCCATGAAATAGCGATCATGACGCTTTAAGTACCGGTTGAAAGGCGGCCCCTGCGCCAGACGCGAATGAATCAGCATGAGCTGCGATTCGATGCGCCGCACGCCGGGAACGAGCATCAGCCCTTGCACGACGGCGCCGAGCAGCATCATCTCGTTGGCGGATCCGGCATGCTCGGCGCGGACGTAGAAATCGCCGATGAGGCCTTTGTGCCCTTCGCACACGTGATAGGCATAGCCGATCACCTGCCGGTTCAGGCGCAGCGCGTAACCGCTCAGCGAATGTATCTGCAAGAAGCGGCGAAGGAGGCCGGCGGAAGGGCGGAAATCCCAAGAGAAACGCCGCTCCCAAACCGCGATCTCTTCATTGAGCAGCGGATCGAGGTCGGCGACCGTCAGATTCGGCAGCTCGACCAGATCGGGCAGTGGAATATCCGGGAGCGCCGCCATTTTTTGAATTATACGTGGACAGGCGTGAATTCGGAATCGGCAAATACATTTTCTTTTTGAAGAAAGCGTTTGATATTTCTGGCGGCTTGGCGGATACGCTCATTATTTTCGATCAAACTGAAGCGCACGAAGCCCTCGCCCAGGGGACCGAAACCGATGCCGGGCGATACCGCAACCTGAGCTTCACTCATCAGCAGCTTCGCGAATTCGAGCGATCCCATGCCGAGGAAAGGGGATGGAATCGGCGCCCAGACGAACATGGAGGCCCGCGGCGGGCTGACGCGCCACCCGGCCCGATCAAGGCTTTCAATGAGGACGTCGCGGCGCGATTGATAGATTCCGCAAATCTTCGCGGGCTCGTCCCGGCACTGCCGCAGCGCAATAATCGAGGCAATCTGGATGGGTTGAAATATTCCGTAGTCGAGATAGCTCTTGATGCGCGCCAGAGCGGCGATGAGCTTGCGGTTGCCTAGGCAAAAGCCGACGCGCCAGCCCGCCATGTTGTAGCTTTTGGTCATCGAATAAATCTCAACCGCGCAATCGGCCGCGCCTTCGACTTCGAGAATGCTGGGGGGACGATAACCGTCGAAGCCAAGCTCGGCATAAGCAAAATCGTGAACGATGTAGGAGCCGTATTGACGCGCCAGTTCCACAACTTCGCGCATGAACTCCAGATCCACGCATATGGTGGTGGGATTGTGTGGAAACGAGATCAGGATGACTTTGGGCGCGGGCGCGGAGGTTCGATAGAGCTTCTTCAACGATTCGAGAAAGGTCGCGGCATCCGGCATGGGCAGCATGCGCGCTTCGCCTTCTGCCATAATGACGCCGTATTGATGAATCGGATAGGCCGGATTGGGCGAGACGACCACATCGCCAGGCCCGATAATGGCGAACAGCAGGTGCGCCAGGGCATCCTTGGCGCCGATGGTCACGATGGCTTCCGCTTCGGAATCGAGCGTCACTCCATACTGTTTTCGATAACGCTCCACAATCGCCTCGCGGAGCTTCGGAATGCCCCTTGACATGGAGTACCGGTGGTTGACCGGATTGCGGGCGGCTTCGATGAGCTTTTCGACAACCGGCTCGGGAGTCGCGCCGTCGGGATTTCCCATCCCCATGTCGATCACGTCGACACCCGATGCGCGGGCGTTGTCCCGCATTTCATTGATAATGGCGAAAACGTAGGGAGGAAGCTTTTTGATGCGGTAGAAATCGCCGTCTGGTTGAGTCACGGTCTTATTTTTCCAGTGTAGCGGGGATTTGTTGAAGTTATATGCTGGAAATTTCCTCGGAATGACTCACTCTCCGCATATCGCTGTCGTCGGCAGCGCAAACGTCGATCTGACAACTTTGACTGATGGCCTGCCGCAACCCGGACAAACCATATTCGCGCGGGAATTTCATCTCGGCTTCGGAGGCAAGGGCGCGAACCAGGCGGTTGCCGCGCGCCGCTGCGGGGCTGTGGTTTCGATGATCGCCCGAGTCGGCGACGATCTGTTCGGACCGGCGACGGTCGCGAATTTTGCGTCGCAGGATATCGACACTAGTCATGTGCTGATCGCGCCAGGCGTCTCGAGCGGCGTTGCGCCCATTTTCGTGGACGCTTCCGGGCAGAATCGGATTCTGGTGGTGAAGGGCGCAAACGACCGGCTCTCTTCCACGGATGTGGATGCCGCCACCGATCTGCTGCTGCGAGCCGATTTTATCGTTCTGCAGCTCGAAGTACCGCTTGAGACCGTCTACTACACGCTTCGCTTTGCGCGCGAGAACGGAGTTCGCGCCATTCTCAATCCGGCGCCCGCTCAGACGCTCGACATGCGGGAACTCGCGAACGCGGAGTACGTGATCCCGAACGAAAGCGAGGCGGAAGCGCTCAGCGGGATGCCCGTACGGAATCTGGAGGAAGCCCAGGCGTGCGCTCAGCGGCTGCTAGATTGTGGGCTGCCGCGCATAATTCTAACGCTAGGCGCTAATGGCGCGCTTTGCGCGGGGAAGGACGGCATCCGGCACATCCCGGCATTCCCGGTTCGCGCTGTCGATACCACGGGCGCAGGCGATGCCTTCATCGGAAGCCTGGCGTATTTTCTGGCGAGTGGCTGTGAGGAGATCGAGGCAATCTCCCGCGCGAATCTTTATGCGGCGCTCTCCACGTTAGCTGTGGGAACGCAACAATCGTTCGTGACACGAGAGCGGTTTGATATGGAGTGGAACGCTCGCCAAGCGATGGCTTGATAGAGGCGGTTACCGCGTTGCGGCGCCGATGAGCACCAGGCCGGCGGCATAACCCGCGAACATCAGCGCGATATAAAGCGTGGCTTGTTTCGGCGCGGCGCGGAATTCGCGCCAGATGAGAACGCCCCAGACAGCCGCGATCAAGGTTGCGCCTTGGCCGAGCGCATAGGAAACGGCGGGTCCCGCGATGCCTGAGGCAATCACGTTGAAGCTCAAGGCAATCATCCAAATAAATCCGCCTAAAATTCCGATGAGATGAAGCCGTGAATTTCCGCGGAAGTAATCCGCGTAGGCCACATGACCGGCTTTCATGAAGATGGTGTTTACGACAACATTACTCGCGAGCAATCCGGCCCCAAAAAAGACCAGCGCAACGTAGGGCGTGAGCATGCCCGACGCAATTGGCGAAGAGTTGAATCCGGGAGAGATGGAACGCATCAGCTCCGGATAAAACAGGCCCATAATGCAGCCCGCGACAATCGAAAAAATAATGCCGCGCAAAGGACGGCGTCCGGAAGCGCGAGGGAGCTTGCTATGGGCAAGCGCGGACATCACCATCGCAAATACGATGAGCGCGACACCCATGAATAAAAGGCGCGGATCGCCCTTGGGAACTTCGATATAGCTATCAGCGGTGCCGATGACCAGCGCCAGCCCGACCCCGACTGGAAAGGCGACCGACATTCCGGCGGCATCGATGCCGACCACCAGCAGAATATTCGAGACGTTAAAAATCGCCCCGCTCACCACCGCCGCAAGAATAGGGCTTGCGGCCGCCATACGAAAGTTTGCCGGCGCGCTCAAGCCGGAAGATCCATGGCTGCCGAGGGTAGCGGCAAACAGGAGGCTGAACAGGAAAACTCCAATTGCGTAGTCCCAGTAGAAAAGCTCGAAAGGCCATTTCTGTTTACCGGCGAGCTTCTGCGCATTCGCCCATGAGCCCCAGCCCAGCATCGTAATGACGCAAAAAGCGATCGCAACAGGCAGACTATGGACTACGAACATAAACCACGGATGCTAGCAGACGTGGTTCAGGCGACCCGGCGTATTAAGCGGACAGGCAGGAAAACGATCACGCTCACGAGCGCCAGCGCTCCATGAACCGTAATGCCGATTAGCCGAAATGGCAACAGCAGCAGCCACACGATGGGATAGCAGATCAGTGCGGCAATGGCCAGAGGCCAGGAGATTACGAACAGCACACACCAAAGCAGAAAAACGATCATGCGTGGGTCACCACTTCTTCAGTACGAATAAAGAAAACTTGGCGTTCCGTGGATTTTGGGTTCGCCGGGGTGTGGACCGTAAAAGCCGGGCCACGGTGCGGGACGGTGGCTCTGGTCGCTATCGCACGGTGCGGGTTCGGGCTTTGCGGCACACTGCGCCTCTGATCCGTCGGTCTGGTTAATCCCGCCCGGCGTGCGACGGAATGCATCCGTTTACTACAACATGAAGGACGTTATGTCGTAGAATCATTGCCTTATTAACCAGGGGCACTTTACAAAGCGCCCGAATCTTCGCCAAATTCTGAAGCAGCACAGTTTTCTGTAAGCGAGAGTGTGTTTCTTCTAGGGGAAATTTATGCCATTCAGAAAGGTCATTGAGGCGAAGTTTCCGAGATTCTGCCTCGAAAAATTTAAACGCTACCTTTTCCAAATTGGCCGAAAGGTCTATGAAATCTTGCCGTACAAAATTGCCGACTGCGGCAAAGTCGTCCGAAGAAATTCCTGACAGATGAGTGTGCAGCGTCACGAAGTAATCCTGTACAAAATTGACTTCCTTTTTGACGGATGTTGCAAGCCATGTCGATGCAAGCCCCAATTCTTGCGCAAATGTATTCAACCAATTGTCAAAAGCTTCTCTTGACATCATCACTAGAGGCGCACGCGGAATCTCGTCCTGTGAGTCAGGTTTCCCTAATCCGACCATAACTCGCATTTGAAGAGCTAGCCACACCACGCTCTCATGCGCTGTTATTCGACGGTCTATAAATTTTTCCCAAATTTTAAGACGTAGTGCTCGCTTTGGCGCAAACCATACGCCCAGCAAGGACAAAGCCCCTCCAACTAACGCTCCACCCAACGCACCAACAAGCCCATACATGGCGGCTGTATTATCAATGGCCATATGTTTACGCTGAAAGCTGCGCTCTTACAGTGCTGGCATACCACTGGTTGCCCTGCGGCGTGCGGATATTGAGCCGGGTAATCTCGCGTAGGCCCCTGCCCTGCCCTTTCCATTCGGTCATGAGCTTCAGCACTTCGGGTGCTGGTGCCTGAATATTCTTCGCGGCTCTGGCGACGGCTGCGGCTTCGGCTGCGCGGGGATTGCCTAGCTTCACTCCCCGCTTTTTCGCGGCGGCCAGGGCGAGTTTGGTGCGCAATGAAATCAGCTCGCGCTCATGCTCCGCGAACGCGGCCATCACGTGCAGCATGAGCCGGTTGGCGTGCGGATTGTCCACGGCGACAAACCCCACGTCGCTGTTCATCAGGCCGGAAATGAAATGAACGTTGCGGGCGAGCCGGTCCAGCTTGGCGATGATCAGAATGGCGCGGCGCTTCCTGCATTCGGCCAGCGCTGCACGAAGCTGGGGCCGGTTCTCTTTGCGCCCGCTCTCCACTTCGATGAATTGCGCGGCAAGGTCGCCCTTCCCTGCCATGAAGCGGGCGACGGCTTCGCGCTGGGCGTCCATACCTAAGCCCTTGATGCCCTGCTTGTCGGTGGACACGCGATAGTAAGCCACGTAGTGCGCCATTTTCATCTCCCCGTACTTTTCTCAAACGACCGTTTGAACGAGTACATCGCAGCTGTCCACCTAAATATTTGCGAACCACGGCTCGTCAACTGTGTAGACTTCGACTGTCTTTGTTGAAACACCTATTCCCAACTCCCTCAGCTTTTCGCCAAAGTCGTTGCCGTCAAGTAAATCAATTGGGAGTGCGCCGTCTCGTGTGGCTTCTTTTACCGCTGCGGGCGTGAATGTGCCTGTCGTTATAAACAACCCTTTGTCTGCGCGGCCCGTCATTGCCCCGCGAAAATCTCGTATGTCACCTGCGCCGACAGAGCCTTTGTATCGTTTGCACTGGAACAATACATGAAAGCTCATGAGTCCATGAATGCGAGCTATCCTGACCTTGCCCGACGGAACTGAGCCACTCTAAACTGGGTTTTCCGAAGCAACAAAGTTGCGGAAGGAAGACGAAGAGTGAAGAACAGCAGGTTCAGTGAAGAACAGATCATCGGGATACTGAAAC
>Ga0208220_1000069_pt1 | contig 36725 bp, 29 predicted proteins | sample NGESurdeep092012_9_FD_184484 | JGI IMG/M metagenome (GOLD analysis project Ga0208220, IMG submission 184484) | Arctic peat soil microbial communities from Barrow, Alaska - NGEE Surface sample F53-1 deep-092012 (SPAdes) | ecosystem: Environmental > Terrestrial > Soil > Wetlands > Peat ...
GCCAAATCCTAAGTTTATACTTGTGGTCGGCTTTCCATTTTGCTACTTCGTGAGACCATCGTGGCGCACTCGGATCTGGCAACTCGCGATAGGAAATAATTCCGTTTGCCAGGGCAAAGGCCAGAACGAGCATACAGATCACGGAGCGAATCCGCCGGCTGCCGGATTCAATATTCGATAAGACCAGGAACAAAAAAACAAGTCCCGGCAGAAACGCGTAGCGGCTGTAGGGAATAGAGTTTAGGGAGCCCACGCATGTTAAAACGGCAAGAATCAGAAATATAGCAGTCAGGAAGAGCTTGTTTACATTCCAGAGGCGGCCCACTAATAGCCAGAGGATGCCGGCGATGAGCAGGAACGACACCAAGCCAACCATCCGGATGCTTGGGTCAGGCGCGTGTGGGAAAGCGCACGCCGCCAGCCACGCACCCGTAAATCCCAAGGCCCCAAACAGGACCAGCGCAAAATTGTTTCCAAGTGCTGGCAACGCTATCTGCTCAAACAGCACGTTGATGGACGACATATCGGCTGCTACATCGGTGCCGCGGAGCGGCAGCCCTCCGCCAGCAAACTTGGAAAAAACAACACAGCCGATTTGAATTAAAAGACAAGCGCCGAGAATAAGGCATTGCACTTTGCGTTCCCGCTCTCGATAGCGGAGATAGGAGAGCAGAAACAACGGGAGTAGCACGATCGCGTAAGCAGCTGACAATCCGCAGAGCACCAGGATTGTTCGTGCACCCCGCTTGACCCATGTCGGCCACTCCGACACATCTTCAAATAAGAGCAAAAGGGCAATCAATCCCAGATAGCTCATCGAATTGATTGTGTTGAGCCACACTTCAGGGACGGAGGTGGACGCAAATAAAACGATCAAGCATCCGGAAACAGCCCTCCACTCAGAAGTAAAGAGTCTGGACTTTCCGAACAAAATGATTGCGATCACAAGAATTTGGATGAGAAATGCCGCGATGGTGGTAGAGAGTGGTGCGTACTTGAGACCCACAAAGCGGGCCGTCGCAGAAGACAGGACACCGCCTATGTTAGCCATCAGGTTGAAATAACCGGATGCCGGAAAAATGTAGAACAGATTTTGAAGGAACGAATGCGTTGAAGCGTGCTGAAACCAGGTCGTTCCCTCTTCAGCCCAAAAGCGGGGATGGTTCAGCAAGGATGGCTCGCGGAACCACATGAGCAATGCAAATCCGGCCAACAGAAAAATTCTGGAATCCAATGACCGGATTGGCAACGAAACAGCAGAGATGCGCTGCCTTGTTCGGAGAAGCCATCCTTGGCCGTAGGTGGCGAGAAAGAAGAAAAGAAAAAGAAGCGCGGTATACACACTGATCCAGATTTGTGTAGTGAGGGGGAAATAGAGAATGAAAGCCCCGGCCGGGATCCGCTGGATCTGAGAAGCTGACAACGACACGGGTTGCTGGGAGGCGTAACCATTGAGCGGTAACCATCGTAAATCCGGTATCCACCGTCGCTTTCCGTGCTGGATCAGGTACCATCGGCCCTCTTCGGGTGAGGCAACCAAGGAATTCTCCAGCGAGGGTGAACCCGTCGAGCGATCAAACCCGCGAAGACAAATATCCTGATCCTGCGGCTGGCCATCGATATAGAAACGCCCTCCGGCGTATATGTCAGCGCTGCTGCGCCAAACGGTAAGGGCGTATTTGGGCGGGATGTTACGCGCTTCGACGTAGAAATAGTAGCTCTGTCCGCGAGAATCGCGAATCGGCGGGAATTCAAGGGCAACATAGCTGTTATCCTCGATCGCACTGGCCGGCACTGTGACGGACGCTATCTCGTTCGTCTGGGCCGGATTCCGGCCAAGGTGAAGCACAAGCTCTCCGCTGGGCACATGGGCCGAATAAGTCGCAATCATCACTTCGACTTTGGTCAGACCGTTGTGCTGTGCGATGAATGTTTCTCCAAAGGTGTGGCTTGGCGTTAGAGGTCCCGCTGGAACCGGGTTTTTCGACGGATCGATCGCAAAATCGGGAAGATCGATCGCGAGATCTGGAAAAGCAGTGCTTGCGGCAGGCGGGGGCGGGTGCTGAGAGCACGCAGATGCAAAAAGCAGGAGCGCCAGTACTATGGCCGGTCTCGTCAACCTTGTGCAGTAGCGGATTTCTCTGTTCACTTACTCAGTCTCCAGCTTATAGCTTTGGATCTTGTCGATGGCCGGCCGTAGTTCTGGAGGTCCGCAGGCCTGTTCACCAGCGGAAATCCTTTAGCCCGGCGGCTTCGACCCGGGCTGATGCTGGCCAAAGAAGGCCAAAGCTGGTTGCTTCGTTCCCAGCCCTTCAGGTATCCTAAAAGTTATATTTCCCAAAGAGATTAGGTCGGCAGGTTCATGGCAAATACAGTTTCCGCATTGAAGCGCGTCCGCATCACTGAGCGCCGGACGGCGATCAACCGCGCTCGCAAGTCGCGCCTTCGGCATCAGATTCGAGCGATACGGCGTTTGTTGGATCAAAAGGATGCGCAAGGCGCCGCAAAGGCGATTCCGGCTACATTTTCGCTAGTCGACCGCTCGGCCAAATGGGGCATCATCCACAAGAACACCGCGAGCCGGTACAAGAGCCGGTTGACGCTCAGATTGCGCAAGCTTACCGCTGCATAGCGATACGAAGATCCACCCCCGCTTTCTTCTCTCGGCTTTCGCAAGCGATAATCTAGACGAAGGGAGGACCAAGTGATGGCAAAAGGCATGGATCGCAAGAAAGAAACCAAGAAGCCTAAAAAGAAGAAATAAGCTATTGGCGATCACTCGTGGCGCAGCGTCATGCGTGGATCGAACCGAAGAAGCGCGGCGCGCGGGTAGCCCATACCTCTCGGTCTTTAGAGGCTACCGCGTGCTTCGCGCGAGCGCGTTAGTCAAGCGTAAACTGCGAGCGATTCGGGCAGCTCGACATCCTGCAGGAAGACGTAATAGAACTGCTCTCGCCATCGTACTTTAATGGTCCGCTCGTTAAAGCCTTCTCCGCAAACCTCCAGGCATGCGCCGTCCGGGAGCTGCGAAATCACTCCAATTTGAATTTTTCCTTCTGCGTTGAGTCCGACAGCAATAGCAGCTATCCTCTTCGCGATGGTAATCGATTCTTCAGCGGAACCGAATCTTGGGGAACATACCGCGTGCTGCATCATGCGCCCTTCCGATGAACATATAAAGTTAGTATATCGGATTTATTAACCCGCTAAAGCTAGAAAAAGACACAGGTTTTTCCGAAATCCAGACTCTTAGTCCGCTTTTTCCGCTTTCCCTACCCGCGTCCGCTAAACGGCATCTTGGTCGCCATCACCGTCATGAACTGCACATTCGCATCTAAGGGCAGATCCGCCATATACAGAACCGCTCGCGCCACATGCTCTAGATCGATCCGCGGTTCAACCATGCTGGCGCCATTGGCTTGCGGAACACCAGCGGTCATCCGCCCGGTCATTTCAGTAGCGGCGTTGCCGATGTCGATCTGCCCACAGGCAATGTCATACTTGCGGCCGTCCAGTGAAATGCTTTTGGTAAGCCCGCTAATTGCGTGCTTTGTCGCGGTGTAGGGCGCTGAATTTGGCCGGGGAGTGTATGCGGAGAGCGAGCCGTTGTTGATGATACGCCCGCCGCGCGGTTGCTGGGACTTCATCAATTTGATCGCCTCCTGCGCGCACAGAAATGCGCCGGTCAGATTGACGCCGACGACCGCGCTCCACTGCTCATAGGTGATATCTTCCATAGGAACGGCGGGTCCGCTCATGCCCGCGTTGTTGAAGAGAACGTCCAGCCGGCCGAAAGCTTCCCGGATTCTTGCGAATAGTAATCGAACGGAGTCGGGTTTGCTAACGTCGGTTGGAACGGCGAGCGTCTTATCGCCGTGACTCGCCAGCGCGGCCGTCCGATCGAGCTCCGCGGCGCGCCGGCCCGCCAGAATCACCGAATATCCGGCCGATTCCAACGCGAGGCTGACCGCCCGGCCTATTCCACTTCCCGCGCCCGTGACGAGCGCAATTTTGCCCATGGCACTCATATTCTTTTCTATTCTCCGCTCCGAGCCCTCGCCTGGGCGAGAAGACCCCGCCTCCCTCTCTGATATTCTGAGAGTTCTGTTGTCAATCGGCAGGCCTCAGAATCGGTTAGTTTCTGAGTTTTCGCTCCCTCATGTACATAAAAAAACAACGTCTTCTCACACCTGGCCCTACCCCTCTCTTACCTTCGGCGCTGCACGCCATGATGGGTTCCGATATTCATCATCGGACCGAGGATTTTCGCAACCTTTACAAGCAGGTTCTCTCGGATTTGAAAGAGGTTTTGGGCACTTCCAACGATGTGCTGGTGCTCGCCGCATCCGGCACGGGCGGATTGGAAGCCGCGGTCCAGAACTTTTTTTCGCCTGGCGACGAAGTACTGGTGTGCTCAGCGGGCAAATTCGGGGAACGCTGGGTCGAGCTGATGAAAGCTTGGGGCATGCGCGCCACCGTCCTCACGGCTCCGTATGGAGACGTAGTGCGGGCCGAAGCCGTCGAGGAAGCCCTCGCCCAGAATCGAAACATTAAGGGCGTATTTGTTCAGGCTTCGGAGACCTCAACCGGCGCGCAGCACGACGTCAAACGCATGGGCCTCGCCGTCAAGAAGACCGAAGCGCTTTTCGTCGTCGATGCCATCACCGGTATCGGTACGATGCCGCTGGATATCGAAGGATGGGGTTTGGACGTCGTGATCGGCGGCTCGCAAAAGGCCTTTATGATCCCGCCCGGCCTCGCTTTCTTGGCTATTAGCCCGAAGGCCTGGAAGGTAGCCGAATCCGCAAAGAATCCGCATTTCTATTTCGATCTCAAACGCGAGAAGAAGAGCGCCGCTACCGGCGAATCCGCGTGGACGCCCAATATCGCCCTGCTGCTCGCCTTCGCGGAGGCGTTGAAATACATCAAATCCATCGGAATGGACAAGCTGGTTGAGAACGCCCAATACTTGGCGCGAGCCACCCGCGAAGCGATGAATGAACTGGGCTTGCAACTGTTTTCAAGCTCGCCCGGATCTTCCGTTACCGCTGTGCGGCCCCCTCCCGGAATGGATTCCGGCGTCATCGTCAAAGAATTTCGCACTCGCTTCAACGCGATTATTACGAATGGCCAAGGCTCTATGAAGGGCCGGATTTTTCGTCTGGCGCATCTCGGCTATTTCGATTTTCACGATCTGTTCGCGATTGTCGCTGAACTGGAGATAATCCTTGTCGCTCAAGGGCGTCCCGTCCGCTTTGGATCGGGTGTGGCCGCCGTCCAGAACGTGTATGCCGGCATCGCGATAGCGAAGGAACCGGCTCTCGCCCTGAGCTGAAAATATCCGATGAAGATTCTCGTTGCTGAACCGCTTGCTCCGGCAGCCATAGAACTGCTGCGTGCCCAGTCCGGGTGGGAGATTGTCATCGCCGACCCGAAAACGTATGAACCCCACCTCGCCGATTGCGACGCGCTGGTTGTGCGTAGCGCGGTAAAGGTGACCCGGGATGTCCTGGCGAAAGCGCCCAAGCTGAGAATCGTCGGCCGCGCAGGCGTCGGAGTGGATAACGTCGATCTCGCCGCGGCGACCGAAGCCGGCGTACTGGTGATGAATACGCCGGGCGGAAACGCGATATCGGTTGCGGAACACACGCTCGCCCTGATGCTGTCCATGGCGCGCTCCGTGCCGCAGGCCAGCGCCTCAACCAAATCGGGCAAGTGGGAAAAAAAGAAGTTTCTCGGCAACGAGCTGCGCGGCAAGACCCTCGGCATAGTCGGTTTGGGAAGCATCGGACGCGAAGTGGTGAAGCGCGCCAAACCGTTCGAAATGCGCATTCTCGGGCACGACCCCTATGTGAGCTCGCAGAATGCGCGCGACTTGGGCGTTGAGATCCTGTCCTTAACGGATCTCTACCGGGAGAGCGATTACATCACCCTGCATGTGGCGCTGACCCCCGAGACCGATCACATGCTCAACGCCGCGGCATTCGCTCAAATGAAGGAGGGCGTTCGAATCGTGAATTGCGCCCGGGGCGAGCTGGTTGACGGCCAGGCTTTGCAGAACGCCATTGAGAGCGGGCGAGTGGGCGGCGCCGCTCTCGACGTCTTTGAAAAAGAGCCTCCCGGCGAAATCCCTCTTCTTCAATTGAATTCAGTCGTCGCCACTCCCCACATCGCCGGCTCGACCGAGGAAGCCCAGGAAATCGTAGGCGTCCGGATCGTTGAGCAGGTCGTCGAATATCTGAAGACCGGCGTGGCGCTCAACGCCGTCAACATGCCTGCCCTCACTGAGGAGCAATACCGCACGCTCGGGCCGTTCGTCAATCTCGCCGAACGCCTGGGCCTCTTCCTCAGCCACATCTCGCTCGGCAACGCCCACACGATTCGTCTGCTTTATTTCGGCCGCCTGGCCGATCACAATACGCAGATCCTTCGAAATGCCGGGCTGGCCGGCGTCCTCGCGCGCTCCATGGAACACCGCGCGAATATTGTGAACGCTATGCAGATTGCTACTCAGCGCGGCTTCCGCGTCGTCGAGCAGCGCGAGCCCGGCCGGTTGCACATGGATTCCATCCGCATGGAGCTTGAATCCGAAGCCGGATCGTTCTCGGCCGTTGGCGCTGTGGTGCTGGACAAGCCGCGCCTCTTGCAGGTGGAAGGAATTTCCTGCGAAGCGACGCTTGACGGAAACCTCCTGTATTCGAAAAATGAGGATGTGCCGGGCGTCATCGGCTATCTCGGAACCATGCTCGGCAAGAACGGCATTAATATCGCTAATTTCGCTCTGGGCCGCGAGGATCCATCCACAACCGCGCACGGAAAATCGAGCGGACCGCTCAAAGCGATTTCAATCATCGAGACCGACCAGCCCGTGCCCGACCAGGTAATTTCGCAGATCCTCGAACACAAGGCTGTGAAGTTTGTGCGGCGCGTGGCCTTCGGCTCCTGACCCCCTTACGTCCTGGTCACGCTTTGCCCCCAGCCGCCTCCACCGGGTGTCTCGATGCGCAGAATGGCGCCCGCGTTGACTTGCATATTGCACTTGCCCGGCAGTTCTTTTTCGATTCCATGCTCGATCAGAATATTGCGGCCTTTGGCGCCGTCGCCGCCGCCGTGCAACCCGTAGGGTGCGAACCCGCGGCGCTCCGTCAAAAGCGTCACCTGTGCCGGCTCCAGAAATTCAATTTCCCGAATCAGCCCATCCCCTCCGCGAAATCTACCGGCCCCGCCTGAATTCCGCCGGTACGAATACCGCAACACTCGAAACGGATACGCATATTCGAGCGCTTCAACCGGCGTGTTGAGTGAATTGGTCATGTGGGTGTGCACGCCCGAAACGCCGTCCGAATTCGGACGCGCGCCCGAGCCGCCGGCAATCGTTTCGTAATACGCGTACGGCTGCCCGGTTCTCGCATCCATTCCGCCGATCGTCAAATTGTTCATGCTGCCCGAGCTCGCGGCGGGAATCCGGTCCGGGACGATTTTTGAAAGAGCGCGCAGCAGCACATCCACGATGCGCTGCGAGGTTTCGACATTGCCCCCGGCGACTGCCGCGGGCGGACGTGCGTTGACAATCGTTCCCTCTGGAATGATCAGTTCCACGGGCCGCATCAATCCAGCCGAGGGCGCGGCTTCTTCCGGCAACAAGCATCGAAATGCGTAGAAAGTCGCTGAATAAGTGATCGCGTAAACGGCGTTCAAGCTGCCTGTCACCTGGGGCGCGGAGCCGCTGAAATCCACGCGAACGCGCCCGTGCCGCGGATCGGTTTTAATCGTCACGCAGATTCTCACCGGATCGTCCGTGATGCCGTCGTTGTCTAAATAATCTTCGGCGCTGAATTCTCCTTCCGGCAGTTGCTCGAGCTCGACTTTCATCAGTTCTTCCGAATGATTCAGAAGATCTGCGGCGTTGCTTTGTACCCGATCGAATCCATATTTCGCAACCAGCTCGATCATTCGCTGAACGCCTATCCGGCATGAGCCGATCTGCGCGGTCAGGTCGCCTTCGCGCTCCTTCGGCGTCCGCACATTGTTGAGAATCAACGACAGCAGCGCCTGGTTCAGCGTGCCCGCCGAGGCAAGTTTCACAGGAGGGATGCGGATGCCTTCCTGCCAGATCTCCCGGCATAAGCCCATCGACCCCGGGTATGCGCCGCCGACATCGGCATGATGCGCGCGGTTCGCCACATAAAATCCGGCGCTGCTTTTTTCTTCGATAAAGACCGGCATCACCAGCGTGATGTCGGGAAGATGTGTTCCGCCATCGTACGGATCGTTAAGAATCGCGATGTCGCCCGCGTCGAGCGTAAGCCGGTCAAGAGCGGCGCGCACCGACATCGGCATCGAACCGAGATGAACGGGCATATCGTCGCCCATGGCGATCACATTCCCGTCTGAATCGAAAACCGCGCTCGAATAATCGCGGCGTTCTTTGATGTTCGGAGAGAACGCGGTTCGCCTCAGCGCCGTTCCCATCTCTTCCGCAATGGAATGAAAGGCGTTTTTGAATAGAGCCAACTCGATCGGATCGGTCATGGAAGCGCGTCGATCAGCAAGTTCGCGTACTCGTCTACGAAGGCATTCGAGTTCGGCGGCAGAAAAGTCGTGGCGCTATATTCGGTCACCACCGCGGGCCCGCTAAAGCGATCGCCGGGATGCAACCGCAAGCGATCGTAAACCGCGCCACGGATCCAATTGCCCTCAAAATAAATTGGCTTCCGTTTGACGATCGCCTGCTTCCCATCGCCTTCTCTCGAGGGGTTACGCTGCGGCAGGATAGGCCCGGTTTCAGCAACCATGCGCACGCGGGCATTGACTACCTCAACCGGACGGTCGACATCCGAATAGCCGTAGCGTTGCTCATGCAGCCGGTGAAATTGAGAGACGAAATTAGGCGACCACTCGACGGCCAGCTCATATCCTTGTCCGGCGTAGCGCACATCCACAAATCGGAACGCAATACCACTCGCCTCCTTCTTGCCGAGGGTCTCTAATACCTGAAATTGTGGAACGATAGAACCATCTTCGGGACGCAGCATCACCGTCCGCGAATAATCCCGAATAACGCTCGAGACCAGAATGCCGTAAGCGGACAATGCGCCTGGAAAAGAAGGCGCCAAAACTCTCGGAATATTGAGCGAGCGGGCGAGCGCGCAGGCGTGCAGCGGTCCCGCACCGCCGAAACTGACCAGAACGAAATCGCGCGGGTCCCTTCCCTGCTCGATCGAAATGCTTCGCAGCGCCTTCTCCATGTGAGAGTCTGCCAGCCGCACGATTCCTTCGGCGAAGCTTTCGGCATTCGGCAGATTGCCCTTCGACAATTCGAAGTATTTCCTCGCTCGCGCCTCATCCAATTTCATTTCCCCGCCCAAAAACCCGTCCGCATCGAGACGCCCCAGCAGCAGATTCGCGTCCGTCACAGTGGGGCGATCCGCGCGTCCATAACAGATCGGGCCTGGATCTGCTCCCGCGGATTCGGGGCCAACCTTCAGCGCGCCGCCGCGATCGAAGCTGGCGAGCGACCCTCCACCCGCCCCCACCGTGTGAATATCCAGCATGGGAACCGCCACGGGCATGCCCATAATCCGCGATTCGGTGGTCGCGCGCAGCCCGGCGTCGCCGTCAACAAGCGCCACGTCGGTCGACGTTCCTCCCATGTCAAACGTCAGAATGCGCGAGAACCCGGCGGCTTTTGCAATCGCTATCGCGCCCACCACCCCACCCGCGGGACCCGACAAAATGGTGCGGACAGGCTCGCGCGCGGCCACCTGCGCTGGAACAATTCCGCCGGACGATTGCATCACGTGAAGCCGCGAGCCATCGGAGCGCAAGGCGTCATCCAAACGCTCCAGATACAACTGCATTTTCGGCGCAAGATATGCGTTGATCGTCACTGTGGATGCGCGCTCGTATTCGCGAAACTCCGGCAGAATCTCGTGCGCCGCTGAAACCGGAAGGCCCAGATCGCGCAGCGCCGCGACAACCGCCTGCTCGTTCGATGGATTCGCAAACGAAAACAGCAGCGACACCGCGATCGATTCGGGGTAGCTGGCCTCAACCGCGCGCTTCAGCCGCTCCAGCTCGGATGCATCCACAGCCCGCAGAATCGACCCATCGCAAAGCGTGCGTTCGTCAACGCTGAACCGCAGATCCTCCGGCGCAAGCGGCGGTTCTTTAGTGAAGAACCAATCGTATAGTTTGGGGCGCGCTTGCCGTCCAATCGCGATTGTGTCTTCAAAACCCGCCGTGGTCACGAACGCGACCCGCGCGCCTTTTCGTTCGAGCAGCGCATTCGTTCCCACCGTAGTCCCGTGACGAATCTCCGCATTGCCCTCCGGTGCGATCTGCCGCACCGCGCTCAGCACCGCATCAGCCGGATTAGCGGGAGTCGAGGCAATCTTCAGAATCCGAAGCTGGTTCTCAGAAGCATAAACGCAGTCGGTAAAAGTTCCTCCAGTGTCAATCGCGATGCGCATCGGCTGCCGTCAAACGCCTATCCTACTCTCAATGGCAGTCTTTGCCGCAAAATCCGCCGCACGTTCGATGGACCCTCCTCCCTTGCGCTGGCGCAATACGACTTCGGCGCAGCGGCGCACGCTTGTGGCTGCGGGCCTGGGCTGGATGCTCGATGCTTTCGACGTCATGCTCTATTCCATCGTCTTGACGACATTGATGCGCGAATTCGGCATGGGAAAAACCACCGCCGGACTCTTGAACACCCTGACGCTGGTGGCTTCCGCGCTCGGCAGCTTTGGATTCGGTTTGCTCGCCGATCGCATCGGTCGGCGGCGCGTGCTGAGCCTGAGCATTCTCACGTATTCCATTTTCACGTTCGCTTGCGGCTTTTCCACCAGCATCGCCATGCTCGCCGTTTTTCGTTTTCTTTTGGGCCTCGGAATGGGCGGCGAGTGGAATTCAGGCGCAACGCTCGTGGCCGAAACCTGGCCTGGCGCATGGCGCGGGCGCGCCCTCGGAATCGTGCAAAGCAGTTGGGCCATCGGCTATGCACTCGCTGCGATTGTCGCCAATCTCGTCCTTGCCCGCACAAGCTGGCGCTGGGTCTTCTTCGCCGGCGTGATTCCCGCATTCATCACGCTCTGGATTCAGTACGATGTTCCCGAGCCGGCGCTCTGGCGCAATCACAGGAAAGCAGCCCCCGTATCCAAGGCCGAGCACCGCGCGCTTTGGCGAGCAGCCGCGCCCCGCTTGATTCCCCTTCTCATCATGAATACCTTCGGCATGTTCGCCTGGTGGGGACTCTTCACCTGGATACCCGCCTATCTCTCGCTCCCGATCGCGAAAGGCGGCCGCGACTTCAGCCGGCTCGATTTCACTTCGTTTCTAGCGATTCTGAATCTTTGCGGCATGTTGCCCGGTTATCTGCTCTTTGGCGTTTTCGCCGATAAGTTCGGGCGCAAGCGCACCATCTTGATCTATCTCGCGCTCGCCGCGATCTCCGTTCCCGCTTTCGCATTTGCACGCCGGCCGGGATTGATCCTGCTGACTGCCTCCATCGCCGCATTCTTCGGAACCGGCTTCTTCACCGGCTCTGGAATTCTGGGTAGTGAGCTGTTTCCCACTGCGATTCGCGCCACCGCGCTCGGCATCTCCTACAACGCAGCCCGCGGAATCAGTGCGCTCGCGCCGTTTCTGATCGGAGCGATCGGCGAAGCGCATGGACTCTCGTGGGGCTTTTCCGTTTGCGCGGTTGCCTTTGCCGCTGCCGCGCTCAGCGCTGTGTGGATTCCCGAAACTCGTGGAATCGATCTGACCTGATCGAGCTTGGGGATAAACTGTTCAGTTATGACTCGCCGCACTGTTATCACTTCGCTCGCCATGGCCGCGACGCTCAGAAGCAACGCTCAAACCACGCCAGCTCCCCGTCGTCATCGCGAGGAGCACGCCGAATGGAAGCCGAAGCTCGGCGTTCTCGGGCCCTATACTCCTGCCAACGTCGAGTTTGCCAAGGCGCAGGGGTTCACCAATATGATTCTCGGCGCCGGTCCCCGCTCGACCATAGACGCTGAGACCATCACCGACGCCGAAGTCGAAGGCATCCGCGCCACGCTGCAGAAGCACGACATGCATGTTTCCGCGTTCCAGATCGATGGCAATCATATCGCGGCGGACCCGGATGAGCGCGCGAAAGAAAACACTTACTTTGTGAAGGCTATCGATCTCGCCGGAAAGCTCGGTATTCCTTACATCGGAACGCAATCGGGGAAAGATCCCAGCAAGCCGTTCCAGGAACAGGTCGACGAAATCGTTCATGTCTACACCGAGAAATATTTTCCCGCGTGTGAGCGCAGCCATGTGCGCATTCTCTGGGAGCCGTATCCGGAGGCGGCGAATCTGGCCACCAGTCCCGTCGGCTTCGAAGCGCTATTCAAAGGATTCGGAGATTCGCCTTACGTCGGCTTGCAGTACGATCCCTCCCATCTCGTTCGCCAGTTCATGGACACCATCCAGACCGAGCGCGATTTCGCGGACAAGATCTACGATGTGCATTTGAAAGATACGGAAATTCTCTGGCCGGTGCTGCGCGCGGGCGGCATCAATCCCGTGAATAAGGCGCGCTGGTGGCGCTACCGGATTCCCGGCATGGGCTCTATCGACTGGCGCGAGTTCTTCAGCGTACTTCAGAACGTCGGCTATACCGGCTCGATGAGCATTGAGCAGGAGGACCCCTTATATGGAGCCGACAACAATCCTGGTCCCGATTTCAGCGACGATTTCAAAATGGGCTTCATCATGGCCAAACGCTATTTAGCGCAATACGTGCCGTAATGAACCCGCATTCGAGCTCCGCTGAAAACGTCACGCAAGTTGTCCCGTTCCTGGGCGTGTCCGACATGGAGCGGTCTATTCGCTACTACATAGACGGCTTGGGCTTCTCGATGACGCACAGCTGGATCGTTGAAGGAAAGCTGCGCTGGTGCTGGCTGGCTCTGGGCGGCGCGGCGCTGATGCTGCAAGAGTTCTGGAAGGACGGCCATCACCCGGGACAGCCGGAAGGGAAATTGGGTCAAGGCGTGTCGCTCAACTTTCAATGCGAAGATGCCCTGGCGATTTATCACGCAGTCAGGTCTCGCGGCATTGAGGCGTCGGAGCCGCAGGTCGGCAACGCACTGTGGGTTACCGGCCTTTCGGATCCGGACGGCTATCGATTGTACTTCGGAAGCCCCACCGACACGCCCGAAGAAACCAAGCTCTCCGAAGTGAAAGCCGCCTAGCCCAGCGCCAAAGTCAGGCGACGGTCAGCGCTGGATATTTACTGGTGAGTTGACGGCAAAGACTATAACTACCCGTTTGCGAACGCCGACCTAGGTTTTCTAATGGATTGGCTGTACCGAGGTTCGGATCGAAAGGAGACACTGTGGCCGACATTGGAGATCAAGAGGGAAAGGTAAGTAGGCGAGCGCTCTTTGAGTTAGGGCCCGCGGCTTTGGCCGCCGCCGCGTTGACGGTTTCCGCTGCAAGCAACACGGGCGCCGCTCCTCAAAAACAGCAGCCGGAAACTCATAACGCTCCCAACGAAACCGACCCCGGGGCCGCGAGGAACCTGCCCTTAGCGAATGAGAATCGCGAATCGGTCTGGCCCCCGCCCACGGACAACGGCAGCGTAAAGCCGTTTAAGTATTCTTTCGCTCTATCGCACAAGCGCATCGAGAGCGGTGGATGGACGCGCCAGGTAACGGCCCGCGATCTGCCGATCTCGAAAGACATCGCGGGCGTGGAAATGCGGCTCACCGCCGGCGGCGTCCGCGAACTCCATTGGCACGTGGAATCGGAATGGTCCATCATGCTTTACGGCAACGCTCGCATTACGGCGGTGGATCGGGGCGGCAGGAGCTTTGTCAGTGATGTAAGCGCGGGCGACCTGTGGCTGTTCCCGCCGGGAGTTCCTCATTCGATTCAGGGCCTGGGGCCGGATGGCTGCCGGTTTCTGCTGGTATTCGACGACGGAAATTTCGATGAGTTCCACACTTTTCTGATTACCGATTGGCTTTCGCACACGCCGAAGGAAGTGCTTGCGAAAAACTTCAATGTGCCCGAATCGACCTTCGATAAAGTTCCAAAGAAGGAACTGTTCATCTTTCAAGCAGCCCTTCCCGGCGATCTGAAAGCGGAGCAGGATCAGGCGGCGGCAGGTACGGGTCCCGTACCGCAGAGCTTCGATTTCAAAGCGAGCAATATGAAGCCCACCAAGATAACCCCCGGCGGCGAAGTGAAGATTGTCGATTCAAAAATCTTTCCCGTAACGCCGATCTCGGCGGCCATCGTTACTCTCAAGCCCGGTGGTCTGCGTGAATTGCACTGGCATCCCCATGCGGATGAGTGGCAGTACTACATCACTGGCAAAGGGCGGATGACGGTTTTCATTGCCGGCACGGACGCCCGAACCATGGATTTCGAGGAGGGCGATGTCGGATACATTCCAATATCGAACCCTCACTACATCGAGAATACGGGAGATGCGGATCTGGTTTTTCTGGAGATGTTCAAGAGCGCGACTTATGCGGACATCTCGTTAGCGGAGTGGATGGCGCACACCCCGCATCTGCTGATGAATCAGCATCTGCAAGTGGGAATGCCGATGCTTGAATCTATCGCCAAACAGGAAGTAATCGTCACGCCAGCATGAGCCGATCAACTCTTCGGCATCGGAAACGCCAGCGGCCTGACCGGTGCTCCCGTCGCGCCTCGAATGTTCATCGGCGCGGCGACGAATACAAATTCGTACACGCGGTCCCGCGCCAGTTCTTCCAAATTCAGAACTTCGATAATGTGAATTCCCGATTCCACTAGTAAGTGAACGTGTACAGGCATCGCCGGATTGGGAGTTTTTTCGAAAACCACCGTGTCCGAGCCCGCGGCAAAGATTTTTCGCGAACTAAGCCATCTTCCTCCTTCGATCCCAGGTCCTGGCGCGACCGTGTTGTTGATGTATCGGGCCGCGTCGGAAAAGAACTGTGCCCATCCGGTCCGGATCAGCACGATGTCGCCCTCTCCGACTTCGCTGTGTGAGGCACGGCTCAGATGGTCGGGAGTTATTTCGAAGTCCACTGGAAGAACGTCCACGCCTTCCATTCCTGCTATATCGAGAAGCACGCCCCGACGCACCATCGGCGTTACCGTATCTACTCCGAGCTCCGCCATGCCCTGCTCGTAGGTGTGTTCGATTTTACGGCCGCCGTAGAATACACCGTTGCAGGAAAAATGACTCAGCGCATCGATGTGCGTGCCTACATGGGTTCCAAGCGCTATGGCATCCGCCGCCGAGGAGACTCCGCCACTGTACAAAATATCGCCGTGTTTCTTGGTCAAACTGTACAGAAAGGGCGGATGAGACGGGAAATGCGGCATCCCGGGGAAATACGGCTGGCCGAGATCGTAGGCTCTTGTATTCAAAAGATCGATGGTCATATCAATTCACTGGTCCGCGATAGGATATCCCTGCCATACATATTCCAGAGCCTCGGGTAGGGTTTGTTGTTTCACGGCGCGGTCGGTGTGCCCGGCATTACGCGCAAATACGAACTGATAATGGTAGCCCTTGGCGGCGAGCGCCTTGGCCATCTTCTCATTGGCGACGACCCAGTCGTGCATGTTGTCGCGCATGACATTCGGATTGAGAAGGTCTCTGTCGCCGACCTCCATCCAGATGCGCAGCGGCTTGGTCGGGGCGTTAAGGATGAGGTGTTCATGGAACTCCCATGCGCCATGGGAGGTCTCAGGGTTCGGCGGCCACTGCTGGTTTACGTAGGTGCCTGAGTAGGTGAGAACACGGTGGTATAGCTCTGGGTGATACCACGCCATGATCAAGGCGCATGAGCCGCCGGAGCTGCCGCCCATGGTCGCCCGGCCGTCGGGATCTTTGGTCAGTTTCACGTGGTACCGCTTCTCTACGAAAGGGAGCACTTCTTTCTCCACGAACTCCGCGTAGAGGCCTGACATGGTGTCGTATTCCAGACCGCGTTCGCTCCCCTGGGCGTCGCCTCCGCCGTTGCCTATGGAGATGGCAATCATCACCGGCACGCGATGCTGGGCGATCAGATTGTCCAGGGCCGTGAACAAAGCCCGGTCGGGTCCGTCCGCTCCCACGATGAACGGCGCGGCTGTGCCGGGGACGTATTGTTTAGGGACATACACAGCCACTCGGCGAGTATAGGGAGCCGCATGGCTTGTGGCGACTATCAACTTGGCGGGGTCGGTGGGGTCTGCCGTGCCGAAAGTGTTCTTCTCGCGCGCGATGCCGGGATAGACCTTACTGTCGCTCGATTCCATGGTGAAAGTGAACACCGTTCCTTGCGGCGCGCCTTCCTTCGCGGTCGTCTCCGGCGCGGGGTTGTGCGTGGGGCCAATGATAAAGTTCCCATCGGCGTTTGCCGGAGCATTGGCGCCGTCGGGTAATTCCTTCGCCGTGACATAACCAGGCGTATCGGGGTCGCGGGTGGGCGGCGTCGGGCGCGCTGGGCGTGATGCAGGGGCCGGAGCTTGGCCCATTGCCGGATCCACGCGAGTTATCAGGCTGAACAACAGCGCGATGCTTAGAAAACGTAACATTGGATACCTCGACTCTAGCCGATACTCACATCGAGCAGCGTCAGCCAATATTGCACGGATTGCAGCGCGAAGCCGATCAGGATCAAGCCGACTCCGACAACGCCCATCCGCTTCGCCGGCACATGATCCGCCATCCATTCAATGAAGGGCGTGCAAGCGGTCGAGATCGCCGTCACCAACCCAATCGCCAATCCCGCTTCCAGTCCAAACGTCAGGGCTCGCGCGCGCTGGTGCGACAGCAAGGCGCTGAGATATCCCGCAATCGCATAGCCGGCCGTCCGATTCACCGCGGCAAGGAATTGATGCTTCGTCAATCGCGGCCGCGTCGCCGGTGCGTAGTCGAGCGTTGGCCGGATGCCGATCCGATAAGCGATGATCTGCCCCACCGTACTCAAAAAGCCGAATACGATCCCGAATACCGCCCCATACAAAAAGGCAGCGCCTAATCCGAAGCCGCATCCGCGAATCGCGCTCATGGCCGCGTCGTACCAGAGTCCCGGTTTTGGCCCGCCGCGCGCCGCGCGGGAGTATTCCCAAGCCAGCGTGAGACCATGCGTCGCGCCGTTAATCAGTCCGAACACCGGCCCCAGAGTAAGTCCGTATCCTGCTCCGAAAAGCGCGCCGTAGGTGACCCCTCTGGTAAGAGTGCGAAGCGGGCCGTGTTCCCCGCCCAGCAGATCGTAGGCAAGATACAAAGCTCCCAGCACGTCAAGCGAGCTCCCGATAATGCTAACAATCGCTAGCGCGTGCTTGTCGATCATCGGGCAATAGCGGCGATTGCTCAGCCGTAGCGCGTGCCGCCATGTTGCGGTTCATGACAGATCGCCGCATGACTGCTGGTACACCAAAGTCTCACTTGGATACTTTCTCGGTAATACCGGCAATCTTCCATTGTCCGTTCACAAGCTGCAGATTCATGGATAAATGAGACGTTCCTTGCAGACGTTGTCCGTCGTTCCGGATAACGACGTACAGCATGTCTACCTCCATGGCTGCTTTGTCCTCCGATTGCGTTAGCTCCTTGGGTTCGCCAACCAAAGTGTATTGGACTGTCGGATATCTATGGAAATAGTTCTCCTTGTCTTTCTCGATCGCAGCCCAGTCGGCGTGCGGCATGCTGTAGTAGGGTGATACGGTCTCGTCAAAAAACGCGCGCAACCCATCCACCGACGGACCTTCCAAAGCCTGAAGGAAGCCGTTGACCCACTCTGTATTTGGGATCTGAACAGGTTCCGCGGATGGGGATGACGCCGCCTCCGAGGGACGCGTCGCCACGGCGTGCCAGATTACCCCGCCCAGTACCAGCGCCGCTGCGATTGCGGCAGCGGTGATCCAGCGTTTTGCGCGGAGCTGCCGCTCGTCCCTGGGTTCCCCCGCCGCTGTTTGTTGCGGAACAGCCTTTTCTCTTGACGCACTCTCGACTGCGGCCCTCTCTGTCGCCAATCCCTGTTGCTCAACTCTTTTTTCGGCCGCCGCTTGCGCCTCAACGTCTCGTTCGGTCTTGTCTTTTTCCGCCGCGTGCCGCTCTTGCTGCTCTTTCTTGCGCGTCTCGCGCTCTGCCTTTGCGGTTTCATCTGGAGCTAGAAGCTGCGCCAATTCCTCCAGCGCCTTTCCATATTCCGTTCGCGCATCGATGTATTGCACGCGCCGCAATCGTAAAGGAATTTTGCAGGTGCGGTAGAGCACTGGAATGATAAGCTTCTGCTCCTCCAGCGCGAATGAGACCTCGTCCATGACGTTAGTGGATGCGACAGACGGTGGCGAAAGGACTAGCAGCATGTTTGGAGAGTTTGCGAGAGCATCCTCCAAAGCGCTGTCCCAATGTTGCCCGGGTCTGATATCGAGTTGATCGAGCCAAACCGCGGCCCCTGCGGCCTTGAGATCTTTCGCGAGCTTTAATACGAACTCGGAATCCTCGCGCGAATAGCTGAAGAACGCCGAATGTGTTTCTTGCGCCATAATTGGCCTTTCCAGGGCTCCCGGTTGCGCCCGTGAAGACCGCCGAATCAACTGAGTATACGCCAGTCTTGCAATGTTCTCCTGGTATCTGTACGCAACCAATCCGCGTCCGCTAGTCTAGTACTTCGCGCAGTCCGCAAGGACCAGCCAACTCGCCAGAGCGCAGAGTTTCTCATCCTGCCGGGCCCTGGCGTTACCGCTGGCGTGAAAATGGGTGAGCCGGACTCCACGTGCGAGCTCGGGCTAACCAGAGCGTTTCGGAGCAGCAGCGTCATCGTTTTGCCGCCGTCCTCGGTGCCAACTAGCGCGGAGATACTAACGCAGCCGGGTTTATGGCAGCCGCGATCGCGAGACAACAAAACCCAACCGTTTTCCGGGTCGATGAAATCCGCCTGTTCAATATCGAAGTGCTGAGGGGATAATCCTGCGGGCAGCGTGCCGACATGCCTGCTGTTTCGGTTTCCGACCACGACGAAGCTGCCGGTCGCGAACACGTCGAACACAGTCGAATCGAAGGTCGTTATCGTCGTCGAGTGAGCCCGCTTTTCCACATTGTGCAGGGTCCACGTATCGCCGCCATCGCTGGTTTCGTAGCTGGCGATGAGGAACGAGATCTCATGGGCTCCGAACATCGTCTTGGGGATGTCGAATGTGGCTGCGATAACGCCATGATTCCCATCTTGGAAAACAGGAGGGTAATAAGCGATGCGGTACGCTTTTTGAACCTCGGAAGGCGGTGCAAGGATTCGCCTCTGCCATGTGCGGCCTCCGTCGTGGGTGACATATAGCTCATGCCCAAGCACGCCGCCGCAGAGCCAGCCAGTTTGTGGCGAAATAAAGCGAATCGATCCATTTATAGGCGGATCGGGCAGCCGTGACCAACTATTGCCTCCGTCGCGCGTGTAAAATAGCCCTGCCCTGCTCCCCGCGGAACTGGATTGCTTGGTCAAAATTACCCATCCGTCGAGCGAGTCGGCAAAAGAAATATCTCCCGAGTTGCCATAGAGATCGAGCATCTCCGTGTCGCCCTCGGCGATGGACTGCTTAGTCCAGGAGGTCCCTCCGTCGGTGGTTGCTCCGATGTAGAGCTTCGCAGTGCCGGTTTCGCTGGGTTGACGAATGACCGTCCAGGCATGATGGTCGTCGGAGAAGTAAACGGTGTCCAATTCCTCGCCGGCGCTCAGTTGCGGCGTGATGTCGTCCCATTGCAGGCCGTCGTTGTCTGTCCACAGCAGACGACCGCCCGCCAGAGCCCATCCGCGCGACGGCGAGACCAACTTTGCTTGCTGTATCGGACCGCCTGCCTCCTGACCGACGGGGCTGGAGAATAAGTTCGACCCATAGGTCAGCACCACCAAAACTGTTACGTAAAAAGCAAAATCCGATACTGTTCGACGCATCATTAGAAGTCTCCTCCGGAATTTCAAAAGGCGTCGTGAGGCGCCTTTTCAGCGATTATGTTGCCGAGCCACCACGAATTCGAGTTGACGCTCGAAACCGCCAGGCCGCGGGATTGACAAGCCGTTCGGAGCGCCTCCCGAAAAAAGTTGCCTTCGGCCGTATGGATTGCCGGATGAGAAGCGAGGATCGCCGCCAGTCCCTCGGTGGTTCTGCCGGAACTTGCAAGAATGCATGAGCCGACGACCTGATAACCCTTTCCGGTCAGCTCGTTTGTTGCGGCTTGAACCGCATCCCGCGCCATGGCTTTGGAATTCTCGGCACAGCGCTCCAGAAAAGCTTCCGCCTCTTCGAGCTTCATCGGCTTCGCTGCATGGTACGGCTGCACCGAGCCGGAGACCGCGCGGTCGGCCAATTCGATTCTCCGCCGTCGAATCACGACCGGTTCCATAATTGTGCCGCCTACTGCGACGAGAACCGCCCACCCCGAGTGCGCCCGAAGCCCCATGGCTGCCCGTCCAATTAAGCTACCCATCGCTTCTCACTCGCTTTTCATGTTGCCGCACCACGCTCCGCGCCGATCACCGCCCCTCAAAAATATCGCCATCCCTCCGAGAAACCTTGCCCTTACGCCTCGGCTTGTAGGGCCGCGTCGGCATGATAGCGACGCCATAGCGCTGCGAAATCTCATGATAGGTGCGGTCTGGTTCGTATCGACGGGCGCGGCCGACACGGGTACGCGGATCATCGGGAATCACCGGACAAGTACCGCCGGCCCTTCCGATTAGCGGACTGAAGCTGAGCTGCTACTACTCATGGCAATCGCATTCGTGCGAATGCATGCGGAATATGATTGTTCGATGGATCCGGTCAGCGCCTGCGCCGCCGTAAGCGCCGTTCTTGCGCTAGTGGACTGGAAGAAAGCGATCCAAAGCCTGGCGACCGACGCTGTCAGCAAGAGCGCCAGGGGCGTATTAGGCCTCCTGAAGCGGGACGAGCGCGAAAAGGCGGCCAAGCAGGTACTGGAACTCTTTGTCGCCGAATTTTTGGGCGAGCTCCTGGACAAAACGCCTCTCAGCAGCGCGGTCGCTGGCTATCGCGATCAATTGAAGCGGCTAATCGAACATGCCGCGCCGGAAATTACGGACTGGCTGCAGCCGGAGACGAAGGAAGTGGACCTTGCACCCATCGAACGAATGTGGAACGGGCTAGGCCTCGATCCGCTACCGGAAGATTTTGATTGGTCCCTAGTCGCCAAAAATTACGCCCGAGACCTTCGCGGATATGTGAAAAGCGATCCAGCTTTGCGGGAAATGCTAAACACCGCGCTGCTGGAAAAGCAAACGGAACTACAGCAAGAATCGGCGAAAGCGCTGGCGCGTGTGGCCGGTGTCGATGTCGGCTTTGATTTAAGCGGTTACCGCGATCACCTCCGTAAGAAGTGTGGCGTTCTTCAGCTCGCGGCGATGCACACCAGCACCTACGACCGGCGCATCAATCTGTGGAATATCTTCGTTCCGCAGTCCGCGCGCCAGTCGGCTCCGGTGCGGGATCTCCCGCGCGAGCTTCTGCGGCGGCTGCGCCGGGAAGGGCACCTCACCGGCGAACATGATGAAATCGAGATCGCAAGGCTGCGCGAAGTCTACCAGGGTAGCCCCGTCGGGCCGGTTCTCGACATCCTCACACGGGAGCGATTGGTTGTCGTCCTGGGGGATCCCGGCTCCGGCAAGACGTCGCTTCTCAAATTTTTAGTGATGCAGTGGGCAAGCCAGGAACCGGGAACCGCCTCACTGCTGCCAATCTGGATCGACCTGAAAGAGTATGCAAAGGAGCGCAATGGACTAGTCGGATATTGCGAGTCTGGCAGCGCTACCTTTCGGCTCGATGCCCGCAAAGTGGACGAGTTGCTAAAGGGTGGAAAGGCGGCGATTTATCTGGACGGTCTCGATGAAATCTTCGACGGGCCGACACGCGGATCTGTGATCGAGGAGATCGCCGCCTTTGCCGCGCGCTACACGCAAGCGCCGGTAGTAGTCACTTCGCGTGTCGTGGGTTACGAAGCCGATCGCCTTGGCAATGCGGGTTTCGCGCATGCCACGCTGGAAGATTTTGATGACGAGCAAGTCTTGTCGTTTGTAGGTAAGTGGCACGATGTTGCCGAAGAGGACGCGAACCAGCGCTCGCGGTTGCAGCGCCAACTGCAAAGCGCGCTCCGGGAGTCCAGGGCCGTGCGGGAACTGGCTGGGAATCCGCTGTTACTCACCATGATGGCGATTCTCAATCGCACGCAGGCCCTCCCGCGCAATCGCGTCGAGCTATACGCCCAGGCCAGCCGTGTCCTGCTCCATGAGTGGGATGCCAGTCGTTCGCTTCCAGTGGATACCTTCGCGCGCCAGGAAAAGGAAGAGTTGCTGCGTGAGCTCGCGGGCGTTATGCAGCAGCAGGAGCCCGGTTTGGCTGGAAACCTGATTGATCGTTCCAGCCTCGTGGAGTTATTTCGTAGATTTCTGAAAAACCTTGGCATTTTGGATTTCCACGATAAAGCAACCTCCCTGGTTAGGCAGTTAACGGAGCGTAATTTCATTCTTTGCTTCGCTGGTGCAGACCGCTTCTCGTTCGTGCACCGCACTTTTCTTGAATACTTCTGCGCAGCTTGGTTCGTGGAGCTGTTTGAAAAGAAGCAGACCCTGACGCTGCAACGGTTGACAAACGATGTCTTCGGATTGCATTGGAATGACGAGAGTTGGCATGAAGTCCTGCGATTGATCGCGGGTATGGTGGCGGAGAAGCAGGCCGAACAGTTGATTCTCTTCTTAATCCGGCAGGACGGGCGCAATCACAGATTCGCGAATTTAATGCTTGCGGCAGGCTGTCTAAGCGAAGTCCGCAATCGGCGACTGATACGGAATACGGATGAAGAGCTGCTTCGAGCCTTCACGCAGAGAGCGATTCGTTACGACCCTCCTTACTACTATGAGCCGTACTTAGAGTACTCGGAAACGGGCGTCACGCGAGAGAGGGCGGTCGCACTGATTGCGTTCGTCTGGCGGTCGGGGAAAGTGCGTGCCTGGTTGAGATCGGCTACGGAGAATGACCGTGACTGGATCGTGCGGAGGGCGGCGCTCCGGGAGTTGGCGCGCGGCTGGAAGGACGATCCCGAGACGCTGCCGATGCTGAAGGACCGCGTACGCTCTGATGAAAATATTGACGTGAGAAGGGCGGTGATCCAGGAGTTGGCCCGCGGCTGGAAGGACGATCCCGAGACGCTGCCGATGCTGAAGGACTGCGTACGCTCTGATGAAAATATTGACGTGAGAAGGGCGGCGATCCAGGAGTTGGCCCGCGGCTGGAAGGGCGATCCCGGGACGCTGCCTTGGTTGAAGGATCGCGCCCGCTCCGATGAAGACATTGACGTGAGATGGAAGGTGGTCCGAGAGCTGGCGGGCGGCTGGAAGGACGATCCTGAGACGCTGCTTTGGTTGAAGGATCGTGCCCGCTCCGATGAAAATCACATTGTGAGAATGGTGGCGGTCGAAGAATTGGCGCGCGGCTGGAAGGACGATCCCGAGACGCTGCCGATCCTGAAGGACCGTGCCCGCTCCGATGAAGACGATGCTGTGAGATGGGCGGCGCTCGAAGAGTTAGCGCGCGGCTGGAAGGAGGATCCCGAGACGCTGCCTTGGTTGAAGGACCGCGCCCGCTCCGAAGGACATTACATTGTGAGAATGACGGCTCTCCAGGAGTTGGCGCGCGGCTGGAAGGACGATCCCGAGACGCTGCCGATCCTGAAGGATCGTGCCCGCTCCGACGAAGACAACGCAGTGAGAAGGGTGGCGGTCCAGGAGTTGGCGCGCGGCTGGAAGGACAATTCCGAGACGCTGCCTTGGTTGAAGGACAGCGCCCGCTCCGACGAAGACAACGCAGTGAGAAGGGCAGCGGTCGAGGAGTTGGCGCGCGGCTGGAAGGACCATCCCGAGACGCTGCCGATCCTGAAGGACTGCGCCCGCTCCGATGAGGACGAGTACGTGCGGGGCGCGGCCGTCCAGGAGCTGGCGCGCGGCTGGAAGGACGATCCCGAGACGCTGCCGATGCTGAAGGAGCGCGCCCGCTCCGATGAAGACAATGACGTGAGGATCGCTGTGGTCCGGGCGTTGGCCCGCGGCTGGAAGGACGATCCCGAGACGCTGCCGATGCTGAAGGACCGCGCCCGCTCCGACGAAGCCAATGCCGTGAGAAGGACGTCGGTCCGAGAGTTGGCGCGCGGCTGGAAGGACGATCCCGAGACGCTGCCGATCCTGAAGGAGCGTGCCCGCTCCGATGAAGACAATGACGTGAGAAGGGCGGCGGCCGAGGAGTTGGCGCGCGGCTGGAAGGACGATCCCGAAGCGGCTGAGATTGTCCGGTCAGCTACTGGAGACGCGCCCACGAGCTGAAAGTGGGCGTAGCCCCGGCTTCAAGAATTTAGATCAGCCCCCACTCCCAATCACCGCCCTCCAAAATAAACTTCAGCCGATTGGCTCCAACCACTTACCGCCAGAATCCCTCTGAAAGCTGCCTCGCCGGCTTGGAGCGCCATGCTACCCTCCGGCCGGGCAACGCCGGTAATCCGCCGCCAGGTGCCCTTTTTCTTTTGGAAGGAATCCACAGATATGACCGCACGCGAAGCACGTAACCGCCGCCGCGCGGAAGAGCGCAGGGAGGCCAAACTCGCCCGCAAAGCCGCAAATTCCCCGAACGCGCAATCCACCCCACCCGTCCCCGCATTCAACCCGGAGATCGAAAACGAATTCCCGCGCGAACTCCAGGCCGAAGCGAATCGCGTCCGCGATCGCATCCACCGCAATATTGGTCTCAATCCCGCTCATGGGTTCGTTTCGCACGCCGAAACAAATCGCCTGAATGCGCAGCATTCTACCGGCCCGAAAAGTCCGCAAGGCAAATTGGCTTCGTCTCGTAATTCGCTCAAACATGGTTTGGCCTCCGGCACGATCATCGTTCCCGGCGAAGATCCTGCCGCCTTCGAGGCCCTCCTGCACGACCTGTTAGAAGAGCACCAGCCCGCAAACACTACCGAAGACTTGCTGATCCACGAAATGGCTCAGTCCCACTGGCTGGCCCAGCGCGCCCTTCGCTTTCAGAACCAATGTTTTACCGAAGACGGCGTAGACGAGAAGCGCTTATCCCTCTTCCTCCGCTACCAAACCACTCATAATCGCGCTTTCCACAAAGCCCTGGCAACACTGTTGAAAGTGAAGAAAGAGCGCGGAGTATCTTCTGGTTCTGGCTTCGTTTCGCAATCCCCCGCCCCACCCCAAAACGCAACGACGATCATTCCGCAAAACGACCGGGAAATCCCAGCGGTACAGGCCAACCCTGACAACTTCTTTTCACAGAAACGACACAATAAGACAACCGAGGCCGCGTAAACTGTCTCCGGCGTCGCACACTTTCTCGTCCGGCGATCTAGTGGCTTGTCGCAGCCGCAACTTTAGTGGCCACGGTAAACCGAAACAGAGCCGCGACTGCCAAGGAGCGGTTGTCCATGCTAACGAACTCGCTGCGACAACCCACTAATTTGACAATGGTACCGCTATTGTCGCGCCTCAAACACAAAATAAGGTGCAAAAAAGCTATCAAGCGATTGCATGGAGCGACAATCGCGGATATACTTCTCGTAGTTTTGGAACGAGGGCGCAACATATCACGCGCCGCCGGGGAAATTGTTCGCATTCTCTAGTCGAGGGGACTTCTATGAGAAAAAGTAAGCTGGCAAAGGTTTTCCTCCTTTCCGCCACGTTCGCCATTTACACTGCCTTTTCAATTGCCGCGTTCGCTCAGTCCGACGTCGGCGCCATTACAGGTTTCGTACGGGATCCCTCAGGTGCTGTGGTGCCCAATGCCAAAGTCACCATCAAAAGTGAAAGTACGAACGAAGAACACACCGTCGCCACGGACCAGCAAGGCCATTACACGGTGCCGAGCCTGCTTCCCGGCTATTACACAATGACCGCCCAAGTAAGCGGCTTCAAGAAATTCGAGAGCACGCACAATAAGCTGGAAGCGAACTCGACGATCGCGCTGGACGCCAATCTCGCCGTCGGCCAGACGACCGAAACTGTGGAGGTCTCCGCGACTGCCGAAGTGCTGCAAACCGAGTCCGGCGCAGTCCAGGCCGAAGTAACCGGCCAGCAGATCCAAAATCAGGAGCTGAATGGGCGCAGTCCCATCTACTCGGCGCAATTCCTTCCCGGAATCCGCAGCAGTGGAACTCTTGGTGATTTCAATGGTCTGGGACCCGCCGGAAATCCGTTCTCTATCAATGGAGCGCGGTCGCAGGATACGCTTGTTACGGTTGACGGCGCGCCGGCCATGCGCACGCGCGCCAATGGAGCCGTTATCGGGGTCGGCGATGTAGACGCAACGCAGGAAATCCAGGTTCTCACGGCGGACTATCAAGCCGAGTACGGCCGCGCGGCCGGTGGTCAAATCCGCATCGTTACCAAGAGCGGAACCACGGATTTTCACGGCAGCGCGTATGAATACTTCAGGAACTCTGATCTAAACGCCAATACTTGGCAGCGCAATCTGAGTGCCTCGACCAATTTCGCCTCCCCTTTCCGCTATAACAATTTTGGATTTGCGGTCGGCGGACCGCTTGCGGCCGGCAGATGGAACAAACTGCGGCAGAAGTTCTTCTGGTTCGTTGCCGAAGACTGGGTCAGGGACCGGAATACCCAAACGCAGACTCAGGCCGTACCCACGGATCTCATGCGCCAAGGTAATTTCAGTGAGTTGCTGGCCCCGAATCCCTGGTACGGTGGCGTCCATCAACTGTATTACCCAGGCACTTGTCCAAAGCTAGGCGCTGCCTCCTGCCAGCCGATTCCCGGCAACATCATCCCCACCAGCCAGCTCAGTCCGAACGGTATTGCGATCCTCAACGCTTACCCCGCGCCCACCCCTGGCTTTCTCAGCGGTACCCAGAACTGGATCGCCCAGGCTGCGCAGCCTTATAACCAGCGCAAGGAGGTGCTCAATTTCGACATCCTTCCGAATGACAACAATCACATTGAATTCCGGAAATCGGATCTCGCCTACACCGAATACGATCCATTCGATCAGGGATCGGGGGAGACTGCCAAGTACTTCAGCCGGCCGAATCAGACCAATACGCTGGCATGGACTCGAACCATCAGCCCCACATTGGTCAACGAAGCCCGCGCGACGGTAAGCCTGGATGACGTTTACATTCCGGTGAACACCTCGGAAATCGGCTTCAATCGGCAGGATCTCAACCCGCCCATCACTTATCCATACCTGTTTGGCGGCAAAGACATTCAAGGGAAAATTCCCACAGTCAGCCTCAACGATAGTTTCTACAGCTTGGCTGGCGGCCCTTACCCATCGCATTCCTCCGGGCCCATTTACACCGGGTCGGATAGCGTCACCAAAGTTTGGGGTAATCACACGCTCAAGTTCGGCTTTTATGGTGAATATTCGGGAGAGAATGACGGCGATCAGATCAACGTCGCCACGGTTCCCGGCGGCAGCAACAATCAGAACGGCAACTTCGTATTTACCGACTCCGGCACCGGCGCAACTTCGGGCGTAAGCGTCGCCAATCTCGCTCTCGGATATGCGGACAGCTATACGGAAATCGGGCCTCGCGCCTTAACCATCTGGCGCAGGCCGATGTTTGAAGAATTCGCGCAGGATTCCTGGAAAGTGACTCCCAAACTGCACATCGATTATGGCGTGCGCATCAGCACTATTCTTGGCTTCCATCCACTGTGGGCGAATGCCGACTACTTCGATGGAGCGCTCTACAATCCGGCACAAGCCGTAACCGTCAACTCACACGGAAACGTAGTTCTGGGAACCGGAAATCCCTACAACGGCGTTGTGATTCCAGGCTTCAGCGGCTTTCCGAGCGCGGCGCAAGGGCGTGTGCTCGCGGCCACTTCCAACATATGCGATGGCGCATCCTGTAACACCCTTTTCGACCCGAATCTGTCGAAGTCCTACATCCATCCGACCATTTCCGTTCAACCGCGTCTCGGAATTGCTTATCAGGTCGATCCGAAGACCGTGATCCGCGCGGGCGTGGGCGAGTTCGTTACCGCTATGCCCCTGCTCGACAATGTTTTCCCCGGCGGTAATTCCCCCTTCCAACCATTCGTAACAGTGAACAATGTGAGGGTGGACGATCCAGGCGCATCCTTGGTCAGCGGTACAGCCGCGGCAATCACCATGACCACTCTGAACCCGCACCTGAAACAGCCTGAAGCATGGAACTGGAATTTTACTTTTGAGCGGGAGCTGTTTTGGAGTTCCACTTTGTCAGTCGGCTATGTCGCGCATCGGGGAATTCACGGCTGGGATGTATACGATATCAATCAAGTCCCGGCCGGTACTCTGCAGGCCAATCCCGGAGTGAATGTGAACGTGCTGCGCCCCTACAAGGGGTTCGCCGCCATTCAGGAAGAGGAGAGCGTCGTGAACTCCATGTATAACGGGCTACAGGTTTCCTGGAACCGGCGCTTCACGGCCGGATCTATGCTTAACTTCAGTTACACTTTCTCGAAGAGCATGGACAACAGCTCGAATTACCGCGACATCGTGCCCGACACCTACGACACGGCCAATTTGTGGGGTCCTTCCGAGTACGATGCGCGGCACATGCTGGTCATCAACTATCTGTATGATCTGCCGTTTTTCAAATCGCAAAGTAGTCTGGCAGGCAAGTTGCTCGGCGGCTGGCAACTCAGCGGTGCTACACAGTTCCAGACTGGTTCGCCGTGCGGTATCGGAACTAATAACGATTTCGCCGGTGTCAGCTCGACGGACCTCGGCAGCTTCGGCTGCGGTTCCGAGGGTCAGTTTTGGACGCTTAACGGAACTCCGCAAATTGTGGGCGATTTCGCCTCCGGTTTAAAGGCGACCGCCAACTCACCCAAATATTTCACGGCCAACGTGACTCCGCCCGCGGCGGGCACCTTCAACCTTCAGCAGGGCGTCCGCGACTCCGTTTACCAGCCGGGCTTTCAGGATTGGAACCTGATGTTGTTCAAGAAGTTTGCGATTAATGAGCACAACGCGTTCGAATTCCGAGCGGAAGCCTACAACTTCATCAACCACCCCAACTGGAGCGGTCCGAACTTAAATCCAACTTCGAGCCAGTTCGGAGAAGTGACAGGAAAGTCTACCAGTAATCCGCGCAACCTTCAGCTCTCGCTGCGCTATTCGTTCTAGATCTATTTGGGGGCGGCGTTTAGCCGCCTCTTTACATCGTTGTGCTCTTGAACGCCTGGCCGACGTGAAGGACGGCCGAGACTGCGCGGCTGTAGTTCATTCGCATGGGGCCAAGCACGGCAACGTGAGCTTCCAGTCCGTTTGGCAGTCCGAACCGGATGCCGATGAGCGAGAGCTCGCTCATGCTGGGGTGAATTTCGGAGAGCCCGACCTGGATTGCCAGTTCTCCGTCCCGCTGTTCGAGAAAGCTTTCGAGCAGTTGCAGAACGCGCTTCTTTTCCTCGAGAGCGCGAAAGAGTTCGCGCATGCGTTCGCGTGTTAAATGCAGATCGAGGCCGATGAGGTTTTCCGCGCCTTCAAAGTGTACTTCCGGCACGAGCCCCAGATCAAGGAGGCCTTTGGAGTAGAACAGATTCACGCGGTTGAGAATGGCATCGTACGCGGCGCTCTCGAGTTCGAAGCGGCGCTTCAGCTCTCGATGGATATTTTGGAGGACCCAGCCGCTGAAATTGTAATTAATGTAATTGCGAATGGAGGCCAGTTCCTCTGACGACATGTGGTCTTCGATGGTGACCACCTTGTTCCGCACAATGCGATCGCGCGTGACGATCACCATCAGGATACGGCGGTCGGGAAGCGAGAGCAGTTCCACCCGATCGAGCGTCTGGTTCTCGGTAGGTATCGCCGCGGCTATGCCGAAGTTCCGGGTTATCTCCGTAAGAAGCTTGGAGGAGCGCTCGATGCGGCCTTCGACGCTTCCGGCTCGCTGGATCTCGATATGAAGGCGATCCAGCTCGGCCTGAACGATACGGCTGCCGAGCAGTGTCTTTACATAGCTTTGATAGGCCCGTTCGGTCGGAACGCGGCCCGCTGAGGTGTGCGGCTGTGAAAGATAGCCTTCTTCCAAGAGGTCGGCCATCGTGTTGCGAATGGAAGCCGGGCTCATTGGATAGCGGCGGGCGATGGTTCTCGACGCTACCGGCTCACCCGTTTCGATGTAGCTCTGAACGATCGCATGCAGGACGTCTAAATGACGCGGAGTGAGCGTTCCGGAAGAGTTCATCTGTTTACCAACGGGCTGCGTCCAACCTCTTGCAGAGCAACACGTAAGGCAGCTTCGTTTTGATTATAGAGCGTACTATAGAGCGTGCGGGATTGAATGCCGATTGTCAATACCTCTTATCCCCGCTGGGTTCAATCGTTTTTTGAAGGAGAATCGATGATGTTTCGACACGTACTTGCCGCTGGCGTCGCGCTCTTCCTAACCGCGGCCATGGCTCAATCGGAAACCTGGCAGCTTGATCCGCCTCACTCCGCCGCGCATTTCGCAGTACGCCACATGGGGATCTCCACGGTGCGCGGCACGTTCTCAAAAGTGGGCGGCACGATTCAGTACGATCCGGCCGACCCGGCCAAGACTGTTCTTGACGTCAGCATCGATGCCGCCTCCATCGACAGCCACAACACCATGCGGGATAAGGATCTGCTCAGCGATCACTTCCTGGACGTACAGAAATATCCATCGCTGACTTTCAAGTCCAAGCGCGTCGAAACATCCGGGAACGGCAAGCTCAAAATTACCGGCGATCTGACGATTCATGGCGTCACCAAAGAAGTATCGCTCGATGTCGACGGACCCGCCGGGCCCGTCAAAGATCCCCATGGAAATTCGCACATGGGAGCATCGGCGACTACCAACATCAGTCGGCGGGATTTTGGAATAGATGCCGATGCCGGAGTGATCGGTGACAACGTCGCGATCACGCTCGATGTGGAGATGGTGCGAACGCCGGCAGCCACGAACTGAAGAGAGAGACCAAGCCGCTAAGCGGCTGGTACTAATTTGGCGTGACGCCAGAGACGTTCGAGGTCGTAATAGGCGCGCGCGTTCTCCGAGAAGATATGGACGATGAAATCGCCATAATCCATGAGTATCCACTCAGCGGGATCGTAGCCCTCGATGCTGACCGGCAGTTCGCCCATTTCTTTTAGTTGCTTCGCAATTTCGTCGCAAACCGCGTGCCCTTGGCGCGGGTTCGAGACCGAGCAGATGACGAAAAAATCGGTAAAGGAGGTAACTTCGCGAAGGTCGAGGATCCGTATGTCTGTCGCCTTCTTGGATTCGGCTGCTTTCGAGGCGGCGAGCCAGTTAGGCAACTCCTCTGCAACTACGGAGGACTGCGGTTTGGTGGAACGTTGCGTCAGATTCTTCTAAACGTGCTTCTGCGCCTAGCGTACTACACTGGCGATGGATAGGTAAATGACCAGCGTCTCAGCGATCGTTCCCACTTGGAATCGCGCCGATCTGCTGAGGTCCATTCTCACGAATCTGGCCGCGCAAACCCGGCCGCCGGATCGGATTATTGTCGTCGATAACGGAAGCGCCGACGAAACGCAGCTCGTAGCGCGTGAGTTTCAAGCGGATCTGATTGTCTTCCCGGAAAATCGCGGCTTTGCCCGTGCGGTAAACGAAGGAATCGCTCATGCCCAGGGCGACTGGCTCCTCATCCTCAACAACGATGTGGCTCTCGAGCCGCAATGGCTGGAGCGCTTGCTCGCAAGCGCCGAACAGGAGAACGCGTCGTTTGCGGTCGGCAAGCTGCTGCGGCCCGATGAACGCAGAGCGGGCAAGGAAGATCTGATCGATGGCAGTTGGGATCTGGTATCGAGAGCGGCATACGCCTGGCGCTGCGGCTACGGCCGACCGGACGGGGCAGTCTGGTCGGTGAAGCGCAAAATCTCTTTTGCGCCGATGACGGCGGCGCTCTTCCACAAGCGGGTGTTTGAACGAATCGGATTGCTGGAGACGCGGTTTGAATCCTATTACGAAGACGTGGATTTCGGAGTGCGGTGCGCGCTGGCCGGCATCGTAGGCGTCTATGAACCCGCCGCCATCGCCGTGCATCGAAGCAAAACGACGCTTGGGAAAAACAGTAGCCGGGTCTTTTTTCTGACCGCTCGCAACCAGATATTGATTCTGGCGAAGTATTATCCCGCGCGGACTCTGCGGCGCTTTGCGTGGCCTATTCTCATCGGACAGACGCTGGCATTGATGGCTGCGGCGCGGCAGGGTCGTCTGCTTGCCGGCCTGCATGGGAAATGGGAAGGTTTGCGGCAATGGTCCGGATTCAGAGAGAACGCTTCGCATGCGGAGGCGCCTCCTCATGCTTTGATTGAATCCATCTTCCGCGAAAGCGAACTGGAGATACGCGTCTTGCAGCGGCAGCTCGGTTTCGACCCATACTGGCGCTTGTATTTCAAGCTGGTGCGGGCCTGATGACGGATAGTTCGCTTCCCTCCGTCGCGGTCGCGATTGTTACCTTTAACAGTGCCCGCTTCATCCGCCATTGCCTCGGATACATTTTCGAGTCGAGCTATGCGCCCCAGGAAGTCATCGTTATTGACAATGCATCCGCCGACGAGACGGCCGAAATCCTACGGGAATTTGAAAGCCGCGTTCGCGTGGTGCGCAACCGTGAAAACGTGGGATTCGCCGCCGCCCAAAATCAGGCGATTGCCCTTTCGGCGGCAGAGTGGATTCTTACGCTGAATCCCGATGTGCGTCTCACGCCGGATTTTATTGCGACGCTCGTAGCGGCGGCCAAAGCCCATCCCGAAGTGGGGACCGTATGCGGCAAGCTGCTGGCGATACAGCCGGATTTTTCGATCCCGCAAAAACTGATTTTCGATTCGACCGGCATCTACTTCACTCCCAGCTTGCGGCATTTCGATCGCGGCAGCAAAACGCCGGACGATGGCCGCTACGAGCGCTTGGAATATGTTTTTGGGGCCACGGGAGCGGCCGCTTTATATCGCCGTACGATGATCGAGGATATATCGATCTCCGGCGAATTCTTCGATTCCGATTTTTTTGCATACCGGGAAGACGCCGACGTGGCTTGGCGCGCCCAATTGCTGGGCTGGAAGTGTTTATACGCGCCGCCGGCGGTAGCCTATCACGTCAGGAGCGTGCTGCCCTCAAACCGGCGTTCTCTGCCGCCGCTTCTCAATATGCACTCCGTAAAGAATCGTTTTCTCATGCGCGTCAAGAACATCACCGCCCCGCTTTACTTCCGCAACTTCCTGGCCATCACGGTGCGGGATCTCCTGGTGATCGGGGCATGTCTGACCTATGAATTTACGTCGCTTCGCGCGTTTCCGCTCGTGCTCCGGAACTTGAGCCGGACCTGGCGGAAGCGCCGCGCCCTTCAGCGCCGCCGCCGCGCGACCGAGGATTATATGGCGGCGTGGTTCTCTTTCGAGCCGGTCAGTTATTCCGCTATCGACGTTACCGCGAAATGCGAATCGCTCTGCTAGGGACCCGCGGTATCCCGGCGAACTACGGAGGGTTCGAGACCTTCGTCGAAGAGCTTTCCGCGAGGCTTGTGGAGCGCGGCCATCACGTGACGGTTTACTGCCGCGAGAAGAACGTGCGATCCGAATATCGCGGCGCGCAGCTGCGTTATCTGCCGTCGATCCGTCACAAATACTTAGACACGGCCGCCCATACCGCGTTATCGACCATCGACCTGTTGGTCCGGCGCTTTGACGTGGCTCTCTATTGCAATGCCGCAAACGCGGTATTTGCACTGTTGCCGCGATTGAGAGGCATACCGACCGGGCTCAACGTGGATGGGCTGGAGCGGCACCGGAAAAAATGGAACCGCATAGCGAAAACCTGGTATCTGGTATCGGAATGGATGGCGACCTGGTGTTGCTCGGCGGTGGTCACCGACGCAGCCAGAATTCACGATTATTATCTCGAGCGCTTCGGGAAAGAATCGACGTTCATTCCATACGGAGCGGAGACCGGCAAGGTAAGCGGGACGGGTATCGTGCGGGCGCTCGGCTTGGAGCCCGGCAAATACGTACTGTACGTGAGCCGCATGGAACCGGAGAATAATGCGCTGATGGTCAGGCAGGCGTTTGAGAAAGTGGAAACCGATTGCAAGCTGGCGTTGATAGGAGACGCGCCCTACGCCAACTCTTACATACGAAAAGTAAAGGATACAAGCAATTCGCGCATCGTGATTCCCGGCGCTATTTACGGTGAAGGATACCGGCAGTTACAATCGCACTGCTCGGTTTACATACAAGCTACTGAAGTAGGCGGCACTCATCCGGCGCTGATTGAAGCCATGGGACGCGGAGCGCTTGTGCTTTACCTCAAGACGCCGGAAAGCGACGAAGTAGCTGGCGATGCCGCCGTTCCATTCGAGGACGATCTGGTGGAGAAGCTGCAATGGGCGCTCCAGGTTTCCGACGAGGAGCGCGCCGACTGGGGATGCCGGGCCATGCGGCGTATTGAAAAGCTTTACAGTTGGGAAGTAGTTACCGATGGATATGAGAGCCTATTCCGGCGATTGAGCTCGAAATCATGAAGGCGCTGCCGTACAGGTGCTGGGTAGAAGTTTCGCTGGCGCAAATCGCCGCAAACTTTCAAGCCATCCGGAGCGTAGTTGGCCCAAGCGTGGAAGTGATGCCGGTGGTCAAAGCGGATGCGTACCGGCATGGTGCGATTGAGGTGTCGCGCAGACTCGAGCAGGAAGGCGCGCGTTGGCTCGCGGTCAGCAATACGGACGAAGGCGTAGCTTTGCGCGATGCCGGCATTCAGGCGCGAATCCTGGTAATGGCCGATTTCCTTCCGTTCACGCGTGAGACCATGCTGGCTTATAAACTTACGCCGGTCATTCACTCGCTCGAGGATTTGGCGGAGCTCGATCGATTGGGCGCGGCGCGCGGCGAGGCTTGCCGATATCACTTGAAGGTCGATACGGGCATGGGCCGATTGGGAGTCGGCCTGGATGCGGCGATAATCGCCGAGGCGATTCTGAAAGCCAAGCACGCCGAAATCGAAGGCCTGATGACGCATTTCGCTTCGGCCGGCAATTATCAGACGAATCAAACCGATGAACAGATTGCGCTGTTCGACAAACTGGCGCAGGGCTTGCAGGATGCGGGCATTCGTCCGAAACTCGCGCATTTATCGAGCACTATACCGGTCGCTTACGGCAGGCGGCACGCATGGCGCGGCATGATACGCCCGGGTCATGCTATTTACGGGTACGTCTCGCCGGCTCGCGGTCACGCGCCCACCAGGATTTTGCAAGTGAAACCGGCGCTGACCTGGCGGGCGACGGTTCTCTCCGTAAAGGAGGTTCCCGCAGGCGCTTTGATCGGGTACGGCGGCATCTTTCGAGCGCCGCAGCCAATGCGCGTAGCTGTGCTCGCTGCCGGATATGCGGATGGAATTCCGCATAGATTATCGAATCGAGGCAGCGTGATTGTGAATGGCCGGCTTGCACCCATCCTGGGAGCGGTCTCGATGGACCTGACGTCTATTGACGTCACGAATTCGCCGGGAACCATGCCGGGCGATGCGGTAACGCTTCTCGGATCGGAAGGCGACGTTAGTCTCGATGCGCAACAGATAGCCAGGCTGGCAGGGACGATATCGTACAGCGTCCTGTGCGGCATCCACGCGCGCGTCAAGCGCGTGTACGTCAGCTGATATTATTCCTGCGGTTTGCCGGGCTCGCTATCTTCCGGGAATACCGAGTATCCGGAAGGAGGAGGGTAAAGCGACTTCATCAGGTTGAGGCGTTTGCGCAAATAACGGCTGGGCAACTGCCGTGGACCTGTTTCGACGTCAATATCGCAGCAGATCCCATGCAGATAGAGAGTGAGGGTGTCGATGAACGATTGCCGGACGTAATCCGCGAACAACGGGCTTTCGCGCTTTACGTTGGTTTGCCGCCGCAACAGGGCTTGCTTCGCCTGCCAGCTTTCATCGTCCACTTCACCGTGAACGGTATTGGTGAGTTCGTCCCGGACGATGGTCTTGTAACCGGCTGCGACTTCGGGAGACCATTTCTCGGCGATCAGCGCCGAGAGCCGCCGGTAGAGCCGGTAATGATACTCGGCGACATCCTGTTCTTTGAGAGCGAAAACCAAAACCATCTCGTTCTCGAAGCTCACCTGAGAGGCCCAGGATTGGCGTCCATCGGCGGGCCGCTCGGCGACGACGAAATCGGCCAACTTTTCGAGCGAAGCCCGGGCCTTTCTTTTGGTCTTGACCGACCCGCGCTCGGCGCAGTGCTCCAGATAAGGAACGAGCAAAATCGATATACGCGGGAGGATGGCCAGCAAGGACGCAGGTAGGGCGGCTACGGGCTCTTCGAGATATTCTTTTACCACTTCTTCGCTCATCGGAACGGAAGCGCAGAAGTAGCCAAAGGTGTTGCTCAAAGGAATGACTTCGCCGCGGAAACGTTCGGCAAATTGACCGACGCTGACTCTGGAAAAGGTGGATTGCACCACGCTCACCGGCCCCGGATCTCGTTGAATGGGCATCTACTTTTCGACCTCGATTCTAGCAGAGCGGGTTCCTTCCGTTTCCCGCCGGAGCGCTTCCCGTCGTGGCTCGTCGCCGCTTAACAGAGGGCAGGTTCCGCTGGTACACTTGAGGAAAATAGACGTGCAGTTCCTGGTTTCCGCCGGCGAAGCGTCGGGCGATATGTACGCCGCCGGCGTAGTTTCCCGCCTGTCGAAGC